>Ga0126369_10001821_pt1 | contig 14985 bp, 20 predicted proteins | sample PanSoiMetaPlot_1_FD_109646 | JGI IMG/M metagenome (GOLD analysis project Ga0126369, IMG submission 109646) | Tropical forest soil microbial communities from Panama - MetaG Plot_1 | ecosystem: Environmental > Terrestrial > Soil > Tropical forest > Bulk soil | place: Panama | collected 2016-02-17 | reverse complement strand
GTTTCACCGAGGATAACGCCATCGATCGATCCGCCTGGGTAACCCTGACCTGGATCGCCGTGGGGTACTGATGGGCATCTACGGGATCGACTACTACGCCGGTACCCGCTTCGGTCGCGACCCCTCGATCGTCCGGCCTGACTTCTCGGTCGCTCCCTTCGTGTCCCTGGCTCTGGACTACCGACAACTCCAGTTGACCTGGAACCGACCGTCGTCGACGGACTGCACCATGTTGCAACTGGTACGAAACAACTGGAACCTGCCTCAGGACGAGACTGATGGCTTCCTCCTGTTCCCGGCAGGTTGGAACGAGGTCGCGACTCGTCCTCCACTCATGGATCCGCTCGGCCTGCTGACTCAGTATCAGCCGGTCGGCAACCAGATCTCCTTCATCGATGCCAACGCCCAGTCCGGCTGGAACTACTACACCATGTTCGGCTGGGACAGCGTGAACAAGCTCTGGATTCGCTGCACCGATCTGATCACCATCCTGCCGGTCAACTACAGCAACGGCAACACGCTGTACAACCTGCTTCCTGGTTGCTATCGCGACCTTGACATGGTCCTGGTCGATCCCTACAACCCCTGGGCGGAGAAGGACTACTGGACTGAGTTCGTTGCTCGCGACACGACCCCTCCTCTGCAGCGATACCTGAACCTGCTGGGCTTCCAGTTGGACTTCCTTCGTACCGAGATCGACACCCTGCTCGACGTCAACAATGCTGACCGGGTCTCGGGCGCTCTGTTGCCCCTCCTGGGCTACCAACTCGGGATGGTCAAGGAACCTGAGATCGGCATGCAGCAGGAGCGTGCCCTGGTGGGCAATGCCATCCACCTGTACAAGCTCAAGGGATCGGGCCGAGGCATCACCGAGTTCTCGGCCCTGCTGACGAGCTACCCCACCATGCTGGCCCACAAGGGCTACAACCTGCTGCTCACTCGCGACGACAGTGTGTTCGAGACGTCGGTCGGCACCTGGGGACCGTCACCCTCCTGGGGACTGTGGGGTCCGAGCTTCTGGTCCACCCTGTGGGCACCACCGACGCCCTTCCCCACCATGGGGAGCACCAACCTGGGGCTGAGGCTGACGCCGATCTCGAACCTGTACTCCGCCAATCTGATGATGACGGACCCGATCAGTGCCTTCCCTCCCAACCCGACTGACCCACTGTCGACGGTGTTCCCTGCTGACACCCTGAACCCGCCCTACGGCTACGGCGGTGACTCTGACAGCCCCACCGGCCTGGAGATCTATGTCGGCGAGGGGTGCAACGTCGACATCTCGACCGGTGCCATTCCCACCCTCGACTTCCTCTCGGAGATCGATCAGCCGGGGAACATCACCTGGGAGCTACAGATCTGGAGTCCGGTCACCAGGACCATCCAGTTGTCGGTCTGGGGCGATGACGGCAGCAGCGTCCCTATCCAGGTGGTGGCACCACAGTCGTTCACCACCACCTTCGAGGAGTGGACCAGGTTCCGAGTCACTGGACCAGTCACCTTCGGCGAGACCGTCAACGTCATCTCGAACGGGACCGCCGGTCAGACCATCGCTCTCCTCGGGCCGTACAACGCTCAACGCGAGACGGTCCAGGTCAACAATGTGATCTGGCATCGAGCGCCGGGTAATGCCTTCGCCAACGTCCAGCCGACCGATGATCAGCACGTCTACATCGTCCAGACCAAGGGCGTTCCTAATCCCACCATCGTCTTCGGCGATGGGATTGCCGGTGCCATCCCGCCTTCTGGTGACAGGATCACGGTGCTCTACGGGCACTACGACTTCCTCCGTCCTCGCCTGGTCATCGAGAACATGGCGGCGGGCGAGAAGCAGTACATCACCCTGTGCTGTGCCTGGGCGACGGTGCCCGACAACATCGGGACCTACGTCCCCTATTACGACTACCCCCGGGACATCAAGGTCATCCTGGAGCCACAGCAGGCCAACCTGTTGGCCAACCCCCTTACCACCTTCAGCCATGGCCTCGACGGCTGGGGCTGTACCAGTAACGATCCGCTGAACATTAACAACGTGATCACTCCGCAGCAGTGGAGCTTCGAGGGTGGGACGGTGTCGGGCTTCACTGCTGGTCCGAACACCGACATCATTCCTTCTTCGGCTGGGGCCGAGGATGGCGTTCTGTGTCTGGCGATGACAGCACAGGGGACGGGCGACATCAGTGCCATCAGTCCGGCTGGCATTGGGACCGGCTGGTGGAAGCTGGCCTGGGATGGCAATGATGCTGGCGGTCTCCAGTACCAGGTACGAGTCAACTTCCAGTCCAGTGGGACGGGGCGGCAGTGTCACGTCACCTATTCCTGGTACGACCGGACGGGAGCGCCACTGGGCACCTCGACCGTTGGCCCCATTACTGACACCGCTCTGTCGGGAACGTATTGCTCGGGCAGTATCACTGCGCCACCGGGAGCCGTCTACCTTGGCACCATTACCCCCTACGTTGCCGCCTGCGCCGCCGGGGAGACGCACTACATAGATGACGTCTGGGTCCAGGGCTTGCCCCTGTGGGGGGAACTGACGGTCAATCAGACCTCAGCCCTGCCCAACAAGAGTAAAGGTGCTTTACAGGTCAAGGTGATCGAGGCTCCCTCGGATCCTCCCGGTTGCACCGTTTGGGGAGGCACTGTCACCCAGTTCACGCCCCCGCCGACCCCGCTCGCCGGATGGTTCGTGGACGCTTACGGGGACTGGTTCGGAGGGAACCGGTACGGCACGACCAAGACGATGAACTGGTTCACCGACCCTGTTAGCGGCCAGCCTCAGTGGTCATTCGTGTCCGGCGGCAGCTACCTCGGCGTTGCCAATAGCTGGATGGGCGGTGACTGGTTCCCTCAGCCTCACGTCCAGCAGACAGCCAACCTGGTGGGCTTCACTGCCTTTCCGGATCAGTGGCTGAACTTCTCCATCTATGCCCAGGCTCTCGCGACGTCGGGACCGGCTATGGAGTTCGGGTTTCGCTGGTACTACCCCGACACCACCTCGATCGAGCGGGTCATGATCCAGGATGTCACCGGTACCTGGCAGCCCCAGTCATACAGGAGCGTCGTCCTGAGCAACAGCCTCCAGCGCTACGACGTGGCTGGCGAGGCCCCCTACCAGCCAGAGAGTGGAGTAGCGCCCAATCTGGTGTTCATCTTCTGCCGGTTCCCCGATGCTCAGAAGGATGACCTGTTCCTGCTCAACTCTGCTCTCCTGTCCCTGGGAGCGCAGGCCCCTCCATTCGATGATGCCACCCTCCACCCCGGCAGCCCCGACTACGTGATCGACGACAAGGGATCGAGCTTCTACTACCGGCGGCGTGCCCCTCGAACCGCCCGCTTGCGGGCTGAGATGTACCGTTGGATTCCTATGGGGTCGACCTATTCCCTGGAGTTCGGTTCGTCCATGACCGAACCGGCCTACGATCCCACCACCTGGCCACCGTGATGTTCTCTGACCTGGGCTTTGCCCTGCTGATTGGCTTCGGTGGGTTCAAGCTGACCCAGCTTTGGAAAGAGCTAATGACTCGCTATGGCTGGTACCAGCCCGCCTGGTGGAAGAGCATGCTTTCCCTGGCAATCTGTCTAAGCGTGTCTCTGGCTGTTATCCCACATCAATCGGTGGGTATTCGCCTGGTGGTCGGACTCGGGGCCTCGGGTACCGCCGCCGTCTGGCACGCTCTGGACACCCTGTTGCGCTCCGAACGGGACAAGACAGTGAGCGAGGTCCTGTCCCGGCCACGGTCTCGAATCCGTTAACCCTTGTCAACCTGGGTATATCTGGGTTACAGTCTGGTTGGCAACGGTACATAGGGCAACTCCGGAACGGCACTCCCGACTCGTGCTCAAGGGGGTGCCGTTCTTGTCGTCCTGGACAGAAATTCCGATTCGCTGGCGGAGGTCTGGTGGGCACTGAGAGGGTGGCGGGAGCCAACCTTTGAGAGGAGTATGAGTGCCCCGCAGAAAGAGTTCCGCCGGTATCACCATCGGCTTCTTTGGCACCGCTGAAATGGACACTGACCAGGCCCAGACTCTGGTCGAGGAGCACCTGAGCGCCCATCCTGATGACCCCCTCCACTTCGTCTTCGTTGTCACGTCCGACGAGTACTCAGAGACCGTGGGTGAACTGGTGACGATGGCAGTGAACAGTGAGATCCCCTATGAGGTGATCACCTGGTCGGACGACAAGAGCCGCAGCAGCTTCAGGGATGCCATCTCCGCCGCCAGCAAGACCCACAGCGTCTCGAACCCGGTCGAGTTCCTGAAGACCCTCCTGGTGGAGTCGCCAGGGGGACGGCTGTTCATCCTCTGGGACAAGGAACGCGAGGACGAGATGCAGGAGATCGCCACCGGCTTCCTGAGCGCCGGGGTCTCCACTTACGACCTGACCGATGGCCTGACCGAGATCGGGTTCCCCGAGGGCGGCGAGTCAACGGAGGAGGAGGACGTCGCTGAGGGCGAGGTCATCTACTCGAAGTCTGAACTCCAGAAGCTGGACCGTCAGCAACTGTGGCAGATCGCCGACAGCCTGGGGGTCAAGCGGTCGCGATCAAACCCCGCCACCATCGAGGACATCCTGGAGAAGCAGGGTGAGGTGGAGGAGGCAGCAGAGGCCACTGTAAGCCCCGAGGAGCCGCCCGAGACCCAGGTGGCAGTAGCCGTGGTGGAGGAAGTCGCCGTCGTCCCAGAGGAGATCTGGGAACGACTGGACAAGTCTCTGGACCAGTTCACCACTCGACTGCTCGGGGGCCTGGAGAACCTGTTGGCCAAGGCCACCCCTGTCGCGACGGAACCGGAGCCAGAACCGGAACCCCAACCGACCAGGCGGCGGCTTCAGCGATCCCGTAGCTGAATGCTTGACTTGCGGGGGAGAGGGGTTGGTGCCCGTTGAGTACGGCTCGATCGCAGGCATCCCAGCGGTCCGGCTCAGCCCCTGTCCCTCCTGCTGGCAAGCGAATCATCCGCCGGGGCAAAAGACCTGGACCACCCGCCCAGCCCGAGCCAGAACCCCTCCTCTTTGACGTCGGTGGGGCCTGCCGGATGCTGGGCGGGATCAGCCGGGGCACCTTCTATGCCCTGGTCAAGGACAAGCAGATCCGCAGCGTCAAGATCGGTGGCCGGACCCTGGTGAGCTACGAGGAACTCAAGCGTTACGTCGAGTCGCTCTAGTCCCTGCACCGGTTGCGGTAGTAGTCCCTCTCCCGCCGGTAGTGAAGCGCCATGCCAGCCAGCCAGCCGATGAGAGCGCCGCTCGCGATGTGTATGAAGACGTTCATGACTGGCTCCGGTACTGGTCGCTGATGGCGGCACCCAGGACCCGGCTCATGACGGCGGGGATACTGGGGTCATCACTGTTGGTCTTGGCGTAGTAGTTGATGGTGATGACGATGGACTTGTGGCCCAGCATCTTGGACACCAACTCGATCGGCATGCCGCCGTCGAGCGCCAGCGTGGCAGCAGTGTGTCTGGTGTTGTAGAACCGGCGGTAGCGCACCCCGGCCTCCTTCAGTGTGGCTTCCCACCACCTCACGATCTCCCGTTCATGGACGGGACCGCCGACTGAACTGGTGAACACGAACCCGTGAGGTGAGCCTGCCTTCTCCTGGCTCTGCCGTGCCCTGTGTGCCCGTAGGGCGTCGACGATCTCTGGCTGTAGCCCGATGCGTCGGACTCCGGTCTGGGTCTTTGGCTGCTTCAGCCTCCACCCACCTACGTAGCGCTCCAGCGTCTTCGAGATGGTCATGATGCCGTTGTCCAGATCGAGGTCCTTCCACTGCAGGCCGTAAGTCTCGCCCGATCGCAGACCGGTCGCGAACTTCAGTGCCGCCAGGGCGAACAGCCGGTGGTCTTTCAAGACCTTCAGCACCCTGTTCGTCTCGTCCAGGTCCAGGGGATCGATCTCGTCGCGAGGGTTGAGCTTCACGGGAGGGTTGGTGTCCCGCATGATGTTGGCGGGGATGATCTCCACTCGCTTGGCTTCCTTCAGGACCACGTTCAGCACCGTCCTGGTCTTCTGGATGGTTCCGTCGGACCTGCCTTCCGCCTGGAGCGCTCGGAACATGCTCTCGATGTCGGCAATGGTGAGCTTGGACAGCACCTTGTTGGGGCTGATGTGAGTCAGGATGTAGTGCTTGGCCACGTTTCGGTAGTTGACCATGGTCCGTCCTGCTCGCCTCTTCTGGAACAGGGGGTCATTGAACAGGGCGGTGATGAAGGCACCGATGGTGGTCTTGCCGTCGGCCAGTGGGCTGTCGTGTTCCTTCTCGTACTGCAGTGCCCGCAGCGCTTTGTCGGCTTCCTTCTCGGTGTCGGCGTACTTCTTGACCGGCTTGGACTTTCCGGTGACGGGATCGCGACGGTGGATCGTGGCAATCCATCGTTGGGAGGAGCGATCCCAGCGAACGCTGCCCTCGCCATAGCTGTGCTTCTCACTTGAGGTCATAACCGTCACTGTAGCAGGTCTTGTGTGGCGTGGTGTGGTCTGTGGTGTGTTTCGGCCTCCGACAACCTCGAACATCCTCGAACCTGCATGCACTCTGACCTGCGGTTTTGCCTTCCCGATAGTTACTACCGTCCTGCCTGCCAATCATTGAACGGGAATGGCACCACCCTATTGACCTGCGGTTTTGCATTTCTTGGTGTGTTCTTGGTGTGATGTGAGACGGCTGGGACCGTCCGCTCGTTTACTTCGGGGGAAGCCCGTCGCACACGGTCCCAGCCCGGTTGCACCATAGCTGAGGCGGGAAGTACTGTTGCTCGTGGTCCCGGTTCCCCAGGGGGTTCGCCCTGGGCAGCCAATCGGGAAGCGGCGACGTGAACCGTAGACCGGGACCACCTGGGGGGTTGACTTCCGGTAACGGTCTCTCGTAGGGTGCCGGACTGCGGGTTGTACACCCTCGTTGGGGGTCCATGGAAACTCGCAGAGTACAAGGAGGGATGATGCCCCGTAAGCATCACGCCAACGGCGACGTCGTTGACGATCTCATCGATGCGGCATACGTCGCCGATGGGCACGTCTACACCGACCAAGCTGGCAATGTCCTGAAAACCAGTGACGGCTATCCCATGCTGAACAAGGACTCCGTGGCTGGCACGGTTATCGGTTATGCCCTGGCATTGCCGAACGCGACCAAGACCACGAAGCCCAGCGCTGGCACCTTTCACAACATCCTGGTGGCAGCGTTCCCCAACCTGAAGGTGGCGAACTTCAGCAACCCTGAGGAGGAGGCGTGTTACAAGCGTCTGCTCGGACGGATCGCCACCCTCTGCAAGATCCAGCGTGGCGGCAAGGTTCAGGACGCCCTGGGTGCCGACGGCACCGGCAGGGTGTTGTGTACCGGTGGTATCCCGGTCGCCAATGCTGGTCCTCAGCCTGGTATCTGGCTGTCCGACTCCTCGTCGGCCAGCGGACCCATTGCTGCTCAGATCGAGACCCAACTGAAAAGGTGGGCCGGTGGTCTGGACAAGGTCCTTGATTGGTCCAATCTCGCGACCGATCGTCAGCCTGCTCTGGGCAAGGCCGTTGCTGCTCAGATCGACAACCAGGTGAAAGAACTGGTCGCCAAGGCCAACACCGCCAAGCAGAAGGCACTGGCGGCGGCATCCGGCAATGGCAGCCAGCCCAGCACCCAGGCCAGCACTCAGCCGGTCCAGCCCACTCAGCCGGTCCAGCCGGACGTTGATGACGTCGACCTGATCGACGTCGAGCCGGTCAGCACCGACTAGGTGAGCAATCAGCAGGAGGGGTCGGGGCCTTCGGGTCCCGGCCCTTCTACCCTCAAGGACGGAATCCTCAATCGCCTCCGGTCCATCGGGCCGGGGGATTCTTATCAGGTTGCCGCCGACACCGGGGCACCGCAGCCCTCGGTCAGCACCCTGTTCACCCAGCTATACGACCAGGGCCTGGTCGAGCCGATGGACAAGCGGGGTTCCCGTGACCGGCTCCGGTACCGGATCGTGCCTGATGATCGGATCGAGGAGGTGAAGAGGGCCGCACTGAACCGCCGCCGTCCTGCCCTGCTGAGAGGCATCCAGAAGCTCCCACGGGGCACTCAGGCGTGGCTGATGGAGCAGATGATGCACGTATCCGGTGACGTCGCCCTGGACGACAAGCTGTGTGCTGAGGAGTGCCCCGGCAAGGACGATGAACGGCTCTGTACCTGCACGAACAACTCCATGTACATCATCCGGCATCACCGCCGGTCCCGCAATCCCACCCGTGCCCGTCTCCGGAACCTGGCCCGTGACCGGCGGCAGGAACAGCGTCAGCATGCTCAGGAGTTGAAGGAGGCATCGCGAGCGGGGGACAACCATCTGGTGGAGATGTTGAACACCAAGCAGTACGCCCGTGATGCCGTCTACTTCCTTCATCACATCGCCGACATCCTCGAAGAGGAACGTGATGACCGGCGTGATACCCGTTACGGAATCATCACCGATGAGGAGCTTCGGACCCTGCGTGAGATCGTGAACGACATCGGGCCTGGTCTGAAAGAAGCTGAAGGTCACCTTCGCTGGATGCTCGACGGTGAAGAGGATGATGATGGTGTTGTCGATGCCGAGGCCGTCGATGAAGAGATGCTGGAGCTTGAAGCTGAAGTGGTCGACGACGATTAACGACTGATCTGTTTGCACTGTACGTCTTCGGACCTCTGGAAGTTCCCAGGCAGTCTGACGTCGTCGAAAGTCCCTGGGTGGCCTACCGTGGCCACCCAGGGATGCTTTTAGCGGTCTGCTCGGCCATCTCCTTGGCCTTGACCTGATTCAGGACCTGGATGTGGGTCAACACCCGTGAGAGGGTCCTGTATTCGATCTTCACCTGGTCCTCGCAGTCACAGGCGGCGCTCCAGGATTTGCTCTCCAGGTTATCTAGCTTCCCGTCTGGTGAGACCATCGAGATCTGGTGATGCTCGATCAACCAGGGGAACTGGCACTTGGGGCACATCAGGGCTTCTTTCATCTGGATCTCTTCTTTCCTGTGGGTTTGAACCGGGGCCGGTGGCCGACATGCCACATGCCCTTGACCCATCGGCATGGGTATACATCGGTGTGGTTTCGGGTTGCCCCGAACTTTGCCATTCGGTAACGGGCGTATGCCAGGGCGGCACGTCGCGAGGTGAAGTGATGCTTCCCCTCACACGACCGACCTTTAGTGCTGGTCACGTTCCCATCTCTCCCACCGTCCGATCTCTCTCACCGCCATGGCATGAAGCTCGCCGGACCAGGCCGGGGGCGGCGATACCGTGAACTCGATAGTGGCATAGTCGGCGTGCCGGTGAAGTGTGATCTGACTGATCTGTTCACCCCCAATCTCTCCTCGTACCGTCAGCCCGAAGTACCAATCCTCCCGGCCCTTCACGGCGTTCAGGTTCATCACGATGCGGGGGATGTGTGGCCCGCCATCGTTGCACTGGCATTCGTTGAGGAGGAGATCCGTCGTCATCCACTGCTTCTGAGTGGGGAACCACTCGATCCTCTGGTCGCAGGCGATGCACCTGGACTTGGTGATGGTCACCTGCTGTATTCCTCCTTCAGCTTTCTCAGTTCCTGTTGCTCATCCTCGGTGAGGGCTGGAAGCAGGTCACATCCGTCCCTCACGTTCTGCAGGTACTTGATGGCGCAGTTCAGGCAGTAGGCCCGGGGGCCGGGGGCGGAATCACCCTCTGTCTCGATCAGGGTCTCGGCCCCATTTGGGCAGGCACCTTCCGGCTTGTACCTCATGGGTAGATTCCCGATGATGAGCAGACGAGCCTGCTGAAACGAACTGAGTCCATTCCAGCAGGCCATGTTCCACCAAAAGTACGCCCGATTGCTGATCTCGGTCATGCTCGATACCACTTCTCCACCACTCCTCTCCATACCAGCCAAACCGGCGTGGAGCAGGCAATGCTCTGCCAGGCGTTGAGACCGGCGGCGGAGTTGAAGATGGCGATGAATGGGAAGGTCAGCATGCTGGCGACGAACGCCAGCCGCCAACTAACTGCTCTGGACAATTTCTGTGTGCTCATGAAACACCCCTTCTGGGAGAAACGGCGGAAACGGTTGGATTCGGGGTAGTACCCCTGTCCAGGTTGATCCCCCGCCGTAGCAGGATCTGCTGGACGTTCTGGTAGCTCATGTCGAACTGGATGGCCAGTTCGGACGGTTTGGCCCCTTCCAGGAACAACACGCAGATAGCCTCATCCCGCTGTTCATTGGGGGATACCGGCGTCTCAGAGCATTCCTGGCTGCACCACAGGCTGATCTTGCTCTTGGTCTGGCTGTAGCCGACAGGGCGTCCACAGACGTTGCAGCGCAGCCGCTGAATGGGCAGATCGGGGTTCAGCTTCACGACATCGCCTTCTGCCGTCGTGACTGCTTGACGGCCTGCAGGGCCTTGATGACCTGATCCAGCCGGTTGGCTGGAAAGGTGATGCCACTGAAGGTCTTGCTCTCGCTGGTCGTGCCGATTCGGAGCAGATCACCGGCAGGGTCCGGGATTTCGATGATCTCGATATCCCAGTCACTGCCCATGGGGATGGTGTACAGGGTGGTCGACATCTTGATCGGCGGGATCTTCTTGGCGGTCTTGGCCATCAGTTGAACTTCCTCAGGGCCGACTCCAGGTCGAGATACCGGGCCTGGAGATCGCGAAGCTCCTCATCTCCACCTTCCCTGGCCTTGTACTCGTTGACGATCGCCTGGTTGCCCAGGACCTTGTCTCGTAGCTCCTTGGTCTCCTGGAGGATCTGCTTCACCTCATTGGCCTCTCGGAGGCTGAGCTTGATGGTTACGTCTGCCAATGGCTTCTCGCTTTCTGTGTTGGGTTTTTCGTGGCTGGAGTACCACCAGTCGTATTCGGGCTGCATGATCTCCATGTCGGCGTTGCTCTTGATCAGGCGGATCTTGGCGCACTTCGGGCACAGGGTCCCGAAGGTGAACTGGGGGTTGTCGTGGCTCATCACGCCGGTACCGCATACGGCGATGCTGTTGTAGATCGTGTGCTCCACCAGGTGGCGGAGCCGGGTGATGCTGTTGACGCTGCCCCACCCGTATCCCTGCACGTACCTGCCGTACTCGATCTCGATCTTCTTGCTGGTCATGACTCCACCTCCTTTCCGCCGCAGTCGACGCAGCGGTCACGCTCCCAGTACTTGCTGCCACAGAAGCAGCGGTCACAGCCCTCGCGACGCAGCTTGTTGCCGTGTTCGTCGACTCGCACCTTCAGCTTGTCCTGAGGACTGACATAGCGGATCGACGTCTGGCCGGTGAAGGCTTCCTTGATCTTGACTCGATATCTGGTCTTGCCGTCGTATTTGCCCATTTTGATGTCGAGTACCTCACAGGGCTGGTGATAGGTCTCGGTGTAGGGGACGTCCTTGATGTAGAACACCACGAACATGCCGGGACTGATGTGCTTGGGCGTCGACAGGTCGTAGGTATAAGTGGTCACGGTTTCACCTCTTTCTTGGCGTGCCTCCAGCACGCCGGGACTATTTGGGTTTCACGCCCGGTCCACCGCTCGCCCAGCATGCCCGCCGTGTTGTGGCACTGGTAACAGGCCGGGTAGGAGATGGTCGGTGCGTTGTAAATGACGACGGCGTGGTTGCGGCCCTTGATCAGGACTGCGGTGGTGAGCACCACCACGATGTCGCCAGGCTTGGCCTTGTTCTTGGCCTCGACGATCGTGCGGAAGCATTTGACGAGTTTGCCGTCGCGAACCAACCCCGCCTCCCAGGCGAGCTTGGCTGTCTTCTTCACGATCTTGCTGTCCGGTGTGACGCCATACAGGACAGTCATCGACTGATCCTGGTGACTTCGACCGGACGGTTGTGCTCGTTGCGGGCGGAGGGGGCGAGCAGAGCGACGGCGCAGTGAGCGCAGACGGGACTGCCGTTGATCCGGTACTCCGCCGGAACGCCTTCGTGGAACTCGCAATCTGTCACGCCAGACACGGTACCGCAGAGCCGTGATAGAGTGCAAGTCGCTGTCGACCCCGACTTGCGGGCACGATTCCCGTCGAGTAAGGTGGTGATCGACTGTCACCTAGCACGAGAGGAAATCCATGACAGCAAACTGGTTGGTTGTAGACGAGAAGGGATACGCCCAGAACCTCAGGAACAAGGGCGTCCCCCGCATCATGCTGGAGCTACCGGCCAATGGCTTTGACGCCAAGGCCACTGCGGTCAGCATTGTGTTCAAGCAGGAGCAGGGCTGGGCCAACTTGGCGGTCAGCGATAACGGCGAAGGCTTCGCCACCCTGTCAGATGCTTACACCCTGTTCGCCCCATCGACCCGTCGAGCCGATGTCAAGGCCAGGGGCCGCTTCGGCCAGGGCGACAAAGAGATGCTCGCCATCTGCCACAACGGTGGCATGGTCCAGGTGGTCTCCACCAAGGGTGGCATCCGGTTCAATGCTGATGGTCGGCGCTCCATCAAGGCCAGGACCACGGTCGGTACCGAGGTCGTGTGCAACTTCCGCTGCACCAAGGCCGAGGCGACCGAGTTCGACTTCCTGGTTCGCAGTCTGATCATCCCGTCCGACGTCAAGGTCACCTACAACGGAGAGGTGCTCCCTGGTCGCGAGCCGATCAAGGTGGTGAACTACCAACTGCAGACCAAGGTCGAAGACGAGGAGGGCAACCTCAGCGATACCCGGCGATTCACCGACATTGAGTTGTACGAGCCGGAAGTGGGCGAGACGTCCTTCATCTACGAACTGGGCATGCCGGTGGTCGAGCACGACGGGCGCTGGCACATCAACGTGATGCAGAAGGTCCCGTTGAACAGCGCTCGCGACAACATCACCCCGGGCTACCTCCGCAAGCTGCGGGAGATCATGCTGAACGAGACGCACGACCTCCTCACCTCTGTCGACATGAAGTCGGCCTGGGTCAGTGAGGCCAAGCAGAACGCCACCGAGGAGGCCCTGCGGAGCTACAGCGACCAGGTGTACGGCAAGGACGTCGTCATCGCCGATCCGCACAACCCCGAGTCAACCAAGCGAGCCGTCGACAAGGGCTGGACTGTTCTGTACAGCCGCACCGAGGACACCAACGTCTTCAACCGGCTGAAGGAGTTCGGCATCGCGAAGCCTGCTGGTCAGGTCATCGAGACCGGCGTTCCTACCTCGCCCGACGGCGTGCCGCCGATCCCGGTGGAGAAGTGGACCCCCGAGATGCACCACCTGGCCGAGTACGCCAGGGGAGTCGGGTTCTACCTTCTCGGTATCAGGGTCGACGTCGAATTCCACAACATCAACGTCGGCAACTCGGTTGGTCACACCAGGGCCTGGTTCGGTGGCAACACCATCACCTTCAACCTCCGGTTCCTGGGCAAGCGTTGGCCGGGAGAGGCGAAGCAGATCGACGTCGACGATCTGTTGCTGCACGAGTTCTCTCACTACAACACCGGACACGACCACTTCAGCGACCACTTCATCCATCAGTTGTCACACCTGGGTGCCAAGCTGCGGAATTGCCCGGTTCACCTGAACAGGAAGGAAGGCTGATGCCCAAAACCAAAGTCGACAAGTCCACTGCCGAGATCCTTCGCCAGCATGCTGCCCGTCAAAGCGGGCGGCACTGGGAAGAGACCTGGGACGTGGTGACGGAACTGGAAGACAAGAAGACCGCCACCGAGACCGCCGCCGACGCGATGGACGAGGTGGAAAGTGCAACCGAAACCCTGGGCACGCTGGCCGATGCCCTGGACGAACTGACCGAACAACGGATCGGGGGCGGCTCCGCCATTGCCTCCCGCAAACTGCGGGAGGCATTGGTGTTGATCGAGGAAGCGGGCGACGAGATGTCTCAGGAGGACCTGCGGTCCTTCGTCGAGGCGTATGAGAACGCCACCAGCTACCTGGAGAGCTACCAGAACGTGGTCGAGCAGGATCGCTATCCCGGCAAGGGCGAGGATCTGGAGTCGGCCTGGTACGAGGCTGTCGAACAGCTTGAGGGCCTGGCCGATACCTACGAAGCGATCGACCACTTGAAGGAGGATGAGGATGCCTAAGCGACTGGGAACCGTGCAGGAGTTGTACCGGCTGCGAGAGGCCCGTAGGAGCCTCGAACGGAGCATCGAGGACATGGAGGCCGCTGGCCTGGATGCAATGGCTCTACGGGCCACCTACGGGGATCTGATCAACACGGTGATCCTGTTGCCGGTGCCGTGCATCATCTGCAAGCGCCGGTTCCCCGAGGAGTACAAGGTGGCCGGGGAAGGCTGGCCCTATCGGGTCTTGTGCGCCGATTGCAATGACGAGATCGAGGAAGGGGTCAAGCAAATCAAGAACGACCCCGAGTGGCAGAAGGCGAACCCGGGGTTTGAGTGATGGCTGAATGGCGGAAGTTCGATGCAACCAATGAACCCGAGACCTGTCTGTGGTGTGGCAGGAAGCTGCGCTGGAAATGGCACCAAGAATGGAAGGTGGGTGATTCTCGTCCTGTTGGTCCCAGGACCCGAGCGCCCAGGGCTGGTGATTACGAGGACGGCTACTTCTGTGGCCTGCGGTGTGCTCACGAGTTCGCTGTTGTCCTGGCTGACTACGGCCATCGATTGGAACCGAAGAAGGTGAAATCATGAAGCTCCAACTCCACTGCGACAACTGTGGTGCCATCGTGTTCCCCGGCGGTTCCTGCCGTTACTGCAAGGCACCGACCGGTCACGAGATCGAGGGCACCGACAAGCGGTCAGCATTGCCGACTGAGCGGCTGCCTCTTCCCCGGTTCGGTCCTGGATACCTGGAGACGATCTACGAGAACAAATACCGGCTTGATGCTGAGGCTCGCGTTCTCCTCGATCCCGACAACCAGGACAAGCGCCGTCAGGATCAGGTCCTGGATCTCCTGGTGGACAAGTACTTCCCCCCTGGTTATTACTTTGGTGGGACGGTCGGCATGAACTGCTGGTGGGCTTACAGCCTGGGCTGGGAACGGGTGGACAACAAGAGTCGGTGGGAACCGGTGATCCAGGTGTGGCCGATCCGCCAAGAGCAAGAAAGGACTG
>Ga0126369_10001820_pt1 | contig 14987 bp, 8 predicted proteins | sample PanSoiMetaPlot_1_FD_109646 | JGI IMG/M metagenome (GOLD analysis project Ga0126369, IMG submission 109646) | Tropical forest soil microbial communities from Panama - MetaG Plot_1 | ecosystem: Environmental > Terrestrial > Soil > Tropical forest > Bulk soil | place: Panama | collected 2016-02-17 | reverse complement strand
GGGCAGAAAGCTTCGCTGAAGATCGGCGATCGCGTCCCGGTCGCCACCGGATCGTTCCAGCCGGGTATCGGGGGCGTCGGCATCAACCCGCTGGTCAACACCCAATTCCAATACCTCGACGTGGGTGTCAATATCGACATCACTCCGCGGGTTCACGGCAATAACGAAGTAACGCTCAAGATCCTGATGGACGTTTCCGCTGTGACCGGCCAGTCCAACATCGGCGGCATCAGTCAGCCCATCATCGGACAGCGCAAAATCGAACACGAAATCCGCCTTAAAGATGGGGAGGCGAACCTGCTGGGCGGCATCATGGAAGATCAGCAGACCAAATCCCTGGCGGGAATTCCCGGGCTGGCGCAAATTCCAATCCTGAAGTATCTGTTCGGACAAACTTCGACCGACCACTCGGAAAATGAAATCGTCTTCGCCATCGTGCCGCACATCATTCGCAGCAGCGATGTGAACGAACTCAACCAGCGCGAACTCGAAATTGGCACGGGCAGCAACATCCAACTGCGTTACAACCACAAGCCGGTCGCCCCGGCAGCTTCGACGGCGCCGCCGCCTTCTGCCTCGATTACGCCGGTGTCGGCGAATCCGGCGGCGAATCCGGCGGCGAACCCGGCCGCTGCGCGTCCCGTGGTCCAGACTCCGGCGACGAGCACGCCCGGGCCGGCGGCGTTTCTGTTTGATCCGCCAACCATTCAGGCGCAGAAGGGCAACACATTTGCCGTGAACCTGCTGATCTCCGGCGCGCAGAACGTCTACTCCGTTCCCGTGCAGTTGAATTACGATCCGAAAATGCTGCAACTGGTGAACGTTTCCAATGGAGGGTTTCTCTCGCAAGATGGACAGATTGTGACGCTGGTCCATCGTGAGGATGAGACGGTCGGGCAGTCGACAATTACGGCGACCCGTCCACCCGGGGCGGGTGGGGTTTCTGGCCAGGGCGCAGTCATCACCGTGACGTTCGAAGCCAAGACCAGCGGACAAACTCCGATCACCATCACCCGCGGGGGTGCTCGCGATCCCGGATTGCAAGCCATCGCGGTCAACGGAGCCCAAGCCGCCGTGACGGTGCAATAAGTGAGGAATCGCCACCCGGCGGCTTAGGCTGCCGGGCAACGATCGCCGCGTCATTTACGCCGGAGGGGTGGCTGACCAAAGCCTGGGTGCTTCGGGGCCGGGAAGATCGGGAAATTTGATGGCGTCCCGGAGGGACGGCTGGAACCGCGCCTGGCGCAAGGAGAAGCGGGGAAAGCATTCTATGGAGGTTGGAGTGGTCCGTGGAAGAGCGGCCTTCTCGTTAGGGGTTCGTTCTTCCCCCCGACCGTGGAGCTTTCGGCCCTGTGGCAAAAATGAAATCTGGAATCCAACCCGTACGACGCCAGCGCGGCTTCACGCTGATGGAATTGATCGTCGCGACCGCCATCCTCACCATTCTCACGATGATGGCTTTGCCGTTGGCGCGTGTCACGATCCAGCGTGAGCGCGAAAGGGAGCTTCGCCGCGACCTGTGGGAGATGCGCGACGCCATCGACCGCTACAAGGACGCCGCCGAGCAAGGCAAGTTCCAGACCAAAGTCGACACCATGAACTACCCTCCCGACTTGGAAACTTTGGCGAAGGGCGTCGAGGGACAAGGCGGCAAGAAATACCGTTTCCTGCGTTCTATCCCCACAGACCCGATGACCAAGAGTACAGAATGGGGCCTGCGCTCGATGCAGGACGATGCGGATGCCGATTCCTGGGGCGGACAAAACGTGTTCGACGTCTACAGCAAATCGGACGGCACCGCCCTGGACGGCACGAAATATAAGGATTGGTAGATGCTCGCGGGCATGACCAGATGGAAGCGGACAAGCAGTAGCCCTGGCGTCCACGCCGGCTGTCGCGGGGCCGCGCTCGCCTCTCAACGCCGCTCTCTGGGATGGACAATGCTTGAGCTCATGATCGTCATCAGCGTGATGATGATTCTCATGGCCGTCGCGGTGCCGTTGTATCGACAACACGTCGTCCAAGCCCGCGAAGCCGTCCTGAAGCAGAATCTGTTCCAGTTGGACAGTCTCATTAACCAGTACAAACTGGACAAGGGAGAGTCACCGCAGAGCCTCGACGATCTGGTGACCGCGGGCTATCTTTCCAAGCTGCCGGTTGATCCCATGACTGGTAAAGCCGAATGGACAACCGATCCGGATGAACCCGAGGATTCTCCCGACCCGCAACAGCCCGGCATTAAGGCTGCACACTCCACCTCGGCCGAAACGGCGCTCAATGGCGAAGCCTACAGCAGCTGGTGAGCGGAAGCGACTGAGCCCAACGAGGCTGGAGCAGCGGGCCGATCGCATCCATCGACGCTTGGGAAACAGCCGGGGGCCAATCACGGAGCACCTTGGCAATCCCGGTGCGCCGAGCCAGGGCGAGTTCCGCGCCTCGGATGAGAGGCTGGAGTCCGCGGCAGCGGCGAATCGCCGGTTCGCGCCGAATGCGGACTCGGGGGAGAGCCGTGGCTTCACCCTGCTCGAGTTGATGATCGTGATGGCAATCATCGCCATTTTGGTGTCCATCTCGATCCCGATCTATGGCCGCTCGGTGGTTGCAGCTCACGAGCGGGCGCTGCGAGCCGACCTTGTGTCGCTGCGGAGTGCCATTTGGAATTACACCCTCGACAAGCAAAAAGCTCCTCAATCCCTTGACGATCTTGTGACTGCGCAGTATCTTCCCCAACTTCCAAAGGATCCCATGACCCACGAAACGAACTGGGAAGTGGTGGAGGACGAGACGCTGCTATCGGTCAACCAGCAAGATCCCGGCATCACTGACGTCCACTCTGCTTCCACTGCAACTGCCAGTGACGGCACCTCCTACAACACCTGGTAGAGTCGCGGCGAGCATCCCCCCGGCCTGCCGGTGCAAAACCACCACCGGGAACAGCCCGTCCGTTGTCTATGCCTTCACCCTCACTGCTGTCACCTCTTCCGATCCTGTTGTAGGGCAAATAGTGGTTTCCTGTTATTGCTGCTGGGGCCATTCCTCAATACAGTTTTCGGACACTCGTGAGGCAGCCTCTTTTTCCTGGGGTGCGGGTCAACCTCTGCAGCCTGGCTCTGCAGCCTGGCTCCAGGATGGCCGCCCGAAAAAATTCCGGTAGGGGTAGTCCATGCGAACAGGATTCTTGTTGGTGTGTGTTCTGGCGGTCTCGGTGTCCGCTGTGGCGCAAAGCAACTATGCCGCCGTCTCGGGCACGGTGAGGGACTCACAATCGCTTGCCGTGGCTCACGCCAGCGTGCGTTTCAAGGCTCTCAGCACCGGGGCTACGCGCGTGGTCACGACCAACGAGAGTGGTTCGTTTTACGCTCCGGCTCTGCTGCCCGACGATTACGAACTGAGCACGACAGCCTCCGGCTTCGCTCCGGTGGCACAGTCACTGCACCTCGAAGTCGGGCAGAACATCTCGCTCGACATCGCCCTCAAGATTGGCGCGGTGAAGGAGGGCGTCCAGGTCAGCGGCACGGCCGACGTCCTGCGTCCCACCGACGCCAGCGTGGGTGAGGTTGTGGAGCCAAAATCCATTCAGGAATTGCCTCTGAATGGTCGGATGCTCATCGATCTCGTGCTCACCGTCCCGGGGGCCCATGTTGGTTTTGGCGCGCAGACGGGCGAGACCAATCCTCTTTATTGGCGGCCCGGGCAGCGCTCCGCGGTGGTGATCGGCGGGGCCCGCGACAACGCCAATTATTTCCTGCTGGATGGAGCCACCAACACCGATCCCACGTTCAACACGCAGAACTTCAGCCCTTCTCCCGACTCAGTCATGGAATTCCAGGTGGTCACCAGCAGCTACACCGCCGACTTGGGCGGCGCCGGTGGTGGCCAGATCAATATCGTTACGCGCTCGGGAACGAACAGATTCCACGGGACCGCCTACGAATTTCTCCGCAATGGCGCCATGGATGCCAGCCCCTTTGCCGCCATGGGCAACAATCATCTGGTGCAGAATAATTTCGGGGCCTCCTTCGGAGGTCCGCTGCTCGGGGGGAAGAAGAATACCTTCTTTTTCCTGAACTACGAGGGCTTGCGTCTCTCCCAAGCCGATGCTCAGATTCTTACCGTTCCCACGCTCGCCGAAATCCAGGGTGATTTCAGCATGAGCGCCGTGAACATCTACGATCCCACGACGGCGGTACCCAACCCGAACTACAACCCCGCTCTCCCGACGGGCCCATCAAACCATCCGTACACCCGCAGTCAGTTCCCCGACAATCAGATTCCCCTCAACCGCATCAACCCTCAACTGGAAGCGTTCCTGCTGCAGCACGTGCCTCAACCCAACATGATGATGACGTCGATGGGGGCGGATTCGAACAACTACCTCGACATCCGCAACGAGACTCACTTCCAGAATCAGGGGACCGCGCGCTTCGATCACAACTTTTCCAACAGCGATACCGCCATGGCGCGCTATTCGCTGAGTTCGGAGAAGGGCTTCTCGCCGAGCAACGGCAACACCTCCACAACCGAGAATCTCCCCGGTTTCGGAGCCAACTTCGACAATTTCTCGCAGCACGCCGTGCTCGAATGGACTCACGTTTTTTCCAGCAACCAGCTGAATACGGCATCGCTGGCCATCTCGCGTCTCTCCATGGATCACACTTCCCAGAACGACGGCGTGAACGACATCGTGAGCCAACTCGGGATTCAAGGCATCGGCTTCGGAGGTCCCGGCGCCTGGGGTGCTCCCTGGGTTGCGGCCCAAGGTTACACCGGCATCGGCGACACCTTCGCCGCCACTCCGATGCACGCCTGGGACACCACCCTCGAACTGCGCGACACGTTCTCCTGGCAGCATGGCCGTCACGCTTTGCGCTTTGGCGGCGACACTCGCCGCTTCATCTGGCCGATGTGGGGATTCTTCCAGAACCGGGGCTACTACCAGTTCACCAACGGCTACACCACCGAGTTTGGCTTCAACGATGGCAGCGGCTCCGGCCTCGCCAGCCTCTTGCTCAGCCTTCCCGCCGTCAAACAGCGTCAGGCCGGCGTGCCCCAGATGGATCTGCGAAACTGGGGATACGACACCTTCGCCGAAGATAGCTGGCAAATGACTCCGACCATCACTGTGAATTTTGGAGCCCGCTACGAGTACACCAGTCCGCTTTACGATCTGCGGGAGACGAACGCCAATTTGGTCTTCAACCAGGGTGTCCCTTGGGTTTTCATCGGCGGCGAGAACGGCTATCCGACTGGTCTGATGTACTCCAACAAACACAACATCGCTCCCCGCTTCGGAATCGCGAAGAACCTGCCCTCGGTGGGCCTCGTGCTGCGGGGAGGCTACGGAATCTTTTTTACGCCGGTCGATCAGAACACGTGGTGCAACCAGCGGCACAACGTGCCCTACGTTTTCCCGGAAACGCAACAAGCGGACAATTTCACGCCGCCCGCTTCTCTGGTTGCCAACACTTTGAACTTCGGCACTCCGGTTCTCGGCCAGGGAACGCTGGCGCCGACGACGGTGAGCTTCACCGCGTTCGACCCGCACGCTTCCGCGGAGTACGTCCAGCAGTGGAACGCGCAGATCGAAAAAACGCTCGATGCGAACACCACCCTCGAAGTGGGATACCTCGGCGCGCGCGGCTTCCATCTGCAGCGCGCTCACCTGATTAACAACGCGCCCCCGGGACCCGGCCCGCTCGGCCCGCGGCGTCCCTTCAGGACTCTCAGTTTCGTTCCCGGAACCATCCTCACTCCCTCCAGCACGAACGCGGTCATTCAGAGCGAGACGTTCCCAGTCAGCACCATCAATCGGCTGGAAGATTCCGCCCAAAGCTGGTACGACGCGGGATACGTGAATGTGCGCCGCAAGTATGCGCACGGCCTGAGCCTGCTCGCAAACTACACCTTCTCCAAGAACCTGACGAACGCACCCGACTTCCGTTCCCCCATGGACGAAAGCGCCATCCCACAAAACAACAACGACCTGGCCGCGGAAAAGGGCCCCGGCTGCGATGTCCGCCATCGCCTTGCTCTGAGCGGTGTGTACAACATCCCGGCGTTCCCCGGCGCTCGGTGGACTCGGCTGGCGACTGAGAATTGGCAGTTCAGCACGGTCTATCAGATCGAATCAGGAATGCCTTTCACCGTTTCCGTTTTTGGTGACACCGCCAATTCCGGCACCGTGCTCGGCGAGAATCCCATCCGCGCGAACTACACCGGCCAGCCGATTTTCGGATCCGGCACCCGCACGGCGAACCACTGGTTCAATCCCGCCGCATTCGCCACGCCACCCGCCTATACCTTCGGCGACGTGGGACGCAACTCGGTCTACGGACCGCCGCTGCGCACGCTCGATGTTGCGATCGTTCGCAGCTTCCGGCTATCCGAGAGCTCCAGCTTGCAGTTCCGTGGCGAGGCATTTAATGCCCTGAACATGGTCAATCTGGGCACTCCGAATCGCTACGTGAACGAACCGCAATTCGGCACGGTCACCATGCCCATGACGCCTGGCCGCGAAATTCAGCTGAGCGCGCGCCTCCGCTTCTGACGATTTCGTTTCAACATTCCGGGCCCCGGCACACTGAATACCTATGGTGGCGGCGGAAACGATGGCGCGCGCGAGCCAGCCAGCGCGACAAGGGCTGTTAGTTTTAAAATCAGGAATTTCCTGTATTGCCGGGTTCTAGCCTTTCGAACATTCTGGCCGGAGTCCAATCAAACATTTGATTGGGTCGTCTCCTGACCCCCGAGCCAACGTGGCCGGGGGTTTTTGTTTTCGCTTCATTTCCCGTGAGCTTCCCGGAAGTAATCTAAGCGCACTGGCGGGCCAGGTCTTGAGGCTGCATTGGTTCGAGGCCGTATCGCGGGGCCGTGTTTTTTTCAAGAGTCAAACGGAAGACCCACTTCCTATTGAAGTTACAGCAAGCCGAAGGAGCTGGGGGAGCGCTATCGGCTGCGGCCATGATGCAACGCCGGAGGCGTGGACATTCCCATCGGAAGGCGACCATGGGCTCGAAAGGGGGCCCGGTGCCGGCCGCTCTGCAGGGAGGCAATCCCGGGGAACCGCTTGAAATCAGCCGCGACGGGGATATTTCTGGCAACAGCGATTTCGCAGGCAAATTTGTACTGCACCCGGCGCTCGAATACCATTTAGGGATGCCCGTCGAAACTGAAATCCACGCTCCCGCCTCCATTCGCGCCCCGCGCGGCAATCAGATCACGTGCAAGAGCTGGCAGCAGGAAGCTGCCATGCGCATGCTGATGAACAACCTCGACGAAGAGGTTGCGGAACGTCCCAGAGATCTCGTCGTATATGGGGGAACGGGGCGCGCCGCCCGGAGTTGGGAAGCCTACCACGCCATCGTCGACACTTTGAAGAAGCTGGAGAACGATGAGACTTTGCTCGTGCAATCCGGCAAGCCGGTCGGTGTTTTCAAGACACACGATCACGCTCCCCGAGTTCTGATCGCCAATTCCAACCTGGTCGGTCACTGGTCGAATTGGGAGAAGTTTAACGAGCTGGAGCGTGCCGGACTGATGATGTACGGGCAGATGACCGCCGGTTCGTGGATCTACATTGGTTCGCAAGGAATCATCGAAGGCACGTTCGAGACGTTCTCGGCCGCGGGGGAACAGCACTTTGGCGGCGATCTCGCGGGCAAGCTGATCATCAGCGGCGGAATGGGGGGAATGGGTGGAGCTCAGCCGCTGGCGGCTACCATGACCGGCGCGGCATTTCTCGGCATCGATGTGGACCCCGAGCGCATCAAGAAACGGCTGAAGACGGGATATTGCGATTTCATGGTCACCACTCTCGACGAGGCGTTGCGCATTCTGAAGAATGCGGTGCGCAAAAAAGAAAACGTTTCCGTCGGGCTGGTCGGCAATTGCGCCGACATCATTCCGGAACTGGCTGAACGCGGCGTCGTCCCTGACATCCTCACCGATCAAACTTCTGCCCACGATCCGCTCAACGGGTATGTGCCGAACGGCATGACCCTTGAAGGGGCGCTCGATCTGCGCCGGCGCGATCCGAAGGCGTACGAAGAAAAGTCGCTGGATGCGATCGCGCGCCACGTGGAAGGCATGCTACGCCTCAAAAAAATGGGCTCGATCACCTTTGATTACGGCAACAACATCCGCACCTTTGCGTTTCAGCGCGGGGTGAAGAATGCCTACGATTTCCCGGGTTTCGTACCTGCCTATATTCGTCCGCTGTTTTGCCAAGGGCGAGGCCCTTTCCGCTGGGTTGCGCTCTCCGGAGAAGCTTCCGATATTTACCTCACCGACGATCTGGTTCTCGAACTCTTTCCTGACAACCGCATCCTGCGCCGCTGGATCGATCTGGCGCGCAAGCGGATCAAGTTTCAGGGGCTGCCCGCGCGCATCTGCTGGCTGGGCTATGGCGAGCGTGCGCAATTCGGGTTGGCGATCAACGAACTGGTGAAAAAAGGCAAGATTAAGGCTCCGATCGTGATGGGGCGCGATCACCTTGATTGCGGCTCGGTGGCATCGCCGTTCCGCGAGACCGAGAGCATGAAAGATGGCTCGGATGCGGTCGCCGACTGGCCGTTGCTGAACGCTCTGCTGAATACGGCGGCAGGGGCGTCGTGGGTGTCGATTCACAACGGCGGCGGGGTTGGCATCGGTTATTCGCTGCACGCCGGCCAGGTCACGGTTGCCGATGGCACCGAGATGATGGCAAAACGAATCGAGCGAGTGCTCACCACGGATCCAGGCACGGGAATCATGCGCCACGCCGACGCGGGTTATGAGGAAGCGAAACAGTTCGCCAAGAAAGTGGGCGTGAAGCTTCCGATGGGCGGCTAGAATCTCGCGTTCCTACTTGGCCAGCGCGTCTCGCACCGCGAAATACGCCGGCTTCCTCTGGTCGTTCGCGTCCCACAGTAGCGCCCAGCCTTGTCGTTTGTAAAACTGCGGGATCCATGAGTGCTGGTCGCTGACTCCCCAGGTCTGGATGAGCTTGCAAGCGGATTGCTGCACACAAAGCTGGGTGATTTCCCGGTAGAGCTTGGCTTGCGCCGCCAGCGATTCTGGAGTGGAATCGCTGAGCCGGATATCGAGTTCGGTGATCGCGAGCTGGTACTCCAGCTTGGCAAATCGCTCGAGGTTTCTGGCAAAAGATTCGAGTCTTGCCGGATCGTCAAACTTCAGGCTTTTGTGGGTTTGGAACCCGATGCCGTCGAGCGGAACCCCACGCTTCTTAAAATCGGCAGCCATGGCGTAAATGGCATCGGATTTCTGGTTGATCTCCTCGGCATCGTAGTCGTTATAGAACGACTTGGCATTGGGATCAGCTTGGCGGGCCCATTTGAGAGCTTGCTCGATGTAGCTGGTTCCGGCGCCTGCGCTCCCGGAAATTCCCGGCCGGTCGTACCAGATTGTGTGCCGCATTGTGCCGTCGCTGTTGAAGGCCTCGTTGACCACGTCCCAGGCGCAGACTCTCCCGGCGTAATGCGTGAGCACCGAATGAATGTGATGTTCGAGGATGGTGGTGAGCTGTGTTGGCGGGCAGTTGCCTTGCCTCACCCACTCCGACACCTGCTTGTGCCAGACGAGGGTATGGCCGCGGACCAGCAGGTTGTGACGTTGCGCGAAGGCAACGAGCGCGTCCCCGCCGGCAAAGTCATACGGATCGGGATCGGTGTCGGGCCGGGGATGGATGAGACCGAACTTCATCTCGTTCTCCGCCTGCAACTGGCTGAATTCCGAACCCAGAATCGCGGCATATTCCGGTTCGCTCAGATAACGGGACGCCGCGGCCGCGCCGATGGTGACGTGGCGCAGTTCCCCGGCCTGGCGGAGCGTCGTGGAATCGGTGGAAGCCACAGCGGAGACAACAACACAAGCAACCGCGACAAGGAACAAGAGCGGGAAAACAGCAAGAATTGCTCGACCGGGGTGACGCGATGCTCTCATGGGCCGAATCCTTTCCGCCCCGATATTAGGCGGGTCGCGGCCCGGGCACAACGAGATTCAACGAGCTGTGGCAGTCGTCGAGGAGAGGCCGGTCGTTGCTGCTACACTAGGTGAAACGCATCGATGACTCCAGGAAAGCTGCCGCAACCGCAGACGTTGCTGCTCGTCAACATCGCACAACTCCTGACGCTGCGCTCGACCGCGACCGGTCCGCGGCGTGGCAAAGAACTGGGGCAGCTGGGCATGGTGGAGCAAGCTTCGGTTTTGTGCGTTGGCGGCAAGATCGTCTCCGTCGGGCTCACGAAGGACGCGCTCCGCGATCCGTGGATCCGAAAGAACCGGCGCAACATCGTCGAAATCGACTGTGCCGGAAAAGTGGTACTCCCGGGCTTGGTGGACTCGCACACGCATCCGGCGTTCATCGGCCCGCGATTGGTGGATTTCGAGAAAAGGATTGCGGGAGCGTCGTACGAGCAGATTGCCGCGGCAGGGGGCGGAATCCGGTCGAGCCTGGAAGCGGTGCGCCGGGCGACGCCAAGCGCGCTCACGGCCAGGATCTTGCATGCACTGGGCGACATGGCGGCGCATGGTTCGACCACGGTGGAGGCCAAATCAGGCTACGGACTGACGGTCGAGTCTGAGATGAAATCGCTGCAGGCGATCCGCGAGGCTGCCGGTTTATGGCCGGGAACGGTGGTTTCGACCCTGCTGGGCGCGCACGTCGTCCCCAAAGAATTCCAGGGTTGCTCGCAAAAATATGTTGCGACCGTCTGTTCAGAGATGATTCCCGAGGCTGCGCGGCGGAAGCTTGCTGACTTTGTGGATGTTTTCTGCGAACACGGGGCGTTCACACCGGGGGAAACGGAGCAAGTCTTCGAAGCGGCAAGAAGCCACGGATTGCGCGTCCGGGCGCACATGGGGCAGCTTTCCGAAACCGCTCTGGGACGATTCTTGAAGCTTCATCCGGCATCATTGGATCACCTGGATCATGTGAGTGACGCCGACATTTGCGAGCTGGCCCGGCACGAGACTGTGGCTACGTTGCTTCCGGGCGCCAACCATTTTCTGGGGTGGAAGGAATATCCGAACGCGCGGCGGCTGATCGATTCCGGAGTCGCGGTCGCGCTGGCCACCGACTATAACCCGGGAACTTCACCCACGGTGAGCATGGCCATGGCAATGTCGCTGGCTTGCACGCATATGACGATGTCGCCGGCAGAGGCGATAGCGGCGGCCACGATCAACGGCGCGTGGGCGTTGCGGCTGGGCGAACGAAAAGGCAGCATCGAACCGGGCAAGGACGCGGATGCGGCGGTGTTCGCCGTGGAAGATTACCGCGAGATTCCCTACTGGTTCGGCGCCAATCACTGCGCGATGACGGTGTTGAATGGTGCAATCGCATCAAGGAATTGAACTTTCGCCGTGCACCCACCGGTGCCCCGCGGAAGCGAAGTGTGCTTGGAACGGGAATCAACTAAAACTCATAGGAAGTCATCCGATTCTACAAATCCCGAGGAAACCCATGAAGCGTATTTTTACAGTTGTGACTTTTCTCGCCCTGGCGATTTCGCTGGCGGCAGCGCAGCGGCTGCCAGAAAACGCCCGGCCAGAGAACTACAGGCTGACCTTTACTCCCGATCTGAACAAGGCGAAGTTCGAGGGCGACGAGACGATTTCCTTCCGCTTGTTGAAACCCGGTTCGGAGATCACGCTGAATGCAGCCGAGATCGACTTTCATGACGTAACGATCACCAGCGCCGGTGACACGCAAAAAGCGACGGTTGTGCCGGAAAAAGACAAGGAGATGGTCGTGCTCAGCGTCCGCAATCCGCTGGCCGCCGGACCGGCCACGGTTCACATCACCTACACGGGCACTCTCAACAACGAGATGCGGGGCTTTTATCTGGGCAAGGACGATCAGGGCCGCAAGTACGCTGCCACCCAGTTTGAGGCGACCGACGCCCGCCGGGCTTTCCCGTCGTTCGACGAGCCCGATTACAAGGCGACCTTCGACATCACCGTTGTCGCGGACAAAGGACTAACCGCAATTTCCAATCAGAAGGTGGTTTCCGACAGCGCAGGCCCGGGCAACAAGCACACTGTGAAATTCGCCACCACCGCGAAGATGTCCGCGTATCTGGCGGCGCTGGTTGTGGGTAACTTCGAATACGTTGAAGGACAGGCCGACGGCATTCCGATTCGCGTGTACGCCACCACCGGAAAGAAAGACATGGGCAGGTTTGCCCTGGAGGCGGCCGAACACATTCTCAGCTACTACGACAAGTATTTTGGGATCAAGTACCCGTACGGCAAGCTCGACCTGGTCGGCCTGCCGGATTTCTCAGCCGGGGCGATGGAGAACACGGGCTGCATCACCTTCCGCGAAGTGATTCTGCTGATCGATGAGAAGCGGGGATCGGTTGATCTGAAAAAAGAGATTGCCGACGTCATCGCGCATGAAATGGCGCACCAGTGGTTCGGCGACCTGGTGACCATGAAGTGGTGGGACGACGTGTGGCTTAACGAAGGTTTTGCCACATGGATGTCGCCCAAGCCGGTCGCGGCCTGGAAACCGGAATGGAATGCGAATCTGGATGTGGTCAGCGACAACGGCGGAACCTTGAACGTCGATTCGCTGGCGAACACGCGTCCGATTCATCAGGCTGCGGAGACTCCAGCCGAGATTCAGGAACTCTTCGACGGGATTGCCTATGGCAAGGCGGCGGCGGTTTTGCGCATGCTGGAATCGTACCTGGGCGAGGAAAGGTTCCGCGCAGGCGTGAATGCATATCTGAAGCAGCATCAATACGCAAACGCGACCGCCGAGGATTTCTGGGACGCCCAGGCCAAGACCTCGAGCAAGCCGGTTGACCAGATCATGCCCACGTGGGTGAAGCAGGCGGGTGTTCCGATCATCGACGTAAAGTCGCAATGCTCGGGCAATTCGACGAGCGTGACCCTTACTCAGCAGCGCTACTACTTTGATAAGACGAAGTTTGAAAATCCGGGGGAGCAACTCTGGCAAATTCCGCTGTGTCTGAAGGGCTCGGCCAACGGCGCCGCGAAATGCGAGTTGCTGACCAGGAAGGAAGACACCTTTACTCTGCCGGGCTGCTCAACCTGGGTTCTGGGCAACGCGGGATCGGCGGGATATTACCGCGTGGGCTATCAGCCCGAGGCGGTAGGGTCGCTCGCCGGCGCCGCTGAAAGCAAGCTGACGCCGGGCGAACGAATCGGCTTGCAGAACGACATCTGGGCATCGGTGCGGGTCGGACGCGAGCCGGTGGGTGACTACCTTGCATTCGCTCGGGGCCTGGCGGCGGATCGGAACCGGGCCGTGCTCGCGGATGTTCTGGGACACTTGAATTTCATCGGGCGCTATCTGGTGACCGACACCGACCGCGAGAATTACCGCACCTGGTTGCGCGACTTTCTGACGCCGGTGATCAAAGATGTGGGCTGGGAGCCGAAGCCGGGCGACAGCGTCGAGCAGAGAACCCTGCGGACGAGTGTGTTCGCCGCGCTCGGGTACGACGCGCGTGATCCAGAAGCGCTGGCGGAGGCGCGCAAGATTGCCGACAAGGCAATCGCCGATCCGGCCTCGGTCGACCATGAACTGGCGGGCGCCGCGTTTCCGCTCGCGGCGCTTAATGGCGGTGCCGAGTTCTATGACAAAGTGATGACGGCGATGAAAGAAACCAAGTCGCCCGAACTCTACTACACGTATTTCTTCACCCTGCCGCGATTCACCGACCCGAAACTTCTCGGACGCACGCTGGATTTCTCGATCTCGCCGGAGGTGAGATCGCAGGATGCGTTGGGGCTGGTGACCCGTGTGCTCTCAAATCCGGCGGGCCAGCAGCTGGCCTGGGACTTCATCCGCCAGCACTGGGGTGAACTGGAGAAAGCGGGGGGGCCGTTCGCCAGCGCCCAGGTTGTGGGTGCGACCAGCACGTTCTGCGATTCCGGGCTGCGGGATCAGGTGACCGAATTTTTCACCGCTCACAAGGTCGAGGCGGCAGAACGCACCTACAAGCAATCGATTGAACGCATCAACAACTGCGTAAGCCTGAAAGAACAGCAGGAGTCGCAACTGGCGTCGTGGCTGGGACAGCACGGCGTTGCTGGCGGACAGTAAAATCTGGGGGTTCGGAGTGTGGTGCGGCCCGGGGAAAGATCCCGGGCCGTTTTTTTATCCGGCACGGCTAGGGCATCACGGGCAACACGAGATGGGAAGGCATTTCCGGCGAGCAGTAGATGCGCTGGGTGGCGTAAACGAAGTCTGATGCCGTCGCCTTGTAGATGCTGGGAACAAACTGCTGCGGATTGCGATCGATGATGGGGAACCACGTGGACTGGATCTGCACCATGATGCGGTGCCCTTTCTGAAAAACATGATCGTGATCGCGCAGGGGAACGTTCCACTCCGTGGGTTGGTTTGGGGTCAGCGGATGGGGTGTCTCGTAGTTGACGAGATAGCGTCCTCGCCGCACTTCCATGGCGACGGGTAGTTCATAACCGTTGAGCGATTGAGCATACTGACCCGGGTTCGGACCTTCTTGGGGATTCCAAGGGTTCTTCTGCGCATCCTGGGGAAAAACGTCGATCAGCTTGACGATGAAATCGCTGTCGGTTCCCGATGTCGAAGCGAAAAGATCGGCCGCGAGCGGGCCGGTCACCGTGACATCGCTCGCGAGCGGTTCGCTGACAAACACGAGAACATCGGCGCGATTATCGACGAAGCGCTGATCGGCGACCTCCCACGTGCGCCAATCGCCAGCCGGATAGGTTGGGGAAATGGGCCGCTGCCGGTAGGGCACCGGGTTGGCAGGATCGGAAACGTATTCGCGGTATGGCTTGGCATCTTTGGCGGCGGGCGCGGTAAACGACAGGCTTCCGTCGGCATGAAGGTACAGGTTCCGGGACTTCGCTTCTTTCGGCGGCCAGACCGGGTAGGTGTGCCACGAGTTCGATCCACTCTGAAACGTGCTGGCCTGCCACTTCGGCTTCTCGCCCTGATCGTGGAGATAGTGGCGGAAGAAGGGAGC
>Ga0126369_10001819_pt1 | contig 14987 bp, 13 predicted proteins | sample PanSoiMetaPlot_1_FD_109646 | JGI IMG/M metagenome (GOLD analysis project Ga0126369, IMG submission 109646) | Tropical forest soil microbial communities from Panama - MetaG Plot_1 | ecosystem: Environmental > Terrestrial > Soil > Tropical forest > Bulk soil | place: Panama | collected 2016-02-17 | reverse complement strand
CTGCCGCTCGTCGGGCTGCCGCCGTTCGGCGCCTTGATGGCCAGCGCGTTCGTCGCCTCGCTGACCGGCGGTGTGCTCACGCTCTTCGTCTTTCGGCGCGGTCTGCCGAACGTGGCCTACCTCGTCGGCTACCTGCTGCTGCTGTGGCTGATCTTCGCGGTGCTCGTCGAGCTGCGCCAGCCGCTCGAAGAATCGGGCCGCCGCTCGGGCCGATTCGTCGTCACCGCGGCCGACTACACGATCCAGACGCTCTACCACGGCCTGCTCCTGTTCGTGCTGCCGGCGTACTGGGCGAGCGCCACCCTGACCTCGGTCAACGTGGTCTTCTTCACGATCCTGGTCATGCTGGCGCTGCTGGCGACGTTCGATCCGTGGTATCGCGCGATCGTGCAGCCGCGGCCGTGGGCCGGTTACGTCTTCTTCGTGGTCTCGATCTTCGCGGCGCTCAACGTCGCGCTGCCGCTGGTCGGGCTGCCGCCGTTCGGCGCCTTGATGGCCAGCGCGTTCGCCGCCGCGCTGGCGATCACGCCGGTCGTGCGGCGCGCCGGCGGCCGCACGTGGCGCGCCGCCCTCCGGGTGACGGTCGCGCTCGGCGTGGTCGCGGCGGCGCTGGCGGCCGTCGGCCGCGCGTGGATTCCGCCGGCGCCGCTCTTCATGGCGCGCTCGGCGATCCTGTGGGACGTGCTCGACCTCGACAACATCGAAGCGCTGCCCACGGCGATCACCGCCGCCGAGGTGAAGGAGCGCGGGCTCGTGGCGTACACTGCGATCTACGCGCCGGCCGGGCTGCGCCAGTCGGTGAATCACGTCTGGCGCCACCGCGGCCGCGTCGTGGAGACGGTCTCGCTGGCCCCCGTGCTCGGCGGGCGGCGGGAGGGCTACCGGACCTATTCGCGCAAGACGTCGTTTCCCGACGACGCGGAGGGACGCTGGTCGGTGGACGTCGTGACGGCGTCGGGTCAGCTGATCGGACGGCTCAGGTTTCGAATCGTCCGATGACGATCGACGATCCGGAGGAATGTCATGGCTGAGACGGTGCGTACGGCCGACTACTTCTACGTGATGGTGCCGGACAAGCCGGGCGAGGGCGCTCGCATCCTCGGCGAGCTCAAGCGCGCGGGCGTCAACCTGATGGCCTACTCGGGCTTCCCGAGCGGCCGCGGCGCGCAGCTCGATCTGGTCCCGAGCGACCCGGACGCGTTCCGGACGCTGGCCAAAGAGAAGAAGTGGAAGGTCAAGGGGCCCAAGCGGACCTTCCTGATCGACGGCGACGATCGGCTCGGCGCCTGCGCCGACGTGCTCGGCCGGCTCGCGACGGCGAAGATCAACGTGACCGCGATGGACGCGGTGGCGTCACCCGGCGGGCGCTACACGGCGATCCTGTGGGTGAAGGCGCGCGACGTGAAGAAGGCTACCGCCGTCCTCGGAGCCGCGTGACCGTTCCCGATCTCTTCGACACGCACGCGCACCTGCACTTCCCGGAATTCACGGGCGACTTCGACGCCGTGCTCGAGCGCGCCCGCGCCGCTGGCGTGCAGCGGATCCTGACGATCGGGACGGACGTGACGACCTCGCGCGCGGCCGCGGCGATGGCGGCGCGACTGCCCGACGTCTGGGCGGCGGTCGGCATACATCCTCACGAGGCCGCCGCCGCGGACGAGACCGCCCTGGCCGAGATCGAGCGGCTCGCAGGTCAGCCGCGAGTGGTCGCGATCGGCGAGACCGGGCTCGACTACTTTCGCAACCTCGCGCCACGCGACGTGCAGGAGCGCGCGTTCACGAGCCAGCTGGCGCTCGCGCGGCGCGCGCGAAAACCGGTGCTCATCCACTGCCGCGATGCCCACGAGGACACTCTGAGGCTGATCGGCGACGCAGACGTGCGCGCTGCCGGCGGGATCATGCATTGCTTCTCCGGCGACGTCGCGGTCGCGCGCCGGTGTCTCGATCAGGGGCTCCTGGTCTCGCTCGCGGGGCCGGTGACCTATCCGAAGCCGGGCGCGCTACCCGACGTCGCTCGGTTCGTGCCCGGCGATCGCCTCGTCGTCGAGACCGACTGCCCCTTCCTGCCGCCGCAGCCCTATCGAGGCAAGCGCAACGAGCCCGCGTATCTCGCGATCACCGCGGCGCGCGTCGCGGAGCTGCGCGGCGAGCCGCTCGGCGACCTGGCCGCACGGATGTCCGAGAACGCCAGAGCGCTCCTGCGGCTGTGAGTCGCGGCGTCTCGCTGCGCGACGTCGCCTTCTACCTTCGTGGACGGCTCACCCGGCAATTGACCCGCCTGGCCACCGCGCGCGACCGGACGCCGCCGGTCGTGCCGGTGCCGGTCGACGAGGTCATCCGCGGTGACCGATCGCCGCAGGCGCTCACGCGGCTGCTCGAGGGCCGGTCGAATGCGGATCGCGAGGCGGCCGTGGCGCGATACCTGCGCGCCCGCTCCATTCCGTTCGCGGTTCACCGCTTCGCCTCCGCCGAAGGGGCGGGCGAGAACTTCAGCGTCGACGTCGGCGCGGGCAAGCGCGTGCTGCTGCTCGCGGCCCATCACGACGCGGTCGATCGAAGCCCCGGCGCCAACGACAACGCCGCCGCGGTCGGCATCTTGTTGAGCCTCATCGAGCGACTCGCCGCCGGGGCTCCATCGAAGCTGCGCCTGCGCTTGCTCTTCACGGCGGCGGAAGAACGTGGCTACCTCGGTGCCCGCCATTACGCGCAGGACACTGATGTCAGCCAGCTCGCCGGCGTCCTGAGCCTGGAGCTGTGCGGCATCGGCGATAGCGTGGTGATCTGGGACGCGGGGGAAGAGACGCCGTTTCTCCGGACGGTCGGCTCGGCGCTCGAAGGCATCGGGCTTGTGCGCGATCAGCGCCATCACGTAGTCGGCCGGATCCCGATGTTCGGCAGCGACCACCGCGCGTTCGCGCCGCTCGGCGTGCCCGCGTACGGATTCACCCTGGTGCCGTCGGCGAACGCCGAGGCGCTGCGACAGTTCGTGTTCAGCCCGGTCAAGAGCGCGCTCCGTCATCTGATCCGGCGACCGGTGCCGTTCGACACGTACCATACGCCGCGCGACCGTGGGAGCACCCTCGAGCCGGCGGCGCTCGCCCTGGCACTCCGCGCGCTCGAGGCCGTCATCGCGGCAGCCGCGTAAGCCTTTTTCGGCTGTGGCCGTGGCGCCGCCGTCACTGGATCAGGAGCCCGAGCGGCCGTTACTGCGGCAGCGGCGCCGGTGGAGCGGAGGCGAGGCGGAAGAGCAGGCGACGGCTCAGCGGGGCTTCGCTCGCCGGGACCAGCACGACAACCTCGCCCTGACAGCCAACGCTGAACGGATAGACCGAGTGAGCCAGGCGTGACCGCAGGAGCGTCGGGATGCCCTGACTCTCGAAGAGGGCCTTGAGGACGAGCGCCTCCGCCTGCGCACACCGGCGCACCTCGACGAGGCCGCGCTCGCCGGCCGGGTCTCTCGGGAACTTCGGAAACGGGATGACCTTCCCGCGCATCGGCATGGGCGTGAGTATAGTCCAGGCCCTTTAGTCATTGTACTCACGTCGCCTAGCGCCGCGACCGACCCTGACAACTGTCCCCCATTGACAAGGAGCGATCGACCTTCCTATAGTCCGCCTGCCAACGCCCTCTGACCCCAACACCGAGTCGAGGAGGGACGAGATGATCTGGGCAGCGTTACTCGCCGTGGCCGCGCTCATCACTCTAGGGCCAGCAAACGCTCTGGCGCAGGACGTCATCAAGTTCGGTGTCTCGACACCGCTCTCCGGCCCGGCCGCTCCGTGGGGCATTCCGCACAAGAACGCGACCGAGCTGATCTTCGACGAGATCAACGCCCAGGGCGGACTGGACCTCGGTGGCAAGAAGTACAAGCTCGAGGTCGTCGCCTACGATCACAAGTACGTGATCGCCGAGGGCGTGGCCACGGTCAACCGTCTCATCGCGAAGGACGGCGTGAAGTACCTCTCGATCCTGGGCGGCGCCGTCGTCAAGGCCAACGAGGAAGCCGTCAACGAGGGGCGAGTGTTGAACCTCCCGCTCGCGTATGCCGACGGCCTGGTGAGCCCCAAGAACCCGCTCACGTTCCACAGCTTTCCCGCGCCTCCCGAGACGACCTCGTTCTGGAAGTGGATCAAGCAGAATCACCCGAGCCTCAAGCGCGTCGCGACGATCTCGCCCAACGACGACACCGGCTGGTGGTCGATCAAGGTCGAGACGACGTTCATCCAGAAGCTCGGCTACGAGACCGTGGCGAAGGAGTTCTTCGAGCGCACCATGACCGACTTCAATCCGGTCCTGCTGCGCATCCTGGCCCAGAAGCCCGACGTCATCAGCGTGCTGGCCTCGCCCGCCGGGAGCGTCGGCCTCATCATCAAGCAGGCGCGCGAGCTCGGCTTCAAGGGCCGCTTCATCCACATCGGGCAGGTCGATACCTCCGTGGTGGCGAACATCGCCGGCAAGGCGAATGTCGAGGGCATGTGGGTGCACGGCTTCGTCCAGGCTCCGCTGCCCGAGAAGATCAAGAGCTGGCAGGCGCGCTACACGAAGAAGTACGGCGAATGGAACGCGACGAGCATCGACTTTGCCAACCCGGCCTTCGCCTTCGTCGCTGCGGTGAAGAAGGCGCAGAGCATCGATCCGAAGAAAGTCGCCGATGCCCTGAGCGTCGTCGAGTTCGACAATCTGTGGGGCAAGGCGCACTTCGGTGGGAAGGACTACTACGGTATCGGCAATCAGATCATCTACCCGATGCCGTTCTCCGAGGTGAAGGATGGGGTCGCGACCCTCGTGACGCAACTGTTGCCTCCGCACAACTAATATGATGGGGGGCCTGGAAGGGCCCCCCAAGCCCCCCGCGCTCGGAGACGCCCCGGCGAAGCCGGGGCGCCCCTCGGTCGCCGGGGCAGCAAGGGGACGATGACATTCGCCCTGCTCGTCCAGAGCGCCGTCGTCGGCGTGTCGCTCGCTTCGATCTACATCCTGATGGCCCTCGGGCTCACGCTCATGTTCGGCATGATGCACATCATCAACTTCGCGCACGGCGCGGTCTACATGCTGGGCGCGTTCGTCATCTACTACGTCTTCTTCCAGGGCGGCATGCCGTACTTCGCCGCCTTCGTCGCGTCGATGGTCCTGCTCGGCGTCTTCGGCTATGTCGTCGAGCGCTCGATCTACCGGCCCATCAAGGGCGGGATCGAGCCGACCCTCGTCGCGCTGCTGGCCCTCACCACGTTTCTCCAGGCGGCGGGCTATCCGGTCTTCGGTCAGCTCGATAAGCACGTACCGCCGGTGTTCCCGGGCACGCGGAACATCCTCGGCGTCGGCATCTCCATCGAGCGCCTGATGATCATTCCGGTCGCGGCGGCCCTGGTGATCGCCCTCTATCTCTTCATCAACAAGACCCGCGTGGGCGCGGCCATGCGCGCCATCGAGCAGGACAAGGAGGCGGCTGCGCTCCAGGGCGTCAACGTGCACGTGATCAACGGCCTGGCATTCGCGATCGGCTTCGCGCTGGCGGCCGCCAGCGGCGCGCTCATGGCCCCGATCTTCAAGCTCGACCCGATGATGGGCGAGCAGCCGCTCTTGAAGGCGTTCATCATCATCATTCTCGGCGGGCTGGGCAGCATCCCCGGCGCGATCCTGGGGGGGCTCATGCTCGGGCTCATCGATTCGATCGTCGCCACCGCGCTCGGCGCGGAGCCCGCGTTTCTCCTGAGCTTCGTGTTCATCATCATGCTGCTCTTGTTCCGGCCGACCGGGCTCTTCGGCTATGCCTCGTAAGCTCTCGGTGCCGTTCGTCCTGGTTGGGCTGGTCGTCCTGGCGCTCCTGGTGCCGACGCTCGGCGGCGACTACTACGTGCACGTCTTCGCGCTGGTCTTCACCAACGTCATCCTCGCCGCCAGCCTCCGCCCGTCGCTGACCTGTGGTCAGCTGAACATCGGGCACTCCGCGTTCATGTCGATCGGGGCTTACACGTCCGCGCTGCTCGCGAAGAACCTGGCGGTGCCCTTCGAGATCTCGCTCCTGTGCGGCGCACTCCTGGCCACCGCCGTCGGAATCGCGATCGGCTATCCCGCGCTCAGGCTGCGCGGCGTGTACTTCGCGATGGTGACGGTGGCGTTCGTCGAGGTGATTCGCCTCATCGCCCAGCTCTGGGTCTCGCTCACGCGCGGCATGAGCGGGTTGAGCGGGATTCCCAAGCCGAGCCTTCTCGGCGTCACCTTGACCTCGCGCGCGAGCCAGTACTACCTCGTGGTCGGGCTGGCGCTCGTCATCCTGCTCATCTTGTGGAAGCTCGAGCACAGCCGGCTGGGCCTCATCTGGAAGAGCATCGGGATGGGCGACAACTTGGCCCAGTCGCTCGGCGTCAACATCGCCCGTCACAAGCTCCTGGCGTTCATGCTCGGCTGCTTCTTCGCCGGGACCGCCGGCGCGTTCTACGCGCACTTCATTCGCTTTCTGTTCCCGCCCGAGTTCGGGTTCCTGATGGCGACGAACATCCTCGTCTACAACTACGTCGGCGGGCGCGGGCACTTCGTCGGCCCGATCGTCGGCGCGATCTTCCTGTCCTTGCTCTCCGAGCCCTTCCGCGGCAGCCCCTACGAGACGATCTTCTTCTCGATCGCCATGCTGCTGACGATCCTCTTCCTGCCCGGCGGTCTCATCACCTTGCCCGGGAAGCTCGCCGAGCTCCGGGGCTGGCGGGCCGCCTCGTCGCCCACGCCGAGCCCGGCGGCCTGACTTCGTGGCCCTCCTCGAGACGCGCGAGCTCACGCGGCTCTTCGGCGGACTGGCGGCCGTCAATCGCGTCGACCTCACGGTCGACAAGGGCGAGATCGTCGGCCTGATCGGCCCCAATGGCGCCGGCAAGACGACCTGCTTCAATCTCTTGACCGGTTTTCTGCGGCCGACGCGCGGCTCGATCGTCTTCGACGGCGAAGACATCACGGGCCTCAGGCCGCATCAGATCGCGGCGCGCGGTCTCGTGCGCACGTTTCAGCAGACCACGCTCTTTCCGGACCTGACCGCGCTCGAGAACGTACTGCTGGGCCTGCACCTGCACAGTGGCAAGGGGCCGCGGTACGTGCTGTTCAGTCGGCGCGACTTTCCGGCCGACGAGGTCGCGCGCGGTCGCGAGGTGCTCGACTTCACCGGGCTCTCGGCGTACGCGGATCAGCTGAGCCGGAACCTGCCGCACGGACACCAGCGCGTGCTCGGCATCGCCATGGCCCTGGCGGCACAGCCGCGGCTTCTGCTGCTGGACGAGCCCGTGACGGGGATGAACCTCGACGAGAGCGGCCGCGTGATGGAGCTGGTGCAGACGATCCGGAGCCGCGGGACGACGGTGCTCCTCGTCGAGCACAACATGAAGGCCGTCATGGGGACCTGCGAGCGCATCGTCGTCCTGAACTTCGGCCAGAAGCTCGCCGAGGGCACGCCGTCCCAGGTGAGCGCCAGTCCCGACGTGATCCAGGCCTATCTCGGGACGGGTCTCGCGCATGCTTGAGGTCGAGAACCTCTGGGTCCGCTACGGCACCGTCGAAGCGGTGAGGGGCGTCTCCTTCAGCGTCCCGGCGGGGTCGATCGTCAGTCTGATCGGCGCCAACGGCGCCGGCAAGACGACCAGTCTTCGGGCGCTCACGGGCCTCGTCAGGCCGGGCGGGGGCGTGCTCCGGTTCGAGAGCACGTCGCTGGTCGGCCTGGCCCCGCATCAGGTCGTGAGCCTCGGCATCGCGCACGTGCCCGAAGGGCGCCGGCTGTTTCCCAAGATGACGGTGCTGGAGAACCTCACGATGGGCGCGTACCGGCGCTCGCGCGCGGAGATCGCGTCCACGCTCTCGATGATCTACGAGCACTTCCCGATCTTGAGGGAGCGCGGGCGACAGCTCGCCGGCTCGCTGAGCGGCGGCGAGCAGCAGATGGTGGCCATCGCCCGTGCGCTCATGAGCCGGCCCAAGCTGCTCCTGCTGGATGAGCCGTCGATGGGCCTCTCGCCGATCATGACGGCCGAGGTCGGGAAGATCATCCGCCAGATCAACGCGCTCGACGTCTCCATCATCCTGGTGGAGCAGAACGCGATGCTCGCGCTGACCCTGGCCCAGTACGGCTACGTGCTGCAGACCGGGCAGCTCGTGATGCAGGGCAAGGCGCAGGATCTCCTGCGCGACGAGGGCGTGAAGAAGGCCTATCTCGGACTCTGAGCTGGTCAACGAGGAGGGAATCGCGATGAGACGAAGGATTCCTCTGGCCCTGGTCGCGCTCGTCGCCGCGACGGCGCTCGGCGTCGCGAATCCGGGGCCGTCGACGGCCGCCGACGTCATCAAGTTCGGGATCTCGACGCCGCTTTCGGGCCCCGCGGCGCCGTGGGGCATTCCGCACAAGCAGGCGACCGAGCTGATCTTCGAGGAAGTCAACGCACAGGGTGGACTGGACATCGGCGGCAAGAAATACAAGCTGGAGGTCGTCGCGTACGATCACAAGTACGTGATCGCCGAAGGAGTCGCGACCGTCAACCGGCTCATCGCCAAGGACGGCGTGAAGTACATCTCGATCCTCGGCGGCGCGGTCGCCAAGGCGAACGAGGAAGCGATCAACGAGTCCGGCTCGCTCGGCTTGACCCTGGCCTACGCCGAGGGCCTCGTGGGCCCGAAGAATGCGCTCACGTTCCAGTGCTTCCCGGCCCCGCCCGAGACGACGACGTTCTGGAAGTGGATCAAGGAGCAGCAGCCGAAGATCAAGCGCGTGGCCTCGATCGCGCCGAACGACGACACCGGCTGGTGGTCGGTGAAGGTCGAGACGACGTACGTGCAAAAGCTCGGCTACGAGGTCGTCGCCAAGGAATTCTTCGAGCGCAGCATGACAGACTTCAATCCGATCCTGCTGCGCATGCTCGCCCAGAAGCCGGACGCGATCAGCGTGATGGCCTCGCCGGCCGGCAGCGTCGGCTTGATCGTCAAGCAGGCCCGCGAGCTCGGCTTCAAGGGCCGGTTCGTCGCGCTGCACCAGATCGACAGCTCGGTGGTCGCGGGTATCGCCGGTCGCGAGAACACCGAGGGCATGTGGGTTCACGGCTACGTGCAGACTCCGCTGCCGGACAAGCTCAAGAGCTGGCAGCAGCGCTACACGAAGCGGTTCGGCGAGTGGAACGCCACCAGCATCGACTTCACGAATCCCGCGTTCGCCTTCGTCGCGGCCGTCCGGAAGGCGCAGAGCCTCGAGCCGAAGAAGATCGGCGAGGCCATGCGCACCGTGGAGTTCGACAACTTGTGGGGCAAGGCGCACTTCGGCGGCAAGGACTACTACGGCGTCGGTCAGCAGATCATCTACCCGATGCCGTTCTCGGAGGTGAAGGACGGCGTGGCGACGCTGCTCTTGCAGCTGCCGCCCCCGCACAACTGAGCCGCCGGCGGCCCAGGCCGGAGCCCCCCGGGCGTCGCGTATAATCCGAGCGCCATGAGTCCGCGCCCGTCCACGTCGTGAGCCGGTCGGGCGCCGGGATCGTCGTCAGCTGCCCATGCGGCGAAGTCTATGAGCTGCGGCCCGAGTACGCGGGCCGCCTCCTCGAGTGCGCCTCGTGCCGCCGCCATCTGCGGGCGGGTCCGCCGCCCAACACGCCACGTCCGACGACCCTCGGCGTCGACCGCGCGTTCGATCGCGACGTCTTCCTGCTGCGCCAGCGCCTGTTCACGATCGCGTCGAAGTACGAGGTGTGGGCGGAGGACGGGACGCCGATTCTCTACGTGGAGCGCCCGACCTACCCGGTCCGTACGCTGGCGGCCTACCTGGTGGCGATCTTCGTCACCTTGACCGTCATGGGCCTGGCGCTCGGGGACATGGCGCGCGAGGGCCACGGGCTCATCATCGTGCTCTCGGTGCCGGTGGCGGCGTTCATCTTCCTGGTGGTCTCGATGTCGCTGCGGCCGCGGCGCCACGTGACGATCTACCGGGACGAGTCACGGCGCGAAATCCTGCTGCGCGTGATCCAGGACCAGCGCCTGGCATTCCTGACCCGGACGTACACGGTCATGACGGCGGGCGGCGAGACGCTCGCGACGTTGAAGAAGACCTACGTGGACAACATCGTGCGCAAGCGCTGGTACGTCACGGCGCCCGGCGGGGCGCCGCTCGCGATGGCGATCGAGGACTCGATCGTGCTGTCGCTGCTCCGGCGCGTCATCGGGACGTTCTTCGGCCTGCTGCGCACGAACTTCGTCTTCGTCCGCGGCGACGACGCGGAAATCTTCGGCGAGTTCAACCGCAAGTTCACGCTGCTCGATCGCTACGTGCTCGATCTCTCGGCCGACACGGCGCGCACCTTCGACCGGCGCGTCGCCGTCGCCCTCGGCGTCATGCTCGACACGGGTGAGCGTCGCTGACGTGAGCGCCTTTCCCGAGGTCCCGCTGCGCATCACGTCCGAGATGCTGCTCTCGCGCCGGGTCGATCTCGAGCGGCGCATGGGACGCGTGCCGCCGGTGACGCTCGCGATCCTGGCCGTGCTCGTCGCGGTCGTCGTCGTAGAGGTGCGGGTGGGCGCGCTCGACTCGCGCGAGTCGATCCTGGCCATGGGCGCGCTCGCGCGCGCTCGGGTCCGCGCCGGCGAGTACTGGCGGCTCTTGACGGCGCCGTGGCTGCACGGCTCTGTCGAGCACCTCGTCGGCAACGGCATCGCCCTCTACATCGTCGGGATGGTGTGCGAGGCCGCGTTCGGCCGCGCCCAGCTCGTCCTGCTCTACGTGCTGAGCGGACTGGCCGGCTCGCTCGTGAGCATGCTGATGAGCGCGGGACCGTCCGTCGGCGCCTCCGGGGCGATCTTCGGCCTGCAGGGCGCGGCGATCGTGCTGCTGCGGCGCGAGCACGATCGCCTGCTGGTGCGCGACCGCCGCGTCGGCTTCGTGCTCTTGATCTGGGCCATCTACACCATCGGCGCCGGGCTGACCGATCCCCTCATCGACAACGGCGCCCACATCGGCGGCGCGCTGGGCGGGGCGCTCGTCGCGCTGCGCCTGCACCCGGTCGTGCTGTGGCCGATGACGGCCGAGCGCGCCGCGACCGTGCGCCGCTCGCTCGTGCTGGTCGGCGCGCTGCTGGCCTACGCGATCGTCGGCTGGCTCCGTCGCTGACGATCGAAGCGCTCGGTCGGTTCCATCGCATCGAACGTTCCACCTGATGGTGGGGAACCCGGAGGCGTGTCCGTGTGTTCAACGGGCGCCCCGTTCCGACGGGCAGTCCGCTCAACCATCACCAGGAGGGTGCACCATGAACGCCGTTGTGCTTCTGGCACTAGCTCTGGCGGTAATCGGTCCGCTCTCGGTATCGGCCGACGACTCCCTCGTGAAATTCGCGGGCGGGATCGGCGTCCATCCGGTGTCGAACGTCGCGGGAACCGCGAACCCCGACGGAACGTTTCCTAATGTCACCCGGAACATCGTGCGCGGCGTGCCCCCCGCCGGCCAGATCTGGGTCATCGCTGATCTGAAAGCGAACGTGAAGGCGGACGGCAGTATCAAGGTCGACGGGCGTGGCCTCCTCCTGGCGGGCGGCAACGGCATCGGCGGCAACGCGAACGCCAGCGTCTTCGCGACGTTGATCTGCGAAGCAGCGACGCCGTTCGTCGAGCGCAACACCGATGCGGCCGGCGTACCCCTCGCGCCGAACGGCGACTTCAGAATCGACGACGTTCTGTCGCCTGCTCCCCAGGGTTGTGCGAGTCCCGTGCTCCTCATCCGGAACGCGGTCAACCAGACGTGGTTTGCGGCCGGCATTCCGAAGCTCCAGGACTGACCGCGACCGACCCAATTCGTCATCGCACCGCTGCGAATGCCGCGGAGCCGACTCGATTGAGATAAGCTCCGCGGCATGCGCGGCCCCTTGCGTCCCGTGCCCGCGGCGATCGAGCGGTGGACCACCACGGTGCGCCTGCTGCGCTGGCTCGATGCGCTCGCGGCATGGCTCGCCATGTGGGGTATCGCGGCGATCGTCGCGCCCGGCGTGCCGGCTGGGCCGCTCGCGTCGCTGGCGGCCGTCGTGGTGGCGCTCGTCGCGCTCGCCCGGCCGCTCAGGGCGCGGTGGCGGCCGCTGAGCGCCGCGGTCGCCCTCGCCAAGAGCGCGGGGCTCGCGCCGGGCGATCAGGCCTGGTACGTGCGGCCGGGCCACGCCGAGCGCGTGCTCGTGACGGCGCGCCACCGGATCCGCATCGTGATCGTGCGTCTCGGCGACGAGGGCTCGGAGGGACTCAGCGTGCGCCGTACCCGCGTGCTGCTGGTGCCGGCCGACTCGGCCTGACACGCCGGCCGCTCACGTTCCGGGATCCTGTGCCGCGATCGTTTGCAGCGCCGGCCTGACGTCCGCGTACCGGATGTCGAGCGCCGCGACCCGTACCGCCGCGTCGCCGATCTCACCAACACGGCTCAGCCGTTCCAGCTCCGCGCAGGCGAGGGACAGCGCGCGGGCGCCGAGCATCGCGCTCGAGGATTTGAGCGTATGGGCGGCGCGCCGCAGCTCGGCGGCATCACCCTTGCCGGCCGCGTCGCGCAAGCTCGCCAGGAGTCCCGGGGCCGACTGCAGGAACGTCGTGATGATCGTGCGGACGGCGTCGCCGTCGCCGAGCTGATCGCGCAGCTCGGCGAGCACGCTTGGGTCGAGTGTCTCGGGACTCACCGGCGACGCCGGGGCGGCCTCGGCCGCGATCTGACGTGGCGCGCGCGGTCGACAAGACTCGAGCGCCCGCCGCAGCAGCTCGAGATTCACCGGCTTGGAGATGTAGTCGTCCATGCCCGCCGCGATGCACGTCTCGCGGTCGCCCTCCATCGCCTCGGCGGTCATCGCGATGATGCGGGGACGCTGCGATTCGGGCCATCGACGACAGATGGCGCGACTCGCCTCGAGGCCGTCCATCTCCGGCATCTGCACGTCCATGAGGACGACGTCGTAGGCATCGCGCTCGAGCATCCCGAGGACCTCGCGGCCGTTCGCGGCGACGTCTGCCGTGTAGCCGAGACGCTCGAGCATCCGCAGCGCGACCCGACGATTGACGTCGTTGTCCTCGGCCAGCAGGACCTTCAATGCAACCGCGGCAGGCCGCGCCGCGGGCACGGCGCCGGTGTCGCCGCTCGCGCGCTCGAGGCCCATCGCATCGAGCAAGCTCGTATAGAGCAGTGACAGCTTCACGGGCTTGTCGAGCACGGCCGTAAAGCTCGAAGTCCCTGGCTCGGCGGCGAGCCGCCGGGCGACCGAGGACAGGAGGATCAGGGGCAGCGCGGGCTCGCGCGGCAGCGCGCGAATCTCGCGCGCCAGCGTGATGCCGTCCATGTCCGGCATCTGGTAGTCGAGTAGTGCGAGGTCGTAGGGATCGCCCTGCCGGATCCACTCGAGCGCCTGCGTCGGCGACTCGGTCTCGCGGCTGAAGATTCCCCACTTCTCCAGCTGGAGCTTGAGCATGCGCCGGTTCGTCGCGTTGTCGTCGACGATCAACACGCGCTTGCCGGTGAGCTCGACCCCCGGCGCCTCGGGCGGTGAGGCCGGCGGGGCGTCGGTGGCCGCGGCCGCGATCGTGAAGTGGAACGTCGAGCCCTTGCCGAGATCGCTCTCGACCCAGATGCGCCCGCCCATCAGCTCGCACAGGCGCTTGCTGATCGCCAGGCCCAGGCCGGTGCCGCCGTAGCGGCGGGTCGTCGACGCGTCGACCTGGCTGAACGACTTGAAGAGCCGATCGAGCCGGGCGGCCGGGATGCCGACGCCGGTGTCACGCACCGCGAAATGGATCTCCCAGCGGCCATCTTCGCGCGCCGCCGCCGCGACAGTGACCGCGATCTCTCCCGCGTCGGTGAATTTCACCGCGTTGCTCAGGAGGTTCACGAGGATCTGCCGCAGGCGGCCGGCATCGGTGAGGAGCACGCTCGGCGTGGTCGGCTCGACGAAGCACGTGAGCTCCAGGCCCTTGTCCCGCGCCCGCGTGGCGACGAGCTGCAGGGACTCCTCGAGACAGGCGCCAAGCGCGCACGGCTCTTCCTCGAGGTCGAGCTTGCCCGACTCGATCTTGGAAAAGTCCAGGATGTCGTCGATCACCGTCATCAGATGGTCGCCGCTCTTCCGGATGGTCTCGGCGAACTCGCGCTGCCTGGCGTCGAGGCTCGTGTCGATCAGGAGATTCGACATGCCGATGACCGCGTTCATCGGAGTTCGGATCTCGTGGCTCATGTTCGCCAGGAACTGTGATTTCGCCTCGGTCGCCGCTTCCGCGGCCAGCTTCGCGCGCTCGAGCTCGCTCTCGGCGATCTTGCGCTCGATGAACTGACCGATCTGGCGACCGGTGGCGTCGAACATCTCCAGGAGGTCGGGAGCGGGCTCGCGGATCTCCGGGCTGAAGAACTCCATCACGCCGACGAACCCGCTCGGGCCGACGATCGGGAAGCCGAACGCGCCGTGCAGGCCGTCCTGTGCGGCGTACGGCACCCGCGGGAAATTGGTGTCGCGGACCACGTCGGTGATCCACTGGGCGTGGCCCTCGCGCCAGATGCGCCCGGGCAAACCGACGCCGGGCACGAACGTCATCGTGCGGCTCTGCTCGGCCAACGCGTGTCCCTTGCCGGCCTGCCCGATCCAGATCTCGGCGCAGCGTAGCAGGTTCGCCTCGCGATCGAGGCTCCAGCGAAGCGCCAGCCCCCAGTCGAGGCTCTTGCCGATCGCCGCGAGGATCTGGGGCATCGCCTCGGAGAGCGAGGCGGCCTGAGCCAGGACGTACGTGGTCGCGTACTGCGTCGCCAGGCGCCGCTCGCCGGCCGAGCGCTCCCGGTCGGACCGATTCAACGACAGCGCCGTCACCCAGACCAGCCCGGCGAACAACAGGACATTGACGACCACGGCGATAGGTACGCCGAGCTCGCTCGAGAGCAGGCCGGAACGCTGGCTGAGCAGGAACAGCCCGCCGAGCAGGATGGGCACGATCAAGGCGGCGGGTAGAAGACGCCGCGCCAGTGCGCCGCCCGCGCG
>Ga0126369_10001817_pt1 | contig 14996 bp, 13 predicted proteins | sample PanSoiMetaPlot_1_FD_109646 | JGI IMG/M metagenome (GOLD analysis project Ga0126369, IMG submission 109646) | Tropical forest soil microbial communities from Panama - MetaG Plot_1 | ecosystem: Environmental > Terrestrial > Soil > Tropical forest > Bulk soil | place: Panama | collected 2016-02-17 | reverse complement strand
TCGAGGCTGCCGTGCAGCACCGTCACCGGGCAATTGATGCGGTCGAGATGGCGCTGCGTGCTGAGAGCGTCCTCCATGGCGTCAGTGAACTTCACGTAGCCTGATCGCTTCGACAGCCGCACTGGCTTGAGATCGTACATGCCGGAGCAGAGCGCTGCGCCCTTTACGGTGTCGTGCGGCAGACCGAAATCCTTCTCCCAGTCGGTGATCAATAAACAGCCGCCCAGATGGGCGCCGGAGGAATGCCCCGCGACATAGATGCGGCTGGGGTCGCCGCCGAAGCTCGCGGCGTTCTTCGCCGCCCAGGCGACTCCGCGGCGCACCTGCTCGATCATCGGGATCAGATCGCCGCCGCTCTCGATCACGTTGATGAAATCGAGCACCACGAAATGCGCCCCGGCACGCACGAAGGTCTCGGCCCCATAGGCTGAGTTTTTGGCATAACCGCCACGCCACGCGCCGCCGTGAACGAACACCGCCACCGGTGCATTCCCATTCCGGGTCGGGTAGATGTCGAGCATCTCATCGGGCGTGGTCCCATAGGCAATTCGCTTAGGCGCACCGAGACGCTCGCGGACGAGATCGCTGTCGCTGACGCGACGTTTGTTCATCTGATCGCGATTTGGTGCGTAGACCGATTGGTCGTAGGCGTCGTCCAGTTCTTTCTGGTCCATGTCGAGCCAGACGCGGGGGCCCTTCGTGCGCGGCTCAGCCTGCTGCGCAGCGGCACCGGTCGAAACCATAGCAGCAGCGGCGCCCATAATGGTCCGGCGGCTCATCAGATTGCCCTCGCTGCGATCGCAGTCCATCACTCCTCCGGCAACTCCCGCGCTTTCGAACTTGCTCAATTCCCGGCGCGCCGGGAGGTATAGCACATTTCGGACTGCTACTGGGTCTTCTGGAGCCGCGGCGTCCGAGTAAATCTCGTTGCGTCCGCTCCCTGTGGCGCTGACCGCGCCGCGCCCCATTGCCCAAAGCCACTCGACGGCTGACCGAGCGGCTGACCACCCGATGGCTGCCAGAACGGCTGGCCACCCGACGGCTGCGAGAGCGGCTGGCCGCCAGATGGCTGCCAGAACGGCTGGCCACCCGACGGCTGCCAGAACGGCTGGCCGCCCCACCAGCCCCACTGAGGTTGAGGCTGTGCCTGCTCGCGAACGCGCACGTGTGCAGCCGCGCTTCTGCGGGCGCGCGATTCGTCGTCGCGTGATGCCAGGCGGGTCCGTGTGTCGACGGTCCTGCCCTTGGCATCGACGCGGAAGCACTCGTCGATCACGGCCGCACGGCGATTGCGTGCCTGGCCTGTTTCAAGATCAACCGATTTGCACGAAAGATTGCGCTTCGCCTCCGCCGACGGCGGCGCGAGTGCGGTCTTGGGCGCAACGTTAGCCCAGATCGTTTGAATCACCGGCTCGAATATCGGCACGGCAACGCTGCCGCCGGTCGATCCGCCGCCCAGTGTACGGCGCTTGCTGTCGGAATTGTCGTAACCGATCCAGACCGCAACGGTTTCGTCGTTGGTGAAGCCCACGAACCAAGCGTCGTTCTCGTCGTCCGAAGTGCCGGTCTTGCCGGCGACATAGGGCGAGAGATCCGAGATCGCCCGCGCGGTGCCGCGCGCCAGCACGCCCTGCATGATCGTCTTGAGCTGATAGAATGCGGCCCGGTCAACCGAGCCGATCATGGTCGCGGACCTCGGGTCGTGCCGATAGAGGCTGACGTCATTGAGCTCGATAGCGTCGATCACATGGGGAGACGGCCGCAGTCCTTCATTGGCGATTGCCGCATAGAAGGCCGCAAGGTCGACCGGCCGCACCGGCTGGGCGCCGAGCACGAACGGATAGAACCTCTCGCATTCACGGTATATCTGCGCTTCCACCGCGAGTGCGCACACGCGGTCGAGACTCGCCTCCGGCTTGTCCGCGATGCCACCGTCGAGCAAGTGCGCAGTGGCGAGGTTGCGTGAATTCTCAAGCGCCCGGCGCAGCGTCATCATACCGCCACCGCCGCCGCTGTAGTTCTTCGGCGACCAGTAATCATGATCGCCCGACCGACCGCGACCAATCGGGGGAAAGGTGATCGGGCTGTCGCTGACCAGCGTATTGGGCTGGAGGCCCCTGCCGAGGGCAGCAAGATAGCTCAGCGGCTTGATCGCCGACCCCGGCTGGCGCACGGCCTGTGTAGTCCGGTTGAGCTGGCTCAGCGGATAGGAAAACCCGCCCGACATCGCCAGGATGCGGCCGGTCTTGTTCTCTAGGACCACGACCGCGCCCTGGACCGAGGGGCGCACCCGCAGCTCGGCGCGCGCCTGCGCCGTGCCGCTGCCCTCGACGACCCGCACGAGCACGACGTCGTAGAGCGCGAGCTTGCGCTGCGCGGCCGAACCTTCGAGTGCGAGCGGGAGCACGCGTCCGTCGGCAAGACCGGCACGCCACGCCGCGCCCCGTTTGCCGGTCGGCTTTTCGATCACGACCGCCGGCGTCCAGTGCACGTCGTAGAGCGCGAGGCGCACATTCGCGAGCGCCATCTGCCACGACGGCTGTGTGTCCAGGCGTCTGCGGTCGGACTCGATCCTGCGGATCGCCGCTGCGAGGTTCGCCTCCGGGGCGACGAATTGAACACGGCCGGCACGGCGTTCATATCGCGACAGGCCTTCCTGCAACGCCTCCTCGACCGCCCGCTGCAGACGCAGATCTATGGTGGAGTGCACGGTGTAAGACTCCGCCGTGATGGTGATACCAGCAGCCGACCTAGCCTCGCGGGCGACCTGGTCGACGAAATGGAATCCGATGTCGCGGCGGGGGCGCTCGAAGAAAGCGAGGGTCGGCAGAGCCGGCAATGCGCGCGCAGAGTCGTCGCCGCCATCATTTGGAAGCATTCCGTCTTCGCGCATGCGGTCGAGCACATAGGCGAGGCGCTCCTGCGCACGGACAGGATAGGTGTCGGGGCTGAAATATCGCGGCCCCTTGGTGAGACCGGCAAGAAGAGCGCCTTCCTCGACGGTGAGTTCCTTCGCCGCCTTGCCGAAATAGCTGCGGGCCGCCATCTCGATGCCCCAGGAACTGCGGCCGAGATAGACGAAGTTGAGGTAGAGTTCGAGGATTTCGTCCTTGCTGAGCACCGATTCGATGCGCGCAGCGACGATCATTTCGCGGATCTTGCGCTCGTAGCTGAGATCCTCGCCCACCAGCAGGTTCTTGGCTACCTGCTGGGTGATGGTCGAGCCGCCCTGAGGACGCCGGGAGCCGGCGAGGTTACCGACGAAGGCGCGGACCAGTCCATGCTCGTCGATGCCCTTGTGCTGGAGGAAGCGTTTGTCCTCGGCGGCGATGAAGGCATCGCGTACATGCTGGGGGATGTCGGCGAGGGGCACCCAGATGCGGCGCTGGTTCTCCTCGAAAACCTCGGTAAAGCGCCGGCCGTTGCGGTCGAGCACGACGGTCATGCCGGGAAGCTTGAGGCCCTTAAGCTTGGTGTGATCCGGCAGGTCGGCTGTTGCCTTGTTATACAAATCGATCACATCGCCGAGGTCGACGACCTGCGGCGCTGCGGTCTCGTGCTTGCAGAACCATCGATAAGCCGTGTGCAGGTCGGAAATATTAATGCCGCGCAGCGCTTTGCTGCCGCCAATCGCCTGCGGGTCGTCCATGGCGGTCGCGATCAGGTCATCAATGTTGACGTCGTCGATCTCAAACACTTTGAACATATGGGCGCAGCCATCGCTCAAGATCCGTGCGACCTCCGCCTGGTCCGAACTGCGGTCGAACGCGGTCTTGACGGTGTCCGGCGACGTTGTCAGCTGGCTTAATGCAAGAGCAGTGGCAAAGACCTTGACCAGAAGCGTTTCCATGGAATTCACCTGTAGATCGATTTCAAGAATCAGTTCGGTAGGATGGGTTGCGCTGTTGCGAAATCCATCGGGGAGTGCACCGCGCAGGTCGGTCAGCGGCGGTTTTCGCAACAGCTCAAACCAGCCCTCACGCGTCGCGCTATAAGATTCGAAGTTAGAAAACGCTTGACGTAGCCGAAGCGTTCCAGTGCGGCCGTGACGCGTGGCCGCGAGCTTGGTTTGGCGGTATCACGTCCGTCGATCAGCCGACGCCATCCAAACAAGACAACGATTACGCCGATGATCGCCGCCACCAGCGTTCGCAGGAAGCCGAACGCAGGAATATCCAGTAGACGGGCCGGCTCGCCATCTGCGATTGCCCGATCGGCAGCGTTGAAAAAGTCCGACACCGGGTTGGTCGAAAAATGCTTGTGCGTCTTGCACGTCATTCTCCTTTTGAGCCGCTACCAGACCTCTTGCTTCGGTAGCATCTGCTGCCCTCCCGACCACTGACGATAGTAGCAAAAAGATCGCGGCCACTCAAATCAGACGGCCGGCTCCAGCGAGGGTCGGAAAACGCCCCTGAATTCCTTCTTCTTCAAGATTTTTCCCGCTGCGAATCGCGGTCTGCCGCTGCGATGTGCGTGTTGCGCTTTTCAGCCTGCTCAATTCTGCGCCATCGATCGCTTTTCCAGGAGTTCGTTAACGTGGCGCAGGACGTGGTCGGCAACGATCACATGGCCTTCAGCCGTTGGGTGGAAAGCGCCGCTATAGAGCGCCGCATAGGCCGGCTGGAGATCGTCGAATGCCGAGATGCCTTCGCGGTGAGTGTTGGCCGCTAGAAATGTGTCGTTGGGGCTGCGAGCGAGCCGCCAATGATGCGCATAAGGCAACGCGGCGGCTGGCGAATACGGCACCCACTGATCGGTCAGATGCGACAGGCGTGGCATATTCATATTGACCTGATCGACCAGCAGCTTCTGGGGGTCGCGGGCACACACGCCGCGCTTGGCAAATTCCGCGATGTGATCGGTGATGAGGTGAAAGCCAGTGCCACCGCTCGTCGCGAGCCCCGCCGGGCAACCTGCTGCCTTGCGGCCGTCGGTGATGCATTCGAGACGCACCTGCAGATCGCGTACGAAGTTGGCAACTTCTTGGGTGCGCTCGCCGCTGTAGCGGAGTTTGGGGTGCACATCGAGGCCAAGCGTCGCCTGCCCGCCGCACACATTGCCGGCCTCGTCGAACTGGATCGGTTCGTAAGCGTTCTGCAGCACGCGGGACGCATCGACCCCGAAGGCGTCGTTCAAGGCTTCCTTGACAGCCCTCATACGCCGGTCGAGGACGCGCAAATAGGCCTGTGACACCGAGGGCGCGAACCGCAGTTCGTGGCCGACCAACCCGACGATGGGGGCGAGATCACTCGCGCTTTCCGTCATCGCATAGGCAACCAGTGGTCCAAAACCCACGTCGTTGCCGCCGATCGAGAGAAGGAGCACGTCGACCGGCCGCTTGCGGTCTTCCGGCGGACACCAATGCTTGGTGAAAACCTGCTCGCCGATGGCGGTCGAGCCGGAAGTATACACCGGCAGGCGGTACGACACTGTACGGGTGCGCCCGGCGGCTCCGGTCTTGCAGATAAGATCGCTCAACTGATCGAGTTGGGGTGCAACCTTTTTCTGGGCATCCGAGCCCGAGATCTGCTCGCGCGCATCACGCTCCGCGAATAAACCCTCGACGATGTCGGCACCCGAGCAGGCGAGGCTGACGAAGGTCACGGCACGATGGCGGTTTTCGAGCGCAAGCCCGATGCTGACCCGGAACGGATAGCCGTATTGAGACCGGTGACAATCGGGGCTTAGCCATTGCGCCTGGCGGCGATCGAATGCCGCCTGGAACTCCGACGACGACGGCTTGAAGATGGTGCCTTTTTCTTCGTCCTCCATGAGACGCTTCGGTAGCGCCTTGGGATTGATGCCGCTGTCGTTCGCGGTCACACCGTATCTCTGGCTGTTCCGGTCGATCGCTCGATAAGTCATGCGGGCATTGACCGGATCGTAGACCATTTCGCGGGAATTGCTGAACGTTACCGGTCGGTCGGGGTTGCTTTCGCCCGATGCGAAACTGTCGCCTAAGGCAACCACGAACACATCATCAACGGTCACGTCCGGATCGGCGAGTGTGGTTCCGTCCGGAAGCTGCACCGTGACGGCAACGCCTGACGCCGCTCGGTCAAACGAAAACGGCACCCGCCTGATGACCAGCTTGGCGTCGCAGGCTTGCTTTTTGGACTCGGCCAGCCGGCCAGATTTCCGGGGCTGCCAAGTCCATATGCATTCGCTGGCGCCAGCGGCCGCGAGGCGCTCACGGGCAATCTGCATTACGACGGTATGCGCCTCGGGAAGGATGTAATCCTCTTTCGCGGAGCCCCAGGAATACTGCCGATCGCACGTCGCCACATAGCGGCGTGGACGGGCGTTGCGGTCGTAGCAATTGAGATCGACGGTTTGCGCCGCCCAGCCGAGCCGACTCTTTTCAAACCCCGGGCGGGCGGTGGCGAGACAATTGTCCGGTGTCGATGAATCCTTGCAATCGGGATCGTTGAGACGCCGCTCGACCCTCCACAGTATATTGGTCGGCAGCGGCTGGGCGGGCGCACCGCGCACGGCATTGAACGCTCGCTCCTGCATCTCAAATGACGAGGCGCGCTTGAAAAAGCGATAGGGGTTCTCCACCTCCCACAAGATATCTGCGGCGCGGCTGACGGCGATGCCGCATAGCGTCTGGGTCGAAATGATTACAGCTGCCAGCGCCGTCGTCCGCATGAGCCATCCCCCTGCCGCCAAGGTGCCATAATACGTATTCGCCGCGACGATGATAAGTAAAGTTTACTTATGATCAACTATACGCAAGACTTTGATTTTTCGCGTCCATGAACCGCGCTTCCTCACTGGCTCCTGACGACGTCGCGCAGCTAGCTTGCGGCATCCTTGCCGACGAGCGCGCCGTGCTGGCGCGCGCCATCACGCTCATTGAATCGAAACGCCCTGATCACCAGAGTTCGGCGCGCCAGCTGGTGCAACGTCTTCTGCCCCACACCGGCGCAGCGTGGCGTGTCGGCATCACAGGGGCACCCGGGGTCGGCAAATCGACCACCATCGACGTCCTGGGGAGCCATCTTACCGGCCTGGGCCACAAGGTCGCAGTTTTGGCAGTCGATCCGTCCTCCGCCCGCACCGGCGGCTCGATCCTCGCTGATAAAACCCGCATGGCACGGCTTGCTGCCGACGCCCGCGCCTTTATACGGCCATCGCCGACCGCCGGTACACTTGGCGGTGTCGCGGCCAGGACCCGCGAAGGCATGCTGATCTGCGAGGCGGCCGGCTACGATGTCATCCTGATCGAAACCGTCGGTGCCGGCCAGTCGGAAACCGCTGTCGCCGACATGACGGATTTTTTTCTCGCCCTGATGCTGCCGGGCGCGGGAGACGAGTTGCAGGGCCTCAAGAAAGGGCTGGTCGAACTCGCCGACATGATCGCCATCAACAAGGCGGATGGCGACAATCTCGCCCGCGCCAAAGTGGCGGCCGCCGAATACGGCGCGGCGCTGCGCATCCTCACACCGCAATTGCCGGAATGGCGGCCCCCGGTGGTTACCTGTTCGGCCCTCACGGGAGCGGGTGTGGCACAGTTGTGGGATCACATTCTCGACCACCGGCGCCGCCTCTTGGCAACTGGCGCGTTTGCAACCCGACGGCGCGCGCAGCAGGTTAAATGGATGTGGGCGCTGCTGGAGGACCGGCTGCGCGCCCGGCTGGCCCGCGACCCAAAGCTCAAAGCCAAGCTGCCCAAATTGGAGCGCGCGGTCGCCGACGGCACGCTTTCGCCGGCACTCGCGGTTGACGAAATCGTCGCAACCTTGGGGCTCTGACCCTTGAGCACCATCCTCATCACCGGCTTTGACCGTTTTCCAGGCTCGCCCATCAACCCGAGTGGCCTCGTGGCAACGCGCCTTGCGGGGCGCCGTCGCCCTGCGTTCATTGGAACGAGGCGCATCGTCCACGTGTTCGCTACCCGTTACGACGCGGTCGACCGCGAGCTGCCAACTCTGCTGGCGCGGGAAAAACCCGACATTGTCGTCATGTTCGGCGTCGCCACCCGCTCGCGCTGGGTGCGGATCGAAGAGCGCGCGCGCAATCGCGTTGCGCTGTTTCCGGATGCTGGCCGCTATCGCCCACCGGCGCACACCATCGCGCGCCGTCGGGACGCCCTGCGTAACCCTCTCCCGATCGCGCGCCTGGTGAAAGCCGCGCGTGCGGCCAGCGTGGCTGCAATGTCTTCACGCGATGCTGGCACTTATCTGTGCAACTACGTGTACTGGCGTGCGCTTGAGGCCGCCGCCCTGCCGGACGGCCCAGGCTTCGTGATCTTCATCCATTTGCCGCCGATCGGCTTAACGAAGCTGCCCAAAAAGCATTTCAAGAGACTTCCGGAGAAGCTTGCCAGAAGGCAGCGAACGCGCAAGCGCCGCTCCCACCGCCTCAACGATCTGGTACGCGCGGGCGAAGCGATCGTGCTTGCGATGATTTCGCTGGCTGCAGCGGAGCGGCGGAGGCACGGAGGGCCAAATCGCCTGCTCTGACAGCAGAGCTTGTGCAACTGTCTTGCCCGATTGTGCCCGCGCGGTCCAACCAGAGGCCGGGCAACGTGCGTACATGATCGAAGGCGCGGCGTGCGCGCTGCCTACCCTACGGTTTTTTCGCCTTCACCGAAAACGACAACGGAAGGCGTGGATGACCGTCGGGGAGCCGCCACAGCCGATCGGATGCTGGCATCAGGCTCGGCACGCCGCGCCACGGCAACACCTCATGCTCGTGAAACATCGTAATCGTCAGGCCGGCATTGATGAGGGCGCCGAGGATCGCGGACAGCGGATGTATCCAGTTGCAAAACAAATGATTGTTAATGACGGTGGTATCGCCCGTGTAGGTTTTCGCATCATCAAACGTCAGCGGCCGGTGCGCAGGGGTCTGAAAATCGTATGTAAGCTCCAGCTTCCCGGCGTGCTCCTCCAGCACGTAGAAGCCGGGATGCGCGTCGGCGCAGTAGAGTTCGCCGCCTGGCGCCAGCACGGATGCGATGACCCGCGCCCAAACCGCCATGTCCGGCAACCAGCAAAGAGTTCCCCATGTTGTAAAGACCAGGTCGAATGGACCGGGCGTCAGATGCGGAGCCTCCTCCACCGTTCCTTGCACGAAGGTGGCCGTCAGCCCAGTTTCCTCGGCGAGGTGACGTGCGACGTCCAACGCAGCACTGGAGAAATCGAGCCCGGTTGCCACAGCACCGCGCCGAACCAGGCAGAGTGTGTCCCGCCCGATATGGCATTGCAAATGGAGGACGCGCTTACCTGAGATATCGCCAAGCTCGGCTGCCTCAATGTCGTGGAGCGCGTCCTCACCGGCACGGAAGCGGTCAAGCATATAGTCGCCGGTGGTGTCGCGCGCGTGGATGATGGCGCGCTCGTCCCAATTTCGGCGGTTGATGTCGATTGGATCGGCCATGGGGGCTTCCGCGCCACCGACGCACAAGCGTGCCGGGTTCTGAGTGTATCAGTTGAACGGGTTGGCAAAAAGTAGTTGCACCGGAAGCCGACCGTCCGTTCGCGCCACCGTCGATGAAGATGGGCACTATTTGCTTCGCGGTGGCGCTATGATGTGACACTCCATCCGGCGCTGCGGGCCGCAAAACTGTTCCAGTTCGAACTCTGCGGTTGCGTGCCGTCGCAACCGCTATATCGTAGTGGCCAGCGTATGCTGGTCCTCAAGGTTGTCCTGAACCCATGCGAAACTTCGGCCGCAAAATCCCTCTGATGGTGCTCCTCGCTTTCCTGGCGCCGGTTGCGGCCAAAGCGATGTTGTGGTCGTTCGAGGAGCCGCGACATTGGCAGACCGCGCGATGGTCGAGCGCTGGCATCCTGCCGGAAGCCGCGAGCGATCCGGAAGCGCGCATAGTGGTGTTTGCGGCACGCACCGCCGGCTGGCGCGGCATTTTCGCGGTCCATACCTGGATCGTGGTAAAGCCTGCCAATGCCGATGCGTACACCCGCTATGAAGTGACTGGCTTCGGCCGACCGCTGCGGATCAATGGCCGGCCGCCGGACGGCTATTGGGTCGGTGACCGGCCGCGGATCGTCGCCGATATTCGCGGCGCTCGTGCCGCCGTCGCAATCCCCAGGATCGAGGCTGCGATCATGGCCTATCCGTATACGGAATACGGCGACTATCGCATGTGGCCCGGCCCCAACAGTAACACCTTCGTGGCGACAGTGCTGCGCGCTGTTCCCGAACTCGAAATCGCGATGCCGCCGGAAGCGATCGGCAAAGATTATCGTGTCGACGGCGCGCTGTTCGGGCGCACCGGCAGCCGGACCGGCGTCGAGGTGAGCCTCTATGGGCTGCTGGGGATCAAGGTCGGCAGGGTCGAAGGCGTCGAAGTCAACGTGCTCACCCTCGTGGCGGGGCTCGACGCCTGGCATCCGGCGATGAAAATCCCGGCCTTCGGCCGCATCGACGTGGATCGGGTGGCGCCGCGTTCGGCAGTCGCCGATCCGAAGGCCCCGGCCCATTGATGGCTGTTCCCGTATCCTGCGGGATACCGGACTGCGTCCGCGAGAACGTGCTAAGAACCCCTTCCCGCCCATGTCCGCAGCGGGCGCCCGGTCTCCAACAAGGATTTCAGGCTTGAGAGCACGCGCGGCCACCCTTCCGAGATTTTATGCGCCATTTCGGAATCGGCGCCGAGTTCGTCGTGCGTGACCGTCAGTCGTGTCGTGTCCTCGAGCGGTTCGAGCGCGAAGGTGACGCGCGAATGCTTGCCGGCATCAGTGACATCCTCGGGCGCTGCCCAGGTCAATACGAGGCGACGCGGCGGCGCGCTTTCAACGACCTTGCCGACCAATCTCAGCGTGCGCGCGTCGTCGTTTGCCCGATGCTCCCACGCTGAACCAGGTTTCCAATCGGACACATTGTCGTGGCCCCAATATTGCCGAGTGAATTGAGCATCGAGCAACGCTTTCCAAATCTGCTCCGGCTTTGCCGCGATGTAGGTCACGTAAACGAACTGCACATTACTCATTGCCTTCCCCCTCAAGTCGCTTCTTCAGGTCATGGAGCGCACGCAAGCGTTGTCGTTCGAATTTCCTGATCCAACGCTCGTAGATGTCCTGCAGCGGCACGGGATTGAGGTAATGAAACTTTTCCCGCCCACGCCAGATCGTGACGACGAGGTTGGCGGCTTCGAGCACGCCGAGGTGCTGGGTGACCGCCTGCCGCGTCATGTCGATGTGTTCGCATAGCTCACCCAAGGTCTGGCCGTTCCTCGCATGGAGACGATCGAGCAACTGTGCGACTGGGGTCACCCAGCGCCTTGAAGACTTTGTCCAAGCCGGTGTCCAAAAATCGCGTCCGGGCGTCATGTTCCGAGCATCAGTTGGAAGACCGTATCCCAAAACGTTTCAAAGCACCGTGGCAAATTACGTCGCGTAATATGCAGGTAAATACCTGCATGTCAAGTGGCCCACGCGCACTCAAGGCTGGACAAACCAGCCGTTGAGGTTTCGAGACCTGTTGGCGGAAGTGGGCCAGATTCTCTATGGAACCTTGCGGTGGATCGAGGCGTTTTGTGTCGGGGAGAGTACACAAAAGCGGACACAGGAGCGGATGATCATGAAGATGAAACTCGTTGCAATTGCTGTCCTCACCGCCGCAACGCTACCGTATGGTGCGCATGCACAGGGTCCCGTCCGCGGTGCCGAAGAGGGTGCGGCTGCGGGCGGCAGGGCGGCAGGGCCGATCGGGGCGATCGTCGGTGGAACCGTTGGTGCCGCAACCGGGACGGTCGGCGGCATTCTGGGCATCGAGGATCGGCCGCGGTTTCGCGAGTACGTCATACGCGAGCATCGCCCCTCGTTTCGGTACCCAGCCGATGTCCGCGTCGGCACTGTGCTGCCTGAGCGAGGCGTAAGGCTCTATGCAGTGCCCCGCGATTATCATGTGAGGCCGGGCTACCGATATGCGATCGTGAACGACGTGCCGGTAATTGTGGAGCCGCGCAGCCGCCGTATCGTGGAAATCGTGGAATAGCTCTGCCGGCCATTCCCAAAAAAGGGGCCGGCCGACCTCGGCCGACCCCAATCACTTTTCAAGCGTAGCCAGCAACAATAACGGCTTGAGATTTGGGGACGAGTTATTTTCGGCGCAGTCACTCGCTCGGTAACCACTTCACGTATCTTCACGAAACGGCCTCGCGAAGTTGTACGTTTAGCCGCATCCGCCGCACGTGACCTCGGCCGGCGTCTGTGCGAGTTTCTGATCCTGACGCGCACTGCTCGGAGCCCGACGGTGCGCAGGATCATTTCTCGGACACACGATGCGCGATACTTGGCCACTGCTCGAAAAGATCGAATTCCCACCTCTCGTCCGCCGGCGGATCGATACTCTGCAGGTTAATGTCGGCTATCGCTGTAACCAGTCGTGCGTGCATTGCCATGTGGGCGCGAGCCCTCAGCGCACCGAAGAGATGGCTGCCGAGACCATCGATCTCGTGGTTGCGGTGCTGGCACATCAGCGCATCGCGACGCTCGACATCACCGGCGGGGCGCCCGAGCTCAATCCCCATTTCCGCCGGCTGGTTCGCGCCGCGCGCGACCTTGGGGTTCGGGTGATCGATCGCTGCAATCTCACCATCCTGGAAGTCGCCGGCCAGGAAGACCTTGCGGAGTTTTTCAAGCTTCAACAGGTCGAGGTCGTTGCCTCACTGCCGTGCTATCTCTCCGAGAATGTGGATCGGCAACGCGGCAAGGGCGTTTTCGAAAATTCGATCAGAGGCCTGCAGCGCCTCAATGCGCTGGGATATGGACGCGAAGGAACCGGCTATATCCTCAATCTCGTCTATAATCCGCAAGGCCCCACGCTGCCGCCGCCCCAGGAGGCGCTCGAGGCCGATTACCGGCGTGAGCTCGGGGACAAATTCAGTATCGTGTTCAATCGTCTGTTCACGCTTGCCAACATGCCAATTCAACGATTTGGGTCGACCCTCATCTCCAAGGGCGAATTCGACCGTTATCTGAGGCTGCTGCGTCACGCCCATCGCGAAGAAAATCTCGAAAGCGTCATGTGCCGCGACCTCGTGTCGGTCGATTGGCGCGGCTATCTCTATGATTGCGACTTCAACCAGATGCTCGATCTGCCGTTGACCGGACCGCACGGTAGGCAACGACGGCTCGAAGACCTGCTGACGGACGATCTCGACCGCAATCCCATCCGGGTCGCCGGACACTGCTATGGCTGCACCGCCGGTCAGGGTTCGAGTTGCGGCGGAGCGCTGAAGGAAGCAGCAGAATGAACGCGCCGCGGCACACGTTAACACCCATGAGAGGCAAGGGAGGGGGCAACCTCTCCCTGCAAGCAGGGCGAGGTGAAGGCCGCGTCTGCCCGCTGGACTATATCTATGATCCGGTGGCGTTGGCCCGGCCGGCGGATTTTGCCGCCGAAACCCTCTACGTCGTCGGCGGCCTCTATGGAAACCTTGCGGCGGCGCAGGCGATTGCGCGGCTCGCTGAAGCGGAGCGTGGCAGTGTCGCGATCGTCTATAACGGCGACTTTCATTGGTTCGATGCCAGCGATGATTGGTTCGAGGCCGTCGAGCGAGCGGTGACGCCCCACCGTGCGCTGCGCGGCAACGTCGAGACTGAGATCACTCGCACCACCGACATCGGCGCCGGTTGCGGCTGCGCCTATCCGGCTGCCGTTGCCGACGACGTGGTGATGCGTTCGAACCGGATTTTGAGCGAACTGCGCGGTGTGGCTGCCCGGGCCCCGCGTGCCCGGGCGCGCCTGACTGCGCTGCCCATGCACCTCGTTGCCGACATCGGCGGCCTTCGTGTCGGCATCGTGCACGGCGATGCGACATCCCTGGCGGGCTGGAGCTTTACGCGCGAGACCCTCGGCGCTATCGCACCGGACACGCTTGCCGATTTGCAGGCTCGCTCGCGCATTGACATATTCGCCTCGACCCATACCTGCCTTGCCCTGCTATACGACGCTTTGCTGCCAAACGGGCACCTCACCGTGATCAACAACGGCGCCGCGGGCATGCCGAATTTCGCCGGCACGCACCACGGCCTCATTTCGCGGATTGCAACAACGCCCTCGCCTCATCGACCCCTATATGGCCTTACGCGCGACGGCGTGCACATCGATGCAATCGCAGTCGCCTACGACCAAGTGCAATTCCTCGATCGCTTTCTTGCCCGTTGGCGGCCCGGCAGCCCCGCCCATCTGTCATATGCGCGGCGCATACTTGAAGGGCCGGCCTACGCGATTGCGCAGGCGCTCGGGTCTGCTGAGACATGAAACTCTCAATCATCCTGCCAGTGCTCAATGAGGCCGGCGGCATCATGGAAGCCCTCGCCGCGCTGGCGCCGCTACGCGCGCGGGGCGTCGAGATCATCGTGTCTGATGGCGGCAGCTGTGATGCGACCGTCGCGCTGGCCCGCCCGCTGGCCGATATCGTCGTTGTGGCCCCGCGCGGGCGGGGCAGACAAATGAATGCCGGTGCCGCAGCGTCCCAGGGCGACGTGCTGTTGTTCCTTCACGCCGATACATGCCTGCCGCCCGATGCCGACGCTCTCGTCCGCGATGGACTTGCCCGAACCGGCTGCACTTGGGGACGCTTTGACGTTCGCATCGCCGGAGCACACCGGTTATTCCCGGTGATTGCCGCGGCGATGAATCTGCGCTCGCGGATGACCGGTATTGCCACCGGCGACCAGGTGATATTCGCGACGAGGGCGGCGTTCGGGCCGGGCTTTCCCGACATTGCGCTGATGGAGGACATCGCCATGACCAAGCGCCTCAAGCGCACCGGGCCGCCGCTTTGTATCGCCGCGCCGGTCGTGACCTCGGGGCGGCGGTGGGAAAAGCATGGCGTGATAAGAACTATCGTGTTCATGTGGTGGCTGCGATTGGCGTATTTTCTCGGCGCAAATCCGGCTCGACTGGCGCGATCTTATGGTTATGTTCCCCGGCAAACCTGACCCTGTGGCCATTGCAATTCTGGCCAAGGCGCCGCTGCCGGGCCTTGCCAAGACGCGGCTCGTGCCGGTGTTGGG
>Ga0126369_10001816_pt1 | contig 15005 bp, 11 predicted proteins | sample PanSoiMetaPlot_1_FD_109646 | JGI IMG/M metagenome (GOLD analysis project Ga0126369, IMG submission 109646) | Tropical forest soil microbial communities from Panama - MetaG Plot_1 | ecosystem: Environmental > Terrestrial > Soil > Tropical forest > Bulk soil | place: Panama | collected 2016-02-17 | reverse complement strand
TACTTTGATGCTTTGCAACAATCTCGTCGGAGCGGCGTCTCTCTGTGTTCTTGTTGTTGTAGTTGCGGTGCCTGGACTTTCGCGCAAATACCTTGTTCTTCCCAACCGGGCGGTCATGGTTGTGGGCACGCTGATTTTTGCGATTGAAGCGCTGTATTACTACGTGTCCCTTTTCTTTCACTTTCAGATCTGGCGCATCACGGGGTCGCTGAGCCTGGGTGCGCTCTTTTTCTCGTTTGGCTATGTGGCGGTGCAGATTGTGCTGGCGGGGGAAAGGCGATTGCTTTCGATTGAAAATGAATTGGCGATTGCGCAGGAGATTCAGGCGTCAATTCTTCCTTCTGGTAGCCCCCATGTGAAAAATCTGCTTGTGGCGGCTGCTTATCACCCGATGACCGAGGTGGCAGGGGATTTTTATGATTTTATTGTTGTGGATGAAAATCGGACCGGTTTTTTAGTGGCCGACGTCACCGGGCACGGTGTGCCGGCTGCGTTGATCGCCTCGATGCTGAAGGTGGCGATCCAGTCGGTGGTGGGATGTGCGGACAATCCGAGGGAGGTGATGAGCGGGTTCAACCGGATTCTGTCGGGGCAGTTGCGGGTGCGGCTTGTGTCGGCGGCTTATCTGTGGGTCGATACGGAGAGGCGGAGGGCGCGTTATTCGGCAGCGGGACATCCGCCTTTGCTGCACTGGCGCGGGGCCAAGCTGGAGAAGATTGAGAGCAATGGGTTGCTGTTGGGAGTGTTGGCGGAGGCGGAGTATCCGCTTTGGGAAGTGGCCATCCAGGCGGGCGACCGGTTTTTGCTTTATACGGATGGAGTTAGCGAGCCGGAGAATGGGAGGGGGGAGGCTTTCGGGGAGAAGCGGCTTGGGGAAGTTTTTGGCGAATACCGTTTGAAGGAGCCCGCTGAATTGTTGGAGCGAGTTGTTGCTGAGATTCGCATGTGGCAACCAGCATCCACGGAGCAGAAGGACGACATCACGCTTGTGGGGATCGATGTAGTGTCCTAATTAAAAGCATGGCGTGTTGGAATGTTCGGAGGGCACAATGTTTGCAGAGAATAGGCAGAAGCTGAGCATGGGTATTAGCCTTGCGCTTGCCCAGTAATCCCGTTTATCAGGCACTATCGGCCGAAGTTATTTGCGGTCGGGCAATTGACTGCCTCGAAGTCTGCTAGAATCGCCTGGTTTTGCTCCACTCGGACACGGGTCGCTTGCGGGAGCCCCTCATGAGCTTTTTGAAAAAATTGGAACCGCTCGCGCTACTCCTATTACGATGCGGCTTAGCCCTGGTGTTCATTTATCACGGCTATCCGAAGCTCTTTGGAAGTAGGGAAAGAATCGTCGAGTCTTTCCAGGCTATCGGCCTGCCAGCATACGTCGTGTACGTCGCAGGTACGATTGAATTATTCGGTGGGATCGCGCTCGCACTAGGACTATTTACATCAGTTGCTGGAATACTCTTGATGCTCGACATGGCAGCAGCGATGTGGAAATACAACTTCAACGAAGGCATATATGCCGTGCGCGAGTACGAGCTGCCCTTGGTATTGGGCTTGGCCTCGCTCGCAATCGTTGCAACAGGCGGAGGCCCGCTCTCTTTCGACCGCCTAATTTTTTCCAGGAAGCGCGAAAGTCCATAACCCCCACTCCTCCTGCCGGAACGAGCTTTACCGAGACCCTATATAGCCGCACATCAATGACTGACGCCAACTATTTGAGCAACACAAGAAACCGCTGCAAGGGCCCGGTTAGGCTTACCGGTAACTTGGGTGCTAGCTCCACTTGTCCGGTTATCCCGTTAATCAGGCGTTGACCGCACCCGCGTGTGAATCACCATCCATTTAGAACCTCCTTAGCTAACGATGTGAGGGTGAGCACGTCGGAACAAGCCAGGAGCGATTCCTGATGCAATTGAAATGGATGTTTGTGGTTCTCCCGTTATTTGTTTTGCCCGCTTTCGCCCAGTGGCACCCTCAGAAATCGAACACCGACGCTAGCCTGCTCGGATTGAGCATCATCAACGGTAACGTCGTTTGGGTCAGCGGCACGGGCGGGACATTCGTTCGTACCACAGACGGGGGCGAGACGTGGCAGGCCGGGACGGTCGCCGGGGCCGAGAAGCTCGACTTCCGCCAAGTGTACGCGGTCGACGGCGAGACCGCGTATCTGCTGTCGATCGGAAAGGGCAACGAGTCGCGCATTTACAAGACGACCGATGCGGGCAAGAACTGGTTGTTGGAATACACCGAGCAGAACCCGAAAGCGTTTCTCGATTGTATGGCTTTCTGGGACGGGACGCACGGCATCGCGGTCGGCGACCCATTGGACGGCAAGTCCGAGCTGCTGACAACGTCCGACGGTGGCGCGCACTGGACGCCGCTTCAGTCGAACACGATACCTCCAGCAAAGAACGGTGAAGGCTCGCCGGCCTCTGGAAGCTGCATCGCAGCGTATGCTGAGGAGAAAGGGAAAAAAGAAAACTGGCAGGCGTGGTTCGTGACTGAAAACGCATCACGCGTCTTTCACACCGCCGATTCCGGCAAGACGTGGACCGCCTCTGAGACGCCGCTCGTCACGGGCCTGAACCAGGGCGTCTTCTCGATCGCCGTCGTGGATGCCGCCCGACTGGTGATCGTCGGCGGAGACTATGACCATCCGCAGGTGGTGAAGCCAAATTCGGCTTACAGTGACGACGGCGGCAAGACTTGGAAAGAGAGCAGCCACCGCCCCGCGGGATACCGCTGGGGCGTTGCGGTTGTGCCGGACACGCCCGGCCCCACCGTGTTCGCGGTTGGACCAACCGGAACCGACTACTCGATCGATCGAGGAAAGAACTGGGAGCAGATGAACGAGGAGCACACCAACTCGATCGGCTACGCCGACGCGCACCGCGGCTGGGCCATTGGAAAGAAAGGGCTCATCCTGAAGTTCGAAGGAACGGTTCCCGGCGTGGCCGCACCAACTCTAAAGAAGTAAAACCGTCCTCCACTTGTCAGGTAATCCCGTTAATCGGGACTTGACCGCATTAATCGAGCGACGACTATAATTCCCCATGCGTTGTTCCAAAGGTTTGGCGGTTGCGTGCGTTTTCCAAGTCGTCTTGAGCGCCTGCTTTCTATACGTGTCTTATTCGCTAGTTCGAGAGGAAATTTGGGTCAGGGGAGAATCACCTTACTTATCTCACTAAGCGAGGGCGTGAATTCATTGGGTTACTTGGGATCAAAACTGGAGCCACGGGTGAAACGCCATTTTTTGATTCTACTATCCGTGCTGGTTATGCATTTCGTCGGCGGGATGGCTGTGTGGGCGCAGTCTGCGGGCCAGGCAGCGTCTGGGATGGGCGGGGACCAAATTGGGGCGATTGTAGTGAGCGTGCATTCGGCTGGCGGAGCGACAATGGAGACGCTCGCGACCGTGAATGTGTACACGCAATATCGCCAGCTCTATTCGACAGGGACAGCGGGAAACGGCAGCATCCGCTTCGAAGGAGTGCCGCTGGGCACCTACATCATCGAAGCTTCCGCACCGGGATACATTACCGCGGAAGAAAATGTGGAATTGATGCAGCGCAACGAACAGCAGAATATTCCTTTTTTGATGCGAGTAGTGGGAGATCCTTCGGCGAAGCCCGTGGCGAACAAGCCGCCGTTGCTTGCGCCCAAGGCTCAGAAGGAGCTTAACAAGGGGCTGGAAGAGCTTCGCGCGAATCATCCTGAAGAAGCAAGGAAGCATTTGTTAATCGCGCAGAAGCTTGCTCCGACGAATGCTGACGTGAATTACCTGCTTGGCGTGCTTGCGTCGCAAGCAGGCGATCCAGCGCAGGCAAGGGGCTACTGGGAAATAGCGGTGGCCTTTTTTCCGGCGCATGTTTTTTCACTGGTTGCACTGGCGGAAGTTCATTTGAAGGATGGAGATTTAAAACCAGCGAAAGAGTATCTCGATAGAGCCCTTACCGCCGACCCTTCTTCGTGGCGCGGCCATGAATTGCTGGCCCGCGTTTATCTGCAGAGCGGACAATTCGAGAACTCGCAGAAAGAAACGGAAAAAGCCATTGAACTGGGAAAGGTGCAAGCGATGGCGTCGCGGATTGTGCTGGCAAAAGCGCTCATAGGACAAGGAAAACGGGAGCAGGCTGCCAAAGTTCTGAAGGAATTTCTAGAAGCGAAGCCGCCTGAAGCTGCTGTGCAATCCGCTCAGAAATTGTTGGATGCACTTGCCCGAGCAAAGGAAGAGAGCGCCGCTGCAGTGGCCGCTGAGGAATCAGCCCGAAAAGAAGAAGCCGCGGTTTCGCCGGTCCCCGCACTTCCGCCGCCAGTGAAATGGATGCCTCCGGATGTGGATGCGTCCACACCACCGGTGGAAAATGCGGCGGCATGCCACCTTGAGGAAATTCTGCCGCTTCTTCACAAGAATGTTGTGAAGTTCACTCATGGACTAGATCGATTTACGGCCACAGAGAAGTTGGAGAACCAAGTGATGAGCGATCAAGGTGTTCCGCTGAAAAACTACGACATCACATTCAACTACCTGGTTTCGATGCAGGAGATTAAGCCAGGTGTTTTGAATGTGGATGAGTACCGCAATGGCACGATGGCTTTGGATGTGTTTCCGGATGGGATTGCAACGAAGGGATTGCCATCGGTCATTTTGATATTTCATCCAGCACATGCGAATGATTTTGATATGAAGTGCGAAGGCTTGGGATCATGGCGCGGAATCCCCGCGTGGCAGGTGCACTTCACGCAAAAAGCTGATAGACCGGGGCTTTCGCGGGCATATCGAGTGAACGGCATAGTGCATCCAGTTGCGCTGAAGGGGCGGGCTTGGATTTCTCGGGATTTGCTCCAGGTGATTCGCGTGGAAACGGATCTGGTGCAGGCAATGCCGGAAATCCGGCTTGTGGCAGAACACCAAGAAATTGATTACGGGCCGGTTCCATTTCCAAAACAGCACTCGGAATTGTGGCTACCGGCAACCACAGATTTCTACACAGATTTCCGAGGAAAACGGATTCACCGGCGATTGAGCTATTCCGATTACGTGTTATTTTCCGTGGAAGAAAAACAGACGATAGGCGCTCCGTCAGAAGCGAAGAGCACACCTTAGAAGCGTCTAAGAAACGATTTCTGGCGGACAAATCGGGACCTGTCCAGCCTTTTGGGCACATCTTTCGGTTTGCCGATAATTCGAATGCCATCGAAAAGCTGAGTAAGGAAACGTGTCGCGGCTAACTGGACAAGTGGAGTACTGGTTCCCAAGTTTCCGGTAATCCCGTTAATCAGGACTTGCAGGAGGTAGCCGGTCCATTCGTGAGAGAGTCATTGCGCGTTGTTCATGGAGCGCAGCACCGAAATCAGCCCGCTCTTGTTCGCTAGTAAGTTTTTCTGCTATTGCCTTGTCTGTACGTAGATTGTTGACCGGCCACTTTGTACAGAGCGAGACCGAGTCGTCAATGTATTTCCATCGGCAGAGACCGTCATGTCGTCAATCCTCGCCACATTGCCACCTTGTTTATATGTGGCGACAACTTCGCGGTCGTTAATTTTCCTCAATGAGACTGAATCGGTGCTGTAACTTCCGTTGACAGGAAAATCCTTCCCGTCATATCGAGCCTTCCAGCTAATTCCGAGAGGCGAAGATGCGGCCAGTTCGCTACCTATATTCTCTAAGGTCACCAAACGGCCATTCTCTGACACATTAACCTCTCGCATTCTCCACGAGCCCGAAGTCGAGTTGGCATTCGCCAATGCATCGCCTAGGCGTTCGTATTCATATTTCGTTACCTTAGGTTTGCCACCTGCTAGGGGGAAATCGTTTCTCTCGACTTCCAACGTCCTTCCATCTTTTGACGCAGTAGCGACCTGCTCATAAACCGTCTTTCCATCTGTTCTTGTAACGACTCGAATAGTGTGAGAATCCACTTCCTTTGCTGCGATGGTGTACTTTGAATGCGATGTCAGGGCCTGCTCGTTGCCATCTGCCTTGATGTGGATTTTGGGAACGCAACTGTCGCAATCATACATCCCATTGCTTACCGAAAATACAAACGGTTCTGGCGAGAAACTCGATTGATTTAAATCTAATTTCCAAGTCCCATCGAACGGACCTTTGGTCACGTTGCCGCATGAGCAAATCGCGCAGCCCAATGTTGCGCTAAAAAAGATTGTAAGTCGGCGCAATCGTGCCGAATTGCTTTTCATAGACAATTCACGCTACGTTTTCGTGGCTTGGCTGCGTCGTGCAAAGACCTTATACCACACGCTTTTACCGTCAACTCCCGATTAGTCGGCTAACCGGTAACTTGGGCACTGGCCCGCTCACGCGGTCAGAACATACGACGAAGCAAACCCGCGCTCATCAAGGGTTAAACTCATTGAACCCGCGTCCACTCAGGATCATCGGCACGCACTTTTCCGCACGCGATTCTCTGGTTTTTGCCTGCTTCGCCGATGAGACGTGGAAAATGTGCGACTTCCTCCTGCCCGGTGTGAGTGATTCGAATGCCGACCTGAGAGCCGCGTCGTCCTCCAGCCTCTTCTGCAATTCCTCAGGAATTGGGTAGTCTGAAAGCTTCTTGAGTTTTACCTTCTTCCCGGATTTCTCCAGTTCGATAGCTTCGTGGAGGTAGTCCTTCAGGGTCGAACGCAGTACCGCAATCTCCCGAAGCGAGGTGAATTGAATCCAACGCCCGGCCTGCGCCTGTCCAATCCGTTGAAGAATGTGCTCCGAATCCCTGAGCAGCGAGCCCTTGAAGAATGAGAACGCGCACGACTCCTTGAGGGGGATTACTATCGCCACATTTTTCTTCAGAAGGGTGAAGCACGGTTTGCTCCACTTGGTTTCTTCGGTCAAACCGCAGTCGAGCGCGATCTGGCGTAGCGTATCTGTTTCCTTCTGCCACTTGCCCGCATAGGGAACTTTCATTGTTTGAAGCCCTTTTCCAAGAGTGCTGAATTGTTTCGATTCTGTCAGAAGTGCAATCGCGTGTCTGCCGGAACTCAAAATTTCGGGATTTTTTTCGTTGATACTGGCGTCCTCGAAGCCTCCAGGGGTCTCTCGCCTACCCCATGCCGTCGGCGAAGACATCGTTGGCGCAACCGGGGCGTGCCAAATCTTTCCCAAAACCACTTGTCCGGTAATCCCGTTAATCAGGAGTTGCCCGTCGCAGGCTCCACAGTCAGCCCCACCGAGAGGATGACGCGGAGAAAGAGCGCGGTCACGCCGAGCAGGAAGTTCGAAAAAGACCCAGAAGAGGCTAAGCCATCGGTACTGACCCCGCTGAATTTGTCATCTCCCATCATAGACCATGCTAGACTCGCGTCGGGTCGCTGCGTCTATCTCTCCAACTGCTTGTGCCCAAGCGTAATAACAACGTCACGAATTGCTGGAAGAGGTGATTGTCACATGTGCACCGAGCGAACGGTTGTGCTGGCAACACGGTGGTACTTCAATTCGAAAATCACAGAAGAAGAGCTTACCCTGACGACGGTCGGTGAGCATGTCACGGGACAACGCAAGACTCGGCATCCGGAGAAGGGGGAGACTGTCTACGAGATTTCGGGTTGGCATCAGCGCTCGACTTTTTGGCTCGCTTACCGTGAATCTGGCGGCAAATTCGGCGGTGGGTCGATCTTGCTCGATGAGATTACGAATGATCGCTTCAGTGGGATGGTACTGAGCAAGGATTGCCATATGGGGGTCATGCAAAGCAGGGCAAATATGTGGTTCCCTGCTTCGGAACTTGGAAATAACCACAAGGAAGGCCATTTCAAATTTATCGGATGTCTTACTAATGAAGCGTTTGTGTCAATCAAACGTACGGAAGCTCAAAAACAGCGCGTTGCAACGTTGGTAGGTAGTTCCGATAAGGTCGGCGACAAAGCACCGAAACGACTTAGTCCACCGTATTTGATTCTTGTGGTTCTCGTCGGACTTGTTACCCTTGGCGTGACAATCACAGGGTTGGTCTGGGCAGCTAAAGTGATTTCGTCTGTTCCGTTGCTTGTCTTAATTTTCACCCTAGCACTTCTGATTTTTATCGTGTTGTCTGTCGTGGTGCTTCTGATATCTGGCTACATGAGCGAAAAGACTGCGGCTAAATTGTTTGGTGGCGTTCTGGGAAAGCTCCCAAGATTGGCTGAATTGTTGCCAAAGACTTCCTCCACAAAGTCGGATCATTGACCGTTCATAGCCGAGGTTCATCCTCTCAGCCAAATGACCGCGAGGAGAGCATAGTGTAATTGAAATTGCGGAGTCGTCGGGTTTCGCTAGGTCCTTTGCCAAATTACACGCAATTTCCGTGATGGGACTCGGTTTTGGATTCTGGCGATACACATAGTGGAACGAACCTTCGTGCACGCCTTCCACCATCCAATACGACCCGTCCATAACATACGCCTTCTGACCAGCGGCGTCGGTTTTCTTCTCATCGTCCTCGGTGCTGGAAATCGACCAGAATTCGACCTTCGAAAGCAGTTGAATCAACTTATTGACGTCCACGACGGAAACGTTATTTTGCGTTCTCTTAACTCCTGATGTCGCACCTGACGAGACGGCAGATGTGATTTGACCGCTTCCATCAGAATTAACGACGAGCCGAACCGCTATCTCTCGCTCGGGCACAGGCGAGAAATAGCTCACCCTGAAGGAAAAGACACTCCTATCTTTGGCGGCCTCAAAGAGCGATGGTTCGTTCAGGGAAGCCAGAGCCGCATAGGTAACAGGTATGCGAGTTTGCTCCGGCGGAAAGTAAACGGGCGCGTTGGAAGTCGATTGCGTCGAACCTTGGACTGTACTCTGCCGGGAGCCAACGCCGGTAATGGCGAGGGCAGTCATGCATGGCATCAGCAGGAGAAGTGACTTCAACGCCTTGCAGAGCGCGGATAACATCGAAAGAACCCTCCTCCGCAGTCTCAAGTCCGCCAAGATTCTAGACCATTTGGGTCAACTCCCGATTAGTCGGCTAACCGGACAAGTGATGTACTGGACCCCAATTTGCCGATTAATCAGGATTGACTGAATCTCGCTAGATTGGACAGATAAGCGGTGGTACTCGCAACATTCTCCGGCCACTCCGCGTACATATTTTTTTTGAGAGATTCGACCAAATGAAAAAGTCGCAAGAAGACAGCCATCCCATCCTCTCTTTAGTCCTAATAATCTGGGAAATCCTGGATATCCTTTGTTAGCGATGCTAAGCCCGAATCCGCTCAGGTAACTTGGGTCCTGGACTCCACTTGTCCGATTATCCCGTTTATCGGGGACTAGTCAGGCTCAGCACCGCTATTTCTTCGCCTCTCAACGTGTTCTCGGGATAGGGGATAGGAGAGAGTGAAACTGCCCTATTTCTTCGAGGGAGCGAACGAGTATGTCCATTTGATTGCGAAGCGTGTTTCCCTGACCTGCGGAGGATTCGCCGGTGCGATGCTGGCGAACTGTGTTCCCACGTTGTAAATGATGTACAGATCGGAGTCGGGGCGGTAGTTGTAGCGAAGACGAAGATTCGCGCTGACCGCTTGCGTGTTTGACGTGTCCATCTGCACGAGGCTCGTAAATGTCAGAAAGCGGTTGAATGAGTAATTTCCTTGCAGGCTTGCAAGAACAACCGAGAAATTTCCGTTGGGAAGCGGCAATCGAAAACGGTCCCAGGTCTCCGACGCGGAAATAGAGAATTTCTTGGTTGGGCGGTAGTTTGCGCGTACCCGAAATTCGTTAAGCGTCCCGTTGTAATAACCGCCGAAGCGCTCAAAAAAGCTGTAAGTGAATTTCCTATCCTGCCCCGAGCCATAGGTAAGCTGATGCCGCGTGAAGTGGTACACGCCGACTGGGATGAACACGCTCTTGTAAATGTGGAACGGTGTCGTGATTCGCTGAGTGAACACATCGACGATGTCGTCGTCAGTATATGCGCCGTTGTGGAATTCGGCACGGAACGTGTTCTGCCATTCTTGAGTCGAAACCTGCCCCACCGTATCAGGGGCATGCAAAATAAAACCTTCAAACTGCAACTCTCGCACGGCCGGGATGTTGGGACGGACCTTGAACGTCAAATCGCCGTAGGTCTCATCCGAATCCGTGCGCTCAACGAATCCGACCTCGGGGTTGAAGTTCGGGCCCGTTTTTCTTCGCTCTACAATGCCCTCGACCCAATTCGAACGGTAAGTGAGCGAGGCCCCAACGTCGCTGTTTCCGCTCGGGCTGTCTGGTGAGTTTGTTCCCGCCATGTGCGCATCCACGAACCAGTCCTTGAAAAACACCAGTCGCGTATCGACACCGCCAGTCTGGTTAAAACTGTCAAGAACATCCCCCGACCGTTTGTCGATTCCCATCACGCCGATGTAAGAACCGGCCCAGAGTGATTGCTTCAGGCGGACAACTGCGAAATTTGAATAGGGATTGGGGCCGCTGGAGCGCGTGTTCACATCCATCACACCTAGTTCCAGGCCGCCGATACGTCCCGTCAACTTCGCTCCTCCGTTGATTGGCACTTGATCTCCAGTAACGGGATCGATGCCGATTTGGCGGCTAAAGAACAGTTGGTCCTGATCGCCCAGTGAAAAGTTGAAGACACCCGCGTTTTCAAGAAAGAACTGGCGTTTCTCGGGGATAAAGACCTTGAATGGAGTGATGTTGAAGGGCTCCAAATCAACTTCCGTGTCAGCAAAGTCCGTATTTCCAGTCAGATTCAGCACGAGGTTGGAAGTGAGACCATATTTCACGTCAAGACCGCCAGTTAGCGGAAATTTCGGATCTTGTCCGGTTTGCTTGTCGTAACGCGCAAGACCGTAAGGCTTCACGATAAAAAGCCGACCACTTCCGATGTCCTTGATGCCTTCAAGGTCTCCAGCTTCCGAGACCTTTGTAATCCCGAACGTCCTTCTGTAAGCCCGCCACAGATCGGATTCATTCTTCCTGCGGATAAAACGCTTGAAATTCACACCCCACAATACATCCGTTGAATGTGTGAAGTTGAGCGTCGTGAACGGAATTTCGATGGTCGCGGTCCATCCATCCGTTCCGATTCGCGCCTCCGACGTCCACACTCCGTCCCAACCCGGATCGAAATCGGTGCCTAGGTTGTCCCTCTGTTCTTCGACGATGAGGCCATCCAATTGTGTTCCGAGAGGATTAACTTGAAACACGTACGCCCCGCGGCGGTCGTGATTGGAATCGATGAGGATTTCGAAGTGGTCGTCCAGGTCCTGGCTCACGTCACGGCGCAGTTCGCTGGCGATAATTCGAGCCGCGTCGGAATCGAAACAATGGATTCCAAAGTAGGCTGCATGACGGGTGTACAGAATGCGGACTTCTGTCCGTTCTGTCGCGGGCTGTCCTTCAAAAGGTTCTTGTTGGCGAAAACTCGAAATTGTCTTTGCCGATTGCCAGAGTGGATCGTCGAGCGTTCCGTCCATCTTTGGACCTTGATCCACCCGAATAGCAATCGCTGCTCCCGTTTCCATCGTCTGTGATGGAGTTTGATTATTTCCTTGAGGGAACGAGTATGCTTGAGCGATCGTCAAATAGTCGAAGCGCTTCCCCGCAGGGCCTGGGAGGTCGATTTTCGCCACCTGTCGCAGCGTTTGGCCGAGCACGGAGGAAGCAAACGTTGAAATCAGCAAAAAGAACGCGACAATGCTGGGCGCGATTTCCACCACTATGCGCGAAGCTTGTACTTTTCTTCGCAGCAACTCGTCGACCTCGGACTCTGAATTGTCCTGACAGGAACCTTAACCTGCGATTAATCGGTTTTTTCTTACCCAGCTACTGATCACCGAATACCTGAAAAGTCCGCAACTCTGCTATTAGTATTTGCGATTGCTAACTCAGATGTGGCACGCGCTGCGTGCGTTTATTATTTTCAATGTTTTCAGCCCATTCACCCTTAAGTCCCGATTAGTCGGCTTACCGGGAACTTGGGTTCTAGCCTCCACTTATCCGGTAATCCCGTTAACCAGGGGTTAGAATCTCCCGCCGCCCTGCGTAGTACAATATATAGGTCGTGAGGACCACCGTTTCACGGTGCCTGTTTGCGACTGCGGTTTGCCTGCTGCCGCTTTTGCCCATCATGCTGCTCGCCGCTCAAACCCCTCAACAGGCGCCCACAATTCGCGTACAAGTGGAGTATGTCTTTGTCCCCGTCGTGGTCCGCGATGCCAACAATCACATCGTGAATGACCTTACTGAGAAGGATTTCGAAATCTTCGACAACGGCAGACAGGTTTCGAACTTTGGTTTCGCGATTGAAAAACGCGCGGATATTTATTCTCGAAAAGCCGTCGAATCACCGACCTCCGCCTCGCAGTCTGCCAGTCAAACGCCACCATCGCACGCTTCACCCCCGCCGTCACGATTCATCGTTTTTCTCTTTGACAACCTTCACCTAGGCTACCCCGAGCTGATGCGTGTCCAACAGGCAGCCTCCAAGATCTTTTCTCAGACGCTCACCGAATCCGACTTGGCCGCCGTCGTCTCGGTGTCGGGTATGAATAGTGGCTTAACCCGCGACACAGCGAAGTTGCAAGAAACCCTCAACAAGATTCAAGTACAACAGGTTTTCCGGCACGACGATCACGCCTGTCCCAACATTGACTACTATCAAGCCGACCTGATCCAAAATAAGCACTCTGAGCAAGCGCTGGAAGCCGCTGAGGCAGATTTCGTAGCCTGCGCTCATCTCGTGGGCCAATCGCCCAACATGGTCGAAACCTTCGTTCGCTCTGCCGCCGCGCAATCCTTGATGCATGCCGAAAACGATTGGTACGTCACGCTGACCAATCTCCGCCAAATTATGGAGAAAATGGGAGATCTCGCGGGGGAACGTACGCTCATTCTGATTTCGCCGGGATTTTTCGCCCAAACTCCATCCGCGATGGCTGAGAAGTCGCGCATTCTGGATGCCGCTGCACGCCGCAATGTGACCATCAACGCCATAGATGCTCGCGGCTTGTACACGACGGTAATAGACGCCAGCGAACGTGGCGGTTCGTCCGTTCGAGATCTAATGACAGGCGAACATGCGCGTGATCGTGCCGACGATATGAGCCTCAATGAAGACGTCATGGCTGAACTCGCCGACGGTACCGGCGGTACCTTTTTTCACAACGGGAATGATTTGGAAAACGGGCTAAAAAGTCTCGCCGCTGCCCCCGAAGTGGTTTACTTGCTCGCGTTATCGCTGAAAGAGGTCAAGCATGACGGCAGCTACCATTCTTTGCGGGTCAAAGTGGATAGAAAAAGCCTCAAGACGCAATCTCGAAGCGGCTATTTCGCGCCAGGCAAAGAGAAACAGAAGCAAATTTCTGCAAATCCTGGTTAGTCGGCTTACCGGTAACTTGGGTACTAGCCTCATCGGAGGTCCTGCTGGTGCGGCTGGGCTAGCGCCTCCGCGAGAACGTCTCTGCCATCGTTATGGTATCGGCGCTCCGTACTCACTCTCCAATCGAACCATCTAGGCGAACCCGTCGCGGCGTATATGAGAAACCCCTCGAGCGCTCTGCTGCTTGTTTCTTCTCCAGCCTGTCCAGCACGCCCAGAAATTCGTTCTGCTTAAGTTGCTCCGCAGTCGGAGCCTTGAGGATGCTGTCAGCACTTCGGTCCCAATCTATAAGCCGCTTTTTCGCCTTGGCTCCTTTGGACTTGGGTTTTCGCTCAAGATTCCTACTGACTGCGCTTTTAATCCGCTGGTGATCTGCTTCGGTGATTCCCGGAGTCCACATGTCACATCCTGAAATCCCCCTCAAGAAAACTGGGGGTACAATCGTGGCTAGCCTAGGGTATACCTCACCACGGCACACCCGCCAAGGACGTTCCGAGGGGTTGCAGCCCCGGCCTGTAAAAGGGACCCAAATTGATAACTAAGCCGATTGCATCTTTCACGCTGTAATCTGTTCATTATGTTATGGTTATGCTGAGATTGGGCATTCATGGGTGTGGCACTTCGACATATACTTTCGCGTGGGTTTCAAATGTTTCAATCTGCTGGACCTCTGCATGCGTTGGGCAGAGACCACCACTAAATTGTGTAGATTCAGTACATTACAGTATCGGTTGAACACCCTTAGCACAGTTAGGCATCGATTTCGCTAGAAGGTGTCGCTATTTTTGCACACTTGTGATCAATCGCGAGCACCAGCTGACACCTATTTGACTCTTTTTCCTCTTATAAACAAAGGCTTTAGCTAAGATTGAAATGTTTGAAGGGCCTTGTATTCATCGCTAAGTTGCCCTCTAATGCGGCCGTAAAGGTATAGCGTTTGATATCCCCATTTTTCTCATGCTGGCCTTGCCTCTGTTTTTGGATACTTGCGGCGGATCTCTTCGCTTTGCCTTAATAGTGCTCTTCGGGTTTCGTCTAGTTCTTGCTGAGATTTAGCTCTCGGGATTGCTTTTGACTTTGCAGTTTCTTCCAGAAGAGAGGAAGAAGACGAGCGAGCGCTTTTTGCGAGCGATGTATTGTTGTAATTAAAAAGACTTTTTGTAATAAGAGTATTAGTGAACGCCGGAACAACCTCGTTTTCCAGCGAGTTAAACGAATTTGCCGGACACTATAATGTCCGGAGGGGTTTAGGTGAACAGGGAAGTATTTCGTGCTTGGCTTTGGATCTTTGGCTTTCATCTTTGCCTTGTAGATGAAATACGAATTTCCGCTTTTCGCGACGGGAACGGAGCGAATGTATCTCGCAGCAATGAGCTTGGCGGTCCACAGCTTTACATTGCGGACGCTGTATCCGGTATCGGACGCAATCTTCTCTCGGGTCATTGGGTTTCCATAATTTACGATCCCCTCGCCGACGTCATTGATTCCGGTTTGCCGCGTCGTCAACCAACCGAATAGGTATACCGCCATGCCCATTGCGCGGTAGTGCTTCTCGTCAAAGATTCCGCCTTTGAGTCCTGACCAGAAATGTTCTTTGCGTATCAACGGCGAGCCTCAGAAAAGAGCGGTAAATCAACTCGCGTTTCGACGTAGCAAAACTCCATCTTCGTCAATCCCGAATTGCAG
>Ga0126369_10001815_pt1 | contig 15006 bp, 12 predicted proteins | sample PanSoiMetaPlot_1_FD_109646 | JGI IMG/M metagenome (GOLD analysis project Ga0126369, IMG submission 109646) | Tropical forest soil microbial communities from Panama - MetaG Plot_1 | ecosystem: Environmental > Terrestrial > Soil > Tropical forest > Bulk soil | place: Panama | collected 2016-02-17 | reverse complement strand
TGGCGTCAGCGAGCGCGAATGTTTCGACCGCGACGTCGTTCGAGTTGGCCGCGCCGCGGGCGAGCACGCCGATATAGGATTCGACGATTCGCTGCAGCCGCGCGCTGCGCGCGGCGACAACGGTCGGATCGTCTTCATCGGCGTTCTCACGCGCCGCGGCCATCAGTACCGGGATCGCGGTCTTGAATTCGCGGATCGCATCCGCATCGCGTCCGGAGCGGGCGTAGCCGATCGCCAGCACTCCGTGCGCGGCGGCGGTGTCGAAACTAGCGGCCCCGGTACGCGCGGTCTGCTGCTTGAGGAGCGCGGTCGCCGCCGCGATGCCGGCCTCGACCTGCCCCGAGGCATAGAGCGCGGCGATGCGCGAGCCGTTCAACTCAAACACTTCGCGCTGCTGCGGCGGCCATTGCGCCATCGCCTTGTCGAGCTGCGCGTAGATTTCACCGGCCTCCTTCATGTTTCGCTGCAGCACCAGAATATTGCCAAGGCTGGAAAGGATCGCCGCGCTCTCCGGCGCCTCGTCGGCAACGCCGATCGTGCGCAGCACGTCGAGTGCGGAGCGGCCGAGCCGCTCGGCTTCTTTGTAGCGACCTTGCTCCACCAATATGCCGGCGAGCCCAATGATGAAATTCGGCGTCGTCGGGGTGTATTTGCCTTGCGCTTTGAGAATACCGAGCAGCGCACGGCGTGCATCCGCTTCGGCGGCAGCGAGCTTGCCTTGCTTCACCTCGTTGCGCGCAATGGAAAGCAAATAGCCGTCGGCCGCCTGAAGCACCTGCTCGCGCGGCGGCACCGGCGGATCGTAGCGCGCCAGATCTTTCAGCACCGCGCGCTCGAAGGCTTCGGCGCGCCGGTAAGACGTCTCGGCCTCGGCATATTGTCCGCGCGCCTCGAAGATCAAGCCCCGCGCGGTATCGGCGTCGGCTTCCCAACCGTGGCCGTAAATCGGATAAGCCGCGCGCCATTTGGGATTGGGACTGCCGCGCGCTTCCGACACCATCGCCTCGGCGCGGCCGACATAAGCATTGGCCTGGCTGACGTCGCCGACCGAGATCAGGATCTGTGCGAGCCCGCGCAGCGATGAGATGATGGTGCCGCGGCGCCCGGGCACATCGCCTTCGCCGACCTGCACTTTCAGGATCGCAATCGCATCCTTTGGATTGCCCGATGCCTTGTATTGCAGGGCGACCAGCCGCCGGGTGCGCGCCAGAAACCGCAAATCCATTCCATGCTTGCCGAGTTCGAGTGCCTGCAAGCCGTCGGCCAGCGCTTCCTTGTTGCGCGCAAGCAAAGCACGGGCCGCGGCGCGGTCGAACAGAAACTGCGCCAGCTGCGGACCCGCGAGACCATGCGCGGGCGCCGCGTCAGCCGTTGCCTTGCGTTTGGCGATCTGGGCTTCGTCCGGCTTCTCGCTGTCGAGGATTGCGGTGATGTCGGCGATGGTGCGCGGCGGCGCGACGAAAGACGCGCGAATATCGAGCGGCGCGTCCGGAGCCGCCGCTGCATCTTTCGGCGCGGCTGGAGCCGCCACTCCGGCAGCCTGTTTTTGTTCTTCACGCAGCACGCAGGGACGCACGATCGCCGCGCCGCAGGCCTGCCTCGCCTTTTCCAATTCGCCGCCAATGGCGTCGCGAGGATTGCCGACCTTGCCGCGCACGCAAGCGCGCAACTCTTCCGTATGCGCATGCCGACACGATTCGATGATTTGCTCGTGCGAGGCGGCACGCGCGCACGAAAACGAAGCGACGATGGTGAATGCGGCGCAAAGGAGCGTCGTGAAGCTGCGGCACGCGTTGAGCCGGTCGGGCATGCATTATCCCAGCGAAGCAAAGGGATGCGTGTCACCGCGGCAACAGTCTAGTTGGCCGTGGCCTCGCCAACAAGACCGGGAATTGACGAATAGCGACTCGCAAATTGCGAATCGCCTGGCGCTCAAGTCCCGACCTTGATCTCGGCGACAAGCCCGCGCAGCGCCGCGATCACGCTCAACGGCACGATCCGTCCGGTGCGTGGATTCTCCGACGGAACGCCTTCGATGGCCATGGAAAAGCGCGCCGTATCGGCATCGACCTCGATGCGGTGCGTGTTGCGGGAAAGCGCCGGATCGGCCCAGATTTCGAGCCGCGTCTTGTCCGGCCCGATGCCGGCCAGGCTGAGCGCGGCTGCAACATTCACATTGGCGGGAAAGCCGCGCGCGCCTTCCCGCGCGCTGCCATCGAAGACTTTCGCTGGCGCTTTGAGACCGTTGAGCGAAATGCCGCGCTCGATCAGATAAGGCGCACCTTCGAGCCCACTCGGCGGCTTGCGTGTGACCATGGTGACCGAATGGATCGTGCCCTCGGCCGCGGCGCGCACCGCATCAAGACCAAGGAGCGCGCCGGTCGGCGCGAGAACGCGCGCGCCTGTTTGTTTGGCGCGCTCAACGAGGTCCCAATTGTCCAGAAGCTGCCCAACGCTGAGCGGCATGAAGATTTTGCCGCGGTCAATGACGGATAGGCCGACGCCGCGGAACAGCTGCGGCGGCAGACATTCGATGACGATGTCGCAGGTTTCCGCCAAGGCTTCGGCAGCGACTATCGGAATGCGTTCGCCGGCGCCCGACAAATTGCGCCGCGCCTTGTCGCGATCACGCACCGCGACCGCGGCCAGAACGAGACCGGGGATGCCCTCCTCCAGCCGGCGCGCCACGGCAAGCCCGACTGCTCCCAAGCCGGCGATTCCAATTTGAAGCGGTCCACGACCCATTGTAGTTATGACCTAAACAACTCGGCGGTGGGCCGCTGTTGCTTTCCCTGGGATCGCCCCAATTTCACCCACACGCGCGCAATTCTCGGCATTCGCCAACAACCTCGTGACCAAAAAGCACCTCATCGACGTACCTCATGTGAAGCATGTCGACGATCCTGCAAAGATAAGCCTTCCCTTGAACCCACCAGGTGAATTGTGCGTCTACCATCAAATAGTGCTTCCGGCTAGCAGATCAGAAATGCAAACCCAGCTCGCACTCGAACTTGATGCAGACCGTCAGCAGCATGGCGTCAACGTGCGCCGGGCCGCTCAGCCATTCAACAGTCAATTGCTCAAATGGATTGGCAATAAGCAGCGCGTTGCAAAAGAGATTATTTCATTCTTTCCAGAGCACTTCGGAACCTATTACGAACCCTTTCTAGGATCGGGTGGTGTGCTCGGTGTTCTGGCGCCAAGCAAAGCAGAGGCATCCGACGCGTTCGGGCCATTAGTCGAGATTTGGCAGACCTTGAAGGATCATCCCGCGAGCCTCAAGGATTGGTACTCGGCACGCTGGCATGCCTTCAAGAAAAAGGGCAAGGACAAGGTGCAAGCCTATGAGGAAATCAAAGCAAGCTATAACGAGAACCCCAATGGACCTGATCTCCTCTTTCTGTGTCGCTCTTGCTACGGCGGCGTAGTTCGATTTCGAAAACACGACGGTTACATGTCCACGCCGTGCGGTGCACACGATCCCATTCAGCCAAATTCGTTCGCCGAGAGGGTAGATGAATGGCATGCGCGCGTACAAGGAACCAATTTTCGTCAGTTGGACTATGGCGTGGCCATGAGTCTCGCGCGGCGTGGTGATTTAATATACTGCGACCCGCCTTATTCGTTTAGTCAAGCGATACTTTACAAGGCACAGGAATTCGCTGTCGCCGATCTCATGGAAATGATCGCGAAAGTTAAAAGCCGAGGAATTTACGTTGCCTTGAGTATCGATGGTTCAAAAAAATCGGGAAATATGCTCTGTGATGTCCCAATTCCCCGAGGTCTATTTGAGCGTGAAATCGCAATACGCGTGGGACGTTCCATGCTCAAGCGCTTCCAGATGGAAGGCAAATCGCTCGAAGCTGAAGTCGTCACCGATCGATTGCTACTGACTTACTGAAAGCGCAACGCCAAGCCGGACAGAGCCAAGCCCGACGGCAAATCCGCTCCACTAGCAGCGGAGCATATAGCCGGATAAAGTTGGCGCCCCACATTCCTTGCTTAAGCGCGTGTTTTATGACGCCCAACAGACCTAAACGGTACGCTCTATGACCGAAGGAAACAAAAGAACTTTCATGACCAATATTAATCCGAATGCGTTCACCACCCGTCCCGAGATCGAAGGCACGTTCGGGGTCGTCACCTCGACCCATTGGATTGCCACCGCCGTCGGCATGGGGATTTTGGAAAAGGGCGGCAACGCTTTCGACGCCGCGGTGGGGACGGCATTTACGCTGCAAGTGGTCGAGCCGCATCTGAACGGTCCCGGCGGCGACGTGCCGGCCATCGTTCACGATGTGCGGCGCGGCAAAACCGAAGTGATCTGCGGCCAGGGTGTGGCGCCGGCGGGCGCCACGATCGCGCATTATCGCAGTCAAGGACTCGACCTCGTTCCCGGCACCGGTCTCCTCGCCGCAGTGGTGCCCGGCACGTTCGAGACCTGGATGCTGCTCCTTCGCGATTACGGCACCATGTCCATTGCCGAGGTGTTGGCGCCGGCGATCGCCTACGCCGAAAACGGCCATCCGCTCCTTGAGCGCACCAATGCCACGATCGCGACCGTCGCCGCGATGTTCCGCGAGCATTGGCCGACTTCGGCTGCAATTTATCTGCCCGATAACCAGGTGCCGGCGGCCGGCTCGCTTTTCACCAACAAGACGCTGGCGGCAACCTATCACCGCATCGTCAAAGAGGCCGAAAGCGCCGGCGGCGACCGCGTCGCGCAAATCGAACGGGCACGCCGATCCTGGAGCCACGGCTTCGTTGCCGAGGCGATCGACCGCTTTTGCCGCACGCAAGAGGTCATGGACAGTAGCGGCCGACGCCATCGCGGCGTGCTCGCCGCCGACGACATGGCGCGCTGGACGCCGCATGTCGAAGCGCCGCTGACCTACAATTATAACCGCTACAGCGTGTGCAAGACTGGTCCATGGGGGCAAGGACCGGTAACGCTGCAGCAACTCGCGCTCCTGAAAGGTTTCAATCTCGACGGTCTCGATCCGACCGGACCCGATTTCATTCATCTCATCGTCGAAGCCTCCAAGCTCGCTTATGCCGACCGCGAGGCGTTCTACGGCGACCCCGATTTCGTCGAAGTGCCGATGCCGACTTTGCTGTCGGACGCCTACAATTCCGAGCGCCGCAAGCTGATCGGCGAGACCGCCTCGCGCGAGCTGCACCCGGGCTCGATCGAAGGCTTCGGCGCCGTGGTCAAGCTGCGCCGGGCGCCGGCAGAAATGGCGGCCGGCGTCGGCGAGCCGACCGTCGGCCGCATGGGCGCAAGCGGCGGCGACACCGTGCATTTCGACATCATCGACAAAGCGGGCAACGTGATTTCGGCGACGCCGTCGGGCGGCTGGCTGCATTCCTCGCCGGCCATTCCCGAACTCGGCTTCTGCCTCGGCACCCGCGCACAGATGTTCTGGCTTGAAGAGGGCCATCCCGCCGCGCTCGCCCCCGGCAAGCGGCCGCGCACAACATTGTCGCCATCGGTCGCTTTGCGCGATGGCGAACCGTATCTCGCCTGGGGCTCGCCCGGCGGCGACGGCCAGGATCAATGGGTCACGCAGATGTTCTTGCGCCACGTGCATTGCGGCATGAACCTGCAAGAAGCGATCGACGCGCCGGCCTGGCACTCCGAACATTTTCCGAGTTCGTTCTGGCCGCGCACGGCGCGCCCCGGCGTCCTCGTGGTCGAAAACCGTGTGCCGAAAAAGACCGTCGCCGAACTGGAGCGGCGCGGCCACACCGTCGAAACCGGACCGGACTGGTCTGAAGGCCGGCTTACCGCCGCCTCGCGTGTCGGACCTCGCCGCCGCGCCGGCGCCAATCCACGCGGCATGCAGGGCTACGCGGCCGGACGGTGATTGTGAAATAATTTTCTGCTCATTTCCCGCGAAAGCGGGAATTCAGCTCGCGATTGAATACTACTGGGTCCCCGCTTTACGCGGGGACGAGCGGATGATGACGGCCAGCTACGCTGCCACCGTGCTGAGGAAATCCTCAACTTCGCTGCGCAGCTTGGCGGTGGCGTTTTCCACTTCTTCCGAAGCCACCAGCATGGTTTGCGCCGAGCCGCGCGTTTGGGTGACGCCGCCGGCGACCTCGTCGAGCGCGGCGACGATACCCTTGGCGCCGTTCGCGGCGCTGGCGACGTTGAGCGAAATCTCGCCGGTCGCTAACTCCTGCTGTTCGACGGAAACAGCGACCGCTCCGGTATAGGTGCTGATATCCTGCATCCGGCGCGTGATTTCGCGGATGGCCGAGACGGCCTTGCTGCTCGAGGTCTGCACCGAGAGTATCTCGTGGGTGATTTCTTCGGTCGCCTTGGCGGTCTGCACCGCGAGCGATTTGACCTCCGATGCCACCACGGCAAAGCCCCGCCCTGCCTCGCCGGCGCGCGCCGCCTCGATCGTGGCGTTGAGCGCAAGAAGGTTGGTCTGGCCGGCGATGTCCTGGATGAGCTTGACGACGTCGCCGATCTTCTGCGCCAGGTGCGCAAGCGCGGCAATGTCCTCATTGGTGGCGGCGGCATCCGCTGCAGCGGCGCGCACCACCTGATTGGCCTGGCCCAGCTGGCGACTGATTTCCTTGATCGAAACGGAAAGTTCCGCCGCGGCGGTGGCCGCGGTTTCCACGTTCGCCGACGCCGCGTTCGAGCCGTGCACCGCGCCTTCGGCGCGCTGCAAAGTATGATCGGAGGTCGTCAGCAGCGATTTGGCCGCCGCCTTCATCGCGATGGCGCAGTGGCTGACCGTCTCGAGCACATTTTCGACGCGAGCGCGGAACGCGCCGATTGCGGCATCGACGGCGCGGCGCCGCTCCTCGCGCTGACGCAGCGAATCGCGCTCCTTCTCGGCGGCAAGCTGCTCGGTCACGTCGCTATGGGTGGCAAGCCAGCCACCGCCGCGCATCGGGCGGCTGACCAGCGCGATGACGCGGCCGTCCAAAAGCTCGATGGTTTTTGGCTTCGGTTCGGCCTTGGACTGCCTCACGCAAGGTGCCGACGGCGAGCCGATGCATCAACAGATCGCGCAATGGCGTTCCCGGCCGAGCATGCTCCGGCTGCAGACGATACATATCGATGTAGACCTGGTTGCACAGCACCAGACGCGCGGCGCTGTCGAACATGCACAGGCCTTGCGTCATGTTGTTCAGCGCGGCGCGGCATAACCTTGTCTGCTTGCGGCGCCGGCCGTTGACAAACAAACTGGCGATCGCCGCTGCTGCGAGGCCGAAAGGCAAGGCGACCATCGACGCGCGGATTGGCGCGGAGGCCTCCGTCAGTGTGGCGAGGATCCAGGATGTCCCGCACAGCGCGAAAACGCCGAGGCCGAGCGCACAACAGGTGACGCCGGCCATGACGACGAGCGGCCAGTTGCGGCTGAGCTTGTGCAGATTTGGAGCAGCGAGGATCGCGTCCGGTGCCGATAAAAACGGGCAACAGCTAGCCGCAGACCGGTTGTTTTAGCGTTAAGCGCGCGGGCGCGGTTTGCTTAACAAAGGTTCAATGCAATAGCCGCTAGCCCGGCGCGCGAAATCCATGCAGGCTGTGCGCGGCGTCTTTCACAGTAAAGAAAACGACATCGCGATCGGCGCCGGCTTTGCCCGAGTGCACGACATCGGCGGGGATGTAGACCACCGCGCCGGGCTTGGCCTCGATCGCCTTGCCGCCGACATTGGCGTGGAACACGCCCTCGAGAATATAGATCCATTGTTCATTCGGATGCGAATGCGGTTCGGCGCCGGTCCCGGCCGGCATCCGCATCAGTCCCACGATCATGCGATCCCCCTCGACGCAGGAGCCGTTCGCGGTGGAATAATCGGGCCCGCCGAGGATGTGATTAACGGTGGCGAGATCAAAGACATATTCGCCGGCGCCGGCGCGCTTGGCGCCCGGGGTACGAGGGGCAGGCGCTGATCGTTCGCTCATTGCCGAACTCCTTTGCCAGGATGCTGGAGCATGATCGGAAAAAAGTGGATACCGGTTTTCCGAAAAGATCATGCCCAAACAAGAAACTAAAGCGAAATGGTAATTCAGCCTAAAATTTCGCTTTGGTCGGGTCCGTTGCCGAAGCCGGAGAGCGTCTTCGTTCACGGTTCCGACACTTTTTTGATCGCATGGTCGTCGCGAGGGGGAGCTTTCCAATGATCCGGTTGTCCGGCGTGCTGCGCGGTTGCGCCGTAGTGATCGGCGCCGCGGCCCTGTTCGGCTGTACCGGCAATAATGTGCCGAACGGCCAGCCGAGCTTTTATCAGGACCTCGCCGGGCCGGCGGCTGCGCTCGACGCCGATGCGGCCCAATCGATGATTTCCGGCTATCGGCGCAACAACGGCCTTGGCGTAGTCACGATCGATCCGGAACTGATGCGGCTCGCCGGCGAGCAGGCGACCGCGATGGCGGCGCGCGGCACGCTCGATCACAGCGTCGGCGAGCCGTTTTCGGATCGCATCCGCAAATCGCGCTTCGACGCCAGCGTCGCGGTCGAGAATATCGGCGCCGGCTATCACACGCTGGCGGAAGCGTTCTCCGGCTGGCGCGATTCGCCGCCACACCGCGCCAATATGCTCAACGCCAATGTGACGCGCATGGGCATCGCCGCGGTCTATTCGCCGAAATCGAAATACAGGGTGTTCTGGGCCTTGATCCTCGCCGCGCCGGACGAACGGCATAGCTGATATTTTGGCGGATGCGTTGCATGCGCCAGTGAGCATTGCCGGCTTGCGCAGCGCCGCCTAGACTTCCCCGAAAATCGGGGGAGAGGTGCCTTGTCCGCAATCGAGCTGACTTATACCGGCCGCGAGCGCAGCTTCGTGACCTGGTCGGCGATCCTCGGCTATGCCTTCGATTTCTACAATCTCATCATCATGGCGTTTCTTCTGACGCAGATTCAGAAATCGCTCGGCATGACGCTGCCGCAAACTGGCTTGATCGTTTCGATGACACTGACCGGCTCGGTGATCGGCGGTGTCGCCATCGGCTGGCTGGGCGATCGGATCGGCCGCAAGAACGCACTGCTCGCAAGTCTTGCCTTGCTCGCCGCCGGATCGATTCTTTCCGCGTTCGCCTGGGACTTCTTTTCGCTGCTCGCTTTCCGCTTCATCACCGGCATCGGAGTGGGCGGCGAATGGGGCGCCGGCATGGTGCTCCTCAACGAGGTCTGGCGCAGCGAACGCCGCGGCTTTGGTTCCTGCGTGGTGCAGGCGATGTCGGCCGCCGGGACCGCAATCGCGGTGCTGGTCGCGACCTACGCGCTGACCAATCTGAGCGACAATCAATCCTGGCGCGCGGCGCTGTTGTTCGGTGGCCTGCCGATTTTCCTGATGATCTTCATCCGCGCCAAAATGCCGGAGTCGCGGCTGTGGAGCGAATACGAACGATTGCGCAAGACCGGTGCGCTGCCGCCGGAGAAGGCCGCCGAGCGCACATCGATCTTGGAGATATTGCGCGGCGCTTCACTCAAATATTTTGTCCTCGGCACGCTGATGTGCGGCGCCTACATTATCTCCTATCAGGCGATCTCGATCTTCATGCCGACTTTGATGATCCATGATCTGCACGCCAATCCTGGCGCGGTGCGCAATGTGACGCTGATCTGGTCGGCATTTTCCGCCGCCGGGCTTCTGCTCGCCGGGCTTGCCAGCGATCATTTTGGACGCAAACGCGCCGTGCTCGCCTCGACCTGCGTCTGCATTCTCGGCTTTGTCGCGATTTATCTGTTCGGCCGCGTCGATTATCCGGGCGCGGTGTTAAGCTGGCCACTGTTTTGGTGCTACGCCTTGTGGGGCCTGGGCCAAGGTTCGATCGGCGTGTTTGGGCCGTGGTATTCGGAGCTGTTTCCGGTCGAATCGCGCTCGACCGGCGCTTCGGTCACCTTCACCGCTGGCCGCTTGATCGGCAGCGCGATGCCCTATCTGGTCCCGGTGATCGCCGCAGCTCTTGGCAATCTCTTCAACGCCATGATGTTCGGCATAGTCGGGGCCGTCTTAAGCTTGCTGTTCGCGCTGTTCTTGCCAGAAACCGCGGGACGCAAATTCGCGGTCATTGAAGGCAAGGAGCACGGCTGAGATTGTCTGCAATCATGACGACCGAAATCGAGTCCCTGGGCACTCGCGGCACGCGCGTTCGCGTGCGCCGCGCCGGCAACGGCAAGCCAGTCCTGTTCCTCCACGGCGCCGGCGGCTGGCCGGCCTGGCTGCCGTTCTTCGAACGCCTGTCGCGAGGCTTCGCAGTGACAGTTCCCGAACACCCCGGCTTTGGCGGCTCCGACGATCCGCCCTGGTTGCGCGACGTGCAGGACCTGGCCATGTATTATCTCGACCTGCTCGATGCGGCTTTTGACTCGCCGGTCCACGTCATCGGTCATTCGCTTGGCGGCTGGACCGCGGCCGAAGCCGCGGTACGCAACACCCGCCGCGTCGCCAGTCTGACGCTGCTTGCGCCGGCCGGCATCCGCGTCAAAGGCATTCCTCCGGGTGACAATTTTATCTGGTCGCCCGAGGAAGCGATCCGCAACCGCTACCACAATCAAAGCTTCGCCGATGCCTTGCTGGCGGCGCCGCCGCCGGACGAGGCGCAGCTCGACCTCGACCTGCAGAACCGGGTCGCCGCGGTCAAATTCGGCTGGGAGCCGCGCTGGTTCAATCCGGCGCTGGAAAAATGGCTGCATCGCATCGCGGTGCCGACGCACGTCATCTGGGGCGCGCAGGACAAGATTCTGCCGAGCGCTTATGCGGCGCTTTGGGAAAAGCGCGTTGCCGGCGCTCAAATCACCGTGGTCGAGGCTTGCGGACATAGCCCTCATATCGAGCAGTGCGATGTAGTGACCGATAAAGTCATTTCATTTTTGGATCGGGCCCAAGGTCGAAAATCCGCATGAAATTCACCTGCTTTCATCTGATGCCGTATCGTCCGCTCGACCTGAAAGCGGCGGCCGAACACCGTTCGGCCTGGGTGGTTCTGCCCAACAGCTTTTACGATCCGAAAAAAGGCGCCGCGGAATACGATTCTTATCTTGACCAGCTCACCTACGCGGAAAAGCTCGGCTTCGACGTCATCGGCGTCAACGAGCATCACCAGACCGCTTACGGCATGATGCCGGCGCCGAACCTGATCGCGAGCGCGCTCATTGCCCGCACCAAGACCGCCAAGATCGCCGTGCTCGGCCGCGCGCTGCCGATCGTCGGCAATCCGATCAACATTGCCGAAGAATTCGCAATGCTCGACGTGCTGTCGAAGGGCCGCCTGATCGCGGGCTTCGTCCGCGGCATCGGCGCCGAATATCACTCGACCGGCGTCAATCCGGCATTCTCCCACGAGCGCTTCCATGAGGCGCACGATCTGATCATCAAAGCTTGGACCACGACCGGCCCGTTCGAGTTCGAGGGCAATCACTTCCGAAGCCGCTACGTCAATCTGTGGCCGCGACCCTATCAGAGCCCGCATCCGCCGGTCTGGATTCCGTCGATGGGCTCGCGCGAGACCATCGAATGGGCCTCGGCGCCAGAACGCAAATATCCCTTCCTGGTGACGTTCTCCGCCGAAGCCGCCGTGGTCCGCTATCTCAATATGTATAAAGAGACGGCGCAGTCCATGCACGGCTATGCCGCCTCCGGCAGTCAGCTCGGCTGGGCGGTGCCGCTCTATGTCGCCGATACGGATGAACGCGCGAAACAAGAAGCCAAAGCCGGGATCGAGAGCCTGTTCAATAATTTTCTCCCCATGCCGTGGGAAATGCTGCTGCCGCCCGGCTACACGTCCAATGCGTCGCTCAAAGCTACGATGAAAATCCGCACCGCGCTCGGCTCTCGTGCCCGCAATCAAACCGTTGATGAATTGATGGGCAACGGCACCGCGGTGATCGGCAGCCCGCGCACCGTTCTCGAAAAAATCGAGCGCGTGCGCGAGCAGACCGGCCTGGAGAACCTGATCGTCATGCCGCAATTCGGCATCATCCCGGACGAATTGGCCAAGCGGAACATGGAGCTCTTCGCCAGCGCAGTGATGCCGAAGCTAAGGTGAGTTACGTGATATTCATCGCCACCGCGCCAGCCGCCGCTTGCTTCGCCGCCGCGACCATTTCGAACATGTCTGCGCCGTAGGTTCGCCGCGCGTCCTGGAGGAGCGGATCGACCGCTTGACGAAACAAAGCGTGCTCTTGCGGCGTCAATGCGGTGATCTCGCAACCGGCCGCCTCGATCGCGGCGCGCGCCTCGCGATCCTCGGCGATGGCGAGCTCGCGCTGAAACGCGACCGCCTTGGTAACCGCGTCGCGCATCGCGCTCTGCAGGTCGTCCGGCCAAGCATCGAATTGCGCACGATTGAGGAAAATCGGTCGCGAAATGTAAAAGTGGTTAGTGATCGTATGAAACCGATGAAATTTGTGTACGCCATAGGTCACGGTATTGGCGAACGGGTTCTCCTGGGCGTCGATGGTGCCGGCCTTGATCGCCGCGATCGCCTCGGTCAGGTCCCAGCGCAGCGGAATGGCGCCGAGAAGTTCGAAGGTCCGCGCCTGCACCTCGCTTGGCAGAACGCGAATGCGCATGCCTTTAAGAGCAGCGGGCGTCCGCACCGTGCGCAACCGATTGGAGATGTGACGGAAGCCGTTTTCGAAATAACCGAGAATCCGGTAATCGATCCGCGCTTCGATGCTGCGGCTGAGGAATCGGCCGAGCTCGCCGTCGATTGCCCTGCGCGCCTGATCGCGGTGCTCGAACAGGAACGGCAAATCGACAAAGCCGAGTTCGGGCACGCGATGGGTGAGATAGCTCGACGATTGATAGCCGAGCGTCATCTCACCGTTTTCGACGAGCGTGAGGATTTCCTCGGCGCGATGGCCGAAATCCATGATGTTCCACACATAGTCCACGCCGATGCGATCGCCGAAACGGGCCGAGAGCGTGTCGCCGATGAGCTTGAGCGAGCGCGAGAAGGATGTGGTCGGCGGGCCATAGCCGCCCATGCGGATTTTGATCGGTTTTGCCATTCTTTGTTTTCTGTCCGGTAAAACTGGTCGGGCGCTAGTGCTCGTTCTTATGAAGCGCGAGCGCGTCGGTCCATACCTTGGCGCGATCGGTGTCGAAGACGAGCGCCGGATTCTCCGGCGCCGCGACCCAGGCCCCGCGCGCAATCTCGTCGTCGAGCTGCGCCGGCGCCCAGCCGGCATAGCCGAACGCGATCAGGCTTTGCTTAGGTCCCTCTCCGCGGCCGATATCGCGCAGCACCTCGCCGGCATCGCTCAACGCCACGCGGCCGTCGATCTCGGTGGTGTGCGGTCGGCGGTAGTCGGCGCTGTGCAGCGCGAAGGCGATATTCGGGCTGACCGGACCGCCAAGAAAAATAAGCACGCTGTCGGTCACGCCTGCGGCGTCGGCGCCGAGGGCGGCTAACACGGCGGCGATCGGCCGCCGCGTTATCGGCCGGTTGATGACAATGCCGAGCGCGCCATTGCGATCGTGCTGTACCATCAGGATGACGGCATGATCGAATGGATCGCCCAGGCTCGGCGAGGCGATCAGGAGCTGGCCGGCAAATGAGATGCGGCCGGAAACCTCGGGCGCTGTCGGCAAGGCGGCGTGCAGAACCGGCGAGCCGAGGATGGCCGCCGGCGTGACCATCACTACTGCAGCCACGAGCAAACGCCTGCAATAATGTCCAAACACCGCGGCCACCGCTTGAGAACCCGCTTCGTGCGCATGATCGCGCCGGACTGCGGCAACAATCAAGATGCTGGGCGAGCTTTCAAACGAACTGGACCGCGATGGCGCCGAGATTGCCGAAATCGGCGTGCAAGGTGTCGCCCTTGCGGGCATGCACCACGCGCGTGAACGAGCCAGCGAGCACCAGGTGACCGATATCAAGCGCAACGCCGTGCTGGCCGAGCTTATTGGCAAGCCAAGCGACGCCAAGCGCCGGGTGGCCGAGCACGCCGGCGGCGACGCCGGTCTCCTCGATCTCGGAATTGCGGTACATGATGCCGCCGACCCAGCGCAGGTCGATATCGAGCGGACCGACCGGCCGGCCGCCAATCACGATGCCGGCGGCGGCGCCGTTGTCGGCGACAGTATCGAAAATCTTGCGTGGATCCTGCAGGCGCGCATCGACGATCTCGATCGCCGGCACGACATATTCTGTGGCGCGCAGCACGTCGGGCAAGCCGATGCCGGGGCCGCGCAGCGGTTTGCCGAGTACAAAGGCGAGCTCGATTTCAACCCGCGGCAAGCAATAATTTTCGTGCGAAACGCGGGCGCCGTCGGCGATCATCATAGTATCGAGGAGGTGCCCGTAATCGGGCTCGTCGATCTGGGAGGAGCGCTGCATCGCCTTCGAGGTGAGCCCGACCTTATGCCCAATCAGCCTGGCGCCGGCCGCGATCTTGCGTTCGGCGACCTCGGACGAGATGGCGTAGGCGTCCTCCATGGTGATGCCAGGCCAGGTCTTTGACAGCTGCACCGCCTGTTTGCGGTCCTTCTCGGCGGCGACAAGAATATCGGCGGCTTTCCTGCGATCGGCGTCGGACAACATGCGGCCCATTCCCTCGTCGTTTGCGAGGAAAGGTTTAGCACAGTTGGATGGAAGGGAATGCGCGTGCGGCGCTGGGCGGCTATTGACAGGCGGCGCGCAGCACGACGGTCTCGATCGGACACTCCGCACTGGCCGAGCGTTGTTGCCCCTGGCCCTGCAACCAAAGCGAGGCATTGCACTTCTCGGCGGTGCGTACGTCGAGTGGCCGGCCGTCGGAAAAGCCCTTGCTCTTGCAAGCATTGGCCGCCGCGCTTGCGCAATCGGCGGCGCCGTTACCGGCGACCGCACAGGGCGCTTGAACTTCGATCACTTTGGTGGTCGCTGACTTCACCATTGCGTCCGCAGCATTCTTCATCGCCTGCTGCGTCGCCGTAGCCGCATCTCTTGCCGCCTCCGCCGACTTCTTGTTGAAGTCGTCCATTTTGGATTGCTGCTCCTTGAGCTTGGCATTGAAGTCGGTGACGGAGTCCTGCCACCAG
>Ga0126369_10001811_pt1 | contig 15016 bp, 14 predicted proteins | sample PanSoiMetaPlot_1_FD_109646 | JGI IMG/M metagenome (GOLD analysis project Ga0126369, IMG submission 109646) | Tropical forest soil microbial communities from Panama - MetaG Plot_1 | ecosystem: Environmental > Terrestrial > Soil > Tropical forest > Bulk soil | place: Panama | collected 2016-02-17 | reverse complement strand
ACTTTCCCCTTGCTTTACGGTTCAACATACGATTTCTCACGCGACCTTTCTACAATCGTCTATTCGCATCCCGGTGGTCACGCCGACCTCTATCTTTTGAGCCAGAAATAAAAGCTCACCTTTTGCTGATATGAAATGAGGAAGTGGGTACAGTGGCCTCACGAGTACCATCCCGTCCCAATCTAAAGGCCCAGAAAAATAGCAGTACTAATGGAAATAGAATCCCAACCAGTGCTCTATTCGGGTATCTGCTCAGCTATGACATAACCGACATATGAAAGATGTTGATTCTGGTCTCGAAAAACAGAACATGTCCCTAGAGATACCCGTGTGCTGTTCACAATGTGGGTGGCCGGGAACGGGCAAAATGCCAGCAGGCGTGTGCGTGATAAAACAAAATGGCAAGGCTGTTCTAGTCGGAAACTTGTCTTACTTCCGCGTAAGCACGGTGTTGTGTTCTATCTGTGAAGAAATGGAATCCGTGGTAGCAAGTCGGCCATGGTTTGTCAAAGCGCACTCAGAATACGTGGACGAAACCAAAGCTAAAAAAGAGTTGTTGGGCCTTGGGTGAATTGTTCATCAGGCCCCGCCCGATGCGGTCTAGGACGACTTACTGGCGGTCAGACATCCGGTGGTGCTTGTCACTTTCTTTTCTAGACGTAAGCCCCTCCTTGGGTTGTCTTCCGACTCTAAAAATACGCCGACTCCGACATCCCCATCCTCATCGCCGCCAAGTCTGAGTACGCGAAGCCGCAGTGACCCTTCCCGGCCTATCAAGTCCTGGCGGACGGCTTGGAGGGCGGCTCTCAAGCGTGCTGGCCTGCAATTGCGATTTCACGATCTGCGCCACACCTGTATTACCAAGCTGGCAGAGTCCCAGGCGAGCGAGCAGACGCTAATGGCTATTGCAGGCCACGTCAGCCGGAACATGATTGAGCATTATTCTCATATCCGAATGAAAGCGAAACGGAGGCTGTGAACGCAATTGTTGAGGGGAGTGTGAACCAAAACGTGAACCAACGTCCGGCAGCGGAATCCAACCCTCCTGTTAAGTCATTGAATTAAATGGTGGGCCTGGGTGGACTTGAACCACCGACCTCGCCCTTATCAGGGGCGCGCTCTAGCCACCTGAGCTACAGGCCCGCACACTGTGGCAAACAACTCTTCCTACTTTATCGTACAACCAATACGCTGGCAATTCCGCACCTTCTGCTTTTCTCCTGTGTGTTCCTTGCACAGCGTTCCTCCTTTTCAGTGCATCGCGCTTGCGTTCTCAGTAGACTGGCCCCTTAGGTGCGCCGGCCGTGCCTTGAGACGTCACTTGCCCATTCTCGTGTCCCCATCGGTAACCCCTTTTCGTTGGAGTGAACTCTCTGCGCAACAGCGCAACTCACTCCTCGCCGCCGGTCTCAGTTGGTTTTTCAGCGGCTTCGACGTGATGCTCTATTCCGCGCTCCTGCCGCAACTCCTCCCGGCTCTCTCCATGTCCAAAGCGGTTGCTGGCTCTCTCACCACGCTCCTCCTTATCGCCACCGGCCTCGGCAGCTTTCTGTTTGGGTTCCTCGCCGATCGCTACGGCCGCAAGCCCATGTTGATCTACTCGGTCCTTACCTTTTCCTTCTCCACATTTCTTTGCGGACTCGCGCCGAACATCATCGCCCTCGCAATCTGTCGCATCGCCATCGGCTTGGGCATGGGTGGTGAATGGACTTGCGGAGCCGCGCTCCTGGCGGAATCCTGGCCGTCCAATCTTCGCGCCCGCGCCATGGGCATTGTGCAAAGCGGTTACGCTATCGGCTACGCCTTGGCCGTCGTCGTGACCGGCGGCCTTGCTCCCCTAGCTGGCTGGCGCGGTCTCTTCTGTCTCGGCCTGCTCCCTGCCTTCTTCACTTTGTGGTTGCAGAAAAACGTCGCCGAGCCCGCAATTTGGAGCGCGCAATCCAAACCTACCGCCACAACTTCCGCCGAAAAAAGAGTCCTATGGCGCGCCGCGCTTGCCCGCCTGCTCGCTCTTCTCAGCATGAACACCTTTGGACTTTTTGCTTGGTGGGGCTTGTTCAGCTGGATGCCCGCATACCTGGCGTTGCCGCTGGCCCAGGGCGGCCGCGATTTTCGCGTCCTGGGAACGGTTACTTTCGTTGTCGTGATTAATCTCGCCGGGATGGTTCCCGGCTATCTTTTCTTCGGCAGTGTTGCCGACGCAATTGGCCGCAAAAAGACCGTGATCCTTTATCTGTTGGCGGCCGCGGTTCTCGTGCCCTTTTTTGCCGCAGCGCGCCAACCGGCGTGGATTCTCATCTTCGGCTGCATCACGGCATTCTTCGGTTCGGGCTTTTTCACCGGCTCCGGCACCCTGGCCAGCGAACTATTTCCCACCCGCATCCGTGCCGTGGCTCTCGGTCTCTCTTACAATCTGGCGCGATCTTTCAGCGCCTTGGCTCCGTTGCTCATCGGTCGGCTCGGTGAAAATCGCGGTCTCTCATGGGCCTTCCTCGCTTGCGGTGTCGCCTATGCCCTCGCCGGACTCAGCGCTCTTTTCATCCCAGAAACCAGCGGCCGAGATTTGATGTGACGTCTCTGAGCTCGCAATTGCCTAGAGCATGCGCCACGCGCGGTGAGTCCGTGATCAGTGGATCTCGCAGGCGATGCGCGAACGGACCGGAGACCAGTAGAAATAAAGAGGTCTCCCGCGCAGCATCTCGAGCGTAACGAGACTAAACTCCGGGGACTGACCCTCGAGACTCTCGTTGAGATTGTCGCCGACAACGAAAAACGTGCCCTCGGGCACCTTTGTTGGCTTGAACATCGGCGAGGAATCGCCAGAGGGCACCCTGACCCCAATGAAATGGCCACAGGTAATCTCTGGCGGATGAAACGCCTGGCCGTTGACGAGAACGGAGCCTTTGGGACCGGGAACGACGAAATCGCCCGGGAGTCCAATCACCCGCTTCACAATCAGAGCCTCTGAGGACGGGTGTTTGAACATGACGATGTCTCCCCGCTCGGGAGCCTTCGCGTGATACGCCCACGAGTCTGCGACGATGCGGTCCCCAACACAAATCGTGGGACACATCGATTTGGACCGAATTTTGTGCGCGCGGAAGCCGGATTCGTGCATAGTGTGCGCGGGCGATGGCGCGAGCGCGCTGACCAAAATGATGGCCCCAATGACGGGGTACGAGAGCCAGGGCGCCGGCAAAGGCGCTTCTGGCTTTTTCCCGCGGGCGGCAGTTCGCGCGGCCTCCGCAGCAACCAGCAGTTGCCAGGCTAGCACAACGAGAAACGACGCCACCATCGTCCAGAACGAAAGCAGCAGACGCGTGTGAGCGACCAAGGCTCCAAAAATGTGCGTAATGATAGCGATGACCAACGCCTTACGGGGCTGGCGATTGAAGAGTTGGCCCATGCCCGGAAGAAAGAGACTCAGCAAGCCGGCCGCAATCCTTCCCCACCGCGGCGTAAGACCTGGCGGTGGTTCTGGGAGCGCTGTTCCCGGCGGCGAATCGAAGTTGGTAGCGGGATCAGTCATTGGAGGGAAGCGTTCACTATTTCGGCGCGTAAAAAGCTAGTCCGCGGAATGCGGCACGCGTACTTGCTTGACGAACAGCTTGCCATCCTTCTCGAAGGGTCGTGCGTCGGGGGCCTTGAGCACCCAAGCAAACTTGCCGGCTTCTTCCTGGCAGACGTAGATTTGGCCGCCCCTGGCGTGCACGTGGAAAAGGAGTTCCACGGTGTGGAAGCGATCACGGAAGCTGCTCGCTGCCGAACGGCTGGAGCTGTGGGGCGATTTCCCGTCTGGACGACCAACGGGAAGCAAAGCTACTCAAAGCGACAACGGGCAGGATGGCAGATACGAGGTTGCGAAGCACCTGATTCATGGCATGAGTGTACAAAAAGCGGAGGACGCGCGTGCGCTATTTTGGTGCATAGAAAAGATAATCCGCACAGTACGGCACGCGGGCTTCCTGGCCAGCGTGGGTCGAGTTGCACCCAGAAGCAGGCGCTTTGCCGCCCTTGGTGTTCAGGCGCTGAATCTTGGTCACGCGAGAGAGTACGCCGTTGCCCTCGTGGCTCACCACCTCGACCAGCAACCACGGAATGGAATCAGGATCGGGCGAAGGAACAGTGGCAACGGCCTTGCCTTTCACGCGGCTGCCGTCGCGGGCTTCCCACCTCGGTCCGACGGAATGCTTGCCAAACGGCTTGCCATCCTTCTCGAAGAGGTGTGCGTCGGGAGTCTTCAGTGCCCAGGCGAATTCCGTGGCACCTTCCTGGCAGATGTACACCTGGTCGCCCTTCGCGTGGACCTGGAGAAGAAGTTGTTCGCTGGTGGGCGGCTGAAGTTGCGGCGGGATTTCCTGCGCGTGGCAAGCCGAAGTGAGAAGGAAGATCGCGGCAGGAAGCAAGGAGAAGCACGCGAGAGTGCGAAGCAGTCGAGGCATGGAGTCCTCCGATGACGCCGGGGGAGGAGAGCATAGCATTTGTGCGATTCGCTTGTGTAGCGGTCGTCTTCTGCCCGCCATGGGTCAGAGCACCTAGCCGCGAGTTTGCATACTCAGGCGGAAATCTCTGGAGCTGAAGCCGGCGCGGGCGTCGCAAGAGCGGCGGCCGACGGAAAAAGCAGTCCACGCAAATAATAGGACGAGACGAGCAGTGTGATAAAGCAAGCGAGCCACGGAATTACCGGAGAGAGCCAGAAAATGCCGGGAGCAAAACGCAAAGCTGCAAACCAGGCTAGGGTGGACAACAGGCCGACGGAAAGCGGCACAAGAAAAACCGACCGTCCACGAGACACGATCAGATTGACCAGGGCAATGATGAAAACCGTGTACGGAACCGCGACGACAAGGTCAATGATGTAATGCTCACCAATACCGAGGGTAGCGCAGAGAGTAAAGAAGACCAGAACGCCGGCGACGATCTTCTCGACGCGAGACAGTGACCTTGCGTACCAGAACACCAGGTAAATCCAAGCGGCATGCAGAGAAGGCATGGTGTTGCGCAAGCCAGGAATAGCAACCGGCTCAAGGAAGAGCCGGTGCACTTGGTCGACGGACAAGGGCTGAAAGGGAAACCGAGTGCCAAACACATGGATGGGGCCAACGGCGGGAAAGAGATTATAGAGCAAGATGCCGATGGGACCGGTCAGAAACAGCGCGAAGAAGGCAGGCAAAGCGTTGCCGCAACGTTGCACCAGACATCCGACGTAAACCAGAGCGATGGCGATGGGCAGGGTCATATAGACCCAAGTGCTGACCAAAGCGAAGGCATGATGCTGAGCAAAAAGTTGGCCCAGGAGAAACGGAAACTGGATGCGAAGGCTGGCGTCAAAGGAGTACAGATAGAGATCGAGAACGGAGGGATGAGCCTTTTCGGTGAGGTTGAGAAAGAAGGCAGCAGCCCAATCGGACATCAGGAAAAGTGAGGAAGGTAACACGCTGTAAAGTGCCAAACGCCGCTCGTCGCCATCGGACCAAATGCCGCGAAGAAGCAGAATCGAGAAGCTGGCCACACTCAGAAGAGTAATCGCCACCTCCCATGTTGCCGGGTAACCAAGGATGCGAAAATTGAGAACACCGAACAAAAAAGTCAAAAGGACAATTCCCGCCAGGCCGGAGTAGGAAAAGCGGGCGCGAAGGAAGATGAAAAAAAGGCTGGAGTAGGCGATGGCAAAAGGGGTAAGCGTGCTGTCGTGATAGAAGAAGGGACGGCTCACGAGGAAGAACAGCGAGCCAACGGCAAGAACGCTGAGAACCGCACGAAGATAAGAGGAAGATTTCACAAGCTGACCGCGACTCCGAGTGAAATTGGGGCGCTTCCCCAAGGATCAATTCTCGGCAATTCAACGCGGTTAGGATACGGATTAGTGGCCCAGCATTGCCCAAAGAAGCATTTAAAAGTCCGCGACCTGATGGGACACATGATTACGAAGGCGCTGCGCGGTCGAGGCAATGTGACGCCAGGTCTTGCACGTGACAAACGTGGTTGGTAACACCACCAGTCAGAGTACTGCCAGAGTTCGCATCGCTCCTCATACAAGACTTGAATTCGGTCCCGCCCCAGAGGGATCGAGCGTATGCTGCCTCCGCCACCGCCTAATTGCGCCAACGTACTGATCGGGGGCCACATCGTTCTGTTCAACAAGACAACCAGTATCGTGGTGGATATTTCCACTTCGAGATCTAAACCGGCGGCCGAAAGCATTCTTCGGCGCAAACATTTCGCTAAAACACCATGCCGAGGACTTTGTGGCGGACCGGTTTCCGCCCTGCGGAAAAGCCAGAACGCGGTCTCTGCGTTCGCAAAAAACATATAGAAACAAAAAGAGGGAACGTCGGAAAACGTTCCCTCTTTCTTTCGGGGCGAACACTGCGGGGGAGTGCCGTGGGGTTAGCGGGAGATGTTTGCGGCGACGATCACGAGCTCCGGCTTGCTGTCGTTCTTGGCAAGCTGCACCTGCGTCTTGGTCATTGGGAACTCGCGGCCGGTGTCACTGCCGTCCGTCCAAACCTGATACAGGAAATAGTTGTTGCCGAGCCGCTGAAATACAAACGTTGTTGCGCCGGCCGCGCTGGCACTATGGCACAGGTTAGCGAGGGCGATACCCTTCTCGGACTCGTCTGCATTGTCGATGCGAATGGCTGAGCTACTTTGCGACATGGATCTAACGGTGTATTCACCCGCAGAGTAGGTCTGATTGCCAACCACAAAGTGGAAGGGGATCTTGGCCTTTACATTTGTCGTTTGTGCCTGAGCCGCCGTGGCAAGCAGCAGGATTGCCAAAGCAAAAAACACTGACCGTAGGTTTTTCATAAAATCTCCTTTTTGCCGGAAGCGGAGCGCCACAGAAAGGAAAAAAGTAAAAAGGTTTGGCCAACCGCCGATGTGCCTTTTTCTGTTTGCCTAACTCCTGTCTGATTTTGTTTGCTGCAGACGCGGATAACTAATGCAGGCGGCGTGCCATACACATTATGAAAGCAGGAAGGGAAGCGAGGAAGCCAAGCAGCAGATTCGGTGGGAATAAGAAGCCAGGGCAAAACTGAATGATCAGCCGGGACGAGGATTCCACGCCAGCACTAACCCAACGGATAGTCTGCACTCTCCTTTTGGTTAGTCTTCCCCCATACCTTTCGCGTTACTGTTGTTTTGGATGCCACTCAGAATCATGCGCAGGAACACCTGCTTGATCTGTTCGGGGCCGGAAACATGGTCGGTGTCGTACCAGCGGTACAGCCAATTGCACATCCCAAGGATCCCGTTAACGATAAGCCACGGCTCGCCGTCGATGAGTCTGCCTTGCTGCTGCCCGCGACGCACCAGCTCGACGAATCGCGAATTGTAACGCGACATCACGGAGATCAGCTTGTGCTGGCGTTTGCCGGAAAGCGAATCGAATTCGTGCAGGAACAACCCGAACGGCACTTTGTTCTGGATGATGTAGTCGATCTGGGCGCGGATGGCGCGCTCCAGTTGCTCGACGGGATCGCCGGCCACATCGATTTGCCTCGCGATAAACGCGTCGCCATCCTCGATGCCGGCAAGAAGCAGTTGAAACAACAGGTCATCTTTAGATTTGATGTAGTAGTACAGCGAGCCCTTCAGCATGCCGACGTCGCGTGCAACGTCTTCGATGCTGGTCGCGTGAAACCCTTTGGCGAAAAAAATATTGGCCGCGCTCTGCAGCACTTCTTCCAGACGCGTAGCGGGCTTGGATTGCGATCCGACGCGCGCAGCATTGCGCGCTCGGAGCGGCTTGGGAGCAGATTTGCGTTTGACCTTCTTGCGCGCCACGGAGTCCTCGAGTCGACCAAAACTATGATAGCAGAGGGCAGGACGTGCATCCCGTGCCAAAGAAGGAACTACGACGAGACCAGATGACAAGAATGCGTCTTGAGGACCAGCCAAACTGCGCAGCCGGCGGAGAGCTGCAACGAGCGCACCGCGCCGGGAGTGATGTGCACGATGAAGCGAGCACCGGTGTTCACTTGCGCGATGACCAAAGGCCCGCGCGATTCGAGTGATTCGAGCGTGCCTGGCAGTACGTTGCGAGCGCTCAAAAAGTGCGGCGCCTGGGTTGCCAGAAGAATGTCACCGGCGCGAATGGCAACTTGCAGTCGCGAGCCAGCTTCATTGGGGCCAAGCGGAATTTCCAATTCACAATTTGAGGGGGTTAGGACGACGCGCATCACGCCGTCCCCGGGCCGTGTCTCGAGAACTGTCACAGGCATCACATTTTCGAAACCGGCGGCGCGAGCAAGGGCGAGAGATCGCGGGGTATCCAAAACGTCACGCGAAGCGCCGGATTCCAGAACGCGGCCTTGCAGCAAGGCGACAACCCGCTCGCCAACCGCGTCGAGTTCTTCGCGATTATGAGTAACGTACAAGACCGGAATGCGATTCGCGTCATTCCACGCCCGCAGGTCTTGCAGAATCGCCCGGCGCAATAGCAAATCCAGTCCAGTGAGCGGTTCATCGAGCAACAGTACGCGGGGCTTCGTCACAAGCGAACGCGCCAAAGCGACCCGCTGTTTTTCGCCACCAGAAAGTTCGGGAGGCTTGCGTCGCCGTAGACTCGTGATGTGGAACGCGTCTAGGATTTGCGTGACGCGCAAGTCGCGGAGCGAATGGGCATTCGAACACAGTCCATAAGCGACGTTGTCTTCGACACTCAGATGAGGAAACAAAGCTAAGGATTGAAAGACGTACGCGATCCTACGGCGTTGTGGCGGAAGAGAGATCTTCTGGTTCGCGTCAAAGAAGATTTCTTCACCCAGTGCGATGCGTCCGCTATCCGGCGTCTGTAGACCAGCAATGCAATCGAGCAGGGTCGACTTGCCTGCCCCCGAAGGGCCGAACAAAACGGTGACGCCCGGCGCAAATTCCTGCGTTACCCGCAAATCGAAAGCCGGCGCGCCCGCGGTGCGAAACTGTTTGCGAACGGCGACTTGAAGCATTAGCGGCGTCACCTCACCGTCCATGGCGACCACACTCGGCGGTTGATCGCGTATACGAGCGACAGCACAACAAACGAAATAAGCAGCAGCAGCAGCGCCACGTGGTGCGCGCCAGAGTAATCGAGCGCCTGGGCGCGATCGTAGATGTCGATGGAGACGGTCCGGGTGATGCCGGGAAGATTGCCGCCGACCATCAGCACAACGCCGAATTCCCCCAGCGTGTGAGCAAAGCTCAGCACCAGCGCGGTGACCAGGCCAGACCACGAGAGCGGAAGAATCACCCGCAAAAACGTGCGCACGCGGCCCGCCCCAAGAACCGCGGAAGCGTCGAGCAACCGCCGGTCCAACGATTCGAATGACGCAATCAACGGCTGTACCGCGAAGGGAAGGCTGTAAACGAGTGACGCCAGCACCAGCCCGGTGAACGTGAAGGCGAGCCTGTGTCCGAACAGAGATTGCCAGACTTGCCCGATGGGGCCGCGCGGGCCGAGCGCGATGAGCGCATAGAAGCCGAGCACCGTCGGCGGAAGAACCAGAGGCAGGGCGACAATTGATTCGAGGAAAAATTTGCCGCGCCAACGCGAGAACGCCAGCCAGTAAGCCAGCGGCATCGCAATGACAAGAAGAAGGATTGCAACGGTAGCCGCAAGGCGCAGAGAGAGGAGGAGCGAGTCGAGGTTCATGGTTTTTGTTTTTGTACGTTGGGCGAAGAGGATTTGGGAAGTGTGAATCCGTGCTGCGACAGGGCTTCGCGGCCTGCGTCGCTGTTCACGAATTCGAGGAAGGCACGTGCGCCGGCTTTGTTCGCGGAGGAATCGAGCAGAATAGCGGCCTGTTCGAGCGGTGGATAGAGCTCAGAAGGGATCAGCCACCGGTCGCCCGATTTCATACTGGGTGAGAGCGCCAGAGATAACGCAAGAATTCCCACCTGAGCGCCGCCAGATTGTGCGAATTGCGCCGCTTGAGAAATGTTCTCGCCGTAGACCAGTCTGGATTTGATCTGCTCGTAGATTCCTGCGTGCCGCAGCGCTGCGACCGCCGCGCGCCCATAGGGAGCGTGATCCGGATTGGCGACGGCGATCTTCTGGACACGAGGATCGAGCAAGCCCGCGAATCCGTCTTGCGAGAGATTCAGCTGCGCGTCAGCCGGGGCCCACAAAACGATCTGGCCGCACGCGTAAATCACGAGTGATTTGGGATCAGCAAGACGCGCGTCGACCAGTTTTTGTGGGTACAGAATGTCCGCGGAGAAAAAAATGTCAAACGGCGCGCCGCTCTGAATTTGCGCATAAAAATTGCCACTGGAGCCGTACGTCACGAACAGTTGTTGGCCGGTTTTCTTTTGATAGCGAGAGGCAAGATCATCCATGGCGAATTGCAGATCAGAGGCAGCGGCAATCCGAATAGCCTGCGCACGAGTGGCTGGCGCCGACAGAAGAAAGCCGACCAGGGCGAAGAGACCACCCCAGCGGCGAACGCGACGATTGCGGAATATGCATTGTGCAAACGAATTCATGTGTCAGTCGGTTGCGCGTCAGACACGCAGGATCATCACTTCGGTGGATTTGATCAGCGCAGCGGCTCGCTCGCCGGGCTTCAATCGCATTTCCTTGGCGGCGTCAGCGGTAATGATGGACGTGATGTGCTGCTCGCCGATAGCCAGGGTTATTTGCGCGAGCAGTCCGCTGTATTTGATGGCAACAACGCGGCCAATGAGCTGATTGCGGCCGGAAATCTTGCGAAAGTTAAGTCGGCGCGTGCCGATATCGCCGCGATCCAGTTTCTTGGGGATCAGGCGGTCGATTTCCGATTCCGGGACGCGGTGATGGCCGCCGGGAGTCTTGGCGGTTTTGATCTTGCCGCGGTAGATCCATTGCTTGAGCGTAGGATAGCTGACCCCGAGAATATTAGCAGCCTCACGCGGTGCGAGGAGTCTCTGCATGCACACCTCCAGCAAATGATATTAGCCGAATAAAGCAGGATAAACAATACGACTTTAGCCGATTTGCGACCGGGAGGGTCCTCAGAGACTGAAGCCCCTAAACAATTGCGACGCGAGGAGAGCCAGCTAATTGCGCAGCGGCTTGCCGGTTTTCAGTGTATGAGCTATGCGCTGCTGTGTCTGCTTCTCACCGCATAGCGAGACGAACGCTTCGCGCTCAAGGTCCAGCACGTATTGCTCGCTCACGAACTGCGGGGCCGAAAGCGCGCCACCGGCGAGGATGTTCGCCAGTTTGCGCGCAACGTGCGCGTCGTAGTCCGAAGCGTAGCCGCCGCGCACCATCAAATGGATAGCCATTTTCGCCGCCACCAGGAACGATTCGCCCAGCACTTTGATTTGCGTAGTTTGCGCCCCTTCCTGCCACGAAGACGCCGCCGGCCTCCAACCGCCGAGCGCAAGAGCCAGAGCGGTTTGCTTCGCGTCAGCAAGCAGCCGGTCGCGATTCATCGAATACGCATCGTTGCGGCGCAGGTAGCCCAGTCCGCGGCATTCTTCGGCGCTGGTCCCGACCTTCGCCGTCGCAATAGTTTCGAAAATTGGCCTCAGTGTGTGGAACAGATCCAGGTCGGCGCCGGACGCCGCGTTTTCATTCGCGCGGATCATCATCTCTTTCGTTCCGCCACCTCCGGGGATAAGTCCCACGCCAGCTTCGACGAGGCCAATATACGCTTCCGCAGCGGCGTGAATTTTCGCGGCGTGCAGCGCGATTTCGCAGCCACCCCCCAGCGCCATGCCCTGCGGTGCAGCCACCACCGGCTTGGCCGCATATTTGATGGCTAGGTTGACGTTCTGAAATTGCTTCACTGCCATGTGCAGTTCGTCCCACTCCTGCTCCTGCGCTCCCACCAGAACCAGCATCAGGTTCGCCCCAACGGAAAAATTGCTAGCCTGATTAGCGATCACCATCGCATCGAAATCGGAGTCCAGTCGCTTGATGCCCTTGTGAATCATGGCAATCAGATCGGAGCCGATAGCGTTCATCTTGGAGTGGAATTCGCAGCAGATCACGCCGTCGCCCAAGTCGATAAGGCTGGCGCCGAAATTCCGTTCCACTTCCTTCCCCGCATCCTTCAGATTATTCAGGATGAGAATGCCCGCGGGTTCCTCGACTTTGCTGGTCGCAGCGGTGGCAAAATCAAAAACGGACCTAGTGCCTTTTGCCGATTGGTAAAAACTGTTTCGCCCTGCGGAGAGTGCCTTCTCAAAAACCGTCGGCAGCGCGCGGCCTTCTTTCCTGATTTGTTCGGCGAAAGCCGGCAAGCCAAGCGCGTCCACGGTTTCAAACGGGCCAAGTTCCCACGCAAAGCCCCACCTCATCGCGCGGTCTATGTCGACAATGTGGTCGGAAATTTCCGGAATACGCCGCCCGGCATACAGACACATTTCCGAGAGCCCGCACCAAATGAACTGCTGCGCCTTGTCGGTCTTCTGGCCTTCGAAGAGCGGCGTCATCAGCCCGCGCAGACGATTGCGAGTATCTTCCACCCCCTTGCCAGCTTCGATGGCAGCGAAGCGGGCTTTGGCGCGCGACCGATACTCCATCGTGCCGATATCCAGCGCGAGAATTTCTTTTTCCGCGCTCCCCTTGACACGTTTGTAAAAGCCCTGTCCTGTCTTGTCGCCAAGCCAATTGCGCCTCAGCATTTCTTCGACAAGTCCTGGAACTTTGTACGCTTCTCGCGACTCGTCGTGCGGCGCGGTCTCGTAAATATTTTTGATTACGTGTACGAGCACATCCAGTCCAACGATATCGGCGGTCCGGAACGTGGCGGATTTGGGCCAGCCAATGGCGGGCCCGGTGCACGCATCGACTTCTTCGATGGTCATGCCAAGCGTTGACATCAGCCGCAAAGCATTCAGCATCGAATATGTCCCGATCCGGTTGGCAATGAAGTTCGGCGTGTCTTTCGCAACCACGACGCCTTTGCCCAGACGGCGGTCGCAAAAATCTGCAAGCGTGGTGAGAACCTCGGCTGACGTGTTCGGCCCGGGAATGATTTCCACCAGCTTCATGTACCGCGGCGGATTGAAAAAGTGCGTGCCGGCCCAGTGCTGCTGGAATTCTTCGGGCAAGCCTTCGGCGATCAGATGCACGGGAAGTCCGGAAGTGTTGGTGGTGACAATGGATCCAGGTTTGCGGAACTGCGCAACTTTGCCCAGCAGATTGCGTTTAATTTCAAGATTCTCGGCGACGACTTCGATGATCCAATCGGCATCGGCGATACGCGAAAGATCGTCCTCAACATTGCCGATCGTGATGCGCGAAGCCAGGGACGGGCTGAAAAATGCGGCAGGCTTGGATTTCTTTGCGGCGTCGATCCCGGCAAGCACTAGTCTGTTGCGATCGGCTTGCATGGCGTCTCTCGGCACGATATCGAGCAGAAGGCACGAGAGCCCGGCGTTCGCGAAGTGCGCCGCAATGCGCGCGCCCATGGTGCCCGCGCCGAGCACAACCGTTTTCTGAATGCGAGAAGTCATAACATTGCCTTGTGGAACGAAAATGAGACTGCCGAACAGGTTACAAAACCGGCAAGCGCCGGTCAAACAGGTGTTTGGTGAAGCGCGCCGCGAACTTAGAATAAGCCGATATGCCCGATGAGAAACAACCCGGCTCCCAGCGGCTTCTTCACACCGCCAAGGAACTGTTCCGCTCGTTCGCCTATGGCGGAAACGCGAAAACCCCCGGGCGTCCACGCGTGGGGCTGGCCCTGGCCGGCGGATTCGCCCGCGGCATCGCGCACATCGGCGTGCTTCGCGTGTTTCGTGAAGCGGGGATTCCAGTCGACGTCGTGGCGGGCACAAGCGTGGGAGGCCTGATCGGCGCGGCTTATTGCGCGGGAACTTCCCTGGAAAAAATGGAGACTGTAGCGCGCACCACGAAGTTCAGCGATTTTGGCAGATGGACACCATCGTGGCTGGGCTTGGCGACCAATCAGCGCCTGGAGGAATACCTAAACCGCTTGACTCCCGCGAAACGATTTGAAGATCTGGAGAAACCTCTGGCACTCGCAGCCACGGATATTAATGCCGGTCTCACGGTCTATTACCATGCGGGACCGCTGGGCCCACCGTTGCGCGCCTCCTGTGCCTATCCCGGACTGTTCGTGCCCATCCATTATGAAGGGCGAACGCTGGTCGACGGATTCCTGACCGCTCTCGTGCCCATCGAGGGAGCGCTCCTGCTGGGTGCCGAACTGATTATCGCGGTGTACCTGGAAGCCGGAGCGGTGGGTGAGCCGCGCACGTTCACCGATATCCTCAGCCGTTCGTTCAACATCATTCAGAAACACGCGGACCTCGAATGGCGCCGCAACATCGACGTCATTATAGAACCAGACGTTACGGGTTTCGTCTGGGACGATTTCACCAAGACCGGTGAGATGATTCGCGCCGGCGAAGAAGCGGCGCTAAAAGCGTTGCCCGCAATCCGCGCAGCTCTAGAAAGCAAAACCACCTCAACAAATCTGTAGCTCACCCCTTCAGGGTGAGGCTTTTCCGGCGTGTAGTGCGAGCGCTATGCCGGTTTTTGAACACACGAGTGAGAACGCCGAACGCAGGAGGGATGCGGACGGCTCCTCACGCGGTGCTCGTGGGAACCGTCCGCTAGTGAGGAGTTACTGAAGAACGGTCAGAGTGTTCGAGCCGTCGTCAACAAACACAAGCCCAACTTCCGAATCGAACCGTACACCAAATAGCGTTCCCGCAGCAGGCGGACCGCCTGTGTTGTCCAACAGCTTCGCGATCTGCGCTCCCTGCGGGGTGATCTCCGTGGCGAATCCATCCTTGCCATGCACCGTGATAATGTGCCCATCGGGAGCGACGGTCAGTCCGAGGGGATCGTTCACGCTGCCACCCATGGTGAGAGTCCGTCCATTCCACGAAAGGGTGGACCGGGTAAACGGTAACGACTGGGAGCAAACAGAAACTCTCAGAACGCTTCCGTTTTCTCTGCAATTCCTGCCTCGTTGTTCCGACTCCGGAGCCGCAAGCGAAGCCATAGAGTAGTAGGCGGCGCAAGAGAAGTTGTCATTGAAATATGGGCCGGATGTAAAGAGATTGT
>Ga0126369_10001810_pt1 | contig 15019 bp, 13 predicted proteins | sample PanSoiMetaPlot_1_FD_109646 | JGI IMG/M metagenome (GOLD analysis project Ga0126369, IMG submission 109646) | Tropical forest soil microbial communities from Panama - MetaG Plot_1 | ecosystem: Environmental > Terrestrial > Soil > Tropical forest > Bulk soil | place: Panama | collected 2016-02-17 | reverse complement strand
GCCTCGGCCGAGGTGGTTGCGCAATTGCAGGCGATCGAACCGGGTCTATCCGCGGCCGACATGCTGCAGGAAGTTCGCGCGCGGTTGGAGAAGGCGCATGAAAACCTGCGCACCGCCGCGTCGAACCGCGGCGCTCATGCCATGATGGCGACGACCGCGGTGGTGGTGATGGCGCGCGACGATCATTTCGCCTGTCTGTGGGCCGGCGATTCGCCGGCTTACCTGTTGCGCGGCAACATGCTCACCAAGATTACGCGTGACCACAGCCTGGTGCAGGAGATGGTCGACGGCGGCATCATCTCCGAGAGCGAGGCGGCCCATCATCCGCAGGCCAACATCATCACCCGCGCCGTCGGCGCCGACGCCGACGCGCTCAGCCTGGACAAGCGGACCGGCCAGCTGATGCAGGGCGATCGCCTGTTGCTGTGCAGCGACGGCCTGTCCAAGACGCTGCCGCCCGAGCGGCTGGCCGAGTTGCTGGCGATGGATGGCGAAGGCAGCGCCGAGCGGCTGGTGATGGCGGCGGTCGAAGCTCAGGCGGCCGACAACGTCACCGCCATCACCATCGACTTCGATGGCGACAACGGCTCCATCACCGTCGATGCGAGCCGCGGCAGCGCCGCGTCAGCCGATGAGCACCGTGGGGCAGCCCACGACGATGCTCCCACCGTGGGCGGTCATATCTCCTAGGCGTGCGGCCGGCTGGCCGCTGATCAGGACGGTGAACGATCCCAGGGCGATGACGTCGGGCGGCCCAACGCAGACCGCCATGTCGCCGACACGGGCCGCCGGCATCATGCCGATCAGGACGGTGACGCCGCCGGGCGGCAGGATCGGTCCGCCGACATGCGGCACCACGCCGGTGACCATGGGGCAGACATGCATGTCTGTCACGCGTGCAGCAGGCATACCCATCAGTCGGCCTCCGGCTCGAGTCGGCCGGCGCCGCCGGCGGCGATGTCCCTGGCGGAAGCCAGGAACTGTTTCAGACGGGCTTCGCGCCGGACGGGCTGTCCGCGCACCGCCGCCAAGGCGACGGAACCGGCGGCAGCGAGGCCGGGGAAGTGCGGCTGGGGCGGCACCTTGGGCGCTTCGAGCGGTGCCATCGAATCCCCGCTCCAGAAGGCGGCGACGGCCGCCCACGCCTCGGGACTGTTGAAGCCGGTCTTCTCCGCCTCCGTCATCGCGGCGCGCCGCAGCTCGTCGGTCTGGCGGCGCACCCACTCCTCGGCCGCAGCGCGCAGGGCGGTCTCGGCCTCGGGGTTGGCGCCGGACGCAGCGGTGTGGCGCGAGCACGTGCAGGCCCACCACACCGCTTCGCGCGGCGGCAGGGCGTGCGCCACGAGCCGGGCCGCCTCGTCGAGCAGGCCGGCCTCTTCGAGGCGGTCGAGGGCCTCGGCCGGATGCTTGCAGCCGGCGAGCTTTGCCTTGCCGTTGGCGTCCAGCTGCAGATGAGGCAGCACGAGCGCGAGATCGGTGCTGAACTTGTTGGCCGGTGCCTTGGCCGGAGTGGTCGGGGTCGACATGGCGGAGATAGCCTCAGTTGATCATGGTGATGCCGCCCTTGAGGGTCAGCATGCCGTCGCCCTTCACGGTCGTCATCGGAGACTTGACGTCAGCCATGGCCTGTCCCTCGACCGTGACCATTATGCCTTTCACAGTGACGCCGGTCTGGTCGATCGTCACCGAGTTCGAACCGACCTTGAGCGTGATCGACTGCATGGCCTCGACGGTGATCGAGCCCAGATCGACCTTCTCGCTGATGTTACCCATCTTCACGCGGTTGCTCTGGTTGCCCATCTCGACCGTATTGGACTGGTTACCTTCCTTGATCGTGACCGTCTCGTTGTTCTTGACGGTGACGGTGCGGTCGTGGTCGACCTTCAGCGTCTGGTCGTTCTCGACTACGCTGTTCCAGTCCTTCTGCGCATGGAGGACGATCTCCTCACTGCCCTTCTTGTCCTCGAACGTGAACTCGTTGAAGTCGGCGCTGCCGCCCTTGAGAGACGATCGCGACTTGAAGCCGAGCTTGGTCTTGTCGCCCGGTAGCGAATAGATCGGACTGTCCTGGCCGTTGTAGAGCCCGCCCACGACCACCGGACGATCGACGTCGCCGTCCATGAAGGCGACCGCGACCTCGGTATCGACGCGCGGGATGAACAAGGCACCCCAGCCCTTGCCGGCCCACGGCTGCACGACGCGCACCCACTCGGCGTTGTCGGCCGTTGCCTCCTGCCGATGATCCCAGAAGAAGCGGACCTTGATGCGGCCGTACTTGTCGGTGTGGATCTCCTCGCCCGACGGCGCCAGCACGATCGCGGTATGCAGGCCCTCCATGCGCGGACGCGCCGTCAGCATCGGCTGGCGCCACGGAACCTTGTTGGGAAAGGCCGTCATCGTGTTCGTGTAGTGGACGGTGCCACTATCGGCTAGGCGCGATTGATCAGTCGCCACGTGGTTCATCTCGCGCACCACGTATTCCTCATCCTCGCCTGGCAGGGCGCCTCCTTGCGGGCCGGCCTGGGTGCCCTCTTCGCTCTTGAGCTTGAACTTGGCGCCCGGGTACAGCGCCGTGTTGGTCCCCGACACGCCAACCAGCGAGACCGCCGCTTCAGCGGCCTCCATGCGCCACCTCGCCCGCTGCTTGGCGTTGCCAACGTCGTACGTCAAGGCCGGCCAGTGGAACACATCGCGTTTGCCGGTGCCGGCGTGCTTCAACACCGTGTTCTGGTCGACCTTGAGATCCTTGCTGGGAGCTTCATGGTCGTAATCCCGCAATCCCATCTTGCCGTGCGTGATCTCATCGGGTTTGCGGAGGTCGCTCAGCACCTCGTTGTCGATCCCGGTGCCGGGGCGAAGCGTGACGTCGGTCGTAGTGAAGCCGGGATTCTTGTCGGTGATGATCAGCGTGTGGCTGCCGGCAGCGTGCTTGAAGTAATAGAACCAGCCCTCCTCCTCCATCAGGCGCGTGATGAAGTGCAGGCCCGTCTCGTTGTACTGTGCCGTCTGCTTGCGCACCTTTCCCGGAGAACTGACATTGAACTGGAACGGCGTCACCCCGCCGTCGTTCAGAACGACGGTTATGATGTCTTCAGCCGTCTTGTCGAAGTACATGCGGCAGTCGCTGTGCAGGTCGGTTTGCACCAGATGCGGTCGCAATACCATGACGTATCTCTGCTCGAGCGCCGTGCGGCCCGCTGCCTCGAACTCCGAGATGATGCCATGGAAGTAGCGGACCGGCTGCTCGCGGTAGTTGATCATCAGGCACGCTTCCATGTTCAGCATCGAGAGTGGCTTGATGGTTTCGGTCGACATCGCTTCGATCTCGAAGCGGAACATCTCGCTGATTTTCTCGTGCGCCAGGAGGCGAACGGGGATCAGATCGTCCCCTGCAGGGCTCTGGAGCGAGAGCAAAGCTCGGCGTGCAACTGGGTTCCTAACGGCCATCGGTGTCCCCCGACATTCGGTTGAATAAGCCTACGATCGAAGTCACCACCGCCTCCTCGACGACGGGATCGGGCGGCTCGCACTCCGTGCCAGCCATGCCCGATAGTCGCCACATTCAGCCGGGAATGATTTGCAGCTGCCGCAACAGTGGTACCCTCTGTTCCAGGCCGGTGTGTATGACTTTTCGCACAGTGTCGAGCTTCTCCGGGCGGATGTCGCCGCTCACCGCCGCCACCCAGGCGTCGGCGTCCTTTTCACTCTCTCCGTTCAGCAGTCGGCCGACGATGAACTGAAGGAGCGTGGAAACGCTGAGGCCGGTGCCGAGCTTCCCGCAGGCCAGCGCCGTGCCCCGTCTGTCGATAACCGACGTGACGCGCCCGCTCAGCACGCGGTTGAGCCGATGGGCTCCCTGAGGCTGCCCGCTCTGTGGCCACATCGAGGGCTGGCATTGGTTGCTGCCGATCATCACGCTCGCCAGCTCGGCCGCACTGCTGCGCCCCGGCTCACGCGCCAACAGCTCGCCGACCGTGGCCGGTCCCTGCAGGGCCGCGGCCATCAGTTTCTTGAGCGCCTCGCTCATCTCGGCTTTGCCGACGGGGACATCGAGCGTCGTCTGCAGCTCGTCGGGGGCGACGATCGGGACGAGGGTGAGCCGAGACAGGGCGGCGTCACGCTGCGGGGGGCCGACGCGTCGCGCACCGCGAACATAGATATCGTGACGCAATCCACGCTGCAGGCAGATGTCCTTGATCGCCTCGTGCATGATGGGATCGCTGTAGCGGTCCATCACCTTGCGCTGTTCCGCCGTCAGCATCAGGTCGGGAAAGTTCTCCAGCGGATTGGCGGACCCGACCCAGTCGAGTTTGGCCTCGGACAGCGCATTCGCGACATCGGCGTGGAATTCCGGCCTCCAGTGGGCGTTCATGTACTCGTGGGTGAGGTACTCCGTCGGAATTCCTTCTTGTTCTTCGAGGACGTCGCGCACGACGCGGCTTTCGACGAGATAATGGGCGCCCAGCCCCTTGAGCTCGCGGGCCAGTTCCATGCCCACTTCGACGCGCTTGTTGCTGCGGCCGGGCGCGCGCATCCCGGACTCGTAGATCAGCCGCTGCAGCCCGATGGCGCCTTGCCAGCCGGGGAGCGAATTATAGCTGATGTGGACGATGGCGCCCGGACGGGTCTTTGCCGCGAGCAGGCGCACGATGCCGGCGCGCACCTCGGGTGCGACCCACGACCACAGGCCGTGCAGGGTGACGAAGTCGGCCGTCGGCAGCACGCTGGGAGAAAGCTGCGAGACGTCGGCTTCCAGGAACTCGATGTTGTCGAGGCCGGCCGCATGCGCCAGCCCGACGCCGATCGCGATATGCGCCGGATTGTAGTCGATGGCGAGCACCTTCCAGCCCGGGTTGGAGGCCGCCGTCATCAGTGCGCCGATACCCACCCCGCAGCCAAGTTCGATGTAGCAAGCCTCGTCCGTCGGCGCAGGCAGTTCCGCGACGACGCCGACCAGCATGCAGGTCAACGCCATGCGAGCCGGCGATTGCTGGAGGTAGAAGCCTTCGAGATAAGGCACGTCGGCGACATAGCCGCCGCTCCACGATTGGTTCATGCGAGTCCCTCGACGATGTCGCCCTCGAACAACGGCTCGCTGGCGTCGGTTCGCCGCGGCGTGATCGGCGACGTCGGCATCCAGGTGTTCCATCCCAGCAACGGTCCGGCGCCCTTCACGCCTGCGTCCTCGGGCCGGGAGAGCAGAAGCGGCGGGACGGCATCACGTGCGAGGATCGGGTTGACCGCGAATCCCACCTCGAAGCCGACGAACGCGCGCACCAGCGAGGCCAGTTCGCGCAGCAAGGGACGATTGGGCAGCATGCGCTCGAAATAGGCCAGATCGAGCGGGCCGATTTTGAGCACGATGCGCGCCTGCTGGTCCCACGCGCGCACACCCGCCGTGGCATCGATACTGAGCTGACAGTATCCGCCCGGCGAGACACCGACCGGCATGCGGGTGCGCTGGTCGGGCGGCACGGCAAGCCAGGTGCCGGCGAACTGCTCGATCTTGACGGGCCGTCCGAGCCAGTCCGAGGCGAGGGCTTCCAGGCGGTCGGCCGAACGCGGATGAGCGGAAAAGAAGCCAGCGTAGTGGCGCAGCGCTGCGGAGCCGGCCAGCAGGCGATCGGCAAGGCGCGGCGTACCGTAGCCGGTGAGCGCCAGCAGCACGTCGGCGACCTGGTCGCCCTTCTGGCGCTCGCTGGCCAGCACGCCGGTGTCGGCGGCGCGATGCGGTCGATACTTCGCCCCGGCCAATGCAAAAGCCGCGACCATCCGCTGGGCGACCACATCGAGGAAGTCGGTGAGCGAATAGGAGCGCGAACGCTGATCGGGGAGCACGGCGTCGGAGTACTGCCGGGGCATGACGCCAACCGGACCGGTGAGCGTGATGACGCCTTCGGTGACCCGCGGCCGGGCCGCGCCGTCATCGAGCTTCACGTCGCTCACCTCGGCGCCGAGGAAGGACGAACCGGTGGCCGCCGTGAATCGCAACGCCTCGGCTGGATCGGCGCGGCGCCGGAGGAAGGTCAGGATCCTGACGACCGCATCGAAGGTAAACCGGCGCGGCTCCGCGCGCAGCCGCTCGACGGCAGCAGAGCGTGCCCGGAACGACCCGCCGGTGTTCACAACAACACCTGGCTGCCGGCGCGCGCGGGCCACGCGGCGACCGGCTCGGAACGCCCGCGCAACAGGACCCGCGTGCGCACGAAGGAATTGACCGTGGCATGCAGGGCGAGGAACCGGTCCAGCACCGATGCCAATACGTAGAGCCCGCCAGTCGACCAGAGCTGGTCGTCGAACGTCAGTGTGACGTCCAGCCCTCTGCAGAACCCGCCGCGGCGCGCGCCCGGCCCGGTCAATCCGGGAATGCGGGCCGCGCCGAACTGCGACGTTACATTGACCAGCGCCTGGATCGCTGCCCGCGATTCGGCCGACTCGCGCGCGTCGTAGAGGCGCAGCACCTCGCGTAAAGCCTCGGCCGCGGCCGCTCCGCCGACCACGCTGAGATGGCCAAGCGACAGATGCGAAATGAGGCGCCAGGCCCCACGCTCCTGCAGCGGCAGCCGCATGGTGGGGGTCGGCGCGGTGAGACAGGTAATGCTTGCCACCGCCGCGGCGCCTTCGACCAGGCGCAGCGCCGGTCGTCCGCCGCCGAACGGCAGCGAAGTCGGCAAATCTCGGTTGCAGCACAGCGTATCCACCGACAGCACGGCCCCGCCCTCCTGCTGCGGGTCGAACGCCGCATCGTGGGGAAGCAGGAAAACGTCGGTGCCGCCGATGCCGCCGATGATGGCGCGGCGGGCAACGCCGTAGAAGCCACCGATATTCTTGTCCGCGCCTTCGGGCGCATCGGGGCGGGTCATGCGATGAAAAGGGCTCCACGGCCGCTGGTCGCCGCCGGGCAGGGTTTCGCGAACGCGCTCGACCGACCAGATCTCGAGGCTGCCGGGACGCCGGGCATCCGGCTCGAGGCGATACTCGATCCGGGTGTGGTCAAGCGTGATCGGCTCACAGCGCTGCTCGAACAAATTGACGATCGGCGTGCAGCCGAGTGCCATGTTGCTCGCCTGCAGCGAGCGCTCGAGGTCAGGCACCATGCGATCGAGATAGACGAATATGTCCATGCGGTTGCCGGCCGATGCCAGCGTCTTGGCGTCCAGCCGGCAGAAGTCGACGAACTGGAACTTCTCGCGGGCGGTGAAGTATTCGCTGAGCAGGCGAAAGCCGGAAAAGGAACGGGTTGGCCACGGGAACAGCGCGTCCTCCGGGGCAAATCCCGCCGCCTGCACCGCGTCGGGCGGCAGGATCACCGCCTTGGCGTCATGCTGGTCGTCCGCCAGCGCTACCGAGATCGTATGGGCGAGCAGCAGTTCGAGCAAAGGTGCGCCCTGGTCGCCGGCGAGAAAGAATCGTAGCCGGTCGAGGCCGAGCTGCGTGAAGGTCATCTGTGGATCAGCGCAACGCAAGGTAATGCGCAGGCAGGCGACGGCACGCGCGGCCGCTGGGTTGGCCGGTGCGGGCAACGGCATGCCCGACAGCTTCACCGCCTCGACTTCGACCGGCCACAGGGTCAGCGGATAGGCGGTGCGGAACAGACACTTCTCGCTGCCCACCGGCTCGGCCTCGACGGCGAGGCCCGATGGCAACTGAGCCGGGCCGTTGAGGCCGGGATCGGTGTCGAAACGTACGATGGCCACCGATGGAAGGGGTGCCAGGTAGTGGGGGTAGAGCACCGACAGCAGCGCATCCGTCAACTCGGGAAATTCGTCGTCGAGCCGGTGTTGTACGCGCGCCCCGAGGAAGGCGACGCCTTCGAGCAGGCGTTGGACGTGCGGATCGTCGACTGCGTCCTTCGACAATCGCAGCCGACCGGCAATCTTGGGATGGCGCTCGGCGAATTCGCTCGCCAGTCCGCGCAACGCCTCCAGTTCGCGGTTGTAGTAGCCGAGCAGCGGGTCCGACACCGGTTACCCCTCTCTTTGCGACACAGTCACGTTCTTGGTGTCGAGCTCGACGAACGTGTCGAAGGTGATGGGTTCAGGGGCCGGATCGGCTCTCAGCATCGCCTCGACGCGTAAACGCAGGGTCGGGCTGAGCTTGTCGGCGTTGTCGAGCAGCGTGACGTTGAGGTTGACGATTCGGGGTTCGAAACGTCGAATGCAGGCCTCGATGAGGCGACGCAGGTCCTCGCGGCGCCGCGGATCGCTCAGCGTGCCGCTGGCGAAATCGGGTAATCCATAGCCGGCCAGCGACTGGTTCAGCTCGGTGTAATGGGGGTCCCACGAACGCCATCGCCGACGGGTATTGAGGAGCTCCTCCAAATCCTTGCAGACACTTTCGCGCAGCGCCTGCAGGGCCGCGCCGGAGGTCAGCGGCTTGTCGGTCGCCTCGGTCGGGTCGGCATCGACCAGTCGATCGAGCAGCGGCAGTTGGGCACGCCGCGACGGGCCGCGACCGCTGCCGTCGCCGCCCAGTCGGCCGTGAATGTCGCGAAGGTCGCTCATGCCGCCGGCCGGAAGGTGAGAGCGCCCATCTCCAGCCATGTCTTCGGCTCTTCGCCGACGACCAGCGTCACGGCGCCCACGCCGCGCATGGGTCCGCTGTCTCCGATCTGCACCCAGTCGGTGGCGCGACCGAGGCGCAAGGCGTCGGTCGGTTCCGCCGCCGCTCCCTGGAGCGGCGGGTAGATCGCCGGCAGGTAGACATCGCCGTCCGGACCGCTGCTCACGGACATGGAGGCGCGCCGCCAGAACAGGTCGCGCGGCCGCTTCATGGGATGCAATTCGATGCTGGCGACCCGCTCGGGGGAGATCCAGAAATACTTGCCGGTCGTCGTGATGACCTCGAAGCAGGTCGCAAGCACGTCGTCGCCGTCGCGAATGTCGTCGAACGGACCGTCGGGGCTGGTCCCGGCCGGATGGATCCTCGCCTCCTCCGACTGCGCAACGAGTTTGGCGGCTTCCGCCGTGTTGCCCTCGCGCAGGGCGACCAGGGCCGACAGCGCCAGACGCTGGGCCGCCGTGGGCTCGCCCAGGAACTCCGGCACGCGGCCTTCGCTGAACAATTGCCGGCGCGCGGTCTCGCCGCGCAGCAACTGGCGAAACTCGGCCACCACGACGCCCGTGGTCATGTCGAGGTCGGAGCAGGCATCCAGCACTGTATCCGCCCGCTCGATATTTCCGGAAAACATCAGCAGCTCAGCCAGAAGAACCCGAGCGCCGATATCGGACGGAGTCTTGCGGACGGCCGCATTGGCGGCCACCACGGCGTCGGCAAGTTTGCCTTCCCGGAACAGCTTGCCGGCTTCGCTCGGTGTCGCAGCTTTGGACGTCGAGTCTGACATTCTGCTCTCCCTTGCGGTCAGCGCCGGCCGGGCGCGGTGATTTCGGTCACGAGGTGAAACGTCGTGGACACGTCGTCGAGCTGGTAGTGTGGTTGCAGGTGCATCACGCAGCCGAAGGAGCCCGGCTTGCCGGTTCTCTCGCGCACCTGCACCTCGCCTTTGACCAGAGGATAGCGTGCGCGCGATGCGGTCGTATTGTTGATATTGGTGTTGACGTATTCCTGAAGCCAACGGTTGAGCTGGCGCTCGATCTCGTCGCTCGTGCGGAACAAGCCCACCATATCGCGGCCCATCACCTTCAAGAGGTGGGCGAAGCGCGAGGCGCAGAGCATGGAATTGATTTGGGCAGACAGACGCGCATTGGCCTCGGCGACCGCCGCCGTCGCACCCGTATAGCTGGCCGGCGCCTGCATACTGCGCACGGCGCCGAACACCATGTCGGGACCGAACGGCAGGGCCGTCACCGGCATAAGCCCCACATCGACCAGGGCCTGCTCCTGCTGGTTGGTGAAGTTGTACTCGATCGCCGTGCGCGGCCATTGAAACGGCGGCCCGCTGGCGAACGGCTCGGGCGGCAGGTCGGTCACCAAGCCGCCGCCGACGCGGTCGATTTCGACACCCCTGACGTCGGCCGGCCAGCTGTTCTCTGCAAAGGCGCGCACGGCGCAGGCGGCGAACGCGTAGGCCGCACTCATCCACACGCGACTTCCACTATCGGGCGCATGTTCCCAGTAGCGGAAACCATCGATGCGGCTGGGATCGTCGGTCCACGGCCGGCGCGCCAGCAGGCGCGGCAGGGCGACGGATATGAAGCGCATGTCGGCGCGGCCTGCGAGCCCTCGCCAGCGCAGGTGCTCGGTGTCGCGCAGGGGAGCGATGACGTCGCGCACGCCGTCGAGGTCGCTGAACTCGCCGACGTCGAGCACCGAGGGGTGCAGCGATAGGACGACAGGCATGAAGGCCGCCGCAGCGACCGCCGAGAGCCGCCCGACGGCGCCGACATCGTCTGTCGTGGCATCGGGCGAGGTGCGATGCCGCAGCGGGTGATCGATCACCATCAGCCCGAAGGGCTCGCCGCCAGGCATGCCGAACTCTTCCTCGTATATGCGCTTGAAGGTGAGGCTTTGGTCGAATTCGAGAGCACGCTCGAGGTCACGGCAGAGCTCGCCCCAGCGGATGGGCAGCAGGCGGACCTTGAGTCGGCGACTCGGCTCGAAGCCGGAAACCAGCCACGCCAGACCGCGCCAGCGGCCCTCGAACTGGAGCAGTCGCGGCGCATGCAGGATGGCGTCGAGCTGAAGGCGGAGGGCGGCGTCGATTTCGGCTATGTCGCGGTCGATGGCAGCGCGCAACGCATCGCGCCCGGCGGCGCGCCCCAGCCCGGCGCCGAACCACGCCCGCAAGGCATCCCATGTGGAGAGCCCGCCATGCAGGAATGCCGCGAGCGCCTCCGCACCCTCGCCGTGCCGGTCGCCGAAGAAGCGACCGGCGAGAACGAGGTCGCGCAGCGGCGGCGGAGCGTCGCTGGCGACCTCGGACTGGCTCGGTGCAGCAGCGATTTCGAGGCTGTCGATTGCACTGATCTCGACCATCGCCGTGTCGTGTGCTGAGCCAGAGAGGCCCTCAGACCTTCTTCGGGATGCTCGCGACCATGCGCATGCTGGTGGTAAGCTCTTCCATCTGCAGCCAGGGCCGCAAATAGGCGACGGCGTTGTAGGAGCCGGGCTTGCCGGGGATCTCCTTGACCTCGACCTTGGCCTCACGCAACGGGAAGCGGGCCTTCATGTCCTGGCCGGCATCCACGTTCGGGTTGACATAGTTCTGGATCCAGCGGTTGAGCCAGATCTCGACGTTGCTGGCTTCCATGAAGCTGCCGATCTTGTCGCGCGCCATCACCTTCAGGTAGTGGGCGAAGCGGCTGGTCGCCATGATGTAGGGCAGTCTGGCCGAGATGGCGGCGTTGGCCGTGGCTTCCGGCCGGTCGTACTTCTTGGGCTTCTGCGCCGTCTGGGCGCCGAAGAACACCGCGTAGTCGTTGTTCTTGTAGTGACTGAGCGGCATGAAGCCCTGGTTGCTGAGCTCGAACTCGCGCCGGTCGGTGATGCCGACCTCGGTCGGGCACTGCAGGTCGGTATCGCCGTCGTCCGACTTGAAGATGTACGTCGGCAGGTTCTCGACCTTGCCGCCGCCTTCGGCGCCGCGGATGGCGGTGCAGAAGCCGGTCCTGGAAAAGGCGTCGGTGAGCTTGGTGCCCATGACGTAGGCGGCATTGGACCAGCAGAAGTGTTCGTGATCCATCGGCTTGGCCTTGCCCTTGCTGTCGAGCGGTGCCTCTTCGTAGTTGAACTCGTCGATCGGCTTGGTTTCCTTGCCGTAGGGCAGGCGCGCCAGCACGCGCGGCATGACCAGCGACACGAAGCGCGAGTCCTCGCTGTCGCGGAAGCTGCGCCACTTGATGTACTCGGTGGTGTCGAAAATCTTCGCGATGTCGCGCGGCTTGGAGAGCTCGGTCCAGCTCTCGAACCCCATCAGACTGGCGCCGGCGGCGCTGATGAACGGTGCGAAGGCGCCGGCAGCGACGTTCGACACGAGCCGCAGGGTCTCGATGTCGTCGGGATGATTGGTCCACTCGTAGTCGCCGATCAGGGCGCCGTACGGCTCGCCACCTGGCGTGCCGAACTCGTTCTCGTAGATCTTCTTGAACAGCTGGCTCTGATCGAACTCGATGGCGCGAGTCATGTCGCGGTGGAGCTCGCGCTTGGGCAGGTTGATCACCCGCAGCTTCAGCGCTGTGCCGGTCTCCGAGTTCTGCACCAAATAGTGCAGCCCGCGCCAGGTTCCCTCGAGCTTGAGGAACTTGGGATCGTGCATGATCGCATTGAGCTGCGCCGACAACTTGGCGTCGACGGCGGCGATCGCCTTGTCGAAGGTCTTGGTGAGATTGCGATCGAAGGTGACGGTGCCGGCCAGCGCCTGCTCGACAAGGTTCTTGACGAGGTCTTGCGCGCGGTCCGGTTCCGTCTGCTTGGTGTTGGTCAGGATCTGGTCAAGCAGACTGGTTGCCTCTTCGGTGGTGGCGGCAGCGGCGGCGTCTGCTTTGGCGGCGGTCTCAGCCATCTATCAACCCTCCTTCTTGATGCCGAGTTGGCCTGACAGCGCCGCGAGGTCGCTTTCCGACTTCAGCACCTGTTCCAACAGGTTCTCGAGCTCCTCCGAACGGTCGACCTTGCTCATCAGGTCGCGCAGCTTGGCGCGCGTCTCGATGAGAGCGGCCAGGGCCGGAACCTGGGCGGCCACGCGCGCCGGTTCGAAGTCCTCGATCTGGTTGAACTTGAGATCGACCGCCATCTGGGTGCCGTCATCGGCCAGTTTGTTGTCGACCTTCAGCTTGAGGCCGGGGTTCATGCTGGCCATGACGTCATTGAAGTTGTCACGGTCGATCTGGGTGAACTTGCGGTCTGCCAGCGGCCGCAACGGGGCCGTCGGATCGCCGGAAAAATCGCCCATGATGCCGACGACGAACGGCAGTTCGCGCTGGATTTCCGCGCCCTCGGTCTCGACATCGTAGGTGATGTGCACCCGCGGCTTGCGAACCCGCTGGAGCTTGTCGTGGATACTGGCGCTCATTGGAAGTACCTCCGCTCAGGTGAGGATACGCCCCGCGGAAAGTACCGTCCACGGGTCGTTTCTAGGCCGGAATGGCCCAAATGGCGTGTGTTCCAGCACCGCCCGGCACGCTCAGTTTGACAGTTCAACCGGGCGGTGTGAATTGTACTGGATCGATCACTTGCTGAGATGCTCCGGCGATGGCTCTGGAACTTGAAGAAGCGGACCTCGAGGCGATCCTTGCCCCGATTCCCGGCGAAAAGCCCACCGGCGTCGATGTACGCGAGGACTTCACGCCCACCTCGGTCTACTTTCGTCTGCGCGACGCCCGCTCCGACGCCCGCGACGCCGAGCGGCAGGCAGACGGCGCCGACACCTCCGGGGGCGGCGGCACCGACGAGGGGCTGCAGACTCGCTGGCGCCCGGTTGCCACCATGGCGATGGCGGCGCTGAAGGAGTCGACCAAGGACCTGGAAATCGCGACCTGGCTGACCGAGGCGCTGGTCCGCACCGCCGGCCTGGAGGGTCTGGCGGTGGGGGCTACGGTGATCGGCGGGCTGGTCGAACGCTATTGGGACGAGGTGTTCCCGATGCCCGACGATGCCGGTATGGAAACCCGGCTCGCTGCCGTGGGTGGGTTGTCGGGGCAGGGCACTGACGGCACCCTGATGCAGCCGCTGCGGAAGTCCGTCCTGTTCATGCGGCCTGACGGCACGGCCTTCACTCTCTGGCAGTACGAATTGACCGAGGAGGTGGCGCAGATCGGCGAGCCCGAGCGGCGCGAACAGCGCCTGGCCGCCGGCGTCGTGCCGTTCGAAGAATTCGAGAAAGAAGGGCGCGCGGCCGGTGGTGCTCATTGGGTGGCACTACGCAATGAGGTCAACGCGGCGACAGCGGCGTGGGAGACGATGGGTCGCCTGCTCGATGAAAAGGCAGGTTCTGACAGCCCATCCGGCTCCAATGTGCGCACGGCCTTGCAGAAGATGCTGGAGACCTGCAATCGATTCGCACCGCCGGAGGAACAGGGCGCAGCGGCGGAAGGAGGGGAAGCGGGTGCGGCGGGCGGCGCGACGGGTGCACCGTCGGGCGCGATCGGGGGACGCGAGCAGGCCTTGCGCCAGCTGCAGGCGCTTGCCGAATGGTTTAAGCGCAACGAACCCAATTCGCCCATCGGTTACACGTTGGATGAAGCGGTGCGCCGGGGCCGGATGGCTTGGCCCGATCTCGTCGCCGAACTGATCGCCGACGAGCCCTCGCGCAGCGCGCTCATGGTCAGCATTGGAATGAAACGGCCCGACGCGCCGCAGGAATAGGCGCGTCGGATGGCACTGGCTGGACCGGCAGGCCATCGCCCGCCGGCCCGTGATGGAAGCCGCTCAGCTCGCTTCCATCTTCATCAGGTCATAGTTGACCACGTCGCCCTTCTGCGGCTGGCCCTTGACGTCGAGCGGCGACGGCGAGAACGTGATCTTCGCGAAATTCAGCGTCAGCGACTCCATTGGCACGCCGTCGGGACCGGCGCTCTGCTGGTAGCTGGTGATGCCGGCGTCCTTCAGCTCGACATGGAAGTAGGTCTCGACCTTCTGCTTGGTGGTCGTCGTCCACTTGATATCGACCTTCTTCTCGAAGGTGCCCGCCACTGCATCCTGGAGGATCTTCGGCGTCGCCTTGTCGAAGTGCTTGCTGACGTGGATCTCCTGGATCTCCGGGTGCGCACCCTCGCGGGCCTTGCCGCCGGCACCGCTCGTCGTGTGACGCATGATACCGATCGAGGTGCTGAGAAGTTCGATCCACTTGTCGAAGCCTTGGGTGGTCACCTGACCGTCGATACCTTCAAACTTCATATAAATTGCCATTTCTAGAGCTCCTTTGAGGAAGGGGACGAGGGCATCGTCAGGGTTTGTTTAGCGCAAACTCGAAACTCCCCTCTGTGCTAACGCCCACAAAGACGCTGCTGATTGACTCCCCGTCGGCCAATCGAGCCAGCACTTCCGCAGACAATTCCGGCAACAATGTGCGCGTGAGAATGTTTTCAACATTTCTCGCTCCCGACGCACTTTCCGTGCAACG
>Ga0126369_10001808_pt1 | contig 15022 bp, 8 predicted proteins | sample PanSoiMetaPlot_1_FD_109646 | JGI IMG/M metagenome (GOLD analysis project Ga0126369, IMG submission 109646) | Tropical forest soil microbial communities from Panama - MetaG Plot_1 | ecosystem: Environmental > Terrestrial > Soil > Tropical forest > Bulk soil | place: Panama | collected 2016-02-17 | reverse complement strand
TTCACATCCACGGGATTTACGATCCGCGGAGCCCATCGAGCCGAGCCATTCAAGGCCTTGGATAGACCCGCACGGGCGTCATTTAGATTCTGAGCGCTTACACCCGCGTTGTGGAGTCCATGGAACGAAGTGTACTTAATGAACTCTCGATCCGCGGCCGGAGTCTTAGCTTTATCAGCCTCGATCCACGCCAAAACCTGTTCTTCCGTGATCTTCCTCGACTGTTCGACGCCGCGAGGAACCGGGGGGATCATATCGGCAATCTTGTCGCGCCACGCCGTTACCGCCGCCAACATTTGCTCAGCCGCGACTCCGCAGTTTTCCGCAAAACAATTGTGGCGATCGATGGCCATACGAACCACGAACTTAGAGTTTTGAGGATCCCGGAAGTTAACGCGGGTCAGCGCGTATTCGTGAGCTAGGCTCACATCGGGGTCAGCATGAAGCGGCGCTTGCGCCCCGCTGCCGGTTTTATTCTCCGTGCTATGGCACCCAGAGCAGTTGGCGCGAAGCACCGGATAAAGCGTCTCCTGGAAGGCCTTCAGAGACCGTGCTTTGTCAAAACCCATCTCGTCGGTATAGGTGACGGCCTCGACGTTGGTCCCGCCACGTCCATTAGAAAGCTCTGAATACGCAAGTTTCGTTCGGGCGGCGGTTGCGTACACCACAGCCAACAGAACAAAGGAACACAGCGCTAGGATCTTGATCAGGGTCGTTCTGTTTTTCACTCTTTCGCTCCTTCTCCGCAGCTAAGGAAAGGTTCAGTTTTCTCCAAAGTACCTAACAGTGGTTCTGACAGCCGCCGGCATGCCTTCGCCATCTCGCGCATACAGCTCTTTCAGACGCTCAACCTGGCATCAGCCCGAAGCCGACTTGATTCGCATAAAAGGTTATAACGACGGTTCGACGCTGTCAAGGGGAGCAAGGCAGTTTAACCCCCGTTAGATCTGTCCCCCTTTGGTTCCTTCGTAAGCAGGGTCGGCAGCCGCGGCAGTCTGGAGCCCCGGCAGTCGTGTCCGAGCGAGTCATTTAGTTTTCGGTTGCGAAGGCGGTGGGCGCGGGGGCCGCAGGTCATTCGAAGGGGAGGTTCCTGGTGCGGGCCGCGAAGTCGAGCCTCAACTACAAAAGGTTTACCATGTTGCCCGTATACCCGATACTCTGCACTGCCTCCGGGCCGAGCCGGTCGCGTAACTGCTGGAGGTACAGGCTGGAGGGCGCGACCATTTTCCCCGTTGAGTCCAAAGTGGCGGTGGGCGTACTGCCGATTGTGACCGGCCTGCCCATGCAGCCGATGCACCAGTTCAGGGTCCCCGGCGGCTGCTGCATCAGCAGAAAGGGTGAGCTGACGTTCCACGCCACTGACCAGCCGATACACCCCTCGCCCAATCCCGCCGTGGCGCAGTTGGAGAAGGCTACGCCTGGCCTGTGCTCGGTTCCACCTGGGAATTTGGCGCCATCCAGTAATAGACCCGTCGCCCAGCCTTCACGGGGCGTGAAGCCGCCGCGATCGGCCGTGAAGTTCAGCAGGACGAGTGGACCGGTTACCGCCGACTGAGTGACCGCCGGCCATGCGCCATCGCCGGTCACGCTACAGCGGTCCAGCAGAATCTGGGTTCCCTGGAGTGCAAAAGCGGCCTGCGTGGCGGACTCCGAAGGCGGCGTCGTGTGTGTGACGCGGACATTTGTCAAGGTGAGACGCTTGGCGGCAGGACCGATCTCGATTCCATTCTGTGTGTCCTGAATCTCCAGATCGCGGGCCCATCCGTCCTCCAAGGCATCCATGTGAAGGGCTGTGTATTGCAGTCCGGCGGCCGGGACGCCCTGCATTGGCGCGGCGATACGCAGTCCCTCCACGCCAACCTCGCTGATGCGCCCGGGAAAGCTGTAGCGAACCAAGGACGCATTGGTGAACTGGGAATCCAATGCGTCGCTCAGGGGAGCATCCAGAGTGACGCGATCGCCTTCGACGTAATCGACCACCCGATCAGTACGGATCACGCTGCCCGCGGCGATCGCGGTCTGCGGCTGGCTATCGCGCGGCGTGTCGAGGCCCACGAAGTGGATCCATTCTGCGGTCACTGGGCGGAGCACCAGCACGTGGTCGCCGGGATGAAAAGCTGAGGCGCCGGTAACCCGAAAAGTACTAGCTCCGGCCGGCACATATGCATCGAGGACCGGAGCGGGAGAACCTTCTTCGCGCCACGCACCCGAGCCATGAATTTCCAGAAAGCAATGCGGTTTGCCCGTGAGCCGGATGTCGGCTCCTTTCTCGCCGCGCAGCACGACTCCGCTGCGCGTGATGCTTAAGGTTCCCGCGACGTCATATTCGCCGGCCGCCAGCACGACTGCGCCCGTTGCGTGGTCCAGCGCCGCCTGGATCCGCGCCGTGTTGTCGCCGGCCACTGGCGTGAGCCGCTCGGCTACGCCGGCGGACGGCAGTTTCACGCCGCCCCCACGATATCCCGCCGAGGAGAAGTCCATGATGCTGTTGAAGCGGGAATCGACCAAGTAGTGCAGGCGATGGTCTGGGCCGCCGAACGCCCACCCGCTAATCGCCGGCAGGTCGGCGAGAACAATTCCGACCGTAAGTGCGGCTAGCGCGACGTATTTTACGAATGAATAGCGCATCGGGACGTTAACCTCGTTCCATTGCATGACAAAGGTGAAACGGCTTTGCTACACCGGGGGCCACGCCGTACCTGCCTCACATCGTTGGATGCAGCCGACTTGGCCCTGCGCTTTTAATTGGGGTGTTTCCCGGCCGGGGACGCCATCACGAAAGTTTGGATGAAAGCTGTTACGGTGAAAAACGAGGTTATGCGGTCAACCCCGGTTCTCGCCACTGCGCTAGGGAGAGGGCTGCCCCCTGGGCCGCGCGGGCTCGGCGCTTATGGTTTCCTCGGCTGGGGTTCGGCCGCTCGCGCGCTGGCGTTTTTGCAGGCGACGGCCCATAAATACGGTTCGGTCTCTTTCTTCCGTATTTTCAACCAACGTTTGTTTTTGATCGACGACGCCGGCCTGATCGAGCAAGTATTGGTGAGAGAGCAGCACAAATTTATCCGCGATCGGGGCGCGACTCTGCTGCGTGAGTTGATCGGCGATGGCCTCCTCACCAGCGATGAGCCGCGACATCGCGAGCGCCGCCGGGTGGTGCAGCCCGCCTTCCATCGCGTCCAAATCGCCTCCTATGCCGAGGTGATGGTCAGGGAAACGGAGCATTTCGCGGAGGCGTGGCGCGGCGGCGCTCGTGTCGACATCGGCGCGGAAATGAAGCGGCTCACGCTCAACATCGTAGGCAAGGCGTTGTTCGGAGTTGATTTCGGCGAAAGCGCGGCCCGTATCGCCGAGCTCCTTCAACGCGCGATCCGCCGATCGGCTTGGATCGGCATCCTGTTGCCGCTTCTGGAGCCCGCTCTGGTTCGTTACCGGAAGCGCCGGCCGACCGCCGCCAGTTTGTTCTACGCCCAGGAGCGCGCCGAACTGGAGCGAATCATCCAACCGATTCTAAACAGCCGCCGCAGCCGGAGTGGCTGCGACGTGCTTTCCTTGCTCCTGGAACACGGCTTAACCGGTGACGATGTCACTAATGAGCTTGTCACGCTTGTGCTTGCAGGCCACGAAACGACGGCGACCGCGCTCACCTGGGCCTGGTATGTGATCTCCCGGCATCCGGAACTGGAGCGCCGGCTGCAAGAGGAAGCGGACCGAGGCGAAAGCGGCTTGGAATACATTTTGATGTTATTCAACGAGGTGTTGCGCTTGTATCCTCCCGTGCCCGTCTTCGGCCGGAGGCCGGTTGAGCCGGTGGAGTTGTGCGGTTATACCATCCCCGTGGGCGCGAGCGTGATCCTGAGCCCTTATATCACGCAGCGCAACGAGCGCTACTTCGAGAGTCCGGAGAAGTTTGATCCGGAGCGCTGGCGTGTCGCGCCTACTCCGCCGAAGCTTGCCTATTTCCCTTTCGGCGCGGGGGCCAAGATGTGCATCGGGGATTCGTTCGCCAAGCTTGAAGGCGTTACAGTATTGGCGACCCTGGCGCGCCGATGGAGCCTCCGCCTCACCGATGCCTCTCCGGTTAGCGTTAGGCCGGGGATTACGCTCGCTCCTGCACAGGCGATCTGGATGAAAGTGGTTGAGCGAAGCTGAGGAGTTCGGTCGTAGCGCACGGGTCCTTCCTGGTCTGGCGTGCTTTGTTTCGAGAACGAAAATATGTTCCAATCTTCTTGATAACAACCTCACAACGAAAGCGGGTGGCAGTTCCTCTAACGCCACGAGACCGCCCGCCTCTGTGCGGCTCGTTGATCCCCGGCGTCCAGGTTTCGGCGCCTCGGGTCGGGATCCTTGCTTGGGTCTGGAGATTGTCGATGATGCGAGGTCGTAAGCTCGAAGGAGTTGTGCTGCTTGCACTCGCTCTCGGGGCCTGCGCCGCGGCTCAGGAGTACAGTTTCCGGCTGTATGGAGGCGCGGAAGGGCTCCAAAACCTGGTAGTCCTCTCGCTCGCGCAAGATGGCGCCGGCTATATCTGGGTTGGAACGGAAGCCGGATTGTACCGTTATGACGGCGCTCGCTTCCGGCTGATGGGGCAGGCGGAGGGGCTGCCTTGCTCCACCGAAGTCCACACGCTGTTCACCGCATCCGACGGCGCGCTTTGGGCGAATGCGTGCGCCGGAATCTTCCGCTTTGACGGCCAACGCTTCCAGTCCATTCCAGGCGTGGACCGATTGCTTCGCGGCGCTCAAATGATGGCGCACGGTCCGGGCAGCGGCGTTTTGATCGCCACGCCATCCGGTATTTATCAAGCTTCCAGCGCCGGCGGCTCTTTATCGACGCAGCCCTATCCTTTGCCGCAAGCGCTGGCGGGCAAACCCATGCATGGCGCGTTGCGGCAGGGCGACCGTCTTTGGTTCGGTTGCGATCGCGGCCTTTGCCTGGAAGAGGCAGGGAAAGTCTCACTGTTCGGACCCGAGGAAGGGCTGCCGGAAGACTCCTGGGACGCAATTCAGATCTCACCGGACGGATCAGTTTGGGTGCGCAGTCCGAAAAGCGTGTATCGCAGGGCGCTGGGACAGGGTAGATTTTCCCAAGAGAAGCCCGATCTCGCCTCAAGCGGATATTGGGGTGCCCTTGCGATAGGGCTAGACGGCTCCATTATGGTGCCCACCGACCAGGGCCTCGCCATTCGGACCACGGCCGGATGGAGCGTTGTCAACAGGCAGCGGGGCCTGCACAATGAAAACACGCTGGCGGCGCTAATGGATCGCGAGGGGTCCGTTTGGATCGGTCTCACCGGCGGCGGCTTGGCGCGATGGCTTGGGCGAGGCGTTTGGGAGTCTTGGACGATGGCTGACGGCCTGCCGTCGGATCTGGTCTGGAGCATACGGCGAGATCGGAGAGGAACTCTTTGGGTCGGCACAAGCTTGGGGCTAACGCGCCTGGATGGTTCGAGAACCGCCAGGACATGGACCAGGAAGAACGGCCTGGACGGAGATGTCCGCTGGTTGGCGGAAACCTCCGACGGTTCCATCTGGGCGGCTATGAAGCCCGGCGGCTTGGCTCGGATGAATCCGGTCTCCGGGACGATTCACTTGATCGGCAAGGCGGATGGGCTGCCCTGCGATCCCGAAGACGTGTTTGTGGACCGTCGGGATCGCCTCTGGGTTCCGACTTTGTGCGGTTTGTTCCGCAATGACCACCCGTCCGCATCGAATCGCTTCCAACGCGTAGAGACACCGGAATCCTTTGGCAAGGCTGCCTGGAAGATTATCGAGGACAAAGAGGGAACCGTTTGGGTCGCGAACCGGACGGCGCTATGGAGCCTGCAAGACGGGCAATGGAGCCAGCACCGCCGCGCGGAGGGGTTGCTCACGGACGCGCCGTATGTGATGGCGCTGGCTCGCGACGGGTCGATATGGATGCGGCATCGCTACGACGCGGGGATCGACCGGCTGGAGGTTTCGGGAGATCGCATTGTTCGCGCTGCCGCGATCGTTCCAGCGGATCCGAATGCGGCCGAGGCAACGGCCTTTCACGGCTTCGACGCAGCCGGCAACTTCTGGCGAGGCGCCACGAACGGCGTGATGGTGCTCCATGGAGACGCCTGGACAAGATTCACCACCGAAGATGGCCTGGTCTGGAACGATTGCGACGGCGAGGCGTTTTGGGCAGACGCCGACGGGAGTGTGTGGCTGGGCACAAGCGAGGGGCTGGCGCACTATCGTCCTCCAAATGGAGGGACGCTCAGCTCTTTGGTTGCTTACCCCACAATTTCTCGTCTTGAGATTGACCAGGGAGCCAGGCTCGTCCGCGCGGAATTTTCGACCTTGAACTACAAGGCCGAGCACTTGGCGCGATTTTCTTACCGGCTGGACAATGCGCCTTGGACCGATTCGCCGGAACGGAACATATCGAGCAGCGGGCTGGGACCTGGCCTGCATCGCCTGGAAGTGCGTTGCCGCGTACGCAACGGGCCGTTTTCCACGGCAGTCGCGGCGGCGGAGTTTCGGATCAAGCCGAGGTGGACAGAGACCTGGTGGGCGCGGCTGCTGGCCATGGCCGGTCTGCTGGCGGCAATCGCGCTATTCGTCCGGTGGCGCCTGAGCGCGGCTTCGCAAAAACAAGCGGAGCTAGAAGACCTTGTCGCAGCACGTACAGAGAATTTGAGCACGGCCAACAGCGCTTTAGACGAAAAAGCCCGCCAGCTTCGCACCAGCGAAAATCGCCTGAAGAACGCGGAGCGGCTGGCTCATGTAGGCCATTGGGATTGGGATGTGAAGAGTGGCAGTCTGGCTTGGTCCGAAGAAATGTTTCGAATTTTCGGCCAGCCGAACGATTACACGCCTGGCTTCGATGCATGTTTGCAGGCCGTGATATCCCAGCACCGCGAGCGAGTGGAGCGATGGATGAAAACCTGTCTCGAGGACGCCCGCGGAGGCTCCATCGAGTTTCAGATCGCCAGGCCGGACGGCGAATTCCGGACGGTCCACTGCACTTCCGAGGTGGTGCTGGACGAGGAAGGCCGGCCGGCAAGCATGTTTGGCGCTTGTCAGGACGTCACAGACGCCAGGCGCGCGCAGCAAGAGATCCTGGAGCGGCAGAAATTGGAAAGCGTGGGAACGCTCGCCGGCGGCATCGCACACGATTTCAACAATCTTTTGGGCGGCGTGGTGGCTCAGGCGGAATTGGCCCTGGGGGAGCTAGACGCCGGATCCATTCCCCAGTCAGAACTGAATGCGATTCGCGACGTGGCGCTGCAGGGATCGGAAATCGTCCGGCAGTTGATGATCTATGCGGGAAAAGAGAGTGCGGTAGCCGGACCCGCCGACGTCTCGGAAATCGTTAGAGAGATGCTCGAATTGCTGAAGGTTTCCGTGTCGAAACACGCCGTTTTGGAAACAGATCTCGGTTCGGGTCTTCCGCCTGTTCGGGCCAATGCGGCGCAACTCCGGCAAATTGTGATGAACCTGGTCACGAATGCCTCCGAAGCGATAGGAGACCGCGATGGCGCGATCCGCGTGTCCACGAGGCGCGTGAAGGCGGGAAGTTATTCGGCGGGAGCGCCCGCGGATCGCGTCGCCGAAGGCGATTATTTGCAACTGGAGGTTTCCGATACCGGATGCGGGATGCCGCCGGAACTACAGGCAAAGGTGTTCGACCCATTCTTTACCACCAAATCCGCCGGCCACGGCCTCGGGCTTGCGATCGTGCAGGGAGTGGTTCGGAGTCTCGGTGGTTCCATCCACCTCACCAGCGAGCTCGGCAAAGGCTCCACATTCCGAATATTGCTGCCCTGCGCCGAAGCGATGCCTGAAGAAATCTCCGATCGTGCGTTTGCCGGCGAGCCGGCCTACTCGTTTCAAGGCATCGCCGCATTGGTTGTGGAAGACGAAGCGCCGTTGCGGAACGCTGTCATTGCGATGCTGCGCCGGACGGGTTTTGCGGTGTTCGAAGCCGCCGACGGTTCATCCGCTGTAGAAATTCTTAGGCTCAACGGAAGCAAGATCGATGTGATCCTTCTCGACATGACCATTCCTGGACCTCCGAGCCGCGAGGTTCTCGCCGAAGCCGCAAAAGCTCGCCCGGACATAAGAGTGGTTTTGACCAGCGCTTACAGCCAGGAGACGATCATGAGCGCAATCGGCGCGCTGCAGGTCCACGGCTTCATTCGCAAGCCGTTTCAATTCGGAGACTTGCTGCAGACGCTTTGGAACGCTCTTTCGCACAGGTGAGCTCCGAGCGCACCTCTTCGCTTCCGCACGCGACTGATGATTGCCTGCAATAACAGACTCTAATTTTTTCGATCTCGGGTAGCCCAAAGAGAGCCTCCCCACTTCAGAAGTTTTGCCATTTCTCCCAATGCGCGTGCATCTGAACCAACGGCGAACTTGGAGGTTCAACACGAGTCCGCCAGGAAAGTCTATGTGGATAAACCTGTTGATTTTAGTGATCCAATTCGCAATCGGCGGGACCAACGAGTTCACCGACGACTAGGCGCTGCATTATGGCCCGACAAGCTCATCCGCCGCGTCTACCGTAGATTAGCCGCTGGGTCGCTGAGCTGGGAGCGTTGCGGCTTGTCCGGCGCGTCGCAAGATCAGGCCGTGCCTCAGAGCGCTCGAAACCCCGTAATCTAAACCCATTCTCACGGCAGCGAATCCTAAACAATACAAGGAGTTATTGAGCATGACTAGTTCGTTCCGCCGATGACCCTGCGCCGGCGCATGGGCGAGGGCAGGGTCCGACAGGAAGTGAGGTTGCTTAATTATGTCTAGTTCTGTTTTCAGCTCACTTTTCAGTGCTCTCGACTCGCGCGCCATCGGCGATTTCGCATCGCAGCTTGGCGCGCCGGAACAAGCGGTATCGAAGGCTTGGGAGACCTCAAACGCCACCCTCCTCGGAGCGTTGGCGAATAAGACTGGGGATTCAGGTTGGATGAATCGGATATTCGATCTTGTCTCCGGGTCTCCTGCAAGCGTGAATGTATCGGACGTAGCAAGCGCCGCAATGGATCCAAGCCGCGCATTGCCCGCGACTGCGTCCCTTCTGGATGCCGGAAAAAACTTTCTCGGCCTCGCCTTTGGCGGCATGCAGTCTTCCATATTCGAAGCGGTGGCAAAGTTCTGTGGGTTGCAACCAGGCGCGATATCGCGTTTGATGGGCATGGCTGCTCCATTGATGATGTCCGCGCTCGGACGGCTCGTCCGCGACGACCGCATGAGCCCCGCGGGGCTTGGAAGGGTTTTGGCCAGCGAGGGCGAGAGCGCCCGCGGTCTAATCCCGCCAGGCGTCTCCGCGCTGCTCGGCGGCGCGGCTCCCATGACTCGGCCCACAGTCTCAGAGACTCCACCGCCTCCGCTTCCGGTCAAGGAGTTTCGAGAACCGGCCCGGCGTTCGCGAGCCTGGTGGTGGATTATTCCGCTGGCCATCCTTGGACTCTTGATCTACTGGGGGTATCGGGGCAGGCATCCCGTAGGCTCGCCGGTGACGGTAGTCCGTCCAACCGTCGCGCCTAGCATTCCCGGCACTACGACTTTGGTCTTTCCTAGGGATCCCGGAGCGGGGAGGTTGCTCGCTTTTATTCAAGATCCCAACAGGAGCGTCGATCAGGGAACGCGGTTCGATTTCGACCGCCTCCTGTTCGCGACCAACTCTGCAGCGCCTGGACCGGGTTCTGAAGGCCAAATAACGGATATCGTCGCGATCCTCAACGCTTATCCGAACACGCGCCTCAGAATTGAGGGCCACGCTGACAGCTCCGGAGGGGCGGCGCAAAATATGAGACTGGCGCAAGATCGAGCGAACAGCGTCAGGTCAGCTCTGGTGGCAAAGGGCGTATCTCCGGACCGTCTGGAAGCCCGGGGATATGGCTCGCAGTCGCCTGCGGCGGATAACTCCACCGCGTCTGGCCGGGCCATGAACCGGCGCGTCTCCGTAATTGTGTTGCAAAAGTAGCGTTCGTTATTGTGGGGCAGGCTTTAGCCTGCGCTGGACTTCAGTCCCGCTCCAGCCTGCCCCACGCTCATAGATCTAGAGAGAGCGCAAGGCGCTTGGGCGCGATCAAACGGTAGCTGCCGGCGATCAATTCACTCACCTCTTCCCAATCGGGTTCGCCAATATCAAGACGCAAAGCAACCCAACCCCTTGGTCCGATGTAAGACGGAAGATAAAACCGGTCGGGCTGAGCGGCGGCGAGCGCCGAATTGTCGCCGGGAAGCGCTTTGCACGCCACGGCGACGATCTTGTCGCCGTGATGGTCGTTCAGAAAGTATGCGAACGTCTTCTTGCGGACAAGAAAGGAGGCGTGGCTGCCGAGGGTCTCGCGCATGGCTTCCGGCAACGCAAGGCAGATTTTGGATACGCGCGTGAGGCGTTGATCTTCTGGCAAGTGCTTACGCTTGGCCATATTCGTATTCTCGGCGATCCGTGCCTCGCCGACAGACGCAATCAACAATGCGTCGCCTAGTAGGGCAACTGACGGTTGGTGGATTTTCGGCCCACTTCGGCGGCCGCGGCATTGGCCGAGCAGATCTTGACGCCTTCCTTAATCATGTCCACCACGTTGTTGGCGTTACAGCTATTGAGAAAAAACATGTGATTGGCCTTAACGGCAGCAAAGACCTTGCTGCGCGCGGCAACCATCCTGGGATCATTTACGGACCCGCCGGGCACACCGAGCGAGAGCGCCATATCTCCCGGCCCCCATTCGGCAAAAGCCAGCGCCGGAATCTTCAGATTTTGCTCCACATTGGCTAAGGCGTATTTGTCTTCCTCTTTGACTCCTAGCAACAATTCGCCGTTCGGATTGAGCGGCCAGGCGTCCGCCTTAGCTTCGTATTCTGCCGTGGATACGCCCCAGATTTCTGCGGCCGTAGCGGAGCCGTGGGCGCCACGCCGGCCTTCTTGCAGGCCCTGCTGCCCTACGCCTTGTTCCCGGTTGGGAAAGCGGCAGGCTTCGATGAAAGCGCGAATCGCCCCAGGGGTGTCCGCATGGGTGAGAAGAACGCCGTGTACCCCGGTCGCGAGCACTTGCTGGAACATCCAAGCGTTCGCGCGGACGACGGCTTCATCCGTGCCGTTCACCGGCACATTCACAATAACTGCCGGAGTGCGGTGGCCGCTCTTCGTGGGGCCGCCCGCCACCAGCCCACGCATGTATTCCCGCAACCCCTGTACGTCGAACGGGGCGTGTTCCATGTCGTAGCTGATGTAATCAGCCCAGATCTGGGCGTCTTTCTTGCCTTGTTCAAAGCTGCCTTCCGTGCCGGAGTGCGAACCGGTGTAGTAGATCGGTTGGCCCTGTTCCAGCAGTTCGATGGCCCGGTTAATATGCTTTGGTTTCGGTGGCGCTTGGGCCATGATGCTCAGCACGCCGGCCAGAAAGGCCACCGGCGCGAATAGCCACAAGACTTGTTTCAAGATGCGATTCATGACGTTGCTGCTCCTTCAGACAATCTTACGCTTTAAAAGCGATATTTCAACCCCAATCTCCACTCGCGCATTCTTCGCGCGCTGGGCCGGTCTCGGTGGGGTCTGGCTTTTAGCCTGCCGCCGGGGTTTGCCCGGCGTCCGGCTTTGGCTGCGGCTCCGCTGCTCTGTGGGGTGGGCACGCCAGTTCCTCAGCGCTCCTGCGGGGAGCCATTTCGACATGGAGCTTCCCGGTGTGGGGCGTTTCTCGGCCATGTGGCGATACTACATGCCGCAAGCCGATTTATCAAGATCATTCAGAAGCTGCCTCGAGGCTATACATTCGCTGAACTTGTTTTTGCGACACGCTCTCCGGAGTCTTCTTCAAAGCCAGGTTGCGGACAAGCGAAAGAGTCGATTTCCAGTCTGGCAGACTTTTCCGATGCTCCAGGAAGTCGATACTGTCCAGTCGACTTTTTTGCGCCGCCGTTGTTCGAAAATTTTCCACGCTGATTCGTTGAGGCCGGCCTGGGCAAACGAATCCGCCAAAGCTAAAGCGTCCTCGACAGCCATGGCGCCCCCTTGTCCAAGGTTCGGTGTGGTTGCGTGCGCTGCATCGCCGATCAGTCCAATGCGTCCGGAAGACCACTTCGGAAGTGGTTTCAAATCGCTGATGTCCGTTCTCAAGATTTCTTCCGGCGAATTTTGTGCAACAGACCGATCCACCGTGGAAAGTGAGTGCGGAACAGTGTCTCAGCGTGAGTTCTCATCTTGTCCGCTAAGGAGATTTCTCCGGCCGGAGCATCGAAGGTCATGTACCAGTAGTAGTCATCGGCATTGATCTTCGAAAACCCAACGCGACATCCCTCTGACCATATCTCGTAAGCTTCATGTCCGGCTTCGGGCGTCAGAATGCGGGCGCCACGTGCGATGGCTCGATAGGAAGACGATCCGGAATACCGCTTCTCTCCTCCCAATTCAGCCATCCGGCGTATCTGAGAGTTGAACCCATCCGCTCCATCGACGATTGCGGCTACTACGGAAGATCCATCTGACAGGTTCGCAAACACTTGGTTGCCGCTTTGGTTGACTGATTGAACCTCGCAGCCGAAACGAACCGAGTTCTGCTGAAGTTGCTCATAGAGAAGTCGCTGCAGCACGCCAAGATGTAGAGCGATTGTCTCGAAACCGAATTCCTTTGAGATCTCGGACATGTTCATGATCTGGAGATCACCGGACTTCGAGTCCTCAATCGCAAGAGCTCTACTGGCCATCCTGCCTCAATGATTTTGGCCGCGAAGCCAAGCCGAGAAAACACCTGCATGGGATTCGGAGCCATCCAGATTCCAGCGCCTATCTCAGTGAGGCCGCTTGACCGCTCTACGAGCTCGACTTTGTCCACGCTGTTGCAGAGCGATTGCCAGTGTCAAACCGCCGATACCTGCTCCCTGGATAAGAACGTCATAGTTTGCTTTGGATCCTTGCTGAATCTGCGCCATGCTCATGCTTCAATTTATTTTGTGAAAGTCTTGGTGCGGAACATTCTTGCTGAGCTGCTGAACTCCTGAGTTTGGGAGACACTTTGGATGGAATAAAACGATTCGACTGATGCTCCATCACAGAACCTCGTATGTGTCCCTCAAATTTGGTCCCGATAAACGCGCTTCCCACATCTGAATCGACTCCATCCGGACGTGTAGTCCGCCAACGCGTGGATGAGGTTTCTGTCTGGCGTCAGTGCTGGTTGGCGGGTGAGGATCGACCGTCTTTTGCGCGCTTGACATTCCGGACTTCAACCAACAGCGTCAGGCGCAAGATCAAGCCTGGACGATTGCACTCTATTCCACGCCGAACGCAAGCACCACGTTGCCTTGGGAGCCGCCCTGGATGCCAGCGTATCCCGATGCGACATACAGCGTGCCGCCGGCGATCACGGGACCGGCGCAGCCGAAGGATCCGCCGTTGGCGACCACGCCGTTGATGGTCTGGTAATCCTGTTTGGAGTCGTAGCTCCACACAACCCTTCCCGCGGAGTCGACCGCCCGCAGAATGCCGTCCCAGCCACCCGTGAACACGATGCCTGGAATCGAGCTCGCTGGACCGGCTTGCCCGCGCTTGTCCGCGTTGATCGCGGCGTTCCACTCAACCTTGCCCGTGGTTAGCTGCAGCGCTTTCAAGCCGCCACCCGGTTGCTGCAAGGCATAGTAGACTCGTTGGCCGTCGGAGGCGCCTCCCCAAACAACCAGCCCCGCTGCGGAAGGAGCCTGCGCCTCCCACAACTGCGTGCGCCAAACCAGCTTGCCCTCTGCGTCCGGATCGAGTCCAATCGCGACGCCGCCCTTGCCTGCCGCGACGAGGATGTCTTTGCCGTTGACCGTTTGCAGGATCGCCGACGAGCCTCCGAAGTCGTAGTCCGGACCCAGCTTCTCCGGACAATTCGTGTCCTTGGCGTTCGCGGGCCGGCAACCGCTCATGAACGCATCACCCGCGAATTCCTGATGATGCCAGATGATCTTGCCGTCCTCCATCCGCATCGCCAAAATAGAGTCGCTGGTGTCCGCCGCAATGCGGCCGAAACTGTTGCCCGTGCCCACATAGATCACCTTGCGCTTCGGATCTACTGTTGGGGTGTTCCACACCGACGCTCCCGCCGGACCAAAGTTCTGCTTTCCCTTCGAGTTCTCGCCCAGGGTGCGAAGCGGTTCTTGAATGCTCTGTGCCCGCCACAGGACTTTGCCGGTGTTCGCATCCACAGCCACCACCGTACCGCGCGACTTGCAGCATTCATAGTCCAGGTTCGCGCCGGTGAGCGTCTCCGTGCCCGATAGCGGCACGTAGAGCCGGCCATCGTAATATGCCGCCGTAGCGCTGAGGTTGTTGAGGCCATCTTTGACTACGTTCTTCCACAGCAGACGGCCGTCGTGGGCGTCAATCGCATATGCCGTCGAGGACCGCGTCACGAAGTAAACGGCGTAAGAAGTTCCGGCGTAGCCCTTTATGGGCGCAATGATGGGAGCAAATCGTCCGAACATATCGGACTTGTAAGCCCAATACGCGCAGCCCGACTTCGCGTCCAGCGAGTACACGACGCCATCGTCGCTTCCTACGAACACGCGGCCGAAGGCTACCGCGGGCTGCGAATAGCTGTTCGAACTGCCCGGCAGTCCCCACGCCCACTTGAGCTTCAGCTTCGGCGCATCGGACGCCTTCAACCCAGCCGAGCCTTCGGTTTGAAAGCGCGCATTGGTTTCGCCGCCCCAGCCAGACCACGACGGGCCCATCGCCGCCAGCGGCGGATTGGAGGCGCAACGGTTGGTCATCTTGCTGACATCGCCCGCCGCGGGATCGTGGTAGGCGCGCTTACCAAGGAATTCGGCGATGTTGCGGCGCTCGCGGCTGGTCAGGCTCGCTGCATTGTCCTTCATCTTGCCCTTCATCAAGGAATCGAAGATGCTCTCCGTGGACATCGCATTCAAGGCAGCCACTGCGGGAGCTCCGCCTTCCGCCGAGTGGCAACTCGCGCAGTTGCGTTGGAAAAGCGCCTGACCAGGAGGCGGAGCTTGCCCCATGGCAAGACCAGCGAGAAATGCCATGCAAAGAATGGGGCGTAAGGAGAGTTCGT
>Ga0126369_10001806_pt1 | contig 15028 bp, 14 predicted proteins | sample PanSoiMetaPlot_1_FD_109646 | JGI IMG/M metagenome (GOLD analysis project Ga0126369, IMG submission 109646) | Tropical forest soil microbial communities from Panama - MetaG Plot_1 | ecosystem: Environmental > Terrestrial > Soil > Tropical forest > Bulk soil | place: Panama | collected 2016-02-17 | reverse complement strand
TTCGCATTGCGCATGGGCACCGGCAGAGTGATGGCCCGCTCATCGGTACGCACGCCGCCGGCGTGCTTCCTCTGGGCGTCAGCCGCGTCCGCCAATTGCACGCCGGAGGCCTGCGTACCCAGTTGCAATCTCAACTCATTCGCCGCCAATCCATATTCATTCAGATTCGCGCAGAGTTGATTCAGCAAACGCGACAGGATGAACGAAAGCGGCTCGAGTTCGCTGACCGGGTGCTCCAGTTCCAACGTCTGCTCGAAGCCGATCGGCGGCCGCACTAAATTCAAGGCGCGATCCGTCCTGCCTTGCGCCAGTCTCTGTAGACGAACGCCCTCCTGGCCCAGCCGCTCGGACACTCCCGCTAACGGCAACTCCGCCAGATCGCTAAAGGTGCGGACGCCCCAGAGCGCAAACGTCTCGTGAATTTCTTCCGCCTTTTTTTGATCAATCGCCGCTAATGAACAATCGAGTTTCTTGATGGAGAGCGCGCCCAGGCGCCGCAATTCATCGCCGGCCGCAACGATCGTGACTCCTTTGCAGCACCGCGCCGCATGAATGGCCGTGTCAGCATTCGCCGCCAGCGCCACCCTGACAGCGATCTGCGATTGACGTGCGTGCCGCTTAATGGCCTCGGCGATATTTGTGCTCAGATCATTCCGGTCTTTACCGAACAACAGATACTGGCCGGCGACATCGAACACCACCGTGTCCGCGCTGGTTTGTTCCACCAAAGGTGAAAACGTAAAGGCAAAATCTACGAGCGCGGTGGTCATCGCACTCTGGTCAGAGACACTTCGTCTGTGAATGCAGGCAAACATATTCACCAGCAAATCCGAGGTTTGATTCAGGATTTGTCGCGGAACTGAATATTAGCGAACATTAACGAATACCGTCAAGGAGGAGGGTTTATTTAGCACTTCATTAGTATGTTGCCACCTCGGGGCAGTAGCCCGACCGTCAGGGAGAGCTCCCAATTAGTTTGAGCCCTCCCTGACGGTCGGGCTACTGCCCCGGATGCGGTGACTACTTGTTACCGCTTTGGTCTAAAGCGCCGATATTTCAGGCGCACTCCAAACTGGCAGTAAATCTTACAGGGCGAGTGGCCAGGCCAACCGGGCGTTCACGATTTACGCGCACCGTCGCTGCGCGCAAGAAATGAGCATGATTGGGAAGCGCGGGCTGGGGCGGCGACTTCCGGTCATCAGTTGCGACCAGGGAAAGATGTTTCGCCGAGCAGTCTTCCGGCGCAAGTGCCTGGTTCTCTGCTCGCGTGCTGAATGAATCACTGGCCGCCCAAACGGCGGCTTCGCGCTGCAACTCCAAAGCCATGGCCGCACACGAGCGCGCGCAGGCAATCGGCGTTAACACCAGTAACACGGTGGGGGTATTTTCAAGGGCCCGCCGAAAACGAAACCACCACGTCGAAATAATGCGACGCAAGGTGCGCGACGGCATATCCGCGAGATTGAGGGCGACCAAGCCAAAACCGCCGCTATGTAGCAATAAATCGGTCGCTTTAAAAGCCCGTTCGAGGTTGCTATGGCAACGCACCCACAGTAAGCGATCGAAACTCACCTGTGCTTTGGTAGCGGACCAGAGGTCGAACGTGTCGCTGCAATCGATCAACGCACAGGTTTCTTCGCTCAGGGTTGCGGCGGCCAGCGCTGCCAGCATCAGGGTGGTCCGGCCCGACGTCGCGGTCCCATGAATTTCGGTAATCGATCCGCGTGGGAATCCGGCGCAGACTCGATCAATCTCACCGATCCCGCTGCTCAGAACTTCGCGCGAGCGCTTTTCGGGCTTTTCAAACGCGTGTCCGAACCGATCGACGAGATCAGCTTCGATCTGTTTTTTGGCAACGGCGTTCATGTTTGCAATCACCCGAGTCCGGCGCCATAAGCGGGTTGCTCGCCTCGGGGCAGTAGCCCAACCCTCCCATACATGAGTCTTTGAGCCCTCCCTGACGGTCGGGCTACTGCCCCGTAGCAAATGACAAATGGCCAATATCAAATGTCAAATAATTCCGCCTCAGTCCCAGCCGTTTACTCATACTTCCTAATCACCCCTATCACCACCCCTTGAATCTGCACCCGCTGCGGCGGCCGGATCACAATCGGCTGGTAGTGCGGATTGGCCGGCTCCAGCCGCACCTGCTGCTTGTTGCCATAAAACTTCTTGACCGTCGCGTCACTGCCATCGATCAACGCCACCACCGTCTGCCCATTTTCCGCGGTCTGTTTGGCTTGCAACACAATCACGTCGTGGTCGCGTATCTGCTCGTCGATCATCGAATCGCCGCGCACCCGCAACGCAAACATCCGCCCTTCGCGCATCATGTCACGCGGCAGGCTAATCGTTTCATAATTCAAAATCGCTTCAATCGGATTGCCGGCCGCCACAATTCCCAACAACGGAATTTCATATCTCGCTTCCGTCTGCCCATCGTCTACCAGCTGAATGCCACGACTCACATTGCGAATGCGCCGGATAAACCCTTCCCGCTCGAGAATTGCCACCACGTTGTGGGCGCTGGCAGATGAAGTCATACCGAATTGTTTTCCAATTTCGGCAATCGTCGGCGGCTCCTGATGCTGATCGACATAATGCCTGATGTAATCCAGAACTCTTCTCTGCCGGGCAGTTATTGGCATTTGCGAATTTCTCCTTCCGAGAATGACTGAATATTAGCGAATATCACCAAACACTGTCCAGGGGAGGAACCTTCTTTTTGGAGCGCGGTGGCAGAGTCCCGATTCATCGGGACGGCGACATCACTTTGGATCTATCGCCCTGGCGCCACGCCAGGATCCAAAACTGTCGCCGCTCGGCGCCCGCCAAAAGCTGCCGGTGACGCAACGCTAATTGAAGTGTTAACATCGAAGCTCTCAAAACGGTCGCAGCAGTTGGCTCCTTACTGGTTATTAACAGCATGTCCGGCAGACTTCACTCAAAGAGAAGAGTCGTTTATGCCCTTGGTCTCCTGGCGATCCTCTTTTCTTTTCAGTCCGCTTTGGCCCAGAGTGACGATGAAACCGATCCCATCAAGCTTTTTGACAAAGGCCAGGATGCTCACGCCCGTAATGAACTGAAGCACGCCATCGAACTTTACGATGCGGCTATTAAGTTGAAGCCCGAGTTTCCGGAGGCAGAGTTTCAACGGGCGATCGCCTTGCTCGCGACAGATCGCGCGGCCGACGCTATCCAGGGCTTCAATCGCGCAGTGGCCCTGCGACCGGATTGGGCCATGGCCTATTCAAAGTTTGGCGTGCAGCTGTCATTGTCGGCGACCAATGATGCCGAGGCTGAACGAATCCTGCGGCGGGCGCTCGAGCTCGATGATAAAGATCTCGGCGCCACGGTCAGTCTGGCCGTCATTCGCGATCGCCATCGCGATCACACTCAGGCGGTCACTCTCATCAGGGCTGCCACTTCGTTAAAGGACGCGACTGCCGATACCTGGAGGCAACGCGCTTATATGGAACGCGACGCCGGGGATCTCAAAGCTGCCGTAGCCAGCATCACGCAGGCGGTCGCGCTGGCCCCCAATTCGATCACCAATCGAGTTACCCGCGCGCACCTGTTGATCGAGACCGGCGACCGCCCGGGCGCCCTAGCAGATCTGGACGCCACCAGGCTGGAACCGAACACCAAAGTCGGCATCGTCGCTGAGGTCGCGCAGTTATATGCGCGGGCCGGCAAACCCGAGCTGGGCCTGAAGCTGCTGGACGCTCTCAGCGAGAATGATCGAAAGCTGCCCGAAGTCATTATGCTGCGGGCCGACATCGCCGGCGACGCCGGATCGAGTGTCGAAGAACGGGCCGCCATGGAAGATTTACTCGCGCACAATCCGCACGACGCCACTTTGCTCGGGCGTCTGGGAAACGCCTATCGCCGCATCGATCCCGCCAAGTCGCAGGCATATTACGCGCTCGCGCTTCAGGCTGATCCGAAGAACCCGAAATATGCGACCGGCTATGCCGCAGCCTTGATTCAAGCGCGGAAGTTTGCGGAAGCCGAACCAATCCTCAAACAAGTAACTGCGGCGACGCCTGGCGATTACACTGCCCACGCGAATCTCGCCCTGGCGCTTTATGAGATGAAGCGATTTGCGGAAGCCCTGCCGGAGTATGAATGGCTGGCCAATGCGAAGCCGGAAATTGCTGCGACGTACTTTTTCATTGCGACGGCGCATGATAATCTCGCAGAGTACAGACCGGCCCTCGACGCGTATGAAAAGTTTTTGTCGCTTGCCGATCCGACAACGAACAAGCTGGAGATCGAAAAAGTGAATTTGCGTCTGCCGGGATTGCGGGCTCAGATTCAACGCGGAGACGGCGCGAAACAAAAGCGACCCTGAATCAGTGTCACCGACCTTTTGTCAGTGACTAACCGGGAGCTCACAGACCGAGAGTCTGTGCCACTTAATTGACGCCCATGTCAGTTTCGCTGCGCTATCAATCGTTGGTCCTGTTGCAGATAATTGCCGCCTGCGCGCTGGCCACCTCAGCGGCAGCGCAGGATCCGGAATTGCCGCGGCTGCCGGCGCCGCCGCCGATGCATCTCGTTTCGAAATCCGACCGCACTGAGCTGGACAGCGCTCGAGATCCCAAGGCGCGAATGCGCGCCGCCATCACCATCGCCGAAGCACACCTCACGCAAGCCGAGAAACTAACGGACGATAAGAAATTCGACGAGGCTTTAGCCGCGTTGGGTGGATATTTAGGTTTGATTGGCGACCTGCGCGATTTCTTCGCCAAGTTGGACGCGACCAAGAACAGCACTCGGGATCTCTATCGTCATTTTGAATGGCAGGTGCGGACACATATTCCGCGGCTGGCCATCATTCAGCGCTCGACTCCGGCGGCCTACGTGCGCAACATCAAGGACGCTGAAGAGTTCATCAAAGACACCCGCGATGAAGCCCTGGATTCTTTCTACGGCCACACGGTCCTGAAGGAACCGCCGCCGGAAAAGGCCCTGGCGCCGCCGTCGGGCGGGGCCAAAGATTCCGCCAACACCAAACACCCATGAACCCGCTGCCTCGAAGACAACTCATATGGTCTTTGGCTGTCGTATGCTGTTCGATACTCTTTGCCGGTCCAGTGCAGGCTCAGCGAGACCATCTCACTGACGCAGAGACCGATCTCATCAGGTATTGGCAGGAACTCGACAAGCGAACGGACGTCTTTATCAAGGCGGCTGATCGCCGGTTTGCGATTATCAACGGGGCGACGCCGGCGCCAATTAAGAAAGTCGACAAAGAGGAACCCGACTGGGGCGACGTGCCAAAGGGCACGCGCGCCCAGTTGCTGGGCGACATTGCCGGGATTCTCGACGAAGCCATCACGAACATCGACAACAGCGCCACGCGTGATCCGAAAAATCCGCTGGTCACCCGCGCGTTAAAGAAACTGACCAACGCCGCGAACGGCTATGTCGATCAACTGAATTCGTTAAAGACCAAGACCACCAACGCGGATGAGGTGGACGCCATTGAGCGGATCAACGACGAGGCCAAGGAAATAATTCAAGCCAGCGGCCACCTGCCATCCGGCGCCGTGGAAGACGAACCCGCAGATAAGAAAGACAAGAAGGACAAGAAAAAGAAGCCGGAGTGAAAGGGCGAAAAGGAGCTTGAAACTATAGGAGATATGCGACCTATAGGACCTATGGGACATATACGACCTATAGGTCCCATGAGTCCCATAGGTCTCATTCTCGCCCTTCGCTCTTTGCCCTTTGCCGCCTACTCTCTCCCCTTCTTCAACACCTCAGTTGCCAGCTTGATGCCGCCAATGATCCGATCGAGGCCATCCTTCACATTCGTGGAATTTCGATCATCCAGCGCCTGGCGAAAGTCGGTTAGCGGTTGCGAGGCGTAGCCGGTGAAGGTTCCCGGCGCATAAATCTGATGCCGGTACCACGGCCGGCCAATTAATCCGCGGGGATCGATAAAGGCACGTTCGGCGCTCATCAACGCGTCGTTCAACCGGCGCAGCCGCACCGCTGCCGTTCGATCATCGCTCGCGAGTTTCTGCTTCTCGAGTTCGATCCGCGCAGCTTCATCGGCAAAATCTTTCAAGGCATCGTTCATGGCCTTTTCGTCGATAGCTTTATCGAGGTGGCGGCGCTTGGCCAGCCTCACACTTTCATCAAAGTATTCGCGAATCTGCATCGCATAATCAGTGTAATTGAAGGCAAGCGCCGGCGCGTCAGCCAGCCGCAGGGCCATCGTGCCCCACAACTGCGCAGAGGCCACGTGATAGGCAAAGTCGGGATCGCCAAACTGGGTCATCCAGTAGAACGAGTCGTAAGCCGAGTGGTAGACCCCGTAGTCTCCGCCAAAGCCCATGTCAGTTGAAGCAATCCCCAGATGCTGCAGGAATGGCGTGTAATCGGAACCGGAACCCAGCGGCGAAATGCGCGCTTCCGAATCGTAATCAGCATCCAGTTCGTTCCGTTGTTCGCGCGCCCGATCGGTCCATTGCTGATAGACAGTCTTGCCCGTCTTGGGATCTTTTACCTCACGGGTGGCGGAGCGAATCAATCTCCAGAGAGAAGGCACCGCCGACGCGCTGTAGTTCGGTCCATTGACCGCCACGTCAACGTTCAGATACGCGACGGCTTTCTGCTGTAGCTCGGCGGCGTTTTCCTCGGCCCATTCAGTCGAGCCGATCAAGCCGTACTCTTCGCCGTCCCAACTGCAAAGGACGATGGTGCGGCGGGGCTTCCAACCATTTTTGAGGAGTTCGCCAAAGCCGTGCGCCGCTTCGAGCATCGTCGCGGTGCCGCTGTTCGGATCGACGGCTCCAAACACCCAGGCATCGCGATGATTCCCCATGATCACCCAACGATCGGCTTCATCGCTGCCGTCAATTCGCGCGACCACGTCCCAGAGCGTCCGCTGCGCATAATCCATGTCGGTTTTCAGATGGACGCGCACGTCGCTGGTGCCGCCGGCGTGGTAAGGAAACGGGAAGGCGCCTTGAAAGCCGCGCGGCCGCACCGGGCCTTTGAGCGGCTCGATCAACTTGCGCGCTTCGTCGTAAGCGAGCGGCTGCACCGGAATCCGGGGAATGTCGGCATAGGCTTCTTCCAGACTGATGCGCGGTGTGCCGGGAATCGCGGGCTTGCCCGGCGTCAGCGGATCGCCCGGATACTGAAACAGAAATTGCACCGAACCACGCTGCCCCGAGGTTACCGGACGCCACGGCCCCTTGGGATAAACCTCGCCCTGGGCATAGCCGTCATCAGCCGGGTCCGAATAGATGATGCAGCCCACGGCGCCGTGGTCCTGCGCCACCTTGGCTTTCACGCCGCGAAACGAATTGCCGTAACGCACAATGACAATTTTGCCTTTCACGTCGACGCCGGCTTTGGCGAGCGCGTCATAGTCGGGCGGCAAACCATAGTTCGCGTAAACCAACGGCGCCGTAACGTCGCCGGAAGCGGCATAACCATTGAAGAGCGGAGTAATCTTTGCATTCGCCGAGGTGGGATCGTCTTTGACGACCGCTTCGCGCACGGAAATCTTTTCGCGCCGGGGCGCAATCAACTCGACAACCGGATCGGTCTTTGGGTAGTTCAGCCAGACCTGGTACTCCTTGAGCTCGGCGGACAATCCAAATGAGCGCATCTGATCGCGGACGTAAACCGCGGTCGCGTAATCTTCCGGCGTGCCTGCAATGTGCGGCTCGGCAGTCAAACGTCGCAAGTGTTCCCGCGCGGATGCGCCCTGCGGCACGGCCCGGAACTGCTCTTCAATGCGGCGCTCATCCTGCGCCCTGGCCGTTGAGAAACCATCGATTGCCTGAGCGAAGGTAAGCGGCTGGAATGAATTGACGAAGAAAATAAGGGCGAGAACAAGTGGCGACCGAACATGTTTCATTAAGAAGCCTCCGGACTACTGTGCATTACCGGCGGCCCAGTGCCATCCGCATCAGCGGATGGGACAAAGCGCGCCGTCGAGTTGCTGGTTTTGATCCATCCACTGACGCGGATGGTCCCGACCATTTATTTTTGAACTATGTCTCGTAACCCGGCGTAAAATGCCCTGAGGAGAACCAGCCAATGGAGAGCCGCTACTACCCAGGTGTTGAAGCCGACATTATCAAGCTGATGACCGAACTTCGCGATCTTTTCGACGAAGATTTCGAAGTCCAAACCATGAACGTTTCATCTACCGCCGTGCTGCAAGCGCGCAAGTCTAGCACGTTACGCGACCTCACGGGACTCTCGGCCGCACTGACCATCAAAGTCACCCCGGAAACCGGCGGCACCCGCGTCGAGATTGGCATGCAGAAATGGTTCGACAAGGCGGCAGTCGCAGCCGTGGCCCTGGCGCTCTCGGCCGGCTTGTTGTTGGCCCTCCCGGCGCTGGGAGCTTACTGGCAATACAAGTTGACCGAAGACGCCTGGAAAATTATCGAAGCGCATATCGCGCGCAAGGCCGGCGGGTACGTCCCGCCGATGCCGGGACGTTGTGGGAAATGTGGGTCAGCTCACACGGCGGGCGCTGCTTATTGCTCAGGCTGCGGCGCGAAACTGCGTTCGGGATTTCCTTGCCCGCACTGTGACGCAATTCAGAAAGATCCGGCCGCGCGATTTTGTAACTCGTGCGGTAAATCGCTGACGACGTGAACGGATAGCCGGCGGCGATAATCGATGCGTCTCGACTCAGCGATAAAACGGCTCATCTTCTGTTTCGGCATTTGTTTGTCGATTCATGGCCACGCCCACGGTCAACAGCCGGAGGCGCCGGACGTAATCAAGGTCGATACTAATCTGGTGGTGTTCGACGCGCAGGTCGTAGATAAGAAAAGCGGGCGCGTCATCGGCGATCTGACAAAGAATGACTTCGAGCTTACCGATAACGGCGTCAAGCAACAGATCGATTATTTCTCCCGTGATGAATTGCCTTTGTCGATAATCCTCCTGCTCGATGTCAGTCGCAGTGTGCGGCCCATTGTCCATGACGTGCGCGACGGCGCCCTCAACGCGCTGCAACGCCTGAAGCCGCAAGACCAGGTGGCAGTCATGGCCTTCGCGGCGCACACGAGTCTGGCGCAGGACTTCACTACTGACCGCGCGCTGGCCGCCCGGAAGATTCAGGACGCCACCGCCACCAGCGTCCTCGGCGACGGCACCTTCCTGCCGGCGGCCTTAAGAGAAGCCGCATTCCACATGGAGCACTCCAACACTCCCAGCAGCCGGCGCGTGATCATCGTGGTCACCGATAACATTGCGCCGGACGGTGGGCAGGATACTTTGCACGACGTTTCGGAAAGCGGCGCGGTCATCTATGGCCTAATTGTCCGCGCGGCCATCGGCAAAGTCTTCAACGTAGTCTCTCTGGGAAAAATCAAAGCGGTGAACAAGTTCGCTGACGAAACCGGCGGCGAGGTCATGGGCGCCGGTAAAAGTGAAATCGATCAGAAGTTAGGGGTCATGATAGATCACCTGCGCGCGCGTTATGCCATCGGATTTCGTCCGTCAGATACGAACGACAATGGGAAGTTTCGCCCGGTGAAGATAACGGTGTCGCCCGCGACGAAAAAAGAGAAACCAATCGTACTCACCCGGCGTGGATATTATCTGCGCCGCCGCGACTGACGACAATAGACTAATGATGAAGCCTCATCGTGGTTCAGTAATTCTGGCGTTCGGCATTCTCGGGCTGGTCACCTGTCAATTATTCGGCGTGGCAGCCTGGGTGATGGGCAACGCCGATCTCGAAGAGATGGATCGCGCTTACATGGATCCGTCGGGCCGCGATCTCACTAAGACGGGAAGAATTCTCGGAATGGTCGCGACGGGATTGTTGTTCACGTCCTTAATTATTGTCGCCTTCTTTGTGTTGATTCCGATGCTCGCGCGATCGTTCTAGTCAGTCGTGCCTCAGCGCGCGCACCGGATCGATGCGCGACGCACGCGCAGCCGGATAGAGAGCCGCCAGAATCGAAACACCCAAGGCGAACAGAATTGCTCCCAGCCACAGCCACGGCGGCAAATGGAAGAAATCGACAAACGCTGCGCCCTGGGGCTTCAGGATGAATCGGTAAGCCAGGCGATTTGCGATCACATCGATAACCCAGGCGGCAATTGATCCAATCGCGCCACCCAGTACGCCAATCACAGCCGCCTCAAAAAAGAAGATCAGTTTTATTTCCCGGTCCTCAGCCCCGATGGCTTTCATGATGCCAATCTCGCGGGTGCGTTCCAGAATCGACATGATCATCGTGTTGGCGATTCCAAACGAGGCCACCAGCAACGAAATTCCGCCCAACAAGCCAAGCACTGAATTGATGATCAGGAAAACCGTGCGTATCTGATCCAGCTGATCGACAATCGAGAAACTGCCCAGACCCATCTCTTTGATCTTGTTTCGCACATCGGGGAGGGCGACGGGATCGGTCACTCGCACCACTGCTGAGAAGTAGCCCGGCGATTGGTCGTCGCCGATGGCGCCGCTCTCGCGCGCCAGGGCCATCATCACTTGTCGCTGTTCGCCGGCATGTTCGTTTGACCACTGTTCGGCTGCTTTGATGGGAATGTTGACGTCGGCCAGCGGCATCAGCCCGCGCGCCGGTCCCGGCCCGCCGTTCGGCTTGATTTCCTTGAGCACTCCCGCAATTCGAAACGTCCGGGCGACCGCCACCCCGCTGCGCGAGGGCGTGGATTCTCCGCCACCCAGCGGCAATCCAAAAAAGCTCGCTTGATCGTCGCTGCCCGGTTCCCCTTTCTCGCCGTCTTTCGCCGGCACCAGGAACTCGAGCGGCTTCCCGACAGCATCTGCCGCCGAGGCGAACCCGGCGTTTTGCACAAAATTGAAACTGACCACGGCTTCGTCCGCGTCGGGCGAGCTGATCATCTGGCCGGCTTCGAATTCTCTGAAGCGGGCCGACAGATTGGGCACATTACAGCCACTGACGGTCTCGCCAGAGGCCTTGCCATTTGCCCGAATTTGCGTATTGAAAAAAACTGCCGGCTCGATGTAAATGACTCCCGGAATCTTCGCGATTTCAGCCACCGCAGCGTCGTCCAGAATTCGCGTGGGCGCATCACTGTTGCGCGTGGGTGGACCCGGCGGCCGGTCACCGCCGTTACGTCTTGCGGTGGATGAGCGATCCATCGCGGCAGTAAGACTCTTGCCGTAAACCGACATCTCGCTGAACAGATCCAGCGCCTTGAATCGCGACAGCAGATTCCGCTGCAAGCCAAGGCCAAATGAGACCATGGTCACGATGACCGCGACGCCGACAATCACGCCCATCGACGTAAGCGTCGCGCGCAGCTTGGCCTCGCGCAGGTTGCGAAACGCCAATTTGAGCAAATCAAGAAAAGGCATACATTAATGACGCGCTTTGGTGACTTAGATTAGCTTAATTCTCGCCGGTGTCAGAAGCCCGAATGGAGCGCGGGCATCCTTGCCCGCATGAGCGCGAAGCGCGAACAGAGTGTGCTTGCGCATGCTTTGCGGGCAAGGATGCCCGCGCTCCATAATGGTCGTGCAACCGACTGTCACATTTCTGTATCTAATAGTTCCCGACACCTTGACCGCGAGATAGCCCTCAAGAGATACGGCAACCGACGGCCTCGACCTCACTTGAATCAAGCAGTCTTGCGAAACCCGGCGAAGCCTGTTAGAAAGCAAAAATTAAGGAGTAACCCCAGATGTTCCGTATCAAGACTACCTACGCCAAATTGACTGCTGTTGTAGCGTTAACGTTCGCGTTTGCTGCTGCCTCGACCGCCAAGACCCATTCGGACCCCGCTTTTTCAAATATCAAGATCAAGAACTTCGGCAAGATGGATGACCGGCTGTATCGCGGAGCGCAGCCGAAAGATCAGGATTACAAGGACCTCGCGGCTTTGGGCGTCAAGACGATAGTGGACCTCCAGGACAGCCCGACCAGCTACGAGAAGCGCAGCGCCGAAGCCGTGGGAATGCGTTATGTGAATATTCCCATGAGCGACTCGAGCTATCCGAAGCAGGAATCGATCGATACGTTTCTCAAGCTCGTTAACGACCCCTCCACCGGCGTGATGTTCATACACTGTGCGGGCGGCCGTCATCGCACCGGAGTCATAGGCGCCGTCTACCGGTTCAACGTGAACCACTGGACCTTCGATCAGGCTTACAACGAAATGAAGGACTATGATTTCTATACACGTTGGGGCCACGGCGATCTGTTGACTTTCGTTCAGGATTACGCGCAGAAGCTGCCGATGACTAACAACGCCGCCGCGGCGGCCGCCAGCACCTCGCAGAAGAACTAAGCCCGGGTCCGTAGCCGGATCGAGAGAGACAGAACTGAAGTTCCCGAATCCGATTTTCCGATTCGCGAATTCAAAGAAGGCCGCTTCAAATCGAGGCGGCCTTTTTTCCTTGGAGTGCGCCGGCGGCGACGGCGCTTTGTTACTGTCTTTCGATCCCTGATGCTCCGAATTAGAAAGCGGCGTCAAGCCACGGCACCCCAAATGTCTCCATTGCATTCCGCTAGCACTTTTCTTTCCGTTCATCCTCACGCCTAAGCAGCCGTATGTCGTTTGCTAGAATTGAAGGCGAGCATTTCCCTCGGGCCTCCAATCAACCATCTCCTCTGCTCTTCCCGGACAGGAGCTTACCGTGCACTCAAGATTTCGAAACCGCTGGACGATTTTGTTCACCAGCATCATCGTGGTCGCCGTCTTTTCAATCGGCTTCTCAAAAGCACACTCGAAAAAGAAAACGAAATCGCACAGCGATAAGTCAGCCGCCGTGCTGTGGCGCGATCCCGGCAACATTCGCAATCGCGATATGTACTACGGGCCCGGTTCCAAAGAACTCGCTCCGGCGCCGCCATTTCATTTCGTGAAGGAAGTCACTGAAGGCGGTATGCCGAAGTTCGATGTCGAAGACGCGCGCGGCACCAAGTGGCGGGTGAAGCTCGGTCCGGAAGCCCAGGCTGAAACCGTCTCCAGCCGTTTGGTATGGGCCGTCGGCTACAACGCCGAAGAATCCTATTACTACAATAGGGTGCAGATTAACGGCATGCGTCCGTTGTCGCGCGGCCAGAAATTTGTTCAGGGCGACTCCGTCGTCGGCGCGCGTTTCGAGCCGCGCCGCAAGAATGTTGAGCGCGGCGCCAACTGGGATTGGAGCAAGAATCCCTTCAAAGGCACACGCGAACTTAACGGCCTCAAGACGATGATGGTGGTGCTGAACAACTGGGACACCTTCAAGAAAAACAACCGCGTGCTCACAGTTAAGGACACCGGCGATAATGTCTACACTGTAACCGATCTAGGCGCGACCATGGGCGCAGCCGGCGGCATCGGCGGCCATCGGTCGAAGAACAACGCGAACGATTTTGCGCGCTCGAAATTCGTCAGCCAGGTAAAGGACGGCAAAGTGAAATACGGCTACGATCTGAAGCCGAAGAAACTTGGAATCCTCAGCGCCGTCTGGCCGCCATATTACTTCCGCCAACGCAATGCGACTAACCGGATGAATAAAGTGCCGGTGCAGGATGCGGCGTGGATCGGCTCACAGCTGGCGCAACTTTCTGATAATCAGCTGCGCGACACTTTCCGCGCGGCGGGCTATGACAAGGCCACCACCGAGCAATACGTGCGAACTCTACGAAGCCGGATTAATGAATTGAATCGAGTGCAAGATGCGCAGTTGGCCAGCAAGTCCAGGAGAAACCACTGAAACTGTTCGAAGTATTAATCGAGGTTAGCCAAATGCAGGCGGTGGTGTGTTTATCTCGTGTAGCAGGTAAGGAGCGAGTTCCTTAGCGGCTTCAAGCGCATCCCCCTCCCCCAGATTGATTCCAAAGAAATAGGTTTCTCCGGATGTTGTATCGACCGCGACCGTGCCGTTTCGCGGATTTCCGTATGGAGAACCTAAGACACTGCGCGATGGATAGCCAGTGACTCGCACATCCACTACCTCCTGCACTGGACACGACCGGGTCCAGCCGAAGCCGAGAACTTCGCGGCGATAAATGAATAAGTGATCGCGAACTGAAATCACTTCGCGCCCGAACACGTTCCACAGCCAAGTGACCGTCGCAACTACTTCGCCGACAGCCCACGCACAGAGCCAAAGAAACAGGAACCGCCCCGTCCCCGTCATCAAACCCTTTATCAATGCCCGTCCACCAATTGTCCAGCCGGTCAGCCAGACCAGCAGGAAAAACACGAGGAACCAATTCGTCCTTACCTTGATGGTGATCGATATCTCGCGGCGGTCTTTCGTTATGTTGACTCGTTGTGACGCCATTCCATCAGAAAGTGAGTGCCGGTTCTACCTCGCTCGCAGAAGCCCAAGCGCCGATACAACTCTGCGGCCTGGTTAAGGATGTGAGTCTGCAAGCGCACCGGGACCTGGCGGGACGCCGCCTGGCTGATTACATCTTGCATGACATGCGTGCCAATGCCGCGGCGCTGGAACTCCGGGTCGATGACCATCTCATGCACATAGATTTCGCCGGCCAACAACTCGACCCAACAATAGCCACAGGGCAAAGCATCGCAGTAAATAATCTCGTGGACGTCGGCGTTCCAGCGAGCCTCAAATAGCGCGTCCGCCTCCGCTGTCTCCCATCGGCCATACTGGCGGGTGACGACCTCCTGATAAGCGCGATGATGAACTGCGCGCACAAATTCATGATCGGTCTCAGTCGCCTGGCGCTTGGTCACAATCATTGGCTGATTACTTTTCGGCCACGCTCACGAGCGCGTCATTCGCTCGCTGCGAGAAACAAACTGTGAGAAACGGTCAAGAATATCCTGGTTCGCCTCCTCTTGAAGATACAGCGTGCGCGCGTCGAAGATGATTGTGTGGCCGCCGTGATAGGGAAGAAAGTGGCGCTCTTTAAAGCGCAGTAACTCGCCTTCGCGAAACTCATTTCCGTAATAGTCTCGAAACGACTGCCGCACGCGATATTCAGAGCCGGGAATAAGGTTATAGACAGTCTCGTCAGATTCGCGATCGTTTCGGTCAGAAGGTGAAGTGTATCCAGTTGTCATCGATACTGACTCG
>Ga0126369_10001804_pt1 | contig 15034 bp, 15 predicted proteins | sample PanSoiMetaPlot_1_FD_109646 | JGI IMG/M metagenome (GOLD analysis project Ga0126369, IMG submission 109646) | Tropical forest soil microbial communities from Panama - MetaG Plot_1 | ecosystem: Environmental > Terrestrial > Soil > Tropical forest > Bulk soil | place: Panama | collected 2016-02-17 | reverse complement strand
TACTACAGGACGCGGCCTCTCTGTAGCGGGTGGAGATGCATACGCTATTACTTGCAAGTCAGCAGCGAGTATCACGTAAGGGGAGACATATGCCAAAAGCAACTGTATCACAGGAACTGCATCATCATGATCTAAAGACAGTGGATGGTGGCTTTGTCGCATTGAAGCAACTTAGCTTCGATCAAATGCTTGAACGGCGTGACAAAGCTATGCGGACTAGCATGGAGGCTTCGCAGGGTAGACAGCCTACCTCAAAAATTGAGTTGGAAAGTATGATGCAATGGACTCGGTTCTTCGAATTTTCCAATTGCATCGTAGAGCATAATCTAGAGGGCGATGACGGACAGCTTCTAAACTTCAGCAATCCAATGACTTTGAAGATACTCGATCCCAAAGTCGGTGCTGAGATAGAGCGACTAATCGAAGAACTGAATCAGGAGGATGAAGAGTCTTTGGAGGATTTTACCAAGCGACTCTCTACGTCCTCACAGACCGAAGAGAATACGCAGAACGGAGATACGGTACAGAGCTAACTAAAGAGGTAATTATCTGGATTCGCATAACTCGCCTGTGTGAAGTATTCCATCAGCTTCCATACACAGGCGGGTTATGCGAACAGCCGTATAGTGCCATGCTACGGATAGAGAAAGTTAAGCTCGCAGATAACGTAGTTGAGGAAGCAAAAGAAAAGACAGCTTCTAATAAGGCCAAAGCCGAGGAAAGACTAAGGGAAAGACTTGGCACTCAGAGCGCGTGAACTATACTATTTCGTTCGGATAGGTAACTTTGCTACCCGTCCGCTACGTCAGCTAGAAGCTGACTTTAGAACTATGGGCGCAAGTAGCGAAGTCGCTACGGAACGTTTGGCAGCTCTACAGGCTCAGTCAAGAAAGCTACTTGCTGCACAACAAGAAGCAGCCTCAAGAGCTATGGTTCCTGGCATAATGCCGAATGTCCGCCTTGCGGCAATTCGTGAGGCTCAAAAACACGGCGAAGCATTAGCTGGCGTTAATTCGCAAATCACAAGACAAAATGAATTACTTGCCGAACAGCAAGTAATGGCTAGGCAAGCAAAGCTTGGTGCCTTTACTGATGCTGCCCGAGGTTTTCAATACGCTAGTGCTGGAGTTGTTCTTGGCTTTGGTCTAATGGCTCATGCAGCAGCTAATTTCAATACAGAAGTTGCAGCAGCAGCTACTCAGGTAGGTACAAGCTTTAGAGGTATGCAGAGGGCTACAGGCGCTATTTCTCAAGGCATTTTAAAACAGATGCAGCAGTTTCCTGCATCAGCTAAAGAAATGGCTGATGCTGCCTACCAAATCTACTCATCTGTTACTCTCGTAGGTAATCAATCTCAGCAGACAGCCCAAGGTCTTAAAGTTTTGCGGTTAGCGAACATGGCCGCTGTGGGGGGATTTACCGACCTCGGAACCGCAACTCAATCAGTTATCAGAATTTATAACATCTTCGCCAAACGTTCAAGCGATTCCGCTAAGAACCTAGAACAACTCAAGCGTTTGTTAGATATCACAGCTTCTACTGTTCGATTTGGTGCATTCAACTTCAAAGACTTTACTGCTGCATTAGCTAATGCTGCCCCTGCTGCATTATCGGCTAATCAGTCGTTAGGACAGTTAGGTGGCGCGGTAGCGTTCCTATCTAGAGCGTTGGGAGCTAGATCAGCAGCCGTATCTTACGCGAGATTGCTGGAATTCATACAACGTGGTGAAGAGGGTTTCAAGAAATTTGGCATCTCGATAAGAGATTCAACTACGCATGCGATGCTTCCGCTCAGTGAGATTATTACCGAGATAATCCACAAATGGCCCGGACTCGTTACAGGCCAGTTAACGTTCATCAAGTGGGCAAAAGAAATTACTAAGGGTACCGGCGTCGGAACAATGGGGACTATTCAGTTTCGTCGTGCATTGACCTTGCTGATTCAGCATAACCAGGATTATCTGAAGGTACTACATGATACGATCAATACTCATGGACAGTTTGCGAAGTCTTACGAGATAATGCGTAAAACAGCAGGCATTCGCTGGCAAGTTTTCTTGAACCAGCTACATGCAATAAGCATAGAGCTGGGGGCTACGCTAATTCCCTTCTTCGAGAAATTCTCTCGACCAATTCAAGAAGTTGTCAAGTGGTTTAATAACCTCCATACCTCTACAAAGAATCTTATCGTAACTATCACAGCTTGGGTTGCTGGACTTACGTTGGTGGTATCCACAATTGGCGTAGTCCTAGGTTCCCTAGCTCGACTAAAAACTTCAATAATGATACTTAGAGGTACTCAGGTAATTGGTCCTGCTGGTATAACATCGCTAGAGAGAGCCAATACTAGAGCTGGCCGTCTGCTCGGCCTCTTGGGACGTATTGCAAGTGTTGGCTTTATAACTATTACAATCACAATGCTCATTGTGTATGAATTGCAAGCGCACAAGCATGGAATCGAGAATTGGCTCAATAACCTAGCTACGAATGTAAGACAAAAAGTTCATAATACTTTTGGTGCAATAGGACTGGGTTTCTTGGTTCCTATGCATGGTGGACCTGCGGGTACTGATCTATTTCCGGATGAAGCACGTCGAAGAGCAGCACAAGCATTTGAACGTGCTGCTCCACATGATATGCCTCTTGGTAGACTTAGAGGACGTGATTGGGGTGAAACAGTTAAGACAGTAGCGGCTCGTACAAGCAACGCAAATACTCAACAGCAACGTCAGAATTTGAGCATTCAGCAATATATCAAGTTGCTGGAACAAGCCCAAGCTGCTGTTAAGAAAGATCCGTCATATGCGAATTATCTACGACTTTCACAAATCACCGACGAAATCTCAAAGAAGTTCAAGGGTCCAGTAGCTGACGCAATTAATTCAGTGGCGTCAGCAAACGATAAAGCCGCAAAGAGGATGGTTGACAACGCTAACACTGTTAATCAGTCTCTAGACCAAATGGTACAGAAGTACGAGGAATTGAAGCAAGCCAATGAAACTGCATTTGGTGATGTAACTCAGCAGCCGTTGGTACAGAACATGATGCAGTACGGGATAATGCCGAAGTTCCGTGACTTTATGGGGGATATCACAAGTCAGGTTCGGAAATTCGAGGTATGGCGGAAAGACTTAGCGCGTGGACGGCAACTACTCCCCAGTAATTTGTTGGCACAGATTCAACAGGCAGGTCCAGATTCAGACCTTTTCCTAGCTGGTCTATTGCGCCTAAGTCCGAAACAACGGCAACAGTATGTAAATATGTGGAAGCAAGGTCAGCGAGATATCAAACAAGCCACGCAAATTGATTTTACGAACCAGCTACCGGATTGGCGTCGTCATGGACGTAAAGCGGCAATTGAATTCGTTAAGGGAGTCGGCGACGAAAGATCATGGGTACGTCAGCAATTGCAAAAAACTTTCCATGTTGATCTAACGCCGGTTGTCCATAGACGGCCTCATCATCAAGCAGCGGGCCATACGACCGTCAATCACAATAACAACTCTATTACCGTCAATCAGGGTCATGAAGATTTGAGCACCACATTGAGAAAAGCTAAGCACCAGCAGAAACAGAGAGCTAGAACGGTTATGGGTCAGAGATGATCGACGCTATGAGCTTCACTAACTTGAACGGCCAAGTATGGCAGTTCAATACTGATACTTGCCCACTTAAGGAATTTGACGTAGAAACTAGTAACAGGACGATTGACGTACCTCGTATGCAGGAACATGGTAGTTGGCCTGCTTACAGTTACCAAGGCCCGATGCTTATTCACATAACAGGTGATTTGCTCTATAACGACGCTACGACATATATGAGTGGCAGAATTCAGATGCTCCAAACACTCGTTCCTGCCGGTGTCGTAGTTAAAGACAGGACTATGGGTACGATACGCATAACGTTCACAGGCCAGGAACCTATGTACTCTGACGATGTTACGCTCGATGCGCTGCCTTCCATACCTATGCGCGCGCTGTATCCTAGCGTAACTGAATTCACTATCACATTCAAAGTATTTAGACCATACTTGATCGGAGCAGGCTCGGGAAAGTTTTACACGATCTAATGGCAAAATGGATCGTAAAACATTTAGATCACAGCGGCGCGGTGATAGATGAATTTAAGCCGATCAATCTCGACTTCACTCTAGCAATAGATGAAGCGGATGATATATCCTATGACGTTCCACTAGCTGATCCTCAAGTACAATGGTTCACGACAGTTGGACCTAAGCGAACAGACTTTCTGCTGGAACGTGATGGACAGGTCATAACAGCCGGTATACACTCATACGCTGCATCTAAGCGAGGTTCTGAGCTAGCCAATGTTCAAGGCAAGAGTTGGCTATGGTATCTCCAAAACCGACATTATCCCTATAATGCACAAGACCCAAATAGATGGCTCGGCGGTGACTTGCTGCCTTATAGGAATAATCTCATACGGAAGCCAAATCTCGGATATCAGGCATATGACCATCCCGGTAAGATCATTACAGATTTGCTAGATGTTACACTATCTCGTCCTGAGAGCTTACAAGGCATTCACTATAGCCTACCCAATGCTGGGCCTAAAGTATTCTTTTCAATCCAACTAGCGGATACCGAAACTATCTTCGATAAGATCAAACAACTCAGTGACATGGGTACGAGCGGTGAAGGTCAAGATGGTGGTTTTCACTTTAGGATCAATCCGGATAAAGAGTTCAAGATATACTTCCCGTCCAGATACCCAAAGGATGCAAGAACGAACCCTGGTAGCTGTATCTGGACATTTGATGATATAGTACCTCCGACAGAAATCGTCGAAGCCGAATTCCAGAACAATGGACCAGAAATGACTCATATACTGGCTAACGGTTCAGGTACAGCCATTAGGAACCCTTATCGCTCTTTGGGCGATCATCAAACTCCTGGTGTTTTTCGTCGTTGGGACGGTACGGCTAGCTGGTCAGATGTTCAGGATGCAAAGCAGCTAACCTCATTAGCTCAAATGCATTACTCAGCGGCGATGTATCCTGCCATTACATTGCCAATCAAGATCATGCCACATGCAATACCAGGCTTTTGGGATACATTCAAGCCTGGATTGGCCGTGTGGGTGAATTTGGATTTCGAGGTACGCCGTGTAACGGAAGGTTTCAAGATAAACACAATGCATTGTGTAGTAGATAGTGAAGGGAATGAGCAAGTAGATTTGAATGTAGAACAAATCATGCCTCTTGGATTTGTCGGGATAAACATGGGATGAGAGCTAAAGCGCAAGACGTAGACGTTTTTGATCTGCAACGCAGGCAGATCGAAGCATTGCAATTGGCGATCGTTGAACTGCAAAAGCAGCTAATGGTTCCAACTGTCCCATTGTACGACCATCAAAAATTTCCAGATTGGAGCACTAGCAATGTGCCAGTAAGTGATCCAAGTACGGAAATCTACGATACTACGACTTATCCTAATCGTGCGACCGAAGGACAAATGGTCCGTGAGCTTAATGCAAAAGGTGGCATTTGGACTCACGGCGATGACCATAAATGGCATGTTGCAACTCCCGCCAGAGCAAGACTAGAAAAATCAATTGGAGCAACACAGCCCGTAGCCCCAATAGAAGATTACGTCAAGTTCGATTACGCCTACAATACTTATCCAGGCTATTATGAAATCGGATCTACGAGAGATGCTAGCTTCAAGGTCATCTTCATACAAAGACCTGGCGTTTATTGCGCGCAGTATCGTCTCAATTTCGATGGACTTCCGGGTGGGCACCCTAAAGTCATATACAACACACAGCTCTTTGAACCCGATTGGGACGGTTTTGTCGGATATGTAACTCAGCACACTATGCTCAGTTGGAACAACGAAGTACACCATTCGGTCATTTTCATAGTTCCCGATGATGTGCTAGATATGTGGCCTGGAAACTTCGCGCCATTGGGTATAACTCCTCGCGGAATGCCGATGTACATAACTGCTTGGGTTGATCCAGATTCGACAGTCTCATCCTTCTCAATGGGCGGTACCGGAAGTCCAACAGATTATTCAGGAACTTATCTTGAGGTGATTAGGATTGGACCGACAGATATGGTAGATATCAGCGGTGGCCGCGCACAAAGCGGTACTATCTACACTCCGCAGCCTGATCCGGTTAGCGGAAGTGTAACTCCAGATTTGTTTGCAGCAGCAGCCCCTATGGTAGCAATGGAAGCAATGCCAACACGACCACTACCAGGCGAAAGGAGAGCAGAACAGATAGATAGCATAATGCAAGAAACCTGGGAGCCTAGAGCTATATGAACCTCTCGCTAACATCACCATATACAAGGAACGACGACGTTACACGATTGCAAACCGCTCTAAAGAAAAAGGGCTGGTTACAGGGCGCTGTGGATGGGGTCTATGGACCCGATACGGCAAGAGGAGTATATAAGGGCAAATACTGGCTTGGCTACAGAGTACCGGATCAAAGTGCAGCTAATCTCTTTTACGATTACGCAACAGGAGCCAAACCACCCACAACGGCGATGACAGCACGCATAGAGCGACGAACCAAGCTAAAAGAAACTCAGCCCAATCGCCTAAAGATGATAGCTGAGGCAAAAAAATGGATAGGCACAAAGGAAAATCCCGCCGGAAGTAATCGGGTTATGTTCAGTAATTGGTATGGAATGGTCGGGCCGTGGTGCGCGATGTTCGTGAGTTATTGCGGTGTCAAAGTTGCAGCCAATCCATTCGCCCGAGGGAAAATGTACGCATATGTGCCTTATATGGTAGGCGATGCTAGAGCAGGTGGGCATAATCTAGCGGTAACGTACAATCCGCAAGAAGGCGACATAGTTACCTATGACTGGAACAAAGACGGCATTGCAGATCATGTAGGATTCTTTGTTAGATGGACAGATTCCGGCCGAACACAATTTACGGCACTTGAAGGGAATACAGGAGTAGGCAACGATTCAAACGGAGGACAGGTGATGTATCGTGACAGAACCAAATCAAACGTCGTCGCCTTCATCCACGTTGGCGGGTAAGCCAGTACAACTGATAAAAACACGACCAGCGGAATCATCAGGAGTCGCGGCGGCAATTGCACTACTTATCTGTAACCTGCTGGGAGTCAAAGATCCTAACACATTAACTGCACTGGCAATAATAATCGGGTTCATTCCCGCTGCTGTAACATGGATTGTTGAACTCAGCAGGGGGAAAAGTGCGTGAATTCGTCTCATCATGGACACATGGCGAAGATTGGCGCACATGGGTAGCACATAGCGTCATTGCCGTATTTATCACCATAATAGCAAGTTTGATCGCTTGGGCAGGTGGCGCAGAGGAGCCTGTAGTTGTAGGAATAGGCGTCTCAATTGGCTATTATCTGATACGTGAGATAGAACAAACATTCTACTCATTCGTCGATCACAAGCCAATTCGCTGGAAAGACAACATAATGGATGTTCTCTCACCGGCTACAGTCGTCCTCGGTCTTGGTGCTTTCATAGTATGGCTAACGTGAATGTTTGTAGCGTATGCAACGGCTGCGACTCTGCTCGGAATAGCAGCTCTTATCACGGCCGTGGCAGGTGTGGTTACTAGCATATTTGGTGCGATTAAATCTCATCGTGAAGGTAAGGAAAAAGCTGATGTTGAACTGCGCGAGCGTTTACGAGAATGTAGAGAAGAAGCTGAAAACTTAGCAGTTGAATTACATCGAACTAAGATGAGTCATTTCGAGAGTGAAGGATGATTGCTACTGATCTACTGCCAACATTCTCGCTCGTCTTTAGCTTTCTTGTAGTTGCTATAGCCGGAATATTTACAGTACGATCTAATGTCGCAACTACATGGAGAGAAAATTTCGAAGCGGAGCGGGAATTGCGGCTCAAGTCAGAGGCTGAAGCAAAAGAACAACGCGAACAAAAACATAATGCTCTTAACGAACTCGCAGCTATGAAGATGCGTACTGATATTACCCCACTAGTAAAGTTTGCTACCGAGATACGCGATAATATTGAGCAACATCGAACAGAAGATTTAGCACGAATCGAAGCACACATAGATGCAGTTCTTCATGCAATAGAAAAACGGGACAGTGAGAGCTAGATTTCTCGTAATACTGGCAGTTCTCCTTTTCTTAGCAGCAGGAATACTCGCCGCTCTTGCCGGTCTTAGCTCAGGTAGTGCAAGGGTCGAGGTTACTACCACTAGCGTAACAGTTCCGGGCAAGGGCAAAGAAACTGTTACCGTAACTACAGTAACTCCCGAATTCCGTGTAGGTCCAACGCGTACTCGGACAGTCGTAAAAACGATATTCCATACATTGACCAGGACCACTACTGTTTCGCATGCAGTTACAATACCTCGTACTAGCACAGTCGTTAGAACTGAGACTGTGCATCATACTGTAACTGTTCCGGGTCAGACCCATACCGTAACTGTTCAAGGTCCGTCACATACTGTGACTGTTCAAGGTCCAACTATTACGGTAACTCGAACAGTCACAGTAAGTAGTGGCGGTGGTAAGCCTCCTGGCGTACCTTGTCCACCTAATAATCCACATTGTCCCTAAGTAATAGCGAATTGTGCGTAGTCTTGGAAGTCCGACTCCGCGAATCCGTCAGCTCTATAGATCACGAAACCGAATATCCCCTTAGACCGTGCAGCCTTAATACGAGGCACATAGAAACTACCTTGCCCGTATGCTCCAATTGTAGGATGCACCTTACGACGGTCTAGGTCAAGCTTATAGTAAGCCTTCGCATAACGGTCAGTATCAATTAGCTGAATTTCCGCACCGGGATCAGTAAGTGCTAGATATGGCTGATCCCCATAGCATTGCGGAGCTTCCCGGCTTTTACGACTATGCCATGCACCACGGTTAAAATCTTCCTGATGTGCCATAGGCTGCACAATGAGGTTAACGTCCGGAAGTCCGGTGCGAATAATCTTAGCCACCTTTTCGTTAAAGTCCCATCCTTGCCAGTATGAATACGGTGTTTCGGCAATATTCCATATGATGGTTCCATCCCTCGTTATCTTGCCTGTCTGATTTGACCATTGTGGGGTTCTTGTCCCTGTTGTTCCAGGGTTGCTAGTAACGTACAATCTTGGGACATTATCCCATGCAGCGCGCGCCCATACCTTCATCCACGGAAGCATCGGTATATTGGGCTTCCAAGGTGGATATCCCTTAAACGAGAATTCTGCATTTACCTTGAGAACTTCCGGCTTATAGCCCTTAGCAGTAAGAGCCTTTACATAGTCTACAATGTAGTTAGCATAGCCGTCTGGATTGGTCGGAATACCTGCCGCAACTGAGTCTGCACTAATAGGATCAGCAAACCAAACGTTACCTGCAAATTTCGTGCCTCTGAACGTATCTTGCTTAATACAATAGTCGATTCGCTGGCTTACGTAGTCTACACCCTCTTCTGGCCGAAAATAAACAGACTCAAAATGTCCCGCTTTGAGCTTAGGATAGTCTAGCGGAGCGGCCTCCTGATGTATGGATACATGGTCTGTTGCTAGTTTCTGGTAGACTGTCGGTATTGCCATTATCTACCTCCTGATCTGTGATATACGATCCTCGATTTGCCCTCTCCGGGCGCTCTCTGACGGCTCGCAAGGGGTCAAGGCAGAATGATCCGACCGCTACCTCTCCGGGCCTGTACGGTCGTCCGGGAAAGCTGAGAAAGCCTGCCTAACTTCCGCTGCATGCGCGGGATCATACCACCGGCCCAAACTGTTCTGTTTCCATCCCTTATCTAGCATATCTTGTGTACTCATGCAATCTCGATCACCCGAAGGGAGGGTATCTGTCTTGTGTGCTTCGAACAAGTTGAGGCTATTGAAATCTTCGTGACACATGCTACATCCGAACCTGGGTCTACGCTTAAATCGCGTATCTGCATATCCTGTCAATGATATCCCTCCTTATTGAATTGGTAGCCCTGCTTGAAAGTGTACCAGTAAAGTAGATGTCTCATGGCATCGTTGGCGTGAGGTTTACCTGGCCGGAATACCCGAGTTTCCTTGAGTTTCTCGTTACTGAAGTAGTTGGTCTTACCGAGAACTTCGCGGGGCATTTGCATGTAAAGCTGCACATCGTCTCGTTCCTGAACATATAAGCTTACTACGCCTATTAGTTCTCGACTAAATAGATCAGCCTTCTCAAGATGCATGCGATATTCGAATCGCTCGCATACTATATGTTCTGGCTGAGTATGCGCGACCCATTTGTATAGGCCATTATGATCCCATACCTGCTGATCGGCTTCGACTTTCATCTTGCCGTTATGTATAGTACCTCTCGCCCAGCCAGTTGTCCTACCCGGATCAAGAGCAATTACCTTGATAGTGCTAATTCCTCAACCTCCTCTGCTTCGTAAAAGTCATCAGTCTCACCCCATGACTGACCTATTTTAATATCGACGGCGAATGGCATATCCCAATTAATTACTGCGGGGGCTTCTAGCATAACAACCTCCACAGCGCGGCAAACTTCAGTTAGGTCGTTTGATGGCACATCGAGGATAATGCTATCATGTACTTCCAGTACGACAGGAAAGTGTCGTTCGACAAGTATGGATAGTGCATGGAGTGTAAGGCGAGCGGCAATGTTTTGAGGGAGGAAATTGATTGCTTCTCGTATAATGGCTTTTCTATTCTCGTGGGTAATGAGATGGAACCGGCGCTTATGACCAAACGGAGACTGTATATAACCATCTTTCAGAACCTGTCTCGCAATTGACTGCCTCCATTCTTTGACCCCTGGGAATTCTCTGAACCACCATTTGATAAATTCTTCACCTTCTTCAACAGGTACATCATGCTTTGCTTGGAAAGTTTCAGCGGACTGTCCATACGCAACTCCAAAGTTCATGTTCTTGCAGTTAACGTATTGCTCTCCCGAGTAGTTCTTCCCGTAAAACCTCTCTGCTACTTGGTGATGGAGAGACTCGCCACGCTGATAAACGTCTTTCAAACGAGTGTCTCCAGATAGCTGAGCAATTGCACGAAGTTCCGCCTGAGAGTAGTCTACATTGACTATCGTGTGTCCTGGTGATGCAACGAACAACGAACGAATATTCGGTAGTCCTTCCTTCGGCCTTGTTATGTTCTGTAGGTTCGGGCGACTTGATGATGACCTCCCCGTAACTGTCGTATGCAGTGTAATACTCGTAGTGATCTTTCCATCGTTTACTTCTGCTACTCCGATGAGTCCTTCGATGTATGTTCCTCGCTGCTTGTCGAGGGATTTGAAGTCGGCGAGGTTTTCTGCCCAACGGATTGCTGTGTCCCTAATAGCTTGTGTATCTCGTTCCACAAACTGTCCGTCGTCAATTCCAGAAACTTGATCCTCTCCGATAAGCTCTCTATAGAGAGCGTCTGAGATTTCCTCAGATTCTTGAGTTCCTTGTAGAACGCCTCGTTTATCTCCAGTTGGATGTCCCATTGCGACGAAGAATCTTCCTTCTTTGATTTCTGTGTAGACCGCCTTATCGACAGAGCGTTCTTTATCTTCGCCACGGTCGATGTTGTGGATGAGTCCCCATTTGTCATATACTAGCTCTGCGTTTTGCTTTGGAGAATTAGGGTTATATGCCCCATCACCGACGATCCATTGCATAGTCGAGCGTAGGCGTTCAAGTTCTGGCAGCACTTCATTCTCGTTAATGTCAGCAGCTTTGTGGTAGTCATAGTGAATTCCCCTCAACTCGACTTCGATTAGTGCATTGCTATCGCGGAGTAGATAATCAGTATAATAGCTAGCGACATTATCAGCAACAGCCCTATGAAGAAGAATCGGATAAAGAAGCGCCGTGCCTGCGGCGTCCAACGCGTTGTATTCATATAGTTCTTCAGGAGCCTCCAACTCCTCTAACTCAGTAAACCGCAATTCTCGCTCTAGACGCCCTAACTTAGATTTCCAGTTCTTAACGGCTTGTGGCTCATAATGCGGCCAGTTCAATTCATTCATCACTAGATAGTCTAGCGAGTGTACCTGATCTTCGTCGCTGCGCTCATCTAGTGCATACGAAAGCAGCAGCGTATCTTGATCTACTCTTGCATTGATCCCTTTGGCTCGTAGGTTTCTTGCGTCAAATTTTCCATTGTGCCATATATATGCAATTGCTCGTTGGGTGAGGAACGGACGTAGGTAATCTCGAACGAAAGTTTGATCCGAGAGCACTCTTCGTCCAATTGAAATTCCTCTAGTTCCGTCGAAAGATATCCCAATACTATCAAGGCTAGCTGAGGGAGCCAAACCCCTGGATTCGATATCGCAACTGAACTTCGTGTATCTTGGATTAGCGAGACTTCGAATCCAGTCTTTAGCGACTGAGGGATCGTGTGTGACATATACCTCCGGTAGCTTAGGTGGTGGTAATGGATTTAAAGCTAGCTTAAAGTCCCTAACTAGGTTTGGGAATGTTGAGTCATCTTTGAGGACGATGGCCGGGTTATTCGTGACAACCACACGCTGCCTTCTGCCACTAGATGTACGTCTCTCGTGTACGTATCCTCTGTTGCCAGATAGACTGTTGATCCGTGCAATTTCCTTAGCTGCCTCGCTTCCCGCGGCGATAATGGTATTTGAATTTCGCAACTCTCTGTCAAGACGTGGAGAACATGCCTTGATCGCTTTGAGCGGCGGAGCTTTGCTTTCACATAAGACCACATTCGTGAGAAGAACATCCTGACGCTTGATACCATTTTGCTCAAGAAGGTGGTTAACGATCTTACCAGATGGACCAGATAGGTGCTCACCGTTCTTGCTTTCGTAGTAACCTGGGCTACGAGAGACGATTGCGATATCTGCATCATGCCTCCCTGTGGTGGGGGTAAAATGCGCGTTAGCTAGCGGACATTCGTTACACAACGCTCCTTCTGCTTTAGGGTTCAATTGAAGTGACTTCCTGGTAGATGTATTTGCGCCCGAGCTGCTTGTGGCTCGATGATTTCTTTACGTATGCCACTCAACGTTTCTAGCATACGTTCCTTGAAGAAGATGATGAATTCGTCCTCGTCTATTATACCCTTCTCGGCCAGGAACTTCGTAATGCATTGCAGCCAGATATCGTTCTTAACCGGGTTGAACTGGATAACGTTCTCCGGCATGACGCCTAGCAACTGCCACGATGCTATCTCACCTTCTAGCTGCTTATTCAATTCCAGTATTCGCGGGTTGATATCGGATTCTTCTATACCGGCCAATATTTATTTGCACCTCCCCTTCCGCTTAGTTTGACTTTTCGAATTTCCCCACGATCTATTAGTGTATCTACGGCTTCGTCCATTTGTCGTTTAGATAGATGAAACCGGCGCATGATGGATGAATGTATAATTCCTGGGTTGTCGCTAATGTAACCTCTGACCTTTTCTAGTAGAGTCGCTGCCTCAGTCTTACCTGCGTTCCTGATTACTTCAATCGAGAACTCTCCCCATCGTTGTATGTAGTAAGCTGCATTAATAACGTCCTCGACTTCACAAGTTACAACGTTTTCCGAATTGGGTTCTTGTCTAGCTGCGGCAAGAAGCATGCTCATCTTCATACTTGATCTTTGCAATCTATTGTAGACTGGCTCTGCTAATGGTCTAACGTAGGACTTCTTTGCAGCTTGCATAAACTTAGCTTCTACCTCTTGTTGCTTTTCCCATGCAGCAGAAGTTAGGTGAGTCTCGAAGAGAGGTTGAATATGTACAGTATCTTCACCTAATTGAACTGGTCTTGGTTGGTTGTATGTATGGAAAATGTCGGCCATAATGCTAAAAATCTCGCTTCGTTTGTTCATGTTTTCCTGAGTTGGTGGACCAACTGCCTTGAATGATTCGCTATCTGGCTTACCTGAGACAAATAGAAATCTCGGTAGAAATCCTGAACTAATGAATCTTTGATCTAGTTTAGAGTAAATGTCGTCTGCGATGCCTCCACCAAAGAAGATGAATACCGGCTCCTCTATTCGAACAAGACCGCTCTTTAGAGTGCGTTTGAAGAGATGACCGTCATAGAGTTGTGTCATCACTTCGACAGTACCACTCATATAATCCTTACGCACGACAGAACTGAGGAAACCCGCTAATTCATCACGAAAGAACATCGAGGAAAGTCTTGGTCTATTAACCAACTCCTGCAATATACCTTCCAATGACCCGTCTGATGATATCTCAATCGACTCATCCACATAGGCGATAATGTCCCTAGCAAGCTGCATCGCTGTAGTCTTACGAGTTAGAGTAGATGACCCGAGTATCATTCCCCATAGGTTAGGTACAACAGTGCCGTCGGAAGTCTTGAGCCTTAGATTAGATGACAATAGAGAACTAAGTACCATGAATCCGCAAAGTTCGTGATATATGGGTAGTGCGTCAGTTGCGCCCTTTGCCCATTCCTGGTACTTGTCAAGTATTGTTTCTGTTGCAGGTTCCGGTGCTACTTCTGGTATGATTAGGTTGTCACCCTCATCACCTAATGTGACGGCTATCTGCTTTTGGTGTATTTCAGCCTTCTTGATTTCTCGCCAAAGAAGTCGTATTGGTCTATGATCCCGTTCGTATTTATTGCACTTAGCTTTGGCACATACCGTAAATGTTTCCTCAGGAGTCATACCCATCTCAAGGCATGTATTAATCATACGCCACATAAGAGCAGACCAATCGGCATCTTCATCAGGCTCGTTAAGGTACCAATCCATGATCTTAGTCGGACGTACAGAGTCTTGGTGTTTCTTCAGTATTTCAGTTGCATCCCCAATTTCAGGAATATCCTCGTCGTCGTAGTCCTCTATGTTACTTGTCTGAGGTCTTGGGATGACTTCAAATAGTTGAGCCGTCAACTCTTCTCGGTTAGTCTGGATTACGTTGATTTCGGGGTTGTTGGGGTATTTGAAGTTTGTAGTGTAAGGTACCCGTAAGAGTTGTCCAACGTCCCAACCCGACTTGTCGGCACCGTTATCGCTGTATCTATAGGCAATGCGACGTGAGTAGTCTGCTGCCACATCGGGGGGAATATCGGCATTAAGCTTCCAAAGGGCATGAAACCT
>Ga0126369_10001802_pt1 | contig 15040 bp, 26 predicted proteins | sample PanSoiMetaPlot_1_FD_109646 | JGI IMG/M metagenome (GOLD analysis project Ga0126369, IMG submission 109646) | Tropical forest soil microbial communities from Panama - MetaG Plot_1 | ecosystem: Environmental > Terrestrial > Soil > Tropical forest > Bulk soil | place: Panama | collected 2016-02-17 | reverse complement strand
TAGCGGCGCTCGCGCCCATAACGGTCATAGCGCGGAAAAGACGTGCCGCAGTTGCAGGCACAGAGCACCATCTCGGCGGTGTTTCTCGTGACGTGCTCCACCCGCTGCTGACTGGATGCGGTCGCCCGGTGGTGCCCCCGGATATAGTGCCGCTTACGGCCTTGCGCATCGCGGCGCAGCAGGGGTTGCCTACAGCCACAGGCGCACGGCACCTGGCTCTGCGTACGTATCGTGCGGCGCAGGTGATGGTAGCGCACAGAGCGCCGCCGTGTGCCGCGTGGCGAGAGGCGTGGGAGGGCCGTGCCGCAGCCGCAGGCACAGAGCACCGTGTCGTCCTGCTCCTTACACCTGAGGGTGTGCCGCTTGAGATGCCCCCGCACGTAGCGGCGCTTCCGACCGTGGCGGTCATGCGCGGGAAACTGCGTACCACAGCCACAGGCGCAGAGGCGCAGGTCAGGAGGCATCAGCGGGCTCCTGTTTCTGAGGTCTCACCGTATTCTGGACGAGCATGGCCACCGAAATGCCCAGACCATCGGCGAGGCGATGCAGGGTGGTGAGACTCGGGTCCACATGGCCATGTTCGAGGGCCGAGAGGTAGCGCTGGGAAATCTGGGTGCGCTCCTGCAAATCTTTCTGCTTCCAGCCACGCGCGCCTCGCAAGAGGCGGACCTTTTCACCAAGCGTGCGCATGCCTATACCTCCTCTCTCTCCTCTAAGTATAGACAAAAAAAATATGCTCTACAAGTCATGATTTCTGCCTTCCAGGCCGTCAGATGTCTTGACTTTATGCACGATAAGTCGTATGATATATGGTATATGAAGTTCCAAGCCACTTGCACGAAAGGAGACAGGCATGAGCAGCACCTATCCAAGCCTCCCGGCTCCGCAGGCAGGGCTCTCCTGGGACGATGCGCTGTCGCGTGCAGCGACAGCGCTCAGCACAGCCGAACACGCCATAGGCGGCCAGCCCCCTCCTTCGGATATACTGGAGAAGGCCCTCACACTGGCCAGAGACGGCAGCGTCGAACTCCAGGCGGACGGGAGCTTTCGGGTCCGCTCCAGCCAGAGGCAAGCCAACGGGTCACGCTCGAACACGTGGTACACGGTGGAAACCTTGGGGGGCAGCACACACGTGCAGTGCGCCTGTACACAGGGCACCCTGGGGCATGGCCTGTGTGCGCACCGACTCGCACGCACGCTGTATCTCCACGCCAAAGAGCTGCAGCAGGGCGCTGTGACTCCTGGTCCATGGGAAGAGACCGAGCTGGCGCAGGCGCTTGGCATCGAGTCTGACGCGAGCCCGGACCCGGCGCATCCCACCTTTCGCGTGCTCCTTGAGCAGGCCGAGGCGAGCGCGCATCATCGTCTCCCACAGAGTGCCAGTCGTATCCACGCCGCTGTGGCACTCGTTAGCCATGGTAAGGTCCTGCAAACCGATCAAGGTCTCTGGGTGGTCGAGGACGAGGACGCTGGCGCGGTCTATGTGGCCAGTGCGTGCGTGTGTGACGATCGAGCCATAGCCCCGCATGGCTTCTGCAAGCACCGTATCGCGGTTGGTTTGCAGCGCAGGGTCCTCCAGGAACTTGGACAGGCACTGGCGGAGACGGCACCCCACACACCACACGCCCAGCCTGTGCATGTCGATGTGCATCTCCCGAGCACTGAGGCCCTACCAGAAGCCCCGGCATCGGCCAATGTCCGTGTGCTTCTTGATGGGTACGACGTGCAACTCACGCTCAGGGACAGGAGCGAAGAACGGCTGATCGAGCGGCTGCGCTTCGTGCTCGCGACCCCCGGTATCGCACGACAGGGGGGAGCGCACCTACCAGGAGCGCCGACGCAGGTGCGCCAGACGGAGCAGATGGGGCTGCGTCCTGGGACACCACCAGGGTCAGCACCCGCTGGCGATCCTGGGGATTGGGAAGCACCTCAGGGCTACGAAGAGGACCTGGAAAGGCCGTCGCACTCCGACGTGCGTCCTACAGGAGTCAGGCCCACTCGCCCGCCTCTCTCTCCACGTGACGACGCGCTGCCCACCTACGGCGATATGCCGCCGATGAGCGACTACTGTGAGTTGCACCAGAAAGTCATGCGGGTGCGCACGGGGAAGGGAGGCGATACGTGGACGTCGCATGAAAACGGCACCGACCCTAGTGGCAAACCCATCTACTGCAAGGGCAAGCGGGCCGCGCGGTAGCACGCCGAACGCCGGGGAGAGGAGACAGCCTCCCCCCGGCCTGCGCAGAGAGGACTTCTCGAAGGAGTATACCCATGGTACCAGCACAAGGCACGCTCATGCAAGTCGCGGCAGCAGACACACTCCCACCGTATGATGCGGTTGTCGCCAGCTTTACCCGTGACGCGGCTTTAGCCACCCAGGATGGCACGCCGCTCACCTATGCCTACCGCGATGCCACCTGTTCCTGGTGGGTCCACTGCGAAACGGCGAGAGGCATGAGGCTGGCGCTGCCGCTCGCGATGCTGAAAGCGCAAGGAGCATCCGTATGCATATAACGGACGCGGACATTGGCAAGACATGTCTCTATAGGACACACGAAGTCGTGGTCGTTGGTGTGGGGACTACCATCCCGCATCAGCACGTGGGTCTCGTCAAGGTGCATAGTCCCCACAGCGGCAGGACGTGGGAGGTGCATCAGCACGAACTCAGGCCCCTAGAGACGACTGAGACAGGCCCATCTGCGTGCGACACCGAGCTGAACCTGCTCGAGCACACCCTGACTGAGGCCCTCCGCAAAGCGCAGGAGCGCTATACTGCCATACTCTTAGAGCGTAATGTGGCGCTGGGGCTCCTGCATCATCATGGTCTCATGCCAGAGTACCAGCGCAGGCTCAGCGTCCTCGCCCCTCATCATGACGATACCTAATGTCTCCTTCATGGGTCGGCACAGTGGCGGGGTCGGCCCCGTGGGCGATTGGCATTTGGGTGAGCAACGGCGCCAAGCTGGACAAACGGCTCTGGCGCCATACATAGGTCAGAAAGGAAACATAATGTCCGCAACATATACGAAACTGCGAACGGGAGACTGGGGGATTCGCGTCCAGGAGAGGGCCGTTGCCGCTGGCGATGTGGTCACTGTGCACAAGCGCGATGGTTCGACCCAGCAAGAAACGGTCACCAACGTGCTGTGGCAAGGCGCCCAAGGCGTGGTGCTCTGCGCTATTGTGCCGCGCGAGCGTCCGGCCAACCGGAAGGGAGGCCGAGCCGTGCCTAGGTGCGAGTTTCTGGTGCGGGGAGAGGTCGATGACGAGGAGGAAGCGTGTGGACACGAGCGCGGAACTTGAGGCAATTCGCGCACAACTGGGGCTCAGCAAGCTGGCGATGGGGCGTGCCATGGGGATGAAATATCCAGGCGAATACCGACGCTATGCGCGCGGGGAACGTCAGCCATCGCTGGCGCGGCTCTCCAGAGCGCGCCGACTCCTGAAGCAGGCATCCCCAGACGTGGCGCCCCAGGACGACGGCGCAGCGGATGTCCTCACTGACGTCGACACGGGACCCAACGGCCGTCCCCTTACAGAGGCCGACCGCCTCTTGCGGCTGGCCAGACAGGGATGGATCCAGGTAAAATGACCCCTTTTATGAGAACATATAGGCCCATAGCTTATTCTCTATGGTCGCTATATTGCTTGGTGAAATGACAGAGAACCGTGCGGCCAGCGCGACGGGGTTGGTAGATATAAAAGGAGACTATATGGACACGAAAGAGTATATCCTGAGGCGTAGTGGGAAGAAGGACCGCATCCTACACGGGACATTGCTCACGCAGGTGGCAACGCACCGCGACGATGACGAGAGCAAGCACCGTGGCTACGAGATTACGCTCTATGAGACGCCGGACGGCCAGCACTGGGTGCAGTGGATTTATACACGTACCTACTCTGGTCCTGTGACGCGTGCGGACTATCAGGAAGTGGCAACCCTTGCCGACGCGCTGGCCGCGGTCGAAGCGTTCAAGCCGCAGAAATGGGTGCCGCATAGTGGCAATGTGCTGGACTTCTTTGGCGCTCGCATGCAGATCGCGGTGCAATATGAATATGACGAACTGCTCTCAGCGCTCTACCGCGAGTTGGGCCTGCGCGATGAGCGCTAGCGCCGTGCTCCTGCGAACGCTTGTGCCGCTCGTTTGGGGTATGGGCTTTGCGTATGGTCTATGGCAGAGGCGACGAGACCTGTGGCACAAGCGCCACGCCCTCTGGGCCGCAGGGTGGCCAGACTGGTATGCGGTCGTGGGGATGGCATGCGCGACCATGATGGGCGTGAGTATAGCAGCCGCGATTGTGCTCTCGTTGTTCCATCCACACGCCGACTTCTCCTGTCGCCCGGGCGATGCGGGAAAGATGCTGGCGCAGCAGGGGGACACCTTCCTCTTCTGCAACGCCGACTCGCATCTCCAGCAGGGCTCAGTCAGGCAACGCCTCCAGCAGACAACGCGGATGGTGCGTGACACTGCGCGGCTCATGGAGACAATGCAGCAGGGCTCCGTCTGGCAGCACGTACAACCGGTGCTCCAAGGCATGGATGACAAGGCGACGGAGTATGTGCTGGGGACGTCGAACGACCGCTATCCCATGCAGGAGGCAGCGAAGACGTTTATCAAACCCTAGAACGCGCTCTCAGAAATGACGACGCATAATCCTCAAAGGAGAGGCGTAATGGCCTGGAAACACCTCGGTGATACACTGACGAGTGCCATGCAGCAGGACTTGCAAACGCTCGCGGCGACCGTCGCGGAACGCATCTTCCGCGACCATCCTGCCGCTGTGGCGACTGCGGAACAACTCGCCGCCTTACCCACGCACATGCGCACGCACTATACATGCTGGCAGCGCGATGCTGACAATATCCGGGTCCATCTCTGCCAGACACTCCTCGCCCTCGCTGAGGATGCCAAGCGCAGCGAGGGCCTATGGGCCCTCTGGCTTGAGAAAGATCAGGCGCCACGCCACCCATGATGACGTCAACTACTGCTGCCGACTGAAGCTCGGCAGTCTCTCGCGAGGTTCTTTATGACCTGGTGGTTTTATCCCATGGGCGTGGGGGCAAATTCCCGCTTGTCCACCTGGAACGGATTGAGGGGGAAGACCCCTTTGGTGATGGACGTCTCGACAGCCTCATGCGGCGTTTTAACGTGGCTCACGCATGTGTCGACCTCAATCCGAATGACAATGAGTCGCTCAGGTTCTGCAAACGCTGGTATGCATGGGCACATCTCGTAAGCCCACCAAAGCCCTTGAGGCTTGGGAGTGTCACCCCCAGAAGGAGACGAGGATGGACGACCCTTTCCCACTACTTGACGTGGATGCCGACCTGGACGAATGCGAGGCGATCCTCCGCGATCTGGGTACGACCATGCAGGAGCTGCTGCGCGCCACCGACGGGCACTATCCCCCGGGTGGGGCGCAGTTCTGCCAGGGCATCGCGCAGCTCCTGCTCCTGCTCAAGGGCATCGTTCCCCCAGCGCTCAGGCAGACCATTGCTGCGGAACGTGAGGATGCCGAACAAGAGGCAGCCCGCTGGGAACAGTCGGAGTATTAACCACGCGGAGGGGGCAGCAACGCTGCCCCCTGAAGGAGACGAGGGTGGACGAACAGACGATCCTTTTTATCTGACGCGGGCGAAGCCGAGCATCATGCCTAACGGGTTTCCTCCCCGGCCTGAAGGCCAAGGTCTCATGCCTCCTCTCCCACGGTCAAGCCGCGTGGGAGAGAAGGCATCCGCAGTGCGCCCTTTCACTGTCCTGGCGCATCCTGCTCTCCACTGTTCCTCCCTGCCTCACATCGATGCTCACCAATCCACCGTGCCAGCAGGCGTGCCCAGCGCCATCCATCAAGCGGCGTCTTGCCTGCCAGGACGTACTGGTCCCACTCCGTATCCGTGAGGAACTCGACTTCCACCGGCTGCCAGCGTCCATCGCGCTCCACCCGTATATATATCCCTGTCACCACGCCTCCTCAGGCCTGCGGGCCGCTTTTCTGCGCGCAGGCACAGCAATGTTTCGTTGCCTGGATGCTGGTGAGCCCTACGACCAGCGTCTGGAGCATCGCGAGGGTAAACGTCCCGTCCAAGAGGATCGTCTCGAAATCAGTCACGACGCTATAGGCGATATCCAGTTGGTCTTGCAACGCCGTGACCTGTGCCCGCTCCTGCGGCGTAAAAAAGTCGTGAAAAACTCCATGCTGCCAGGGCATGCTCGGCTCCTTCTCGGCCGCTGTCAGTTACGGGACTCTCTTTTGGGCAGGTGGCCATGCACTGAGCGCATAGATGCCGCGCTGTACCCGCTCAAAATCGGGGTGGTCTCGTATCGCTGAGCGCAGCCCTTCCTCCACAAATCGGCCCTCCATGAGGCCCTGTTCGCGCACAGCCTCCGCCATGGCTTTCAGGCGCATCGGGCGCCCCCCGCTCTCCAGCACGACTCTGGCATGCTCGGCGACGGTGTGTGCCTTCCCTCTGGGTGCCGTGCGGCGCAGCCCTAAGGGGCTGCGTGGTGCTCCAGACGCTGGAGGCTGCTCGAGGAGGACGCGCGCCGACGCGAGAAAGGCTTCGAGCTGAGAGGCACGGTGCTGCAGGCCATGCAGCTGCTCAAGCTGCCTCATGACCTCAGCCAGTGCCATGGTGGCAGAGTCCATCGCCGCGACGATGGTGCCCCGTTCCATCCCAGGCCACGCCGTGCTCGTCGCCAGCATCGTCTCGGTGGTGGTGGGGATCTGTGGCATAGTGGTCCTACCCTTTCTCCGTGGAAAATTCTGCTTGTATCCCTCGCTCCATTCTACTACCATTAGGCGCCTGCACGCTATGCAGAATTTCTGTCTATCATACAGAAAGGTGCCCACATGGAATTGCCCCGCACCTTTGCGGCCAGGCTGCGCATCGCACGCCAGGCGCAGCACCTGACGCAAGAGGAGTTAGGTCGTCGGGTGGGGCTGAGTGGACACATCATCGGCCGGCTGGAGCGGGGACAAACTACCGTCTTGCAGGTGGAGTCCCTGGTGCACCTCGCCCGTATCCTGGAGGTGGCAACTGACTGGTTGTTCGCGATGGATGTGGAAGCCACAGACGAGATGGATGAAGCGCTATATAGCCCCCATGTGTGAGCGCCTGGACAGCCTCCACACATGGGGGCAGTGACACCCCCTACCAAAGGACGACTTGCATGGCTAGTGTACCGCAGACACCGACCCTCCCACAATGGCCTGCACGCCCCCGCATCATGGGCGCCCTGTACGGCTTGAGCCTCTTTATTGCCTGCTGTCTCTCCCCGCTCCTTGCCCACGCCGCCACCTATCACGTCGCCCAGAGTGGCGGCAGTGACAGCAATGCGTGTGGTGCGGCCCAGAACCCCGGCACGGCCAAAGCCACCATCGGTGCCGGGGTGGGCTGCCTCAGTGGGGGCGATACCTTGATTATTCATGCCGGCATCTATCCAGAGTTTGCCAATGGCATTATTCCCTCAGGCTCCCAGGGCAACCCCACGACTATCAAGGCCAATGGCAATGCGTTCCTGGGTACTGGGGAACGCGCGATCCTCAGGCCACCTGGGGTGGGCGGCTTCACCAGTGTGATGAAGATCACGGGGCATGACATTGTCATCGATGGCCTCGTGCTGGACGGGAGCAATAACACCAACGTGGTGATCGGGATCGATACCACGAATGGGACGCTCCAAAACAGCGAGATTATGGGCATGGGACCCATTCCGCAGGATGGCAACGGGGCGGCCTGTGTGGACCTTTTCGCGGGGCAAGGTGGGGGGTTCAACACCGTCCTCCATAACAAGATTCATGATTGCCAAAACAGTGGGGATGACCCCAATGGGCTGAGCACCCACTGTATCTATATGCATAGCTCGAACAATGTCATTGACGGCAATGACATCTACAACTGTGGCAATCACGGCATCCAGCAATTCAATGGTTCCGCGAATGGTCTCTCGTCCAATAACAATGTGATTCGCAACAACCGCATTCACGAGTCAGGCGCACGGGCGATCCTGCTCAGTTCCGGCTCTGGGAACGTCGCCTATAACAACATTGTGTATAACAATGGCTTTCGTAAACCAGGTGGGGGACGTGGCAGCCTCGCCTGCACCGATGGGTCCAATAACCAGTTTTACAATAACACCTCCTATGGCAATGCTGAGGCGGGGCTCAGAGCTGGGCCGTATGGCGCCAGCGGCACCGTCTTTCGCAACAACATTGTGTTTCACAATGGCAGTGATCAGGTGCAGACGGATGGCTCAAACGGGACGGAGGATGATCATAATCTGCTGGGCACAGACCCCAAGTTCGTGAATGCCGCCGGCCAGGACTTTCACCTCCAGCCAAGCTCCCCAGCCATACGTGCCGGCACGCCGGTGAGTGTCGTCACGACGGATGCCGATGGCCTGCCGCGGGGCAATCCCCCACAGCTTGGCGCCTTCGAATCGGCAGGGGCATCGGCATCTCTTGGGACGTCGGCCGCCTCAGCTGCTACGCCAACCATCACCATCCCGCCGGCGCCGCTCCATTTTCGGGTCGCGATGCCGATGTCCACCGGCATGGCTCAGTGAAGGAGACGACTATGAGCGAACCACGCAGTATCGAAGAGATTGAGGCAAAGACCGCGCAGATTAAAGAGCATATCAACAACATTGTTCGAGATGCACACGATCATGCCTATGCTCTGAGGCAAGAACGGCCCTTACGCCTTCACCCAGTCTGGGGTGAAGAGTGGCGGCAAGCAATCTGGCTCGAACGCCATGCTGGCCTTGAAACTGGACCGCTGACGAAATGGGAAAGTGATGAGCGCTCTTACACCATGGCGCGTTGGGCGCGTGAGGTGCAAGGCCGCGAGAGAGGACACGACCGTGAGTCGTATGGCTATGGGCGATAGGAGACGTCGTCTATGACCCGTGATGAACGTCTGGCGAAACAAGAAGCCAAAGCCAAGAAGGCGCTTGAGGCCGCCCAGCGTGCCCACAACCAAGCTGTCGCGGCGTCTGCTCAGCAAGCGCGAGAGAACCTCAAGAAACGGCGCTACAAGATCGGCCTCGCTGCCGATACCGCTGGGCTCCTTGCGCTGGACGATGCCACGCTCGCGCAGCTCTTTCAGGTGCTGGCGCCGCTGGCCGCGCTGCCGCATCCGGTGGCTGTGCTGGAGGGGTGTATGGAGCCAGCGACGGCGCTCGCGCTGGGAGAGGAGTGAGCGATGCACTGGTTCCCTCGTCTCACGCTGCGCACGCTCCTTGCGACCGTCCTCGTGGCTGGTGTGCTGGGCGCCGACATGGTTGGACTCTGCATCCTGCACCAGCTGGAGGGACAGAACCACGCACTGCACCTCATCGATGCGACCCTCGTGCAGTACGGTAATGACATCTACACCTGGGGCAATCGCGGCATCCAGCACCTTGACGGTGCTGGTCCCTCGTCGAAGACCACTGTGATCCGCAACAACCGCATTTACGAGCCAGCCGCAGACGCGACCTCGGCCAGCCGCTGAGGAGGGAGGAGGGTGGTCCATAAATGACAAGCGAACACCAGACGCCGTGGGAGCCGTCACTCGCAGGGGTACTTCCCACAGGCAAGCGTTTTCAGGGCTGGTGGGCATCCGTAGGGACCACTCCCCGCATGCCACGGCTCTAGGTGGGCTTACCGTCCCGGTCCCGTAGGCGACTGACGCGGCTGCATGGGCATGGGAGGGGTTCTCCGCCGCAGGGACGCGCCGATCAGCTCTGAAGAACTCCTTAGAAAGAGTTGCCAAGCGACTCTCAGGAAAGGACAAGGTGGTCTGATGCCGGTCTTTCACCTCCACGCCGATCACATTGCCAAAGGCCATGGGAGCGCCGCAGCACTCGCTCGGTATTTGCATCGAGACAGGCGAGAGATAGGGGACCAGATGCGCCGCTACAGAGATCGGGAGCCAGACGGCAGTGGGAAGGATGACCTTGTTGCGGCGGGGAGTGGGAATCTTCCCGCCTGGGCACAGGAATCAGATGCCAGTTTTTGGGAGGCTGCTGACGTGCGTGAACGCAAGAATGGCGATGTGGCTCGCACCTATGAATTGTTGCTCCCACGCGAACTATCTGCCCAAGGGCGCCAGGACCTTACCGCCGACATTCGGGAGATGCTGCTAGGAACACAATTTGCCCATACGTGGGCTATCCACGAGCCTACCGCCCGTGATGGGTCAGGGCCGATGCCACACATGCATCTGATGTTTTCCCCCCGGCGCCAAGATGACACGCAGAGTCGCACGCAGGAAGTCTGGTTTCGTCAGGTCAACCACGGTGGAGTCCAGCCGGACGCCAGCTGGAAAATGCGAGGGCGGCTTCATGATGTCCGTGAGATGGTCGCTCTGCTCACCAATGCCACGCTCTCCCGTGGAGGGCTAGAGCTGGCCGTTGATCATCGGAGCTTGGCGATGCGGGGATTCAGCCGAGCACCTGCCCGGTATGCTGCCGGGAGTGGCGATGCGCACACTGCCGACCAACAGCGCATCGAAGTCTATCGCCAGTCTCTGCGTGAAGCCCATGTCTACGGCTATGAGGGAGCCCAAGCATATGCCGCCTGGCTGGTGCGGGCGCAGGACATTCCCAGCCTGGACCGTCGTCACGTGCTGGAGTATGCCCGTGACTATCTCTGGCGCTGGGATATGTCCCCCGGTCGGCAACGAGAGCGGGCGATGTCGCTTGGGAGGATACGGGGGGGCGATGAGGACCTGCGGACCATCCTCATGGAGCGAGACCGCGACGGAGTGTGGACCTTCCAGCAGTCACAAGCCCATGCCCGAGCACTGCGCTATGCCTTGCATCTGGAGCGGCTCCGCCTGGGACCGGTGGAGGTGCGAGGACGTGACCAAGGGCGGAAGCGGGATGACCGCAGCCGAGGCTGGGAGCATCCTGACCTGCCAATGCCCAGGGGGACCATCGAGTATGGCTCGGGGCAGGTGGTGCGAGGGCGTGTGTTCGAGGAGGAGCGGCAGTATGGGCGGTGAGTCTGTGCTGGCATGGCTGCACGCATGGAGTCTGTGGCTGCACGCTCATCGCTGGGAGTTCCTTGCCTGGGGACAGGGGCACTGGCGCTTCCTCCTGTGGGCCGTTGGGGGCCTGTGGGGGGCGATACTGTGCTGGCAGGTGGGAGTCTTCAGTGGACGCGGCCTCTTCCTCGGGCGCGGCTGGTTCTCGGGGCGCACGGCCCGTGATGCGCGCTGGGCGTCCTGGCGGGATCTGCGTCGGGCACGGCTGCGGGGCACGACAGGGATCGTGGTCGGGCGGATCGGGCGGCACATCTTGCGCTATTCAGGGGTTGCGCATGTGTTTGTGGTCGCAGCCACGCAAACCGGCAAGACCAGGAGCCTCGTCAGCTCCACCCTCCTTGAGCCGCATCCTAGCACTTCGCTCATCGTGTTTGATCCCAAGGGGGAACTCTATGACCGGACGGCTGCGTACCGCGCCACGGTCTCACGCGTGATCAAACTTGCTCTCTGTACAGACGACACCGACTGTTACAACCCCTTTGATGCGGTACGGCTCGGCATGCCTCACGAGGTCGCTGACTTGCAATTGCTCGGGGAGATGCTCGTGAATCCCTCTGGGATCACCTATACCCATGAGGGCTCGATCCACTTTCTCCACCTCACGGCTATCGCGCTGCGCGGCCTCGTGTGTTATGGGCTCCGGACCATGCCGGGGTTTGCGCTCGGCGATCTCTTTCTGCTCATCACCCAGGGGCATCTCCTCGATACCCTGAAACAGATGCAAGCTGACACCCATCCCCTTGTGCGGCAAGCCGGGGCGCTGGCTGATCTCGACACCGTGACCTTCAGGAATGTGCACGCAACACTCCTGCGGACCGTTGAACTCTACGCAGACCCCTTCATGGCTGATATGACAACGAAGAGTGATTTTGCTCTCAGTGATCTGCGGCAAGGACCGCAGCCGTTAACGATCTACCTCTCTGTGCCCTTTCAACATCTGGAGCGCACACGCAGCTTTACGAATCTCGTGCTCTGGCAACTCCTGAGTCATGCAACAGCAGTGCCTTCCTCATGGCGCCGCCAAGGGTACTGGAAGGTGTTGGCTATGGGGGAGGAATTTCCGTCCCTCGGACGCCTCGAAATTGCCGCGCGCACCCTCAACCATGGCGCCGGGCTCGGCGTCCAGCTCTGTGTTATTGCCCCGAGCCTGAATACGATTGAAGAGGTCTGGGGCATCCACCACAACTTTCTGGAGACCTCGCATGTGCAAGTCTATTTCGGCATCACGGATGAGAAAGTGGCGGGGCGCATTAGTCGGCGGATTGGGGAGCGTACGGTGCGTGACACACAGGTGTCGTGGCATCCGAAGTGGGGGCGCACTGTCACGTATAGCACCAGGAAGCAGCCCCTGATGAGCAGTTCAGATGTCACGCACATGCACGAAGATGAAGTGCTGATTCTGGCACGGAAGTATCAAGTCATTGCCCAGCAAGCCCCGTGGGATCAGTGGAAGCCCTGGCGCAGTCGAGGAACGGAGGAAGCCCATGCGCTCACAGCCACGCCTTGAAGCCATGCTAGCCGACGCCATGGGTCCGCTCATGGCGATGTTGGCTGACCCACAGACTACAGAGATCATGGTGAACCCCGATGGGCAAGTCTGGCTGGAGCAAGCCAACCAGCCGACGGTCTGTGTCGGGCAGCATGAGGCGCGCGCGACCGAGGCGATTATTCGGCTGGTCGCAACGCTGAATCAGCGGCCCGTGGGGTTCCAGAAGCCGTCCCTCGCAGGGGTACTTCCCACGGGCGAACGTTTCCAGGGCTGGCTGCCCCCACGCAGTACGGCGCCCGCGCTCTGTATTCGCAAGCCCCCTACACGGGTCTTTACGAAGGCAGACTGGGTGCCAGAGCGCTGTACCGAAGCCATCTGGCAGGCGTGTATGACGGTGCTCGCCCAGGGTCGGAACATGCTCATCTGTGGATTCATGAGCAGCGGGAAAACCGCGTTCATGAACACGATGGTGAGCTATATCGCGCCAGAAAAACGGGTGTGTACCTTTGAGGACACGCCGGAAATGGTCAAAGGCGTCCCCAACACGTTGCCCCTCTTTACGGACGATGCGGCGGGGATGGAAGACGTGGTCCGTGATGGCTGGCGTACTGCCGCACAAGTATTGCTCATTGGCGAAATGCGCGATGGCCCCACGGCGCTGAACACGTTTAACTTGTGGTTGGGGCAGGGAGGCGGTATTGCCACCATCCATGCCAAGAGTGCCCGCGCAGCGCTGCCGCGCGTGGAGCATTTGTGTGGCGGTTCTGCCTACGGGCCGCGCCTGGCAGAAGTCATTGATCTGATTGTGTACTTGAAAAACGTTGAAGGCAAGCGCCAGGTGCTGGAGGCAATCTGGGTACGCGGGTATGAAGGAGGCACATATGACATCGAACAAGTGGCGTAAGATGTGGGGGTGGGGAGTGCTGCTCGAAATGAGCCTGGTGCTGCTGCTGGGCGTCGTTGCTCTGGGGCAGGTGGACCAGGTGGACGCTGCAAACGTGCTTGCAGGACTGAAGAAAGTCGGCGACATCTGGCACGATACGGTCCTCTATCTCGGAGGAATTTTCGTTGTGGGTGGGCTGATATTCACGGGTGCCATGATGCTGATGCATCACCAGATGGCTGCCCTGCTCTCGTTCGCGTTCGCGCTGATCGGCGGGGCGGTCATCCTCTTTGCTGACGATATTGTCAACGGCATTCGCCCGGCCAGTGCTGCCGGGGCCATCTGGAGCAGCATGCCCCCCGACTATCTCCTGGAGAATCTCAAGGAGATGGCGCAGCAACTCGTCACCATTAGCGTACTCACGGAGTGGATACGTCATGGCAGAAGGCGCTCTCTCCGCCTGGGTCGCTCCAGCCGAGCAGACTCCTCCGGGCTTTGAAAGCCCGGTCTGTACCGCAACACTGCGGCCACAGCTGCTGCTCGGGGCGCCGCAGTTCTGGTCCTTTGCCATGATGGTGCTGTTTGCGATTGGCTTTCTCAAGCGCCTCTGGCCGCTGCTGCCGCTCGCCGTGGTCCTTCAGCTGATCGCGGTTTGGGGCACGGCGCAAGAGCAGCATTGGTTTCAGAAAATATGGCGAGCAAGCCGCTACGCCACGTACTACAAACCGTAGCGAGGGAAGTCCCTGATGCCAGTGCAACGCTTTCCCGTCGTGCGTACCAGAGTGAAGCGCGTCAGCCTCTTGCTCCTGCCCCCGACCTGGCTTGGCCTGGCCTATGGCTTCTGGCAACGCCGCCGCGATCTCTGGCGGGTGCGCCCTCAGCCGGGGCTGGCCCCATGGCTGACTCGGCACAAGACCGCCTGCGGTGCCCTGCTCCTTGCCCTGGTCCTCGGTGGAGGGGTCGCGGAAGTGCTCCGCACCGGGGGCATCGCCATGGGGCGGTGGGTCGCGACCTCTCCCCCCACACAGACACAGCATGACGTCATCGTCCCGCGTAGTGTGCCAACGAGGCCGCTGGAGCCTGGGATTCTCTACTGGCAGCAGCCGTCTCATGACATGCTCGTGTTTATAGCAGGGGTCGTCGCCTGTGCGGCGATCATTATTATGGGGCCTCTCATGGTCATGCATCGCTTTCCAGAAGCGTGCGTGGCCCTATCACTCGCCCTAGCGATGGGTGGGATCATGCTCTTTGCCGATGACATTATTGCTTTCCTCAGATAGGACCGTACCGATGGCCTGGACTCTGCGCGAACATCAGCGTGAACCTGACCGCCTTGGACACATCCTCTACTGGCAGCAGCTCATTGAGGACCTGGGGTCGGATACGATCTGGCAAAATGACAACTCCCTGCTCTGCACCCTCGCCTATCGTGGTCCCGACATGGAGAGCGCCGATGCGCAGGCGCTGCAAATGATGACCGCCCGTCTCCATGCGGTCATCCTCACCCTGGACGCTGGGTGGACCGTGCATATCGAGGAACGCAAGCATAAAGCCGCGCCCTACCCTGAGAGTGACTGGCATCATCCCGTGCCCGCCCTGGTTGATGAGGAACGGCGGTGTCAGGTCGGAGAACCCG
>Ga0126369_10001801_pt1 | contig 15042 bp, 14 predicted proteins | sample PanSoiMetaPlot_1_FD_109646 | JGI IMG/M metagenome (GOLD analysis project Ga0126369, IMG submission 109646) | Tropical forest soil microbial communities from Panama - MetaG Plot_1 | ecosystem: Environmental > Terrestrial > Soil > Tropical forest > Bulk soil | place: Panama | collected 2016-02-17 | reverse complement strand
GCGGGCTTCGATGCCGTAGCTCCGGAGCGTCGCCGTGCCGCCGTTCAGGTGCCACGCCTCACCCCAGCCGCCCCGCTGTCCGAAGTAGGAGAAGCACATGTCCTCGTGATTGCCCTCGAGGAAGACGGTGCGGATACCCTCGCGCCCGCGGAGCGCGAGGAGGAGATCGATCACCTGCCGCGAGGCGGGGCCGCGGTCGATGTAGTCGCCGACGCAGACGACGGTGTCGCCCGCGCCCAGGGGCAACCCCGCGAGCAGGATCTCGAGCTCGCGCGCGCAGCCGTGGATGTCCCCGATCGCGAACAGCCGATTCGTCATGCGCGTCCGACCAGCTCCTCGAGGGTAGAGGCGTCCTCCAGGATGCGCAAGGCGGCGCTGTAGGGATCGAGTGTGCCCCCGCGCACCGCGTCGAGCACCGGCCCGAGTCCGTCCGCGCCGTTGTCGAGGCGGCGCTCGAGCCGTCGGCGGAGCTCCTCCTCGAGGATGTCGAGCAGCTCGCCCTCGCGGCGGAGGCGGATACGCCGCTCGCGCTCGACGTCGTCCGTCAGGCTCGCACGATGTTCGTCGAGCGCGACGAGGAGCTCGTCGATCCCCACGTCGGTCGCGGCCTGTGTGAGGAGGACGGGGATGCGCCAGGCGGAGGCCGGGCGGAGGTGGAGCATCTGGACGAGCTCCGATTTCATCCGCTCGGCGCCGTCGCGATCCGCCTTGTTGACCACGAACACGTCGGCGATCTCGAGCAGCCCCGCCTTCATCACCTGCACCGCGTCGCCGGCCTCGGGCACGAGGACCACGACCGTCGTGTCGGCGAGCCGCATGACGTCGAGCTCCGTCTGCCCCACGCCGACCGTCTCGACGATCACCTGCTCCATGCCGAAGGCGTCGAGCAGCCGGGTCACGTCGCGTGTCGCCCGCGCCACGCCGCCATGGCTGCCACGGCTGGCGAGACTCCGGATGAAGACACCGGGGTCCAGGAAGTGGGTCTGCATCCGGATGCGGTCGCCGAGCACGGCGCCGCCGCTGAACGGGCTCGACGGGTCGACCGCGACGATCCCGACGCGGGCGCCCGCGGCGCGGCGGTGCGCGGTGATGCGATCGGTGAGCGTCGACTTGCCGGCGCCGGGAGGACCGGTGATCCCGACCACGTGGGCCCGTCCGGCCTGGGGGTAGATCCGGCTCATCAGCAGCGGGAGACCGGGGGCGCGGTTCTCCACCAGCGTCATGAGCCGCGCCAGCGCGACGCGGTCTCCCGCCTGCATGCGCTCGACGAGCGCTTCGATCTCGGCTGCCTTCACCACCTGGCTCCGCGGAGGAATTCTCGCATCTTCGCGCCGTTCGTCCAAACCACACTCGGACTGCGCACGATCAGCTTAGCACACGCTGCACTTGACCGGATGCGGGCTGCTGCGGATGATCCGGCCATGGCCGCGCCCGCGGGGTTGAACCTGGCGAACTTCGCTCACAGCGGTCTCGTGCTCGCCGGCCTGCTCCTGCTGGCGCTCGGCTTCGGCGATGCGCTCGCCGGCTGGGTCAAGGTGACGCAGTACGAGGACGCGTTGGAGGCGGCCACCGTGGAGCAGCCGACCGACCCCGCTGCCCTCTTCCCGACCGCTAGCGAGGGACAGGAGCGCGAAGCGCTCGCCCGCGCCAAGCTCGCTTTCTATCAAATGTTGCTGACCACGGGCCAGCTCCTCGCCGCACTCGGGTTCGCCCTCTTCGCCCTGGGCGTCATCCGGATGCTGCGCCAGGCGCCCGATTCATCGGCGTCGCCACCCCTCGTTCATTGACTTCTCCCCGGCGGCCGTTTAGAAAGCCGGACAAATTTGCACACCGACCTGCGTAGCAGGCGGAGCGGGGGGACGGGCGGCGGTGGCAGGAGGGCGAGCGGGGGCGCGACGCCGGCGCGATGCGCGGCGGAGCGGCGGCATAGCGGCGGTCGAGGCCGCCAGCCCCGGGCGCGCGTTCCTCGAGGTCGTCGTCCGGGCCCTGGGTCTCGAGCGGGCCGCCCTCTTCCTCGAGACGAGCCCGGGGACGGCTCTCGTCCCGGTGGCGACGCACGGTGTGGGCGAGCTTCCACCCTGCGAACCCAGCGCGGAAGCTCCGGGCGGACCGTGGGGTCTCGTGTTACCCCTGCGCTCGGGTCCGCGCGTGGCGGGCCTGCTCCTGCTCGCGCGGCCGGGCGGCGGCGCGCTCCCGCCGTCCGAGGAGGAGCTCGCCGGTCGATTGGCCGAAGGCGCCGTCCTGCTCCTCGAGCACTCGCAGCTCGCCGCCGACCTCGCCCGGGCTCACGAGCTGCTCGCACGCGCCGACCGGCTCTCGGCGCTCGGCACGCTGGCGGCCGGGGTCGCGCACGAGATCCGCAACCCCCTGGTCTCGGTCCGCACCTTCATCCAGCTCCTGCCCGAGCGCCTCGGCGACGTGGAGTTCCGCACCACCTTCCGTGACCTCGCACTGGGCGAGGTCGAGCGTATCTGCGGGCTCATCAACGATCTCCTCGCCTTCGCGCGCCCCGCCCCCGCGCAGGTCGAGCCGACCGACCTGAACGAGCTGGTCGCCCAGATCGTGCGCCTGCTCGAGGCAGAGGCGCGCAAGCGCGGGGTGGCCGTCGTCTGCTCGAGCGATCCCTTCCTGCCGCTCGTCACCGTCGACGAGGCGCAGGTGAAGCAGGTTTTGATGAACATCATCCTGAACGCCATCGAGGCGTGCGGCGCCCGCGGCCGGGTCGAGATCGCGACGCGCAGCGAGGCGGGCGCCGACGGGCCGTCGTGCGTGGTAGCGGTCGCCGATTCCGGACGGGGGATCGCGCCCGAGCACCTGGAGCAGATCTTCGATCCATTCTTCACCACCAAGGATGCCGGGAGCGGCCTCGGCCTCTTCGTCGCGCACGAGATCGTGACGCATCACGGAGGTGCGATCACGGCCGCACCCCGGGCGGAGGGGGGAACGGTCTTCACCATTCACTTCCCGGTGCGAGGAGGCGCCGGCCAGGTCGATGCCATTGCGCGCTGAGCCGCACGGCCGGACCGCGCTACCTCCGCTCGACCCTGCAGCGGCCCCACCGCTCCTCGCCCCACCCCGCCTGTCGGCGGCGGCCGCCAGCCTGGTGCCGCTCGCGCGACGTGCGGGTGAGGCAAAGGTCCCCGTCCTCCTCGCCATGCCCGCCGCGGCTGGCCGACTGGCCGTCGCCCGGGCACTCCACGCCGATGCGGGACGCGGCGGTCCTCTCGTCGCGGCGACAGGACGGCGTCCGCCCCTGACGGGTCTCGCGGCCGGCACCACGCTCTACCTCGACGCCGGCGCGCTCGCCCCCGAGACGGCGCTCGCCCTCGAGGCGTTGCTCGACGACGGCACGGTCTGGGTGCTGGCGGGCCTCGAGCCGGGGGTGGCGCTCCCGGGCGCGCTTCCCGGCCGCTTCGCTGCCGTGGTGCTGGAGGTGCCCCCGCTCGCCGCCCGGACGGGCGATATCGAGGAGCTCGCTGCGGCGGTGCTCGGCGCGCTCGCCCATCGCCAGGGCGTCACCGCCCCGCACCTGGCCCCCGCTGCCCTCGCACGGCTCGTCGCGCATGCGTGGAGCGGAGACGTGGCGGAGCTGGAAGCGGTGCTCACCCGGGCCTTCCTGCTGGCTTCGGCCCAGACCATCGAGGCGAAGCACCTCGGGCTCGAAGGCGCGACGGCAGCCGTTGCCGCGCCTGGCGCTCCCGGGGAGGCGCGGCGCGAGACGGGCGCGGAGCTCGAGTTCCTCCTCGCCGAGCTGGCCCACGAGCTCCGCAATCCGCTGGTCACGATCAAGACCTTCGCGCAGCATCTGCCGCAGCTGCTCGAGGACGCCGAGCTCCGGCAGCGCTTCGCGGGCCTCGCCGAGGAGGCGATCGAGCGCATGGACGGGCTCCTCGAGAACGCGCTCCAGTTCGCCCGCCTGACGACGCCGCGCCAGGAGCCGGTCGAGGTGGGACCGCTGCTTGACCGGGTGCTCGCCGACGTGCGCCCGGAGCTTGCGGGACGCGAGGTGCGGGTGCGCCAGGCAACCGCCCCGGGCGCCCGCTGCGCAGCCGATCCCGAGCAGCTCGCCTACGCGCTCCGCAACCTGGTCGCGGGCGTAGGGCGTGAGGTGCCGGCGCGCGAGGAGCTGGTGATCGAGGCGACGGCCAACGGCGTGGTGACGCTCCGCTTCGCCGCGGGTGGCGCAGCGGCCGAGCGCCTGCGCCGCCTGGCGTCGCCCGGCGACACGGCGCAGCTGCGCAGCACGCTGGGCGACCCGACGCTGCTCCCCCTGGCCTTCCGCCTGGCGCGCGGGGTGCTGGCGCGGAACGGCGGCGGGCTGGCGGTGGTACCGGGACCCGAGGGGGCGACGACGCTGGTGGTGCGCCTGCCGGTTCCGCCGGCGGGCGCGGCGGGGTGAGGGAGGGGATGCGGTGGAGACATCAGTGAGAACGAGACGCGTGCTGGTCGTCGACGACGAGCAGGGGGTGCGCGAGTCGCTGCGCATGGTCCTCAAGGAGGGCTACGAGCCGATCGCCGTCGGCTCGTCGGGCGAGGCGCTCGAGACACTCGCTGCGACCTCGGTCGACGTCGTCCTCCTCGACATCGTGATGCCGGGGATGGACGGCATGCAGCTCCTCGAGGAGCTGCGCGTCCGCTTCCCGAACCTGCCGATCGTCATGCTGACCGCCACCAAGACCGTCAAGACGGCGGTGGGGGCCATGAAGCTCGGCGCTTTCGATTACATCACGAAGCCCTTCGACGTCGACGAGCTGCGCGTCATCCTCGACAAGGCGACCGAGCGGGCCGAGCTGGTGCGCGAGGTGGAGGAGCTCCGCAGCGAGGTCGGCCGCCGCTACCAGCTGGATAACATCGTCGGGCGCTCGCCGCGCATGCAGGAGGTCTTCCGCACCGTCCTCACCGTGGCCCCCCTGAAGACGACCGTCCTCATCACCGGCGAGAGCGGCACCGGGAAGGAGCTCATCGCCAAGGCGATCCACTACCAGAGCCCCCGCGGCCGCCGGCCGCTCGTCACGCTCAACTGCGCGGCCATTCCCGAGACTCTCCTCGAGAGCGAGCTCTTCGGTCACGAGAAGGGCTCCTTCACCGACGCCCACGCGAAGAAGCTCGGGCAGTTCGAGCTGGCCCACGAGGGCACGCTCTTCCTCGACGAGATCGGCGAGATGGGTGCCGCCACTCAGGCGAAGCTCCTCCGCGTCCTCGAGCACGGAGAGTTCCTGCGCGTGGGCGGCACGAAGGCCGTCAACGTCGACGTGCGCATCATTGCCGCCACCAACCGCGACCTGGGAGCGGCCATCAAGGAAGGTAGCTTCCGCCCTGACCTCTTCTACCGGCTGAACGTCGTGACCGTGCACCTGCCACCGCTCCGCGAGCGCCGCGACGACCTGATCCTGCTCATCCGGCATTTCGCCCAGTCCAAGGCACGGGACATGGGGATCCCCGAGAAGACGCTCAAGCCGGAGACGGTCGACGCCCTGCTCCGCTACCCCTGGCCCGGCAACGTGCGCGAGCTCGAGAACCTCATCGAGCGCCTCATGGTGCTCTGCGAGAGCCCGACCATCGCGTTCGAGGACCTGCCCGACCAGGTCCGACGGAGCGAGCAGGACCCCGGCACGATCAAGGAGCAGGTCCTCGGCGGCCGGAAGTCGCTGGGGAACGCCGTCGACGAGTTCGAGCGCGAGATCATCCTCGAGGCGCTCGGCACGACGAGCTTCAACCAGACGCGGGCCGCCGACATGCTCGGAACGACCCGGCGCATCCTCAAGTACCGCATGGACAAGCTGGGCATCCAGGCGCCGGAGCGATGAAGGTCTGGCGGACGCATTGGAGTAGTGTCGGTCGGCTCCAGGAGGCATCTCGATAGCCCAGGCTGAGTCTCCCCCTGTGCCCCGCCTGGCACATCGCGTGCACCCCTGAACGGCGCCGATTTAGCGAGGATTCGCGTTTCCGCCCCCTTAGTCGGCGTAGGAGGGCGGCATGCCGGGTGCAATGCCTGCCGCTCGTGATCACCGATCGCCCCCGCGTCCTGGTCGTCGATGATGAACTCGGCGTACGTGAGTCGCTCCGTGCGCTCCTGAGCGGCGAGTGCGAGGTCCGCACCGCGGGGAGCGGTGACGAGGCGCTCGAGATTCTCGGGCGCGAGTCGTTCGACATCATGACCCTCGACCTGAGGATGCCCGGCACCGGGGGCATCCGCGTCCTCGAGCGCGCCAAGCAGATCGACCCCGACCTGGAGGTCCTCATCATCACCGGGTACGGCTCGTTCGACACGGCCGTGCAGGGCCTCCGCTTCCGGGCCTTCGACTACATCGCGAAGCCCTTCGACTGCGACCAGGTGCGCCGGCTGGTGCAGGTAGCCCTCGGCCGGCGGGCGGCGGCCCGCCGTCTGAAGGCCGCTCCCGAACAGCTCCTCTCGACGCTGTCGCACGAGCTCCGGACGCCGCTCAACGTCATCCTCGGCTACTCGGCGATGCTGCGCGACGAGGGCGATCCAACGCTCACGACGGAGCAGCGCCGGGTGCTCGACCGGATCGACGAGAACTCGGTCAACCTGCTCGGCTACGTCGAGACGATGCTCTACGTGGCCGAGCTCGACCGCGGCGTCGTGCCGCTCGAGGTCGGACCGGTGCGGGTGGGCGAGGCCCTCTCGCGCCTCTCCGCCGACTTCGAGCCGCGCGCCCGCGCCAAGGAGCTCGGCTGGCGCCTCCAGGCGCCCGCCGACCTGGTCGTCAGCAGCGACGGGCCCAAGCTCCTCCGCCTGGTGCGCACGCTGGCCGAGAACGCCCTGCGCTTCACGACCGCGGGAACCGTCATGCTCGTCGCGTGGCCGGGGCCGGACGGCATCACGATCGAGATCCGGGACACCGGGCCGGGGCTCGGCCCCGACGTGATCATCGAGACGGAGGATCTGGCGGCCGGCCGCTCCGGCGGCGAGGCGCCCCGACACCTGGGCTATGGTCTCCGGCTAGCTGGACGGCTCGTCCGCGTGCTGGGTGGATCGCTCACCTTCGCCACCAGCCGCTCCGGCACCACCTGCCTCCTCCGCATTCCCCACCTCGCCGTCGAGGAGACCGTCGCGAGCCGCGCGACGGCTTGACACACCGGATCCCCTCCGATACCTGCGTGGCGGGTCTGGCATGCAGCCCGCCGCGCGCCCGCGCCTGAGAGAGGCGCTCGCCAAGCCGTCTGCGGGCGAGGACCTGACCAGCGCGGAAGCGCTCGCGCTGCTGGAGGAGCCGACGCTCCTGCCGGCGCTTCTCGAGGCTGCCGCTGCCCGGCGCGACCAGGCTTGGGGCCGCACCGTAACCTACTCGCCCAAGGTCTTCCTGCCGCTCACCAACTTGTGTCGCGATCGTTGCACGTACTGCACCTTCCGCAAGGATCCCGGCGATCCCGACGCCTGGACCATGACGCCCGACGAGATCCACGTCTGGGCAACGCGTGGGCGGGCGCTCGGCTGCATGGAGGCGCTCATCTGCCTCGGCGACAAACCGGAGCTCGCCTACCCGAGCTACCGGACGCTGCTCGCCGAGCTTGGCCATCGCACGACCGCCGAGTACGTCTTCGCGGCGTGCGAGATCGCGCTCGCGTGCGGTCTCCTGCCCCATACCAACGCCGGGCTCCTGACGGCCGACGAGATGATGCATCTGAAGACCGTCAACGTGAGCCTCGGCCTGATGCTCGAGAACGTCTCGCCGCGACTCCGCGCGCGGGGTCAGGTGCACCAGTGGGCGCCCGACAAGGAGCCGACGCTCCGCCTGCAGATGCTCCGCGAGGCGGGCGAGCTCCGTATCCCGTTCACCACGGGTCTCCTGCTCGGCATCGGGGAGACGCTCGCCGAGCGCGTGGACACGCTCGTCGCGATCCGCGACCTCCATCGCGCCTACGGTCACATCCAGGAGGTGATCGTCCAGAACTTCCGCGCCAAGCCGACCATCCGCGCCGCCGACCTGCGCGAGCCGGACGCCGTCGATGTGGCGCGCTCGGTGGCGATCGCCCGCCTGATCCTCGACCCCGAGGTCAGCGTGCAGGCGCCGCCCAACCTCTCGCCCGCCGACCATGCGCTCCTCCTCGCCGCCGGCCTGAACGACTGGGGTGGCATCTCGCCGCTCACGCCGGACTACGTGAACCCCGAGGCGCCGTGGCCGCACGTCGCCGCCCTCGCCGCCACGTGCCGCGCCGCGGGCTACACCCTGCGCGAGCGGCTCGCCATCTATCCCGCGTACATCGACCGTCCGGGCTACCTCGCGCCGGCGCTGCGGGCCCGCGTGCGGGCGCTGGGAACGGCCGATGAGTTGACGCCGATCGCGGACAGCGTCACCGAAGGACACCCATGAGCTGGACCGATCCCTGGGACGCCATCGAAGCGGTGGCGTTGAACGACGAGCCCGTGCCGCGTGCCCTGGCGGCCGCGTCGCCCGCGGTGCGGAATATCCTCGAGCGCGCGCTCGAACAGCGCGAGCTCACCGCCGAGGAGGGCGAGACGCTCCTCGAGGTCGGCGACGCCGACCTCCGCGCCCTGGTCCGCACGGCCGACGCCGTACGCGCCGCCGACGTTGGGGACGAGGTCACCTACGTCGTCAACCGGAACATCAACTTCACCAACGTCTGCTTCGTGAACTGCCAGTTCTGCGCCTTCAAGCGGCAGCGCTGGGAGGCCGATGCGTACACGCACGGCCTGGACCTCGTGCTCGGCAAGGTGGAAGAGGCGATCCAGCGCGGTGCCACCGAGGTGTGCATGCAGGGGGGCATCAACCCCGACATGGACGCCTTCGCCTACCGGGACATCCTGACCGCCATCAAGACGCGCTACCCGGCGCTCCACGTGCACGCCTTCTCGCCCATGGAGATCATGTACGGCACGCGTCGTACCCGGATGAGCTACCCGGCCTACATCGGCATGCTGCGCGACGCGGGCCTCGGGAGCATCCCGGGCACGGCGGCCGAGATCCTCGACGACGAGGTGCGGGAGATCCTCTCCCACAAGAAGGTCGACGTCCGCACCTGGGTGGAGATCATCACCACCGCGCACGCGCTCGGCGTGCCGACCACCTCGACGGTGATGTACGGCCACGTGGAGACGCCCGCCCACGTCGCCCGCCACATCGCGCTTCTCCGCCGCATCCAGCAGGAGACGGGCGGGTTCACCGAGTTCGTCCCGCTCGGCTTCATCTGGGAGAACACCAAGCTCTACCACGACGGCAAGGTGACGCCGCAGCCGAAGGGTCTCCGCGACCTCCGCATCTACGCCACCAGCCGTCTCATGCTGCGTGGCGTGATCGACAACCTGCAGACCTCGTGGGTGAAGCTCGGCCACCGGCTTGCGCAGCTGACGCTCCGCGCCGGCTGCAACGACTTCGGTGGCACGCTCATGGAGGAGAGCATCTCGCGCGAGGCGGGCGCGGATGCGGGCGAGTACACCTCGGTCGAGGAAATCCAATCGCTGGTCCGTGCGATGGGTCGCATCCCGGTCGAGCGGACGACACTCTACGGACGGGTGGTGCGGGACGCGGGGGGAGCCGTTGCGGGTCACGGTGCTGGCGGGTGGCGTGGGCGGAGCCCGGTTCCTGCGGGGTCTCTGCCAGCACACTGACCCGCGCCACACCACCGTCATCGGGAACACGGGAGACGACGAGGAGTTCTTCGGGCTCCACGTCGCTCCCGACCTCGACACGGTGCTCTACACGCTCGCCAGCCGCGTCGACCCCGCGCGCGGCTGGGGCCTCCGCGACGAGACGTTCCACTGCCTCCAGGCCGTCGGCGCGCTCGGCGGGCCCACCTGGTTCCAGCTGGGCGATCGCGACCTCGCGACCCATCTGATGCGGACGACGTGGCAGCGGGCCGGGTGGCGGCTGTCGCGCATCACGGCCACGCTCGCGCGCGCGCATGGGGTACGTGTCAAACTCCTCCCCATGACCGACGACCGCGTGCGGACCTTCGTCCATACGGAGCGGGGCCGCCTCCCCTTCCAGGAGTACCTGGTGCGTGGCCGCGCGCGTGGACGGGTGCGACGGATCGAGGTCGCCGGCGCGGCGCGGGCGCGGCCCGGGCCGGGCGTACTCGCCGCCCTCCGCACGAGCGACGCCGTCGTGATCGCGCCTTCGAACCCGCTCGTCTCGATCGGGCCGATGCTCGCCCTCCCCGGGGTACGGACGGCGCTCGGGCGGCGTCGCGGAACGGCCGTGGCGGTTTCACCACTGGTCGGTGGTCGGGCCGTGCGCGGGCCGCTCCCGCGCATGCTCCGTGGCCTCGGTATCGAGGTCTCGCCGCGGGGCATCGCGCGCCTCTACCAGGGGCTGGTGGACGTGTTCGTCCTTGACCGCGTCGACCGCACCTGGGCTCCCCGCGTCGAGGCACTCGGCCTCCGGACCGTCGTGACCGACACCGTGATGCGCACGCCTGCCGCGGCCGCCCGCCTTGCTGCCCGCGTCCTCCGTGCGCTAGACGGGGCGCCTTGACGATCGCCGTCATCCCGGTCCCGGGCCTGCCCCTCATCCACCCCGGCGACGATCTGGCCAGGCTCCTCGGCGACGCGATCGAGGCGGCCCGTGTGGGACTGAAGGCTGGCGACGTGGTCGCCGTCTGCCAGAAGGTGGTCTCGAAGGCGGAGGGCGCGGTGGTGGCGCTCGCCGACGTCGAGGCGTCGCCCTTCGCGCGCCATCTCGCCAGCCGGACGGAGGGCGGAAAGGATCCACGGGCGCTGGAGGTGATCCTGCGCGAGACCCGTCGCATCGTCCGCATGGAGCGCGGGCATCTCATCTGCGAGACCCACCACGGCTGGGTGTGCGCCAACGCAGGCGTCGACGAGTCGAACGGCGTCGCGCCGGACGTGGTGACGCTCCTTCCCCGCGATGCGGACGCATCGGCCACGCGCCTCCGCGAGCAGCTGGTGGCGCGCTTCGGCGTGGAGGTAGCCGTCGTCATCACCGACACGTTCGGGCGGCCGTGGCGCGAGGGACTGGTCGAGGTGGCGCTCGGCTGCGCGGGGATGGAGCCGCTCCTCGACCTCCGCGGGCGGGCCGACCTCTCGGGCCGCGAGCTCCATCACACGGTGGTTGCGCTCGCCGACGAGGTCGCGGCCGCGGCCGGACTCGTGATGGAGAAGGACAGCGGCGTGGCGGCGGCGCTCGTGCGTGGCGTCCGCTACACGCCTGGTCCGGGCGGCGCGGCCGCCCGGATCGTTCGCAAGCCGGAGTTCGATCTGTTCCGGTAGCCCCGGGCGCTGACGAATCAGGGCGGCGGTGAGGGAGCCGGTGGTGGCACCGGTGCTGCCGCTTCGCCCGACCCGCAGAGCGGGGCGCTCACGACCAACCCGAGCAGCGCGCCCGCCGTGACGGAGCCGAGGGTTGCAGCGGCGACGGCACCGGTGTCCGCCTTGGCGGCGCCCGTGGCGGCGGCGGCGATCCCTCCGACCAGCACCGCGGTGCCGACCGTGGTCACGACGCGACAGCGGGTGGGGTTAGCACGCAGCGTCGAGCAACCGCTCGTGAGAAGGGTGGCCACGAGTGCCGCCGAGATCGTGCGCCTCTCCCGCATCTTCTGCCCTCGCTGGTCCGCTCGCTCCGCGCCGGGCCGCGTATCAGCGAGCCGGCGAGAGGGTCAAATGAAGATCTGGTGACGAGGGGTCCGGCGGCCGCAGCCCCGGGGCCGGCAGGCCCGCGTTCCCGGCACGATTGACAACCCGAAGGCGGGCGGGCCACAAGGCCCAACCACACACGCACCGAACGGGGGGAGCAATGGCACGATGGGTGTTGGCCACGATCGGTCTGCTCGCCACGGGCGCGCTCGCGGGTTGCTCCACGCACGCCGCCGCGCCGACCCCGAGCGCCGGCATGCACGGCGGAGCCCGGAAGACCATCACGCTCGGCGCCACGCGGATCGACCCCGCGGACCTCACGATGGCCTCGAGCGACGTGGTCGCGTTCACGAGCACCGCCCTGGACCCGCTCCAGGTCGAGTTCACCAAGCCCCAAAACCAGACGGGCAAGATCAGCTGCAAGGTGGCCGACCCGAAGGCCCTGAAGCCGGGCGAGAAGCCCTGGGCAACCTTCACCCAGAACGCCGAGGGCCACTTCCAGGCGATGGTTCCGCCGGGGCCGTTCCCGAGCGTGTGCACGCTTGCCGCCGGCGTATACACGTTCACCGTCCACCGGCTGACCGGTAACCCATACGGGGAAGAGCGCCTCGGTCAGGAAGGCAGCATCACGGTCCGCTAGCCGGCTCGCCGCCGAGCACCGGCCGGAGCCACGACCAGAACTGGTTCTTGCAAGCCGAACGGTGGGGCAGCGTGCGGGCGTGGCCGAAATCGTTGGATCAATGTCATAGCTGCCAGAATGCCGGGATGGCATACTCGGCCGCGAAAGGAGCCCCCAATGCAGATCGCGATCCTGTTGTACGACGGCATGACGGCGCTCGATGCCATCGGCCCCTACGACGTCCTCCGCCAGCTACCGGGTGCGGAGGTGATCTTCGTCGGCAACACCGCGGGCGTGAAGCGCACCGAGGAGCAGCCCCTCGGCCTGGTGGCCGATCGGGCGCTCGCCGAGGTCCCGCGCGCCGACATCCTGGTCGTCCCCGGCGGCTTCGGCCAGGAGCGGGCGATGCGAGATGGTCCCACGCTCGACTGGATCCGGGCCATCCACGGGACGACGACGTGGACGACCTCGGTCTGCACGGGCGCGATCATCCTGGCCGCCGCCGGTCTCCTCAAGGGGCTCAAGGCGACCACCCACTGGGCGTTCCTGGAGCGGCTACGCGATTTCGGGGCGGAGCCCGTGGCCGAGCGCGTGGTCGAGCAGGGGAAGATCATCACGGCGGCCGGGGTGTCGGCGGGCATCGACATGGGGCTCCGGCTGGCCGCCCGGATCGCGGGCGACGACGTGGCACGGGGAATCCAGCTCGGCATCGAGTACGACCCGGCCCCACCCTTCGACACGGGCTCGCCGCGCAAGGCGCCCGCGTACCTCGTCGAGCTGGTCCGTCAGGCGGCCGACCTGAAGCGTTCGCGGTACACGTCGTCGGCGAGGTGAGACGATGGCGCGCGCCCGAGTCCTCCCGCTCGCGCGTCGGCGACGGCGGCCGTCGCCCGGCGCGGGGCGGGGGCCGCGGCGCATCGCGATCGTCGCCTATCCGAACTTCCAGCTCCTCGACGTCACCGGACCGCTGGAGGTGTTCGCGCAGGCCGCCCGCTTTCTTGCCACCGCGCCGCCGGCTTACTCGATCGAGATCCTGACTAGCGGACCGAGACCGCTCATCTCGTCCTCGGGTGTCCGCCTCGTCCCCGACGGGCGGACGGTCGGTTCACCCGCGGGAATCGATACCCTGATCGTCGCGGGCGGTCCGGGCGTGACCGCGGCCGTGGGCGACCGAGCGCTCGTCGCCTGGCTCCGTCGCACGGCGCGACGCGTGCGCCGCCTCGCGTCGGTGTGCAGCGGCACGTTCCTCCTCGCCCAGGCGGGACTCCTCGACGGACGCCGGGCGACGACCCACTGGCAGGTGTGCGAGCAGTTGGCCCGTCGCTATCCGCGGATCACCGTCGAGCAGGACCCGATCTTCGTCCGCGATCGCGGCGTCTACACCTCGGCGGGCGTTACCGCCGGGATGGATCTGGCCCTGGCGCTGGTCGAGGAGGATCACGGCCGCGCGCTCGCGCTGCGCGTCGCCCGCCAGCTCGTCATGTTCCTCAAGCGCCCGGGGGGCCAGTCGCAGTTCAGCGCCCAGCTCGCCGTGCAGGCGGCTGACCGCGAGCCGCTGCGGGAGCTGCAGGCGTGGATCGCGGACCACCTGGACGAGGAGCTGGCAGTACCGACGCTCGCCGCGCAGGTCGCGATGAGCGAGCGCAACTTCGCCCGCGTCTTCCGGCGCGAGGTGGGCTGCACCCCGGCCCGCTTCGTCGAGCGGGCGCGCGTGGAAGGGGCCCGGCGGCGGCTCGAGGAGTCGACGGACGGTGTCGACGTGATCGCTGCGCGCTGCGGGTTCGCGAGCCCCGAGGTGATGCGGCGCGCGTTCCTGCGCCTGCTCGGCGTCCCGCCCAGCGCCTACCGCGGGCGTTTCCGGTCGGCGGTCCGGGCGTAGGGTTGCCAGGCCCGCGCAGCAGGGCCGCTCACCCGGACGCGAGCCGTCTTCCGACCCCCACCCGCTCGGCGACGCCGGCCGGCACGTCCATCGCGGCGACCGTGTCGAGGAGCGGCCGGAGACCGCGTCGGTTCGCCACCTGGATGGTGAGGCCGGGGCGGGCGTTCAGCTCGAGCACGAGCGGGCCACGCCGGAGATCGACGACCAGGTCGACGCCGACCAGGCCGAGCTCGACCGCGTCGGCCGCCTGCACGGCGAGCCGCAGGATCTCGTCCCACGCCGGGAGCGTCACACCGCCGAGCGGGCGCCCGAGATCGGGATGGACGACGAGCGGCCGCCGGCCCGCGACGGCCGAGGTCGTCTCCCCGCGCGCGAGGTCGATGCCGACCCCGATGCCTCCCAGGTGGAGGTTCGCGCGCCCGTCGGAGTGGCGCGTGGGGAGGCGGAGCATGGCGAGCACGGGAACGCCCCGGAAGACGAGCACGCGGACGTCGGGGACACCGCGGTAGGCGAGCCCGGCGAGCAGCGGCTCGGGCACGATCCGCTCCTCGACGAGCAGCACGTCCTGGCGTCCGCCGATGGAGTACATGCCCGCGAGGACGTCACAGACGTGTGCCTCGAGCGCGCGGCGGTGAAGTCCTAGCCCGCTCGCCTTGAGGAAGCGGTCGCCCGCACGGCCCACGATCACGACGATCCCGGCTCCCCCCGCCCCGCGCGCCGGCTTGAGGGCGAATTCCGGCCGCTCCCAGAGCCGCGCCGCGAGACCCCGTACCTGCCAGGCCGCCTCGCAGGTGTCGTGCAGCGCCGGCGCAGGTACGCCGCGGGCGGCGAGCAGCGTCTTGGTGGCGCGCTTGTCGTCGACGAGGCGCGAGCGCTGCGGCGTGTTGTAGCGGAAGAGATAGGCGTGGTTCCGCCGGTTGAGCCCGAGCATCTCGGCTCGCAGACGGCGGAGACGGCGGATCACGGGCG
>Ga0126369_10001799_pt1 | contig 15046 bp, 7 predicted proteins | sample PanSoiMetaPlot_1_FD_109646 | JGI IMG/M metagenome (GOLD analysis project Ga0126369, IMG submission 109646) | Tropical forest soil microbial communities from Panama - MetaG Plot_1 | ecosystem: Environmental > Terrestrial > Soil > Tropical forest > Bulk soil | place: Panama | collected 2016-02-17 | reverse complement strand
GGCGATGGCTTTTCCGATGCCGCTGCTCGCCCCCGTTACTACGGCCACCTGATTCTTCAAGCTATCCATGCTTGTCGCGGCCTCCCCTAATCTCCCCAGCACAGGAGTTCATCCCGGATTTGGAAATACGCCCTGAAAGCGATTCGTGCAGCCCACCGGAGTTTACACTCTGCGCGAGCATTTCACACCTTCATCACGGCCTCGTGTTGCGCTGTGCTACGATGGCAGAATGCGTTACGGCTCTCGGGCCCTGCGATTCGGCGCGATTTTCTTTTTCGGCGCTGGAACCGTAGCCGCGCAGCAAGAAAGGAAACCGAGAGACCTCCCGGAAGCTCCCTCACCGAAGCAGGAACAGCCAACACACAAACACGACAGCGCGCTCCAAGCCACCTTTGAGATTCTGGCCCGACGCTCGACTTTCTTTCCAGATCTGGCCGCCAACCCAGGCCCTCTCGGCACAAAGCAAAAGCTGGAACTATTTGTGGATAAGAGCGTCGCGCCTTCCCGCTTCCTCGGTTCGGCTCTGGGAGCTGGCATCGGCCAGGCACGCGATTCCCTCTCCGGCTATGGCCAAGGGATGGGCGGCTACGGAAAGCGCTTTGGATCCTCTATGGCTACCGCTACTTCGGCGGATTTCTTCAGGACGTTTCTGTTTTCGGCCATGCTACGCCGGGACCCGCGATACTTTGTTAGTTTGCGTGGCGGTCCGTGGCGCCGCATGGGCTATGGCCTCAGCCGCTTGGTTGTCGGTCGCACCGATGCAGAAACGGAAGGCGTCAACTGGCCCGGGATGCTTGGGCCGCTTTTTGCCGAGAGCTTGGCGAACAGCTACCTGCCCGTCGAGGAGCAGACCGCCGGACGAACCTTTCGACGTTACGGCATCCGGCTGGGGTTTACAGCTGGCGGAAATATTCTCAAGGAGTACTGGCCAACGATCTTCAAAAATTTGCGTATTGCGAAGATTGCTCCGCGCCTGAGTCCCGCTTCCCCGCCCGCGGGACTCCTGGCACCTATAACTTTTCGTTTCTAGCCACGACGCCACGCCTTAGTTGACCGGCTTGACGTCCTCCATCAGCGAAAAAAATCCTTCGGCTAGCGTGGGATGAATGTACACCGCGCCTTTCAGAAGCGTGTAGGGTTGCTTCGCCAGCATCATCGCCCCGAGGATCTGCACTAACTCGCCGCCTTCCGAAGCGAGAATGGACGCGCCCAGGATTCGGTCATTCGCAGCATCCACGACGATTTTCATCAGACCGGCGGTTTCTCCGCGTTCGATGGCCCGTGCCACGTAGGTCATGGGAGTTTTTCCAATTTTCAGCGTGTGACCCTTGGCGCGGGCCTCCTTCTCCGTCATGCCCACGCCGCCGAGCTGCGGATCGGTGAAAACGCAATAAGGAACCAGCCTGTTTTCTATGCTGAGACTCTTCCCTTCCACGACGTTGGCATACACGATTTGAAAGTCGTTATAGGAAATATGCGTGAAAGCGGGCCCGCCCTTGCAGTCGCCCAGTGCCCAGACTCCGGTCACGTTTGTCTCCAGGCGCGCGTTCACCTTGATCGAGCCATCTTTGTTCGTGGTGACGCCGGCTTTCTCAAGGCCCAGATCATCCGTGTTGGCAATGCGTCCGGTAGCAACCAGCAAATGGGAACCCGAGACCGCTTTCCCGTCTTCAGCAACCTTGCAGGAAAGAATAATGTCGCCATCTCTTTGTTGCGCAGCTTCAGTGCGAGCGCCCAAAACAAACCTTACTCCTTCCGCCTCCAGCGCCTTCTGCAATTCCGCTGCGATTTCCGGGTCTTCCCGAGGCACAATCTGCTGCCCTTGATGAACGATGGTGACGCGGCTGCCGTAGCGGCAGAACATTTGCCCAAATTCGAGGCCGATGTAACCGCCACCAAGAACGAGAAGGTGCTCGGGGATTTCCGTGAGCTGCATGATCGACTCGTTGGTGAGAAAGGGCACGTCGCGCAAGCCGGGGATCGCCGGAATGCTCGGGCGGCCGCCGGTATTGATGAAGATCTTCTCGCTCTCGATGGTTTCATTGCCGACGTGTAGTTGATGCGGCGCAACAAATCGCGCACGATTCCGGTAGAGGCGAATATTCTTGCGTTCGTCCACACGCCTTTGCTGGCCGCCCCGAAAGCTCAGAACCAGCTCCTCTTTCTGGGCCACAATTTTCCCGAGATCGACGCTGACCTCGGACGTGTTGACGCCCCACCGCGCGGCATTTCGCGCATAGTGGGCAACTTGGGCCCGGTGCACCATCGTCTTTGTCGGCGTGCAGCCCACGTTAATGCACGTTCCGCCCAGATTCTTCTCTTCGATAAGCGCGACAGACCACCCCAAATCCGCCAGCCGAAACGCGAGGGGATTTCCGGCCTGGCCGGAGCCGACAATAATGGCGTCATATCTCATGGAAACTTCCCCCCTCCTTTGGCGCACCAAGACTCTACACCGGGTGCGTCGGGCCTGGACAGTGAGTACGCCGGCAAATGTGGCCGACCAAACAGCCAAGTATCGAGTGCGAAACACTGGTACCCCAGTAGCGTTGACCAATAGAAATTCCGCTGGTTACCGTGCTACTAGGGCGCCCGGGTGTCGGCCTGCCTGCCGCAGGCTAGCGGACATGTGTCCGCTGAAGAACGTCAGGCGACAGAAAATACCTAGGTCCAGAAGCACAGGCCCTTAGCCCGCAACCTGGCGGGGCGAGTCTGCCCGGGAATTTGGGGAATTTTGCGAGGCGTTTTCTTCACGGGCGCCCGCTTGCAGATGGAAACCGTAGCAAAAGCCGGAAGATACGAGATCGTCGGCGAACTCGGCCGCGGCGCCATGGGTATTGTGTACAAGGCCGTCGACCCTGTGATCGGGCGAACCGTCGCCGTAAAAACCATCCGCTTAAGCGAAGAAGGCACCGGCCTCAAGCGCGCGGAGCTTCTGGCGCGGTTCCAAACCGAAGCGCGCGCCGCCGGCCTGCTCACGCACCCCAACATCGTGGTGGTCTACGACGCCGGCGAGGAAGACGGCTTGTACTACATCACCATGGAGTTGGTGGAAGGCAAGAGCTTGCAAGCCCTTCTGGACGGCGGTCATTCCTTTCCACTCCCCCGCACTCTGCGCATCCTGGATCAAACTTGCAGCGCGTTGCAATTTGCCCATGAACGCAACATCGTTCACCGCGATATAAAGCCCGCGAACTTGATGCTCACTGCCGACGACACCGTCAAGATCACCGACTTTGGCACCGCCAAGATTCTCCAGTTCGGCAGTACCCAGCAGACCTCGCACGTGATGGGCACGCCGAGCTACATGTCTCCGGAACAGGTGAAAGGGCGCGCGGTGGACGGCCGTAGCGACATTTTCTCGCTGGGCGTCATGCTCTATGAAATGATTACGGGTGAAAAGCCCTTTCCCGGACAAAATATCACCACCGTCATCTACAAGATTGTTAACGAAGAGCCTGTTCCGCCGCGCCAGATTGATCCTTCGATCCACCCTGGAATCAGCGCCGTGGTGATGAAGGCGTTGGCCAAAGAGCCGGAACAGCGCTATCAGACCTGCCGCGAAATGCTTGAAGATTTGCGGAATTACCGCGCGCAGGGAGTTGCCGGAGGAAATCCCCATGCAACAATGGTCATGGGTGGCGCCTCGCCGGCCGCAACGATTGCAACCGGCAACGCAGGTGGCCACGGACTTGTGGGGCACGCGGTTCCCGTTGAAGATCCAACCGTGATTGCCGCGGCTCGCTCACTAAGTGCGCGGGCGGCTTCACCGGGCCAGACCCCGGTTGTGCGCCGTACCGGAACCATCGCGCCGCCCGTCGAACACGTTGAACCGCCGAAGAAAAAGAGTGTCATGGGCACAATTTTTGCGGCGCTCCTGCTCCTTGCCGTGATTGCCTACGGCGCGAATAAGATGAAGCCTGTTTTCGAGGCCGCGCGCGCGCTGTACAGTTCTCAAGTCAATGAAAGCCAGTCTCGCAACTCGGCGGCCGCAACCATAACCCAACCAGACAATTCAGCAACGAACTCTCGAGCAACTGATGCGCCTCAAGACTCGAATGAAGCCGCAACGGATGCCGCGGATCCCAACGCTGATACCAAGCCCGTAGCTCCGGCCTCCGAGAAAACCGCTCCTAAGAAGCCGGAAAACTCGCTCACTCCCAAAGCAGCGGAGTATAAAGGCCGCATCGAAGAAGCCATCTCCGAGAAGGGCTTTGCGGGACGCGCGAGAGTTCAAGGAACCGGCAACACGCTGACTCTTGCCGGGAAGCTCCGCCCGTCCGAGCACGCCGAACTCTTGAAGTTTCTGCGCAATGCACCGGCAAGCGTGCACGTCATCGATCATATTGAATATGACGATACGGCCGTAGTTGCGGCGGGCGGCTCCGGCGAAGGCGGCCACCCGGTTCCAGCGGCGGGACGCGGAGCCATTCACGTAGTCACCGACGTGATTGGCGCTACCGCTAAGCTTCACGGACCGGCAGGCAACGTTTTGAGCAAATGCGAAACGCCTTGCAGCTTCAATAACCTCAGGCCGGAGCGTTATAGCCTGGAAGTGCAAAAGGACGGCTATCAACCCCTGCAGACCGCGCTGCAGATCAAAGGGGACGAGGCCCAGGACCAGAAGCTCAAGCTCGAGCCGCTTGCCAAGGGCATCTTCATCAGCACGCAGCCGCCGGGAGCCGACGTTTTCATAAACGGCGCAAAACAGGCCGGCCAGACTCCCGTGGTTCTTCCTCTCGCACCGGGACAGTACAACCTTGTTCTGCGGATGCAAGGTTACGAGCCGTATTCGGGGAGTATTCAGGTAAAAGATATTCAGACACAGCTCAATGTTGAGTTGATTGAGCGCTCCGCCACGCATGTCGCGTGGGCGCAGGTGAATAGCAATCCCAAAGGCGCGGAAATCATCGTGGACGGGAACTCCACCGGTCAGTTCACTCCTTCGCGAATCCAAGTGCCTACCGGTCTGCATACGGTCACGCTCAAGCTGAACGGCTATCAGCCCGCAAAACGAACCTTTCAGGCGAGCGAAGGCGGCACCATCACCGTGGACCTGCCCTTGCGCCAGTAAAACGCGTCCTTGCTTCGCTGGGTCGGGCCCTACTTGATGCGTAACAATTCGTTACAGCGGCGGCGTTCTGGTCCTAGCACCTTTTATCTTTCTCGTTGGATATAAAAGACTTATCTGATCTCCCGCCAGGAGGGATAGTTGCATGACTATTGGTAGGCCCTGTCTGGCTCCGCTTTGGCGGGACTTGGCTCGCGACCAAACCAGTCAACTGGGGACGGCAGCCCGCATATTGATAATGAGCACCTTAGGAGACGCTTTGCCTTTACGGGCCACATTGCCAAACAAGGATCATGAGCCTGGGTCGCGGTCAAAGCCGGCCGCGAATTCCACTTCCAAGCCTGCCAGTCGCCGCATCGTGACTTCCATCGCGATGCCGGCAGCCAGCAATTCAGATTACAAAGCCGTCGAGGTGCTGCGCGCCCTGCGGGATTTTCACCTGCTCCTGCGGTCGGAGCGTCTCTACGATAAAAATCACCCCAGCCGCTTGGACAGTCTGGATAGCGCTTACGATTCGCTGCGGCAAATCACGGAGTCTCTCGAAGGACTTGAAATCCGCGTTGAGCGCGGTGGCATTGTGGCCCCCAAAGTCGGCGATGGGCACTTGCCGGACACACGCGGGGAAATGCAGGCACTCGCGGCCGATATGCACCGCGTGGGCATTTGGTCGCTGGTCTTTTCCAGAAAATTCCATGTAGGCGAACTGGACACGCTGGCCCGACTCATGAAACAGTCATTGCTAGAATTGGACGAGCCGGCGGGGGATGCCGGCAATGCGTGGTGGCCCGCCCGCCTCTTGGAGAACCGCGTGGAAGGCATTTCGGTCAATACGCAAACCGAGCGCAGGGTAGACACAGTCCTGGCGAGCCTGATTGGTGCGCTGGTGGCCTACGGCGGCCATGCTCCGCGAGAGGCCAGCGATTCCCCGATTAAGGCGCCCGACTTCGATGATTTGATAGCCACGCTGCGCTTGCTGGCGCGGCTCACGCCGCCGCTGGAAAGCGCGCGCGGGCTCTCTCCCGAGGAAGCGGCGCGCGCGATTCACGGTGCCATGGAGGAGGCCAGCCGCGAGAGCGTACGCATGCTGCTTCACTCCGTCTCGCAATATGCTCCGCGCGACGGCGAGCAGCCCCTGCCCTATCTACTGCGGCTCTCGGAAAACATGATTCTGGAATTCCTCAGCGCAGAGTTCGCCGGTGGTTCGCTGGCTCCCCCCTCGGTGCGTCCTTCTTTCCATCGTCTGGCAGACGTACTCGTGGAATCGGGCGCATACAGCGGTCCGCATGCTTCGCAGCACCTTTCTTCACTCGCAGTCGCCTGGGCAACGGACACGCATCGCGAGCAGCTGACGAACCGTTTTTGGCTGGAGCTGCCGGCCCGGGAGAAATCCGCGGTCGTGCGCGGATCGGACGTGTGGTGCGTTCCGGTGGCGGCTCTGAAGCAGACACTTTCGCAACTTGTGGATACCGGAGCGGATGCTCCCCGGCGCGAGGCCCGAAGCATGGTATTGAATTATTTGCGCCGCCTGGAACTACCCGAATCCTCCGCACGGCGCTTGGTTGCCGCCGGCCTCAATGAACTTGTTCCACTCTTCGAATCACTGTGGCCCAATCAGCTGCCCGAAGAACTGAGCCGCATGGCGATGAAAGCATTGCAAGCCGAGACCGCTCCGGAAACGGCCGCGCTGCTCGCAGCCCTGGTGGAAGCTCTGGGACGTATTGCTGTGATGCGAGGCGACTACGCCGGATTCGAATTCATCCTCACGGGTCTCGAGCGCGCCCCCCGGGACAAAGAGCACGACCACATGACGGCCCTCGCCGCGCGCCTCGTTGCCCAAGACCGCTGGTTCATGCTGGTGGACGCTTCGCTGGCCAATCGGCCGCTGGATCCAGTTCTCCCAAGATTGTTGCAACGCGACCCGGAGCGCTTGCTGGACCGCTTGACCCTGCTGCTCAGCGAACCTCGCGGCGCGGACATGCTGCCGGCGATGTCCCGGCTGCTTCGAACCATCGGCGTGCCGGTCCTCAACCTGCTTGAGACCCGTTTATACGAAGCGCGCCGCCAGCGCGTGACTGCGGCGATTAAGCTTCTGGCCGCGGCTGATTCTGAGCGCTTGCTGCGCGGCTTGGCGCGCGCCATCGGAAGCTGGGAATGGAATCTTCAGGATCTGGCGGTAAGCGAGCTCTCGCGGCCTTCCAATTCCGCCTCGGCGCACAGCGCCGCTTTTGTCTTCTCCGCCATTCTCGCGGAGGCACATCCCTTGGTTGTGCCGATGATGATTGATCAAATCGGCTTGGCCCAGGAAGCCACTGGGGTTCCACAGCTCTTGGAAATCGCAGCCGGTGAACACGAAGTTTTGCGCGATCAGTTTGTCCGCATTAAGGCCATCGAGGCGCTCGGGCGCATGCGCTCTTATGAGGCCGCGGAACTCCTTCGAACGCTGACCGAAAAGCGCGACGGCCTGGCTTACGCTGAACCTGCTGGCTTGCGGGCGGCCGCCGAAGATGCCCTTGCGCTAATCGAAAGCCGTCCCTCCTTCAAGCAAGCGGCGGCGGCGTTTGGCGCTCCGGCGCAATCGAGTTCGAGCTACCCCATTCCGCGCCGCTATGTGCGCGTGCCTCTGGAATCCCCGCTGCGTGCACAGATTGAAGGAACGCCTGCCGGTCTCGCCCGCGTAAAGACCATTAGCCTGGGTGGCGCTTATCTCGAGTCGCCGCGAAAACTCACCGTGGGCGACTCGATCAAACTGGAAGTGCGCACCGGCCTCCGCAAAATCAGTTTCACCGCGGTGGTCCGTAATATTGGCCAGGATGGCAACGGCGTCGAGTTCGTGCACATGCGCGACGAAGACCGCGAGCGCCTGCGCAAGTTCGTTCAGCGGCACCTGCAGCTCTAGCCTCGCTCGGAACCCGCAAGCTAGTTATCCAAAACGAAGTACTTATCCGGAGAGCGTAAGCCCCTGAGAATGTGCGTGTTACGCCAGAGAGGCGCCTCATCCGTTTTCCTCGTGTCGGTGCGACAAGAAGCGACACTCCTTTTGTTTTCAACCGTTTCACTCCTTGTCGCTTGCCAGCAAGCACCTATTCGCGTCATTCTGCCCGCCGCAGCCGCGAAGGCTTGTTTGTGAGACAAGCCCAAAGAACTTTTCAGTTGAAAGCGCGGACGCATTGCAGTAAAAGCCCTGTATTCAATTATTTCGGTGCATAGCGGCGGGGCCAGCCCGCCACCGCTAGGGGTAGCGGGAATTTCAGGTGCAACAGGAGGACTCATGCAACGCAAGCAATTGGTGTGTGCGTCGGCTAATGCGCAGCCGCAGCTGCGAGGGAGCGCTTGGCGGTTAGTGTGGATAGGAGTCTTGCTCAGTTGCCTGGTGATAAGCCCCTCCGCTTTTGCGCAAGGTGTCAATACCGCGACGCTATCCGGAACGGTGTTCGATCCTCAGAATCTCGGCGTCAAAGGGGCCAAGGTCACGCTGACGAATGCGGCCACCGGAGCGGCGCGGACGGCGCTCACTGACGATAACGGTCGCTATAACTTGGTGGGAATCCCTCCAGGCCGCTACAAAATGAGCGTCGATGGCGGTGCCAATTTTGGGACCTACGAAAACCCCTCTGTGGTGCTCACGGTCGGCGAGAGCGCCACGTTTGATCCACGTCTGGAACTCAAGGGAATGCAGCAAACCGTCACCGTCTCCGCGGAAACGGCGGCCATTGAGACTACCAAGACGGAAGTTTCGGACACCGTGGAGCAGCGCCGCATCGACAACCTGCCCATCAACGGACGAAACTACATTAATTTCACGCTAACGAACTCGCAAACCACGCGAGATGTTTCACCCACCATCGGGCCCGCGCCCAACAGCGGTTTAAGCATAGGAGGCGCGCGCGCCCGCGGAAACATGGTGAGCGTAGACGGCGCGGACGCCGGCGACAACTCCGTCAACGGCATTCGCTCCACGATTTCCCAGGAAGGCGTGCAGGAATTTCAGCTCATTTTGAGCAACTACAACGCTGAATACGGGCGGGCGACCGGCGGCGTGGTCAATATCGTGACCAAGAGCGGCGGGAACGAATTTCACGGTGACGCTTTCGGCTATTTCCGCAACAAGGCGTTTCAGGCGCGCAATCCCTTTTCCGGGGAGATCGATCCAGCTACGGGCGCGCTGAATCCGGTCAAGCAGGCTTACACGCGCACGCAAAGCGGCCTCACCTTTGGCGGCCCGTTGAAGAAAGACAAGACATTCGGATTTTTCTCTTATGAATACACGCAACGCGAAGAAACGGGCTTCTCCAGCATCGGCATCGGCAATTTTGGACTCACCGCCGGCGTTGTTTCTCCTTGTATTCCATTTCCTCTTAGCATGACCCCCGATCAGCTCGGCTTTTACCGGGCCGCTCTAAACGCCGCCACAGGCGGCGGAGCATCTTGCGGGAATGCCACAGCCCAACAACTCGAGCAGGCCGCGGCCGTGACGGCAGCGGGGTCCAACGTGGCGGTGAACGCAGATATGAATAAGAACGTGGACGGTTCCACGGTGCCGATCTCAAGCGCGCTATTTGGAATTCCCACGGCACTCGGTTCGAAATTCTTTCCCATCCCCGTGGCCTGCCCATTGTCAACGCAGGTAAACAGCGTCATGTGCCTGCCCGTGGGATCCGGAGTTCCCTTGGGAATTGGCACGGGCCTCGTGCCTCTTCCGCTTTCTTTTGTCGGGATGAATTCCGTTCGCGGGAATTATCCAGTGATGGAGAAAACCAGCCTGTGGTCCGCGCGCCTCGACGAGCGCTGGAACAATCACAACAATTCGTTTGTCCGCGTGGGTGTTTCTCCGTCGCTCGTTACCGGGCTGCCCTCCACTTCGCAAAACCAGGTGTTCGGCCAGAATTCGGGCTCCCGTGCCGGTTACAACCAGTCTCGTGACTTCAATGTGACCGCTCAGCACGACACGATCATCAACGACAAGACCTTCAACGAATTCCGCAGTCAGATCGCGCGGCGCGGGTTGCACTTCGGCTTCTCGCAGCTCCCCGGCGGCTCCAATATCGGCGTCAATATCCCCGGCTTCGCGTATTTCGGGCGCGAACCGTACTCCACGGTGGATCGCATCGAGCGCCGTTTCGAATTCACTGACTATTTGACGGTGGTGCGCGGCGGCCACACGTTCAAAATCGGGGGCGACTACAATCTCATTCAGTTGCGCTCCAAGAAAGCGCAAATCTTCGAACTGGATTTCGGCGGCGACGTCAATTTCGGTGGGTTGGCTTTGTTTGGTTCGGGCGTTCCTGGGACGACCGGATTGCAATCTTACGGCCTGGGAATTCCGACGTCCTACATCCAGGGCATCGGGAATTCCAACCACCCGTTTGACAATCGTCCGGTGGCTTTTTTCCTACAAGACAGCTGGCGCATGAACCGCCACTTTACTGTTAACTATGGCGTTCGCTACGACGTTGAAATCACTCCCCTGTTTGCTCCGGCCACTGCGGTGAATGCCGCCGCAGAAAAGGCGCTCGGCGTAGTCGAGGGCATTCCGCATGACTACAACAATGTGGCACCACGCTTTGGCGTGGCCTGGGATCCCTCGGGAAACGGAAAAACGGTCATTCGCGCTGGATACGGCATGTTCTACGACCATCCGCTTCTGGCCACCGCGTTCGACTCGGCGACCGCCGATGGAGGCCGCTCGGTGCAATTGATCTCCACTGGCGGCGTGGCTTCTGCGTGCGGATTGTTGCCCCCTCCGGCGCCGCCGGTTTGTGGAAACGGGTTTGATTCCCCCACAAACTTGAATGGTTCTTCCATATTTCAGGGTGCGCTGAACGCCTTGCCAAGCATGTTTTATCTTCCAAACGAACAGCGTTTTGATCCGCTTGCTTCCGGTTCCCTGTTTGCCAATCAAGCCTATTTGCAGGCGGGCTTCCCGCTTCCGATTCTGCCCTTCACTTTGCCTCTCGGGAAGAACTTCGTTTACTCCTACGCGCATCAGGCAAATCTCACGATCGAGCGCGAACTTGCCAGCTCCTGGAAATTCAGCCTAGCTTATCAGTGGACGCGCGGTTTGCACTTAAACCGCCCGATTGATATCAACTCGACCGATCCGAAGCTCCTGGCGCAGAACGCTTTTAGCGCCGCGGCCTCGGGCCTTAAAGTCAGCAACCCGCTGACGGTCGTCGTTCCCACGGGGAACGGCACACCTGGCTCTTGTTTCAATACCACTACCGGCAGCATTTTGCTGATTGCACCGGGTGTCCTCGGGCAGGGTTTCGCCGCGCCGAACTGTAATGTTCCTCAGGCCGCGGTTGGCTTCGTCGGGACGCCTGCGTTTTTCAACTTTTTCCGGCCTTCGGGACCCAATCCTTCGTTCGCCGGCTTGGTTGGTGGTTATGCAAATGAAGTGGGTCTAGCCGCTATGGCGGGATATCCCCAAGGCTTCGGCGTCCCCGTGCCTTGGAACAGCGTGGATGCGCAACTTTCCGACGGCAACTCCTCGTACAACGCTTTAACCTTCAACCTGACCAAGCGCTTTTCAAAAGGTTTCGAGCTGCTGTCCAGCTACACCTATTCTCATTCGCTGGACGACTCGACCGATTTGCAATCTCCCCTCGAGCCGCAGGACAGCCGCTTCCCCAGACTCGAGCGCGCGAATTCCGTGAACGATCAGCGCCACCGCTGGGTCACCAGTGCGGTCTTCCAATCCGGTAGCGCCAAATCCGGAGACGGCGTTCTCCAGCATTTCTTCGGCGACTTCACGCTCTCCCCGATCGTGGAGTTTTCCTCCGGGCGGCCGTTCAACGTCATCACCGGCGAGGACACCCGCCTGGACCTGGGAGCATCGCAAGCCCGTCCTTCCCTCGGAAGCGGCGCCGGCACTAGTTCTCCTTTTATTCCCGGCGTTACCTTCGTCCCTGCGAGCGTTTGCCAGGACAACCGCGGAACTACTTTCACCGTCCCGTTCGTTGCGCCACCCGCCGGCTGCACCGGCGATCTGGGCCGCAACCGGTTCGTTATGCCCAACTTCTTCCAGTGGGATATGCGCATTTCGCGGCGCATTCCGCTTGGCGAGCGGCTGAAGTTCGACATCATCGCCGACGCCTTCAACCTCTTCAATCGGCAGAACGTCGCCGCAGTGAATCAGCTATGCGATCCGCTGGCTGGCGCGACTTGCAGCGCGGGCCAGCCGACGGCCAGCTACGATGCGCGGCAGTTCCAGTTCGCGCTCAAGCTGAGCTGGTAAAAGCAGTTCAAGAGTTGAAGTTTTAAGTCGAAAGTGCAGGAGCACCTGCGGAGCAGGGCCTCCTTCCTTTCAAGGTCAGACAAAAGGCGTGTCTGACGGCCCGTTTCAGAAAACGGGCCCTACAACTCTCCGTGCTCTTCTTTTCAACGTTCAGCCTTCGACATTCGACTCTGCTAAAGTAAGAGAACCGTTTCCCGTTATCGAATCGGAGAAGGAATGAACGGACTCCTCATCGCCGCCGTGATTGTCGTTGCCTGGGCCGTTTTCTGGCTAGTTTTGCAGAGCTTGCAGGGCCGCCAGAAAAACGACGCCATGGAATCGCAATTCAACGAGTTGCGCCGCGACCTACAGACCATCGCAATTTCACAAGCCAAAAGCACAGGTCAACTAGAAACCATCGCCAAGAGTGTTGCGCAGCGCCTGGACAGTTTCACCCCTACACTTCAGGAAGCCATCAAAAACTCCGCGCAGATCACCGGACAATTGACTTCCGACGCGCAAGCCCGCATGGCCGGGGAACTCCAGAACGCGCGCGAGCAAATCAACGAAATTCATCGGCAGCTCGGGGGAGTGCAGCAGGCCAGTACGCAACTGTCGCAAGCGGCGCAAACCATCGAGGGAATCCTTGGTGGCGCCAAGTCGCGCGGCTCGCTCGGCGAGATCACCCTCGAACGCTTGCTCGAAGATTCCTTGCCTCCCGGTCTGTACTCGACGCAATACCGTTTTTCGAGCGGCGAAGCCGCCGACGCTGTGATTTTTCTCCGCGACAAAAAATTGATGGCCATCGACTCCAAGTTCCCATTGGACGCCTACCGGCGCATCGCTGCCGAAGGCGATGAAGCGCGCCGCGCCTTTGTCACCGCGGTCAAAGGGCACGCCGACGCCATCGCCAAGAAGTACATTGTCCCTGAAGAAGGCACGCTCGATCTCGCGCTCATGTTTGTCCCTTCCGAAACCGTGTACTACGAACTGCTCATGAGCACGGATGGCAAAGGCCTGCCCCTCGACGCCTACTGCCGTGAGCGGCAAGTCATCGCCGTTTCCCCGAATACGCTCTATGCTCATCTCTGTGTGATCGCCATGGGCCTGCGTGGCATGCAAACCGAAGAGAATGTCCGGCGGCTCCTCGGAAGCCTCTCCGGATTGGAGAAGCAGCTCGAAAAATTCGCCGACAAATTCGGCGTCCTTGGTACGCACCTGAAAAACGCGGCGCAAACTTACGGTGACGCTGACAAACTGCTCGAAAAAACGCAGGACGGGCTCGATGGAATGCTCGCACCGGCTCCGGCCGAGCCTTTGCTGGAAAACGGCCAGAACAAACTCAGCTTCACTGCGGAAGCCCCCGCCGCAAACACCGCCACGGCGAGTTCGAAGAAGTCGGCCTAGTGAGGTCCAGTTATTTCTCTCTGCCAATCGCAAGGGGAAAAGGGGGCTGCCGTCCCCAACGCAAAGAGCATAGCCAAGAGTGGCTTTGCTACTGAGACTGCGGCCTTCCCAGAGAAGGCACCAGTCTTATAGAAATCAAAAAAGTGCCGCTTTTGCGGCCGATGACCTCGAACTGCGCAGTGTTTTCTTCTTCGCCGCTGCTGAAGCGCCGCACCGGATTGCCCCCCACCAGTTCGGCGACATCGGGAGCGAGGTTGCGCGCCTCTAGCGAAATCTTTTCCGTTGTGCCGCTCACGCGCACCGTCAGCGTGCGATGCTCGCCGCGCTTCAGTGGTGAGGAATCAGCTTGCAAGACGAGTCCGACGAACAGCACCGTGAATTCCGGCGCGTCGCGCTTTGCGCACGAGATTCTAACTTTGGCCAACCCCGGAGAGAGTTCCATCGGAGGAAGAACCACCAGCGAGAGAGGGGAAGAAGCCAGTGCCAGCGCCCCGCGATCCGCGATCAACACCTGGTTCGCGTCGGCATCGCCGCAGAAACCCTTGCCAAAAAGCTCAAAACGGTCCGTCAGGGAAGCAACGCGCGGAGCGGAGGAGATTTCCATCGTGGGCGACGATGCCTCCGCTGGCGAAAGAATCGTAGTCGACACGCGCCCCGGGCGCCCCTCGATCGAACCGTAAATCACGCCGGGATTCAGGGGCGCAACGAAAAGCGCCCGCCCCGTCGCATCCGTCTTGAGGCGGTCCCCATTGGAGAAGGTAATGGTTGCTCCCGGCGTCAGCCGACCGTTGACACCCAGCACCGCGAGCGTGACCCGTTCCCCGGAAACGATGCGCCGCGGCAGCAGCAGGATACGCGCTGCCGAGGGAGACGGAAGGTCCTGAGCAGTAGCTGCAGGGGCGCGTGCGGGCGGCTTCTGCTGCGCCGCCAACGGTAAGTTGAGGCTGCCGGCGATTAGACAGGCGGCGAAGAAAAATTGGCGGCGGGCAGCCATGCGTGGGATTGTAGTGGAGAACTTCCTCTTGAGAAAAGACGTGTGCGAGGGGAGGAAGTAATTCTTCTTGCATTCGCTTATCCCGTTACAAAGCTGAGTCTTTTCGTTTTTGGCCGACGACCTTGGCGCATTTACTTACCACAGAGGACAGGCTCTTGTTCCGGAGCATACACCAGCACGGTGCGGCCCATCACGCCCGCGGACAAGCGTCGCAAACGATAGCGGAACGGCCGCGGCCCCGAGCCATTGGAGGACGCCTCCAGACGGTAGAACCTGTCCTGATATTGCACGGTTCGCGGGGGCGTCCAGTCCGGTTTGCCTCGGCAAGCACGAATTTCCAGGAATTCGTCAGCGCCTTCTT
>Ga0126369_10001798_pt1 | contig 15051 bp, 12 predicted proteins | sample PanSoiMetaPlot_1_FD_109646 | JGI IMG/M metagenome (GOLD analysis project Ga0126369, IMG submission 109646) | Tropical forest soil microbial communities from Panama - MetaG Plot_1 | ecosystem: Environmental > Terrestrial > Soil > Tropical forest > Bulk soil | place: Panama | collected 2016-02-17 | reverse complement strand
GCCAGACGAGTGGTTCCGCGAGGGCGCCGCTGCGGCGGGCGGCCCGCCTGGCCCGCCGGGAGCGCCGGGCAACTGCACGGTCGGATCGGCGCCGCCGGGCACCGCGCCGCCCGGCGGTACCGTGCCCCCGACGGCCGCGCTGCCCGGCGGCACTCCGCCCACCGCGGCCGCGCCGCCCGCCGCAGCGGCGCCCTCGCGGAACCACTCGTCTGGCCAGTCCGTCATGTCTCGTCGCCTCGCCGTCACGTCAATGGTCTCTTCGTCTCTACAACAAGACGTGCGAGCAGCCAAATCGGCTGGCCGGGCGAAGGTTAAGCTTTGGCCTCGCCCGCCCACCAGATCGTCAGCACCTGCCGTCCTGACGAGCCGAGATCGTGCGGCCGCGCCGGATCGACCCCGGCATCGACCAGCGCCCGGCCCACCTCGTCGGCGCGGTCGGGCGGCAGGCACAGCCGTCGCCGCGTGACGTCGACGGCCTCGGCGAAGCTGGAGTACTCTAGCCCGCCTGGCCGCTGCCATTGCTGGAAGCCGATCTCCAGGCCGAGCGCGCGCAGCAGTTCGAGCAGGTCAGCGCCGGTCGGCCGGTCCGGCCGCCGCAGGCCGTGGAACCTCAGCCACAGCGGGCTGAGCGAGGTCAGCGGGTGCACTGCGGTCAGTTCGACCACCACCAGCCGCCTGGCGTGGTCGGTCAGTGCGGCCACGAACGGCTCGATGTCAGGCACGTTGTAGACCACGTTATGGCAGGTCACCACGTCGGCGACGGCCACGGACGGCGCCACGTCCGGCCACCGTCCGGTCACGCAGGTCGCGGTCTGGCCGCGCGCCGTTGCACGCTCGGCCAGCAGGGCGAGCATCGGGCCCGCCTCGTCCACCGCCGTCAGTGCGGTAGTACGGGGCAGCAGCGGCAGGCACGCCGCGCCCGCTCCGGACCCGACGTCAAGAACGCTGCCCGGCGGGTCCAGCGCCGCCCAGGCCCGCTCGAACGACACGCCGGACGGCTCGGCGCTGACCGCGTCCGCGCGGCGGGCGAACACCTGCGGCGGCAGCACCCACGGCGACTCGCTCACCGCCGCGGTGATGTGCTCCGGGATCGCCCACCGGGCGAGGTCGTCGCCCCACTGCTGGAGCAGGATGGCGGGCTCGGGATCGCCAGGTTGGTTCGCTGGCGCCTGCGACGGGCTCACATCGCCGCATGCTACGCGGCCTGACTGCGCACGCGTGGCACACTGGCTGCCATGTCCGGCGGGGCAACGTAAGTGCGCGTCGCGCTGTTCGTGACCTGCCTGGCCGACACGCTGTACCCGCAGGTTGGCCGGGCGACCGTGCGGCTGCTTGAGCGGCTCGGGCACCAGGTGACCTTCCCGCAGGGCCAGACCTGCTGCGGGCAGATGCACGTCAACAGCGGCTACCAGCGCGAGGCGCTTGCGTTGATCCGGCGCCATGTCGAGACGTTCGCCGACTGCGCCGCCGTCGTGGTCCCGTCTGGGTCGTGCACCGGCTCGATCCGCCACCAGCACGCGATGGTCGCGAGGCGCCTTGGCGACGACGAGCTTGCCAGCCGTGCCGAAGAAGTGGCGCGCCGAACGTTCGATCTGTCGGAGTTCCTGGTGGACGTGGCGGGAGTAGAGGACGTCGGCGCCTATTACCCGCATCGAGTCACTTATCACCCAACGTGTCATTCCTTGCGCGTGATCGGGGTTGGCGACCGGCCGCTGCGGCTGCTGCGCCACGTGTCCGGGATCGACCTGGTCGAGCTTGCGGACGCGGAGACGTGCTGCGGCTTCGGCGGCACGTTCGCGATCAAGAACGCCGAGGTGTCCACGGCCATGCTCACCGACAAGATGCGGCACATCCTCGCGACGAAGGCAGAGGTGATCACGGCAGGCGACAGCTCGTGCTTGATGCACATCGGCGGCGGCCTGTCCCGGCTGAAGGCCGGGGTCCGGACTGCCCACATAGCGGAGATCCTGGCCGCACAGTGACGACATTCCTCGGCATGCCGACCGCCCCGCGCGGGGTCGGGCACCTGCGCGGCGACGACCCGTTCCCGGTGGCGGCGCGCAGATCGCTGGCCGACGCGCAGCTCAGGCGTAACCTCGCCAAGGCGACCGCGACGATCAGGGCCAAGCGAGCCAAGGTCACGGCCGAGCTACCCGACTGGGAAGAACTGCGAGCAGCCGGCCGGGCGATCAAGACCCGCACGATGGCCCACTTGGACCGCTACCTGGAACAGCTCGAGGCCGAGTTCACCTCCCGCGGCGGGATCGTGCACTGGGCAGCAGACGCTCATGAGGCGAACCTGATCGCGGTCGACCTGGTCCGGGCGACCGGCGCGACCGAGGTCGTCAAGGTCAAGTCCATCGTCACGGACGAGATCGGGCTCAACGAGGCTCTCGCCGATGCCGGGATCTCGGCCATCGAAACCGACCTCGCCGAGCTCATCGTTCAGCTCGGCCACGACCGGCCCTCGCATTTCCTGGTGCCGGCCATCCACCGGAACCGGGCTGAGATCAGGGACATCTTCCTACGCCAGATGGATGGCGTCGACCCCGGACTCACCGACCGGCCCGCCGATCTGGCCGGAGCGGCCCGGCGGTACCTGCGCCAGAAGTTCCTCACCGCCCGCGTGGGCGTCAGCGGCGCGAACTTCGCGGTCGCGGAGACCGGAACGCTCTGCGTCGTCGAGTCCGAGGGCAACGGCCGGATGTGCCTGACGCTGCCCGACACCTTGATCACGATCATGGGGATCGAGAAGGTCATTCCCACCTGGACCGACCTTGGCGTCTTCCTGCAGTTGCTGCCCCGGTCGGCGACCGGCGAGCGGATGAATCCCTACACGTCGATGTGGACGGGCGTCACGCCGGGTGACGGCCCGCGCCAGGTTCATCTGATCCTGCTCGACAATGGCCGCACCGCGGCGCTCGCCGACTCGGTGGGCCGGCAGGCGCTGCACTGCATCAGGTGCTCGGCGTGCCTGAATGTGTGCCCCGTGTACGAGCGGGTGGGCGGTCACGCGTATGGCTCGGTCTATCCCGGTCCGATCGGCGCCGTGCTGTCTCCGATGCTGACCGGGATCGAGGACAACGCCTCCCTTCCGTACGCGTCCTCGCTGTGCGGAGCGTGCTACGAGGCGTGCCCGGTGCAGATCGACATCCCCGAGCTGCTCGTCCATTTGCGCGCCCGGCACGTCGACGAGGCCAGGCGGCGCTGGCCACCCGGGCTTGAAGCGATCACCATGTCGACGGCCGCCTGGGCGATGGCGGACCCGGCTAGGTTCCGGTCCGCGCAGTCGCTCGGCAGGCTCGGGCGGGTGGGGCGGCGCCGCGGGGTCATCGGCCGCCTGCCGCCGCCGCTCGCAGCATGGACCAGGGCGCGCGATGCCCCGGTGCCGCCCGCCGAGACATTCCGGCACTGGTGGAGCCGCACGCACGGGGACGCGCATGACCGCCCGTGAGGAGGTACTGGGCCGGATCCGCCGTGCTCTGGGCGCGTCGCCGGACCAGGTTCACCCCGCCCCCTCGGGCGATGCGGCTGCGCCTGGTTACCGGACGCGATCGACGGCCGGGATCGCGGACCTGGTGAGCCTGCTGACGAACCGGCTCAGTGACTATGGCAGCTCCGTGCGGCGCTGCACTGCGGCCCAGCTCGCCAGTGCCATCGCTGCAGCGCTCGCCGGCCGCGGCATCACCCGGGCAGTTGTCGCGCCCGACTTCGATCCGAGTCTGCTCCCCATCGGCGTGGAGTGCGTGCCGGACCACGACTTCACGGCGCAGGAACTCGACGCGTTCGACGCGGTGATCACCACGGCGACGGTGGCGATCGCGGAAACAGGGACGATCATCCTGGATGGGTCCGCGGGCCAGGGCCGTCGGGCGCTGAGCCTGGTTCCGGATTACCACCTGTGCATCGTGCTCGAAGGCCAGGTGGTCAGCCTCGTCCCCGAGGCGCTGGCCAGGCTAGCGCCGCAGCGGCCGCTGACCTGGATCTCCGGCCCATCGGCCACCAGCGACATCGAGCTGGACCGCGTCGAGGGCGTGCACGGGCCACGGAGGATGGACGTCATCGTGGTAAGCGAGCCCTGAGCCAGGACGGTGGCCCGCGCCAGCGCGGGCCACCAACCGCGCACCTGACCTCAGCGCGCGAACCAGACCCCGTCCAGCGACGTGAAATCGGTGGCGTTCGCGAGTGCGCCATTCTCGGCGTACACCGTCACCACACCATTGGGCTGGATCTGCAGGCGACCTTGGCTGCCGGCGAACAGGTCCACCTCGGCGTAGACGAGGGTCGCCGGGCGGAGGCTCTTCGGAAGGGCACAGCTGGCCGCGCTCCCCAAACCGACCGCGGCCGCGTGCTCCGCCACCGTCCACTGTGGCGAGGGGCACCGGGTCCTGCGATCCGTTCATGATCACGGACTCTTGCGCGCGGACAGCGCACGCAAGAGTCCGCGATGACGGCGGGCGGCAAGCCTAACTTGCGCCAGCGCTTCTTCTTCGGGCCGACGACCGTGAACTGGGCAGGAACGCCAAGCTGAGCGCCCGTCCCGAACTCAACGGTCCCTCCGCCCTGCATGTTGGTGGGAGACCCGTCCCACCGTGCGAACTGGACCGTCCGTCCGCGCAGCATCTCGCGAGGAGGCCCGTCCCGCAGCAGGATGCCGATGTTCGAGCCGGGCAAAGCCGCGGTCAACGCGTTGCGAAACTGCTCGATCCCGTCAATTGGCCAGCGTTGTCCGTCGCACATCAGAGCATCGCCGATGCCCAGCTCGCCGGTTCCCTCAAGTCGGCCGGTCACGACAATGCCGCGGCCCTTGATGCTGAAGGCATCATCGATGGTCATCCAGAGCGAAGGCGCGGCATTATCCGCAGGTGGAAAGGTCACGAACATCCTCCTTGCACGGAAACAGCATAAGCACCGGCGACCCCGAGTGCCCTAGTGAACTTCGGCGTCGAGTTTAACCTGTGCACGGGCCGTGGCCCTGCTTGTCACACAGCGGCGGCATCGGCGCATGGGTCAACAGCCATTTCTGGTTCGGGTGGCCAAGCGGGAACGTCGGGTTGGGGCAGTGGTAAATATTCATGCCGCTGAGGTCGACCTGGGGCGCCGCGAGCTTGATCCTGTCGATCTGCCGGAAGCCCGCCCGGACTAGGTTGACCGGCAGGACCGAGAAGCCGACGGGACCGACGTACTGCTGCCCCTGGCAGATCGCGTAGAAAAGGAAACCCGCCAGTGTTTGCCATTTCGCCGGGAACTGACCCGGTGGGGGCTGCATAGTCGGGTCGTTGGGGGACGTCGGCATGATGCCGTACGAAACTGACGCCAGTGGGTAGGAGCGCCGGTCCTTAAAGCTATAGACCCGACTCAGGAGTAGCAAAAGGTAGCCGCGGGGGTTCGTGTTCATGTTGATCCGCGCCTGGGTCAGCGCCACGGCGACGTTGTACTCGCTCGGCAGCACGTAGTACCCGGCGGCGTTCCGCATCCCCGCCACCGGGAAGCCAGCTTGCAGCGGATAGGCATACTCGTCGATCCCGATGGCGCCGTTGGCCGAGGCCGACTCGATGAAGTTCATGATGAGGGCCGAGCCGTTCACGGCGACCTGGTGAGCGCCCTGGCGCGGCCAGTACTCCGTCATCCCGCCATGACCGTGGTTGAACGCACGCCACAAGGATGGGAACTCGTAGTTGAGATACCGCGTAAACGTCGCAGTGGTCCACGCCCCTTCAGATGGCACGACGGTAACGATCGGCAGCGACGGCAGCCTGTGCCCGTTGTTGTTACGCGTGATTGCCGGGTTGTCCCAGTTGGTGATTTTGTTGGTGAAAATCTTGGCTAGGGTCCGTCCGGACAGCCGCAAGTTGGTGACCCGGTGGCCCCGGACCACGATGTTGTAGGGGAAGGACATGCCGCCCGCGGCGATCGGGACGTAAGCATACGGGCGGCTGGAGACGTCGTTGATGCCGGCGACTGGGTCATGGCCCTGATAACCGACGTCGCTGACCGCGAAGTCAACGGCGGCATTGGCGAAGTCGCGTCTGCCCTGCGCCGATCCAGTTGGGTCGAACGTGACCTGGAGGCCCCGCTGCTGGAGATCGACGATCCATTTCTGGATCGCGATATACACCCATGTGGAGCCCGACCCCACAATCCCCGCGTACTGCACCTGGGATTGGACGGCGTGAAGCGGCGAGTCGGGCGGCGCTGCCCAAGCCGACCCGGTCGCTGGCAACACCGTGAGAGCGCCCACCAGCACGGTTCGGCATATCAGCCTGAACTTCCTGGTAGCGGCGGTCGCCCGGCCCTTCTCGCGGCGTGGTGCGGTCATGGCCCGCCCCGTGTCACTTGCGGTCTCGCCTGTCCGCTCAGACGATGTGTGAGACCACTCTCACCTCATTGAAGCTGGTAGCCAATGAATCGTGCGTGACCGGCTAATGAATTCGGGGTGATGCGGCCCGCGCAACCCGGCGGGTGCGTCCGCATCTGCGTCCGCGTTGGGGACCGAGGCGTAGGTGAGCGCCTGACCTCGGCGCTAACTGGGGTGGGTGAAGGGACTTGAACCCTCGACATCCAGGACCACAACCTGGCGCTCTGCCAACTGAGCTACACCCACCATGCTGCGTGCGGCGTCGCTTTGAGCACCCGCAGTGCGGCTTTAGGAAGCATACAGGTCCGGCATCATTGGGCCGAACCAGAATCCTCGCCGCCCGCCGAGGACCGCTCCGGACCCTGAGCGGCGCCCGAGCCTGGACCACCGGAACCCCGTGTCTCCGCCGCGGGCTCGCCGAACCGGGCGGCGATCTCGCGTGCGGTAGCCGAGTCCGGTCCCGGCATGGGCACGAAAACCGCCTCCCGGTAATACCTCAGCTCGTTGATGCTCTCCCTGATGTCCGCCAGGGCCCGATGTCCGCCCACCTTGACGGGGCTCGCGAAGTAGACGCGCGGGTACCAGCGCCTGGCTAGTTCCTTCACGCTCGACACGTCGATCATCCGGTAGTGCAGGTAGTCGTCGAGTCTGGGCAGGTCCCTAGCGATGAACGAGCGGTCGGTCGCGATCGAGTTGCCGCACAGCGGCGCTTTCCTCGCCTCGGTGATGTGCTGGCGGACATAGCCGAGCACTAGATCCTGCGCCTCGGCCAGCGTGATCCCCGCCGCGAGCGCGGACAGCAACCCCGAGTTCGTGTGCATCTGGCGTACCACGTCGGGCATCTGGTCGAGCGCTTCCGGCGGCGGCTTGATAACCAAGTCGATGCCCTCGTCGAGCTCGGTCAGCTCGCCATCGGTCACGATGCACGCGATCTCGATCAGCGCGTCGTTGGCGAGATCGAGCCCGGTCATCTCGCAGTCAATCCAGACCAGCCGGTCAGTCACCTGACCTAGCCTAGGGCAGGCGCACACTGCTCGGGCGCGGCCGGGATTCATGATCGCGGGCGATTCTCAGCGCTATCCGCTGAAAATCGCCCGCGATCATCACGTCGACAGGTCGCCGCTCCGGCAAGACGGGCCGCAGCGACGAAGTCCGCCAGTCCATCCTCGTCGGCGTAGCACCAGAGCGACCTCGGCCGCCACCTCGCAGGGCCGGGTCGTGATGTCAGCCCAGCTGTAATGCAGCACGATGAGGTCGTCTCGGGCCAGGTAGTTGTCGCGGTGGAGTTCGTGCCAGCGATCCTCGACGAGGTGAAAGGCGAGCCCGTCAAGTTCGACGACAACCCCGAAATCCGGGTACTCGTTGTCCAGGTAGGCCGATCCGGCCCCGCGCCGCTTTCGCGCTTGCCTCCTGGCCTTTGGAAGCCCGTGGGCAAGCTCGACGTTCCAGACATACCGCCGTTCCAGAACCGTGTGCACGCCTTCCGTGACCTCGCCAAGTGCAGCAAGGACGTCGGCCCGCCAGCGGAGCCTGGCGCGGTCGGTCACAGCGGCCACCAGCCGCGCCGGTGTCGTGTGCCGGCCGGCGCACGCCGCGCTGAGCCAGTGGAACACCTCGTCCGCGTCTCGTGCCAGGTCGGTCAGGTCGAGCACGGTCTCCTCGACTCGCGTCCTGGGCGGGGACTTGGCCGGATGCGTTGCCGCGGCAACCCGTTCCGACCTGTGCACGACAATGGGCGGCAGCCCGTTCCGGCCATCGTGATCCGAGCCCCTGACATGTCGTGGCCCTGGAATCGTGACGTGGGTGGCCTCAACGCGGCGGCCTCGGATGCCGTCGAGTTCGGCCGCGGTGAAGTGGGAAAGGACGGCGTCGGGTCCGCAACGAAGGAGCGCAGCCCACGCCGTGGCACCTCGGGAGAGCGCGCCGGTGAACCCGGCGTAGACACCCGCATACAGGTGCCGCCAGCGGCCACTGCGCAGCAGGTTATCGACGGAGGCGTAAGACAGCTCGCATTCGGCGACCTGCCACCGGGCCAGCAGCCCCGCCTGGCGCGAAAGCAGCTCGCGGCAGCTGGGCGGGAGGTCGATGGCCACCAGGAAAGGGTGGCGCCGCCGCGCGCCGCCCGGGCCCCGCGCGGCAGCGCCGGTGGATATGCGGCAGTGGCGGCACTTGGGCTGTGGACGTCCGGCCAGAAGGTCAGTGCCGCTGCCTACAATCCTCCGCCGTCATGATCGCGGGCAATATTCAGCGGATAGCGCTGAGAATCGCCCGCGATCATGCTGCGGCACCGCGTGTTTCGCGCAAGGTGCCCATAGTGCCCTACCGTAGCTGGATGCATGGTCTTGCGGACATCTCGGTTCCGGGCATACCGGACCCGGCCCAGCTCAACTCGTGGATCGGCGACCACGTCGTCGAGGGCGGTACGCCTGGCCAGCTCACCGACGTCTCGCTGATCTCGGGCGGGCGCTCCAACCTGACCTACCGGCTCGATCTGACCGACCGCACGCTCGTGCTCCGCCGGCCGCCGCTCGGCCACGTGCTCCCGACGGCCCACGACATGAGCCGGGAGTACCGAGTGCTCAGCGCACTGTCGGGAACGAACATCCCGGTGCCGGCTCCGGTCGCCTTCTGCGACGACGTCGAGGTAGTCGGGGCGCCGTTCTACCTGATGGGCTATGTGACCGGCGCAGTGCTGCGCACCAGGGCGGACGGCGCGAGCGCCAAGGTGACCGAGGATCAGGCGCGCCAGCTCTCCGAACTTGTCGTCGACATGCTCGCCGCGATCCACTCCGTCAACATCGACGCCGTCGGCCTGACCGGGTTCGGGCGGCCGGACGGCTACATGGCACGGCAGTTGGCGCGTTGGCAAAAGCAATGGGAGCTGTCGGTCAGCAGGCCGGTGCCCGGTTACGACGAGCTCGTGCGCAGGCTCGAGGCCGCGCTACCGGCCGCAAGCGAGGGAACTCTCGTGCACGGCGACCTCAGGCTGGACAACATGCTGGTGACGCTCGGGCCAGTGCCGGCCGTGGCGGCCGTCGTCGACTGGGAGATGTCCACGCTCGGCGACCCGCTCGCCGACCTCGGCCTCACCCTGATGTACTGGACCGACCCGGGCGAGGACGACGCGCTGCGCAGCATCGAAGGCGGCTCGGTGACCACGATGCCCGGATTCCTGAGCCGGGCCGAGGCCGGGGCCAGGTACGCGGAACTGACCGGCCGTGGCATCTCGGGGATCGGCTATTACATGGCGTTCGGATGCTTCAAGCTCGCCGTGGTGCTCGAGGGCATCCATGCCAGGTTCTTGCAGAACAAGACGGTGGGGGAGGGCTTCGAACGGGAGGGCCCGGCGGTGCCGAGGTTGATCGAGCAAGCGCACCGGCTCCTCGACGAGGCGACGGCCTGACGGCGGGCCATGCGGCCAGTTCCGATAACGGCTTGACGCACTTGGCCGGGCACAGGCGGCGCGACGTCGCCGCGAAGAACACCTTGCCCACCTGGTTCGGCTGCAAGATCTCGTAGGCCTGGCCGTTCGTCGTCCTCGCGATCTTTTCCAGGATGCCGAAATTCGGTGAGTCACCGAAGATCACGAAGATGATGGAGACCGGCCGGGTCGGGTTGTAGAGGGTTCTCAGCTGCTTGATCAGGGCCTGCGCCGAGATGTCGCTCTGCGCCGTCTCGTTACCCGCGGTCAGGACGATCAGCGCGTTGATGAACTGCTTGGCATAGGACTGGGTCATGGTCTGGTAGGCAGCCAGTATCGAGCCATACAGAGCGGAGCCCTGGCCCGTGGCGGTCAGGCTGGAGTTGACGTGCAGCAACGCGATCCGTCGGCTCACGATGCCGTACCGGCTGCTCAGCGGGCCGATGCTGACGAGCTGCTTGTACGGCTGATCGCGAGTCAGGTTGTTGGCGAATTCCCAGACGCCCATGTTCGTCGAGTCCGGGAAGAACCCGAGCCCGAGCGAGGCCGTGACGCTGAGCACCTTCTCGTAACTCGCACCGCCGGGGGTGAAGGGCTTGCCCATCGACGTCGACACGTCGATCAGGGCGAGGTCCCGCGACCCGAGCGCGATGCGCTTCCACGCGTTGAGGGCGACGCGCGCCTCGGTCGGCCCTGCCGCCAAGGCGGGCTGGAGCAGCTGCGAGTCCAGGCCGTATGCGGCCGGTACCCGGTCGGGCACGCCAGTGCCGGACCGGAAGCCGACGAACCGGATCACGCCCTGCGCATAGGGCCCGGCGAGCATCTGGCGGAATACCGTGGCCGCATCCCGCCGCACCTTGTCGAACGTGGTGAGCACGTACGGGTAGTCAAGTTCCGGGCTGCCGTACGCCGAGTTGTCGCCCGACGGGTACTTCGCCGCGAGTGGCTGGGTCGGGTTCGCCTGGTCGAACGCGAACACGGCCTGCTCGGAGGTGACGGTCACCGGCAGCTCGTCAAGCGGCGGGGCGGCGAGGCTGGCGAAGGAGGCGAGCGAGGCCGGGTCGTCGAAATACGGGGTGACCGAGGTCGTGCTGGCGAACCTGGTGAACGAGATCCGGCCTGGCCGTCCGGGACCGAGTTGCCTACTGACTTCGATGACGGTGGCCAGGCCCGCCGCGCTTTGCGCCGGGTCAGGCAGATCTACCTTGAAGCCCGGGGGAACCAGCGGACCGCCCGCCGACCTGGGGAGCAAGAGGCGCCAGTTGGCGGTGGCGAAGGCCGGCAAGCGTCGGGCGGCGAGCGCGGGCATGACGATCATCAGCGGCGAGCGGGCGACGCTGAATCCCGTGGCCGCGACCGTTTGAGCCCCGGCCGGGAACGTCTGCGCGATGCTCACCCACAGGCTTGAGTCCGGAATCCAGGCGTCGATCTGCCCTGATGCGGCAGATACCGGGTGCTGGCCGTCGACCTGTGCCGTCGCGATGGCCGGTGTCTCCGGGTTGACCTGGACCTGCACGCACCTTCCGTCGGCCTTGTGCTGCTCCTTGTTGAACACCTGCGCGATCCGCTGGATGGCGGGCGCGATGTCGGTGCTCACGGCGACGTTGATGACCACGGGGCTGTTGCTGCAGGACAATTGCCCCAGGGCCTGAGTGGTGACCAGGACGACCAGCAGGGCCAGGCACCCGGCCACCGCGATCAGCGACAAGAGCTTGGTCCTGATATGGCGACGGCGCCGCCTGCTGGCGGGGCGGGCGGTGCGGGCGCGGCCGGTGGTGCGGGCGGGGATGTTAGCTGTCACGAGAACAAGCGGTCCTTGGCCGTGGAACCTGGCGCTTATCGGGGCTTTGGAGTTCAGACTCTACCGAATCGCACGCTCCCGGGGCTCGGAAAGCTCCGCGAAGGCATTCCGAAGCCGCTGCTTGGCGGTCGCCGGGGCGCCCGCCAGGTCCAGGCCCGTCAGTGCGGCGCCGACGACGGGTGGCTGGCTGACGACGCCGACTTGCGCCCCCGGTGCCTCGGCAGTGATCAGAGCGGTTACCTGATCGATGAGCAGCGAGTGCCGCGCCGCGAGCACCGCTCCGCCGAGCACCACAGGGACCGGCAGCCGGGCCAGGCCGAGCCGGGTGATCACGCTCCTGGCCATCAGGTAGATCTCCTCCGCCAGCCGCCTCACGATGCCGCGGGCCACCTCGTCGCCCGCATCTGCCACCTCGAAGACGACCAGGCTGAGCTCGGCCAGGTCCGTGTACATGACGTGGCCGCGGTGGATGGCCTCGGCGACGTCATCGGGCTCGCTCAGGCCGAAATGCGCGGGCACCGCGCGGCGAAGCGCGGTAGCGGGTCCCCTCAGGTCGGCGGCGCGGCTCGCGTGCCACTGGGCCTTCACGCCCAGCCCGAAGCCGCCGCCCCAGTCGCCCGTTATGTCGCCGAGGGCCAGGAAGCCGGCCTTGCGACCGTCCGGTGCGACGCCGGCGCAGTTGATGCCGGCGCCGCAGGTCACTGCCACGCCCCAATACCGCTGGGCCTCGGAGTTGCGGGCGCCGCCCGACTCCGCGGCAACGGCCGCGCCCGCGTCGTCGAGGCCGGCCCGCAGCACCGCGTACGTGTCATTGGCGACCTGGCATGTTCGCGTCCAGCCCTGGTCGGCGAGCATCCGCTCAAGCTGCCGCTCGTCGGCGGGCAGGTCGACGTTGGCCACGCATGCGACCAGGTGATCGGCGATAAGCCCGGCCTGCCCCGTCCCGCTGCCCGAGCCGCGCGGGCGGTCCAAGCCGGCCTGCGCGGCGGCCGACTCGACCAGGTCAGCGACCACCTGCACGGTCGCGTCGGTCAGGTGGCCCGGCATACCCGCGCCGCGCACCAGCGCGAGCAGCGTCCCGTCGGCCGCCACCAGGGCAAGGTCGGTCTTGCTGTTCCCCCCGTCGACCGCGAGAACAGCAGCAGGCGGCCGATTCACCCGGTGGCCCACGAAAGGAAGGCGGTGTTCTCCGCGATCAGCCGGTCGGTGAGCTTGCTGGCCAGGTCATGCTGGCCCACGAGGGGATTGGCGAGCAGCGCCGCCGCCAACCGGTCCCGCCCGCCGCGCACAGCTGCATCGACGGCCAGTTCCTCGTACGCGCTGGCGTGGGAGATCAGCCCCCGCTCCAGCGGGCCAACAGGCGGTATGTCAAGCGGAACGGGCCCGTCGGAGCCGATCAGCGCGGGGACCTCGATCACCGCGTCGTCGGGCAGGAACGGCAGCGTGCCGCGATTGCGCAGGTTCACAACCTGCTCGTCGCGCCGGTCGGTGACCAGCGACGCGAGCAGCGCCACCGCGGCCTCGGAGTAGAACGCGCCGCCGCGCTGCCCGAGCAGATCAGGCTTGGTGTCCAGGGCCGGGTCCGCGTACATCTCAAGCAGCTTGCGCTCGATGTCGGCGACCGCCTCGGCGCGGGTCGGCTTGTGGCGCTCCTCCTCGACCACCGCGTCGTGGGCCCAGTAGTAGCGCAGGTAGTACGACGGCACCGTGCCGGTATCCCGCAGCACATGCTCGGGCGTGCCGATCATCCCCGCGATGTCGGCGCCACGCTCGGCTAGCAGCGCAGGCAACCTGTCGTCGGCCGGATCTCCGTCGACGAGCACCGACCGCTCCCAGGTGAGATGGTTGAGCCCGACGTGCCCCAGGCTCACCCGGTGCGGGGCGACGCCGAGCCATCCCGCGAAGATCCGCTGGAACCCGATCGCGACGTTGCACAGGCCCACGGCCCGGTAGCCGCCATCCAGCAGAGCCCGCGTGACGATGCCGACCGGGTTGGTGAAGTCGATCAGCCAGGCGCCGGGCGAGCAGCGGGTACGGGCACGTTCTGCTATGTCGAGGACGATCGGCACCGTACGGAGTGCCTTGGCTAGCCCGCCGGCGCCCGTGGTCTCCTGGCCGACGCACCCGAATTCGAGCGGCCAGGTCTCGTCGCGCTGGCGTGCCGCCTGACCGCCCACGCGCAGTTGCAGCAGCACGGCACCGGCGCCGTCCAGCCCTTCGTCGAGATCCGTCGTCCAGCTGACGGTGACCGGGCTCGCGTAGTGTCGCATGATCCGGGCGGAGAACGGGCCGATCACCGACAGCCGCCCCGCATCGGGGTCGACCAGGGTGAGCTCGGTGACCTTGACGTCATCGGCGAGCCTGGCAAAGCCGTCGACAAGCTCGGGAGTATAGGTGGAGCCGCCGCCGATGACCGCGATCTTCATGGGGTGAATGCCTTCACTTCCGCTCCGGTCTGCGCGACGTGGCAGGCGACCTCGCGGCCCGGGCCCAGCGGCTCGAGCGCGGGCGTGACCTTGTGGCAGATGTCGATGGCTAGAGGGCAGCGCCAGCGGAACCGGCAGCCCGGCGTCGGGTCGATGACCTTGGGCGGCTCGCCGCGGTCGGTCTCCGCCCCGACTCCCAGCGGGGCCCGCGGGTCCGGCACCGCTGACAACAGCAGTTGGGTGTAGGGGTGCCTTGGGTCGGCCAGGATGGTCTCGATGGGGCCAGTCTCAGCGATCTGGGCCGCGTACATGACGATGAGGCGATCGGCCACGTAACGTGCGCTGGCCAGGTCGTGGGTGATGTAGAGGATCGACACGCCCTCTTCGTCGCGCAGCTTGGACATCAGGTTGAGCAAGCCAATGCGGATCGAGACATCCAGCATCGACACCGGCTCGTCGGCGACGATCAGCTTTGGGCGCATCGCGAGTGCTTGGGCGAACCCCACCCGTTGCCGCTGGCCGCCGGACAGCTCATGCGGGTAGCGCTTCAGCACGTCCGTCGCCGGCGTCAGCCCGACCACGTCGAAAACCCGCTCGGCCTCTTCCTGGCGTTGCTGCTTGGTCAGCTCGCTGCGGTGCAGCTTGAGGCCGCGCATGACGCCATGCGAAACCCGGAAAACCGGGTTGAGGGACGCGAACGGATCCTGGAACACCATCGGCACCAGCCCGCTATACCTGAGCCGGTCCGGACGTGACCTGATCGTGGACAGCCGCTTGCCCTGAAAGTAGATCTCGCCGCCAGTGGGCTTGTAGATCTTGGCCAGCAACCTGGCGATCGTGGACTTGCCGCTGCCGCTCTCCCCGGCCAGGGCCACGATCTGCCGCTCGCCGATAGCGAAGCTGACGTCGTCCACCGCGTGCAGTGTTCGCTGCGATATCGCGCTGCCGATCTTGAAGTGCCTGGTCAGGCCCACCGTCCGGAGAAGCGGCTCGCCGCCGCCTGGCGCCGCGACGTCCCCGGCCTGCGCGGTCAGCTCGGTCATGG
>Ga0126369_10001797_pt1 | contig 15054 bp, 11 predicted proteins | sample PanSoiMetaPlot_1_FD_109646 | JGI IMG/M metagenome (GOLD analysis project Ga0126369, IMG submission 109646) | Tropical forest soil microbial communities from Panama - MetaG Plot_1 | ecosystem: Environmental > Terrestrial > Soil > Tropical forest > Bulk soil | place: Panama | collected 2016-02-17 | reverse complement strand
GAGTAGTTTCGCAGTGAGCGCGGTGAGGACGGCGTGACGAGCCCCCGGCGCCTGTGGCCGGCGAGCACGAGGAGGGCCGGGAAGAGCGTCAGCATCGAAAGAAAGGCCGTGAGGATCGAGATCCCCGATACGAAGCCGAACTCACGGATTCCCTGGAAATCGGTGAGGAGCAGGACGAAGAAGGTGCCGGCCGCGGTGAGGGCGCCCAGCAGCATCCCGGGCCCCGTGCGGTTGGCGGTCCGCTGCATCGCCTCGGCGATCGGAGCGTCGAGAGCCGATTCTTCCCACAGCCGATACAGGAAATAGATGCCGTAGTCGATGCCGACCCCGATCACGAGCGAGAGAAACATGATCGAAAACACGCTGAGGTGCCCGATGAGCAGCGTGATGAGGCCGAGTGCCCAGAGGAGGCTCACCGCCAGCGTGGCCAGCAGGAGCAGCGCAATGCCGAGCCGGCGGTATGCCACGAGCAGAAGCGCCACAATGAGCGTGGCGGCCAACGCAGTGGCGAGCGCGCTGTCACGAACGGCGGTCGCCATCTCGTCGTCTGCGATGGTCGGCCCGCCGGTCACGCCGGCGCGCACCTCGGGAAACTCGGGCGCGAGCGCGACGATCGCGCCGCGAATCGCGGCGATCAGCCCTCGGTTGCTCGCGAAATTTCCTTCGTCTGCTCGCTCCGCGACGAACAGGAAGAGCAGACGCTTGTCCGAGGAAAAATAGTATCCCTCGTCCGGGTCGTCGAGACTCGCCAGCGAAAATCCCCGATCCCATGGCGAGACGTAGGCCGTGTCTCCATCGAGGCGTGCGGCGATCTGGCCGACGACGGCGTCGATGAATCGGAGATCGGCCTCGCCGCTCCCGCTGATGCCGAGGTCGAGGAAGCTCAGCGCCATGGCGTTGGCGAGCTGATGGTTGAGCCCGTCCAGGAGCTGCACCAGGGTCGGCCGGGCCGCGTAATCGTGAATGAACTCGTCGTAGTCGAACAGCCGATCGCGGAGTCGCAGAAGGTCGTCGACCGGCAAATACAGCAACCCGCGCCGGTCGAAGAAGCTCGACTCGATGTGGTAGTTGATACGCGTCGGCAACCCCTCCTGCCTGAGCCTTTGGACGAGACGGTCGGCGTATCGCTTGGCGTGGCTCGGATCGGGCGCCTCGACGGCGACGACGATGTCGTCGAGCTCGGAGAAGTCCTGGAGATATTGATTGAGGAGCACCACGTAGCGGGCGCGCTGCGGCAGGAGTCTGAGGGCAGAGGTGACGAAGTCGAGCGCCGAAAACGTGTAGAGGCCCGCGCCCAGTGCCAGCAGAGCCGAGAGCAGAACGGTCATCCACGGCCGCCGGATGCTCGCCCTCACGAGCGCCGCCAGCAGGCGGCCCACCCAGCTCGCCACGATCAGACGCCGCTCGCTCGACCGGACCGGGCGTGCGCGCCGCTCGAGGCAGCTCGAGCCGCGGGCCCGGACTCGTCGCGCCGTCTTCGGTGCGGCAGCCGGTTCAGCACGACGAGCGCGAGGCGGGCCAGCGTCGGCGCCAGCTGGGGCACGAGCAATCGGCGATCACACCCGGCCAGGCGCCGCGTGTTCTCCTCGAGACAGGCGGCGAGGACACGGGCGGGAGTGAGATTGTCGACGAAGGCTTCGGCGCCGCTCAGGATGAAATCCTTGCCTTCGGGAGTGTCGTCGGAGCGGGCCAGTCCCGCCAGCTTGCGCAGTGCTCGCAGATAGTGCTTCAGCGCCTTCAGGTGGCGGCCGGCCCGCGCCATGAGTCCACCGTTGGCCTGGCGATACGCAAACCAGTTCAGGAAGAAGACGATGTGATTCGCTTCCTCCTGCATGACCCGATCGAAGATGTCGAACAGCGGCGCCGGCATGACCAGGTGCTCGCGCCCAAGCCGGAACAGGCCGAACGCGCCGAACGAGTCGAGACATTCCTCGAAGCCGAAGTCGGTGAATGCGTCGAGCACGTCCGCGGGAATCTCGACCCGGATCTCGCCGACGGGCAGGCGGTAGAGCTCGATCATGTGCTTGATGATGCGCGCGTGACGCGCTTCCTCGAACGCCTGGAGCTCGAGTGCCCGGCGGACCGTTGCGTCCGGCTCGAGTGCGGCGCACGCGCTGATCATCGGCCCGGCATCCTCCTCGGCCTGCAGCGCGTGCGTCCAGAAGGGAAGTCCACGGAGCAGCGCCAGAGCTTCGTCGTCGAGCGCGGGCCACGGGAGCTGCTCGGGCTCGTACGACCGATGCTGGTCGTGAAACGTGCGGCAGAAGAGCTCCTTGTGGGCCGCCGACCCGATCTTCACGGCTCAGTTCAGCAGGAACCGCTCGCGATAGTCGCGATACCGCTCGTGTTCTTCGTCGGAGCTCAACCCGAACTGCGACAGCGAATACACGTGCGCGCCGTGCTTGTCCTTCGGCGTGTCCGCCAGATACTGGCGCATGCGCGCCTCGGCGACCGTGGTGAACGGCATGTCGAAGTGCGCGTAGGCGCTGCGCACCGTTCCGAGCGGGTCCTTGACGAGATCACGGTAGCGCACGTCGAGGAACTGCTCGGGCGGAGCGCACCCTTGATCGCGAGCCTTCAGGCCGGCGCGGATCTCGTCGGCCGTCAGCTCCGTCACCTCGCGACCGACCGCGGCGGGATCGACGGCGTCACTGAAGGTCTGGCGGAGGACCGTGTGCAGGCTGGCCTCTGACGGCAGCACCTCGAGCGGCTCCCGGTGCGTCATGATCACGCCGACGTCCGGGTACACCGCGCAGAGCTCGGCCAGAGCCGGCAGATGCGCCGGCGCCTTGAGAATCCAGCGGTTGCCGCGGTAGCGCCACTGCAGCTGCTGAAGAACCCGCCGATGCAGCCGGTAAGCCGGCAAAAGACTCTGCGCGCGCATCCAGCTCTGATAGGAGGGCACGACGTACATCGAGCAGAACTGCGAGCTGAGAAATGAAAGGCTGAGGATGACGACGCACTCTTCGGGCAGCCGTGCTCCCACCGCATGGATCTTCTTGAAGTCCGGCACGAGTCGATGAAACCAGCGGAGGTGTCGCTCCGTGATCGAGATTCGCGGGTCGGATTCGTAGGTGCCGCGCTCGGGTGGCGGTGACGGGGTCAGCATCTCCCACATCTGTGGAACCCGATTGGCCGGGTCTTGCGCCAGCAGACTGTGCAGCAAGGTCGAGCCGCTCCGTGGCAACCCGGTGATGACGATCGGTCGGTGGACTGGCTCCGCGGCGATCTCGGGATATCGCCGTCGGTCCTGCTCGAGCCGGAGCCGATTGACGAGGTGGCCGACGATCGACTCGCGGGCCACGATGCGCCCGAGGAGATTCAGGCGCGCCTCGGTGGCGAGCGCGTGCAGGAGGCGATTCAGCCCGTCGAGAAACGTCACGTCTTCGAAGTCCTGCGCGCCGGCCCGTTTTCGGCCCGCCGCGAGCAGCGTGTCCGTGTCGAGCGTGAGGAACCGGCGTGCCGGTCTTTCGATCAGCCGGGCGGCGCGCCGGATGATCTGGAGTCCTCGACCGTCGGGGCCCAAGCGCATGGCGGCTCAGCCGGCCGCCGTGCTGGCCGGACTGTTCTTTCGCGACCGCAGGAATTGCAGGAATTCCACTCCCTCGCGCAGGCGACGGCGCAGTACGGTCGGGCTCTTGACCATCTCCCACATGTGCTCGGCGAGCTTGCTCGGCCGGAAGAAGAAGGCGCGGTAGAGCTGCTCCTGCATCTCGAAGATCTCCCGATGCGAGAGATGCGGATACTCGATCGAAGTGACCTGAAAGCCGTTGTCGGCGACGAGCTCACCCGTTTCGTCACGCAACCAGCCCTCGCGCCGGGCCTGGTCGTAGAGATAGGTGCCCGGCATCGCGGCCGGAAGCGCCACCTGGATGGTGTGCGGGTCGATCTCTTTCACGAACCGGATGGTCTCCTGGATCGTTTCCTTCGTCTCGCCCGGCAGGCCGACGATGAAGGTGCCGTGCATCTTGATCCCCAGCGCGTGACAGTTGTCGGCGAACGTCCGGGCCCACTCGATCTTCATGCCCTTCTTGATGTTGTTGAGGATCGCCTGGCTTCCGGTTTCGAACCCGACGGTGAACAAGCGCAGCCCGTTCTCCTTCAAGACCTTCAGTGTGTCGAAGGGCACGTTGACCTTGGCGTTCGTGCTCCAGGTCATCCCTTTCGGCACCAGCACCGCTCCGAGACCTCGCGCGACGTCCTCCACCCACGGCCGAGCGTCGGTCAAGGTGTCGTCGTCGAAGAACACCTCTCGGATCTGGGGGAAATACTCGGTTGCGCGCTGCACTTCGCCCACGACGTTCTGCGGACTGCGCACGCGATAGGCGTGGCCGCCCACGGTGTGCGGCCACAGGCAGAAGGTACAGCGCGAACGGCACCCGCGGCCCGCATAGAAGGAGACGAACGGGTACAACGCTTCCCCGATCTCGTAGTCCTCGACGCGCAGGTCGCGCCGGTAGACATCGACGACCCAGGGCAGCGATTCCATGTTCGTGAGCGCGCGATCTCGCGTGTGGACGATCTCGCCGCTCGGCGCACGGTAGCTGAGCCCATCGATCTTCTCGAACGGCAACCCTTCGGCCACGTCCCTGCAGGTGTAGTCGAATTCGAGGCGCGTGACGAAGTCGATCGCCGTCGAGGCCTTCAGCGCCTCGTCCGGCAAGACGGCGACGTGCGGGCCGACGAAGCCCATCGCCATCTTCGGGTTGACGTCCTTCATCGCCTCGGCGGTCTTCACGTCGGCGCGGAACGAGGGCGTGCTGGTGTGGATGAAGCACAGCTCGAAATTCTTCGCCTCCCGCAGGACGGCGTCGAGCGACATGTCGGCGGCCGGCGCATCGATGAGCTTGCTGTCCGGCACCAGGGCGGCCGGCTGCGCAAGCCAGGTCGGATACCAGAACGAACGGACTTCGCGCCGTGCCTGGTATCGCGACCCCGCGCCACCGTCGAAGCCCTGGAACGACGGCGGATTCAGGAACAAGGCTCTCTTCATCGTCGAATTGCCCTCCTCATAGCCGGCCGACCGCCCCGGCGAAGGACGTTCGGCGGATGTCGGCACGGTCCAGCGCCGCCCGGACGACGGGACTCAGGAGCGCCTCGAGCTCGTGGACCGATGGAGATAGCACCGATGGATGGCAGTACACCTCGGTGAGTCCAGGACGAATCTGCGGCACGATGCGCAGCCAGGCCTCCTCGGTGAGCCTCTCGGTGTCGTAGAGACCGAACAGCGCGTCGTTCGTGACGATCCCGGCGTGCCTCAACCGGCGCCGGGCTCGCAGGGACCACGGCATCATCGTGGCCGCGAGCAGGGCGTGGCGATAGGACGGCACGACCGGCTCGAACGGCACCCGCACGGCAGCGCGGTGTCGGCGCGCCAGCTCGACGACGATCGTCAGGACCGAGGGGTGAAGGTGAAAGTGATGATGCGCGTTGACGTGGTCGAGCGGGAGACCGGTCGCCAGAAAGGCGTCCATCTGGGCCTCGCACTCTGCCCGGGCCTGCAACCGCGCTCGCGCGGACGTTCCGAGCCGCACCGCCGGACCTCCGAGACCGGCCCGGAAAACGCCTCGAGCGTCCACGAGATCGGGAATACGTGCCGGCGGCAGCACGGATCGCCCATCCACCAGGGTCAGATGGAGACCAACGGGCAGCCCTTCCGCCTTCGCCATTGCCGCCGCGTCGCCGGCCGCCGGCGCCCCGACCATGAGGCTGGCGCAGGTCAAGATGCCCCGGCGGTGCGCGCGGCGTACGGCCTCGTTCACCTCGAAGCTCAGACCCAAGTCGTCGGCGGTCACGACGAGCTGCTTCACACTTCGATCATCCCGTTGCCACTGAGAACGAAGACCCGGCCTCGCCAGTGCACCTTTCGCCCGATGAAGCTGGCGAGCCACACGAACAGGCCCACGACGTCTCGGAGCGGCAGCAGCCACAGGCGGCGAATCCCTTCTCGGTCGCCGAGCAAGGTCGACGTGACGACGGTCGTGCTCAGTCGCACCGCGAGCGTCACCGCCAGCACCAGCCACGATCCTGCGCCGCCGGCGAGCGCGTAGAGACCGGCAAAGGGAACGCCGCGAACGAGACACGTGAAAAAGAACCCTACCGGGTTGGCCACCCGCGTGTTCTGCTCCCAATACACCTGGTGACGCCACCAGACCGAGGGCCGCGGAAGGTCGACGCCCGTCACCGCGACATGAGGCGTGAAGGCGATCGTGAGACCGGCCGCCACGACGGCGCGCCCGAGCTCGAGGTCCTCCACGAGCGTATACGCCATAGGCCTCAGACCCCCGATCAGGGTCAGGGTTTCTCGGCGAATGGCCTGAGACGCTCCGGGGCAGGCGAGTGCCGCGCCCGTTTCCGTGGCGAACACCATCGACGGCAGGAAGTCGGTGTTCAGGGAGAGCAGCTCGAGTGCCTCGAACAGGTTGTCGGCGCCCTCGGCCCGATAGAGCGTGCACGCGACGCCGACGCGCGGATCGGCCAGGAGCGCGACGATCGTTCTCAGGTACGCCGGCTCGAGGCGCATGTCGCTGTCGGAGTAGACGAGCACCTCACCGGTCGCATGGCGCGTGGCGTTGAGGATGTTGGAGAGTCGGCCGTTGGGCCCCGCGCTGTCCGTGTCCACGACGATTCGAACGGGGACGGACGGACTCTCGTCCCGGATGCGCTCGAGGAGCGGAAGTGCGGGATCATTCGAGTCCTGAACGGAAAAGATGACCTCGTACTCCGGATACTCCTGACGGCAGGCCGTCGAGAGGTTCTCGTAGAGATTTTTCTCGAGCCCGCAAACCGGTTTGATCAGGGACACCGCCGGGAGCCAGCTCGAATTCCTCGGCGGCCGCGCGCGGAAGAAGCGCAACATCATGGCGGCGGTCGCAATCCAGTACACACACGAGATCACGACGGGGATCAGGAGCAGCGTGCTCCAGACGAGCAGGCTCACGGCCGCGTCCGGATCCGGGGCCCGGCCATCACCGCGCCATCGGGCGCCGCGCTGACGACCTTGGTCCGCGGCCCACACACCGTGTTTTCCTCCGCCCACCTGACGTAGCGGCCGGCCCCTTCCTCGAAGCCGATCTGCGGTTTCCAGCCCAGATGGGCAAGGGCTTTTCGGCTCGAGACGATCTTGGGAGGAAGGTCGCCCGGGCGTCCTTCCGCGTACTGGATTTCCACATCCGGAAAGAACTCACGGACCTTCTCGGCGATGCGGCGGATCTCCACGCACTCCAGACCATCGAGGTTGTAGGTCTGGTTCTTCGCGACGCTCTGCAGGGCCGCGACGTTTCCCAGCGCCAGGTCCTCGACCGCGACGAGATTTCGCCATTGCCGGCCGTCGCCCTGGATCGTGATCGGCTCGCCCTTGAGCGCTCGTGCCACGAAGTTCGCCAGAACCGTGCCGAGGCGTGCCCGGGGTCCGTACGGGATGCCGTAACGCAGGATCGTCATGTCGACGCCGTAGAGCGCATGGTAGGCGTGGCACAACATCTCGGCCGACAGCTTGGACGCCGTATAGATGTGGTTGACGCGATCAGGATGCAGTGGTGTTTCTTCGTCGACCTCTTGCGGCTCCGCCAGCGCATATACCCACGTGGTGCTCGCCAGGATCACCCGATTGGCTCCTGTCCGACGCGCCGCCTCGAGCACGTGCGCCACCGCCATGATGTTCACCTGCGCGCTCTCGACCGGAATGTGAAAGACGTCGTTGACGTCGGACACAGCAGCGAGCAAGTACAGCGCGTCGTAGCGGCCTGCGAGCGCCACGGTCGTGCGGCTGGCATCCAGGATGTCGGCGACGACGTGACGCACGTCCGGTCGATGCGGACGCATGATGTCGAAGACCGTGACGTCGTGGCCAGCCTCGAGGAGCTTGTCGACCACGTGGGAGCCGATGAAGCCGGCCCCTCCGATCACACCGACGCGCATGACGCGATCCTCCCCGACAGTGATTCCTGCAGGGCCATGACGACGTGGTCGATCTCGTCTTCGGTCATGCCCGGGTAGATCGGCAGGCACACGTGGCGTGCGCACACGTCCTCCGCAACTGGGAATGCGCCGTCGGCCCAGTCCTTGAAGACGGGCTGCTGGTGGCAAGGTGTCTCGTAAACCTCGCCGCTCAGACTGACCTGGAAGCGCTCCTTGAGCGTGTGCTTGAGCGCGAGCCGGTCGATGTGGCGATCCAGCATCGCAACGTATTTGTAGAAATTGGACCGGGAGCCGTCCGGCATCCGGAGCGGCTCGATGCCGCACGCCCCTGCCAGGCGCCGCGTGTAGGCGTCGGCGACGCGCCGTCGCTCGGCGACGAACTCCTCGAGGCGGTCGAGCTGGGAAAGGCCTACTGCGGCGTGTAGCTCGCTCAGCCGCCAGTTGTAGCCCAGGCGCACGTGGAAGTTGGAGAGGAAGCCCGCCTTGCCCTGGTCCCGGTACTCGAGAGCTTGCCGGTGAATCGTCTCGTCGTCCGTGACGATCATGCCGCCCTCGCCCGCCGTGATGACCTTCGTCGGGTAGAACGAAAACGCCGCGGCGGTCCCGAACGTCCCGGCCATGCGGCCGTTCAAGCTGCTCGCATGCGCGTGCGCGGCGTCCTCAACCAGGAACAGGTTGCGATCGCGGCAGAATGCGGCGAGCTTCGGCGTCTCGGGACTGACCACACCTCCGATGTGAACCAGGATGACGGCGGCGGTCTCGGAAGAGACGGCGGCGGCGACAGAGTCGACACTCAGTCCCAGAGTGCCGCGTTCCACATCGGCGAACCGCGGCCGGCCTCCGGCGTGTAGAACCGCCGCCGGGGTGGCGAAGAACGTGTTGGTGGGGACCACGACCTCGCGGCCCTCGACGCCGAGCGACCGGAGAATGATTTCGAGCGCGCTCGTGCCGCTCTGCACGGCCACGGCGAACCGAGCGCCGACCACGCGGGCGAACGCGGCTTCGAAAGCCTGGCCGTTCTGGCCGAGAGTCAGGGCACCGGTCCGGAGAGCGTCGTCGATGCGCGCCAGAATCTGCCGGCGATCCTCTGCCGGAACGACGATCCTGGCAGCCGGAATAGGATGCATAGGGCGCCTCCTGGTGTTCGATGGTGGGCCGCGCCCGTGAGCGCCTACTGCCGCTTCTTCGACGGACTTTCGCCCCGTTGAATCAGGACAACCGGCCGCGCAATGGGCGTGGCCTTAGACGGCAGGAGGAGCCCGCGACGGGTGCGGGGAGTAGAGAGCCGCCGGCAGCAGCTCCTTCTCTCCCGGTAGGATCAGGGCGACGACTGGCAGCCGAATCAGATCGCGCTGGGCGTGCGTATCGGTCGAGCCGATCGACGAGGTGACGAGTATGACGACGTCGTCATAGTCCGCGTTGTCCCAGAATCCGGCGAGATACGTCGGGTCCGGCGGACTTGCGTCCGCGAGCGGCACGAGCGCGCACAGCACCGCAACATTCAGCCAGAGGGCCAGTGCGCGCACTCGCCACATATGTTGCCTGGGTACCTTAGGTGGCACCGACTGTCAAGGAGTCGTGCGACGCCACCGACATGGCGTCAACCCTGCCGGGGCGCCGGGTGTGCCGACAACACGCTCATCGCCGCGAAGCCGGCGGCAGTCCACAGGATCTCGCGCAGCCGCTGCACGAGCGTGCAGGTGAACGCGACGGGCCCCGCCACGCCAAAGGCCGCGAAGAGCGCCACGTTGGCGCCTTCGACCGCGCCCAGATTGGCCGGAATCATGAAGCTGAAGAACCTGACCGCGCTGCCGAACGCGCCGATTCCAAGTGCGGCCGTCACCGGCATCCCGACGCCCAGGAGACGCACGACGAGGAAGATCTCGAACGTCTCGGTGGCCGAAGCCAGGAAATGGCAGACGATCGACACGAGCAGCTGGCGCCAGCGGTCGGCGTACGTGGACCGCAGCGCCTGGTCCAGGCCTTCCAGCTTGACGAGCGCGACGTCGGGCGCCATCCCGAGCCGCGCCATCAAGCGTCCGCCTCCGCCGATCACGCCGCCCAGCTGCACGACGACGAAGCCTCCCGCACAGACGATCTCGAGCGCAAGCAGTCCCGTCATCGTGAGCATCAGCGGATGCGAGAGGGGCAGCCAGATCAGACCCGCGACGAGTCCGACGGCGAGCAGAACTGCCTGGGACGCCACGACCGTCGTCTTGTCGGCGATGACCGACACGACTGCCTCGCGAGCAGGAATCTCCGGTCGAAGCAGGAAGGCCTTGATCGGCTCGCCGCCGACCGACGCCGTGGGGGTGCTCACGTTGACCGCCTCTCCAGCCAGGCGGGCGGCAGCGAGGTGGAAGAGCGACCGCGGTGGCCGCGTGATCGTGAAGCGCCAGCCCAAGGTGTCGAAGAGCACGACGAGCGAGGCCGGGAACACCAGAACGGTGAGCACCGGCCAGGACAGACGCCGGAGAGCGTCCCATATCGCGCCGGGGCCGAGATCCCAGATCAGGTAGCCGACGACGGCGAGTCCCGCACAGAAGAGAAGCGGCCGCACGGCGGTCCGGATCGCTCCGTGCGCCACGGACGCCGCCGCGCTACCGAACGAACCCTTGCCGCTCGAGATACTCCAGGATTCGTCGGGCGTTCTGCTCCGGAGTTGAGACCACGGTGTCCAAGGTGATCTCCGAATGCTCCGGAGCTTCGTACGGGTCATCGATCCCGGTGAACCCCGTGATCTCGCCGCGGCGGGCCTTGGCGTAGACGCCCTTGCTATCGCGCCGCTCGCAGACATCCAGCGGAGTATCCACGAACACCTCGACGAAACGGTCCGCTCCGACCATGTGGCGCACCTCGTCGCGCGTCGCACGGTACGGACTCACCGCCGCGGCCACGGCCACACCGCCGTGCCGGACGATCTCGGCGGCGACGAATCCGATGCGCCGTATGTTGGTGTCGCGGTCCTCCTTGCTGAACCCCAAGCCCTTGGACAGATGCGTTCGGACAACGTCGCCGTCGAGCACGGTGACCTGGCGGCCACGCTCGAGCATGAGCGTCGTCAGCACCTCGGCGGTCGTGGACTTGCCCGCTCCGCTCAGGCCCGTGAACCACACGCACACCCCTTGCCGGTGACGCGGCGGATACGACTCCATCAGGATCTGGGCCACCTCGGGCCGAGTGAACCAGCCCGGCAGCTTCTCGCCGGCGTTCAGGAACTCTTCACGGACCTGGGTTCCCGAGATGGACGCGGTGCGAACCGCCGGAGGGATCCGCGACACCTCCTCGTAGCGGTCCTCGTCCGGCAGGTACATCATTTCGCCGAACGGGAGGATGCCGATCCCGAGCTCCTCCTGGAAGCGCGCAACCAGCTCCTGGGCGTCATACGGGCCGTAGAACGGCTTGCCCGCCGAGTCGAGACCCGGACTGGCATGGTCTCGTCCGACGATGAAGTGGCTGGCGCCGTAGTTGCGCCGGATCAGCGCGTGCCACACCGCTTCGCGCGGCCCCGCAAAGCGCATGGCCAATGGAAGCAGTGCCAGCAGCACGCGCTGGCGTTCGTAGTAACGCTCCACGAGCACTTTGTAGCCTCGAACCCGGGTGTAGTAGTCGACGTCTCCGGGCTTGGTCATGCCGACGACCGGGTGGAGGAGGAGGACGCCGTCGATCGCACCGGCCGCGCGCTTGGTCAGCTCCTCGTGCGCTCGATGCAGGGGGTTTCTGGTCTGAAACGCCACGACGCTCCCCGCGCCGAGGGCGTCGAGGCGCGCACGGGTCTCGGTCGGCGTCAGGCGTAGCTCACGAAAGTCGTGGCGGTCGGGCAGGGCCAGGATCTGAACGCGACCCGACAAGGCCACGCTGCCCCAGCGCTGCATCTCGGCGACCACCGGGTGGCGCACGTCACGCGTGCCGAGTGCCTGCTGCGCCGTCGCATTGCGGTCCCACGCGTACGCCTCCTCCACAGTCATGATTCCGAGCAGCTCGTTACGCGCGTCACGCAGCGCCACGTCCTGGTCGAGCCGAACCTCGACGTCTTGTCCCACGGTGAGCATTACCGGGATGGGAAACAGCTGACCGCGACTCAGGCGCATCTCCGCCAGCACGCGCTCGTAGTCGGCCCGTGACATGAAGCGGTCGAGAGGCGAGAACGCGCCCGTCGCCATGAGCTCCAGATCGTAGAGCGCGCGGTCCGAGAGCTGAATGGATCGAAGGCGGTTGGCTCGAGCGCGCAGCTCGGCGCGAGCGCCTTCGGGGACGATCAGGTCGACGAGGGCTCCACCCACGGGCTGAATAAGTCGCGAAGCCATGCCGTCCTCCATGCTGGGCTGCCGGGTGACTATGACGAAGAGAGTATAACGGCGAAAGCGAATACATCGCGTTGCGGCGACGTGTTGACGACAGCCCCGAGAGAGGTCATCCTTCCGCGCGAGACCGCAGGCAGCACGCCATCGACGTCGCGAGGGGGCGTCATGGACTTCTCTCGTCGTGATCTCCTGGCCCTGAGTGGACTGGCCCTGGCCGGCACGGCGCTCACGCCGTCGCCGCTCCATGCGCAGACGCCCAAGCGCGGAGGGACCTTGACGCTTCGCGTGTGGGATCCGCCGCACTTCGATCCGTATCTGGTGATCGCCTTCAAGACGCAAGTCGTCTACAGCTTCACGCACAGCCGGCTCCTCAAGCACAAGGCCGGACCATCGATACAGCCCGGCAGCTTCATCCTGGAAGGCGACCTGGCCGAATCCTGGAGCCAGCCCAACGAGACCACGTACGTGTTCCGGCTGCGTAAGGGCGTGCGGTGGCACACGAAGCCGCCCACCAACGGACGCGAGCTCACGGCCGACGACGTCGTCTACTCCATGGATCGCTTCCACAACCTCACGAGCAATCCGCAGAACTATCTGCTGGGAAGCGTCGACCGTGTGGAGGCGACCGATCGGTACACGGTGAAGGTCACGCTCAAGGAGCCGTACGTCTGGTTTCCCGACATCGTCGCGAACCCGATGACGGGCGCGATCGTGGCGCGCGAAGCAGTCGAGAAGTTCGGAGACCTCAAGAAGTGGGAAGCCACGGTCGGCACCGGTCCCTGGATGCTCGAGAGCTACCGGCCCAACATCGGCATGACGCTCGTGCGGAATCCGAACTACTTCGTCCCTGGGCTTCCCTATATCGACCGCGTAGAGCTGGTGGTCGACGAGGATCAGTCATCCCGGGTGGCGGCGTTCCTCGCGAGGAAGTACGACCTGGGCACGGAGTTCATGGGCACCCTCAATCGGCCGGACTGGAACCAGCTCAAGGAGCAGATCGCGAAGCATCGGCCGGGTCTGCGTATGGTCGAGCTGCCCTCCAACGTACGCATGGGCGTCACCATGCGAAGCGATCGACCGCCGTTCAACGACGTCCGCGTCCGGCGAGCGCTCTCCATAGCGCTGAACCGTCAGGCGCTCGTGGAAGCCGTCGCCGACGGCGCGGCGGTCTTCAATCCGCCGGGGCTTCCGATCGCGCTGAAGGATTGGTCACTGCCGGTCGAGCAGCTCGGCGAGGGCGCGCAATACTACAAGCACGATCCGGCCGAAGCCCGGCGGCTACTCGCTCAGGCCGGCTACGCGAAAGGCTTCGCGACCGTGATCGACTTCCACAGCTTCGGCGAGACGGCATACGTCGACGGGGCTCAGCTCGTCGCCAAGGATCTGAAGGAGATCGGGATCGAGGCCAAGCTCAATCAGCGGGAATATGGCGGCTACATCGCCACGGTGCCGCTCGGGAAATACGAGGGCATCGTCTGGGGGCCGTCGACGCCGTTTCTCGATCCCGACAGCTTTCTGGCCACCGCCTATCTTCCGGAGAGCCCGCGCAACAACATGAAGGTGAACGATCCGCCGCTCACCGACATGCTCCTGCGCCAGCGCCGCGTCCAGGATCAGGCCAAGCGGCGCGAGCTGATTCTCGACATCCAGCGATATCTGGCGAAGATGGTTTATCGCGCAGAAGCGTACTCCGCGGTGCTGCCCGCGGTGTGGGATCAGGCCCTCAAGAACTACGCGCCGAATCTCGGCTACGACTACGGTGGCCGTCTGATGGCGGCCTGGCTCGACCGAGGCGCCTAACGGCGGCGCCTGGCAGCGCGCGCTGCAGGCTGTCGCGGGGCTGGGGCCTCGCCGCCGAGGCGCGCCTACTCAGAGGATGTCCGCCACCCGACGGATCCCGGCGCGGATCGCGGCTTCGGTCAGCGACGCGTAGCCGAAGAGCAGGCCGGCGCGCGGCGGCGGGCTCGTATAGAACGGCGCGACGGAATAGAGGCCGACGCCGGCGGCTCGCGCGCGCGCGATGAGGGCCGGCAGCTCGCGCGGCCGTACGTCGTTCAGCCAGACCACGAGATGGACGCCCGTATTCTCGCCGGCGATCTCCACGCGGTCCTCGAAGTGCTGGCGCAACGCACCGATCAGCGCGCGGCGCCGCGCGGCGTTCCGGTTTCCGGCGCGCCGAAGGTAGCGCTCGAACTGGCCGGTCGTGATGAAATCGGTGAGCGCCTCCTGTGCGAGCGTGGCCGAGAAGCGGTCCGCGGCCCACTTCGCGGCGACGAAGGCGCCCATGAGCGAGCGGGGCAGCACGAGGTATCCGACCCGGAGCGCCGGGAAGAGCGTCTTGGAAAACGTCCCGACGTAGACCACGCGGCCGTCGCGGTCCAGCGACTGCAGCGCCTCGAGCGGGTGCCCCTCGTATCGGAACTCGCTGACGTAGTCGTCTTCGATCACCCAGCTGTCGGCACGGGCCGCCCACGCCAGCAGCGCCAGCCGGCGCTCGAGCGGCATGATCACACCGGTCGGGAACTGGTGGCAGGGCGTCACGTACGCGAGCCGCGCGCGAGACGGCAAGGCGTGTGTCTGCAAGCCGTCGGCGTCGACCGCCGTGTAGGCCAGCCGCGCGCCCGCCGCCGCGAACGGAATCGTGACGCCCGGGTAGTGTGGCTCCTCGACGACCACGACGTCCCCGGGATCGAGGAGGACGCGCGCGGCGAGATCGAAGCCCTGCTGCGAGCCGCTGGTGACCACGATCTGCTCTGCCTCGCACACAACCCCCCGGGCGCGCTTGACATATTCGGCGAGCGCGGCACGCAGCGGCGTGTACCCCGAGGGG
>Ga0126369_10001796_pt1 | contig 15059 bp, 15 predicted proteins | sample PanSoiMetaPlot_1_FD_109646 | JGI IMG/M metagenome (GOLD analysis project Ga0126369, IMG submission 109646) | Tropical forest soil microbial communities from Panama - MetaG Plot_1 | ecosystem: Environmental > Terrestrial > Soil > Tropical forest > Bulk soil | place: Panama | collected 2016-02-17 | reverse complement strand
GCCGTTCTCTGGCTGGCTCACTGGGCAATATCCAGGCGAAGCGCGGCGGCGCCGCGAAGGTACACGTGCTGAATCTCGGGCCTGCCCAGGCTGGTCTCCGCGTGCATCATGAGCCGCACCACCCTCGGCATCGATCCTGGCACAGCGATCTCCGTGCAGCAGAGCAGCGGGACTTCCTGGAAACCGATCGCCCTCGCCGCGAGCGCCGGGAACTCGGCGGTCAGGTCAGGCGTCGCCGTGAAGATCACGCTGATCACCTCGTCGGTGCTGAGCGCGTTCCGGCTCATCACCTCGGTGACGAGCTCGGCGGTGCCCGCCAGGATCGCCCGCCGGTCGTCGGACTCCACCTGGACAGCACCCCTGATAGCCCTGACCGCCACACATGCTCCTTTCGGCTCGAGCCCGGCGTTACATCCCGACCAGTGCGTACAGATCCCCGACCTCCGCCGTGCTGAGCCGCCGCGTGGCCGCGGGCCGCAGCGAGCCCAGGCGAACCGGTCCCACCTGGGTCCTGACCAGCCGAGCCACCGGATGGCCCACCTCGTTGAGCATCCGCCTGACGATCCGCTTGCGTCCCTCGTGCAAGGTGATCTCGATCAGCGCCCGCGATCCGGCCTGCTCCACGACGCGGAAGCGATCCGCAGCTGCGGTACCGTCGGCGAGCTCGATCCCGGTCGTCAGCCGGCGGCCGAGATCCCGCGGCAGCGGTCCCGGCACCTCGGCGAGGTAGGTCTTGAGAACCCCGTACCGCGGGTGGGCGAGCCGATGCGCAAGATCGCCGTCGTTGGTGAGCAGGATCAGCCCCTCGGTCTCGTAGTCCAGCCTGCCGACGTGAAACAACCGCTCCGGCCGCGCGCCCACCAGGTCGGCAATGGTGCGCCTGCCCTGGTCATCCGACATTGCACTCACCACACCCGGTGGCTTGTTCAGGGCCAGGTACACAAGGTCCTCCCGGGCCGGAATGCGCTTGCCATCCACCCGGATGACCTGGCGCTGAGGGTCCACGCGGGCCCCGAACCTGCGCACGGTCTCGCCATCGACCTGCACCCGCCCAGCGCCGATCAGCTCCTCGCAATGCCGGCGGCTGCCCAGGCCCGCGGCCGCCAGGACCTTCTGCAGCCGCACACCACCCGGCACGTCGAGGAGCGAGTCCCGGTCGCCGCCATCCGCGCCGTGCTCGCCGTCGGCGCCGTCTTCCGCCCACACCTGCGGCCCGGCCCGCCCGGTGCGCGCCCGGCGTCGTTCAGCGCCCGGCGCCGCCACCGGGGGCGTCCTGTTCGTCGTCGACGTGGTCAGGCAGGAACGGTGCAAGCTCGGGAAGCTGGTCCAGGCTGGCCAGGCCAAGCCGTTCCAGGAAGTAGTCGGTCGTGCGGAACAAGATGGCGCCGCTCTCAGGGTCGGTGCCGACCTCCTCGACCAGGCCGCGCAACGCTAGCGTCCGCATCACGCTGTCGCAATTGACGCCGCGCACCGCGGAGACCTGGGCCCGGCCGACGGGCTGCCGGTAGGCGATCACGGCAAGGGTCTCCAGCGCCGCCTGGGTGAGCCGTACCTCCTGCCCGTCGCGGACGAACCTCTCCACCACCTGGGCGTGCTCGGACCTGGTGTAGTAGCGCCAGCCGCCAGCGACCGCGCGCAGCTCGAAGCCGCGCCCCTGGGTGAGGTACTCACCGGCCAGCTGGCGCAGCGCATCCGCCACATCGCGCACGGGAAGTTCGAGCACTTGGGCGAGAACGACCTCGGGCACAGGTTCATCGGCCACCAGCAGGATGGCCTCCAGGCTCGGCCGCAGGTCGCTGGCCGCTGGCTCGTCCGCGGCGGCCCACTCCGGCGGTGATCCTGCTTCGGAATATTCCGTCATTGTTCTTCCCTGCGCGACTGAGCCGCAGTGCTGTCCTCGCGCGCCTCCGGCACCGTACTCACCTCGCGCGCCTCCGGCACGACGCTCTCGGCGTCGTCGGCCGGACCGATCCAGCTGATGAACAACTCGCTGAGCGGGCTGTCCTGCTCGAAATTGACCTGCGTGTCGCGGTAGAGGTCGAGCAGCGCGAGGAACCGGGCCACGATCTCATAGGTATCTTCGCAGTCGGCGGAGAGCTCCCCAAACGAGGCCCGGCCTGCCTCACGCAGGCGAGCGACCATGATGACAGCCTGCTCGCGCACCGTCGTCCGCGGCGTGTGCAGGTGGGCCGTGGACACAATGGGAGCAATGCGTGGCGCGAGGGCGGCCGCCGCGATCGCCGCAAACTGTGTCGGGCCGATGCCGAGCAGCACCTCGGGCAGCAAGCTGGCGAACCTCGGCTCCATCGGCACCCGGCGCGCGAACCTGCGTCCCTGGACGGCCATCTGCCCGGCCAGGATCGCCGCCGCCTCCTTGTATGCCCGGTACTGGAGGAGGCGCGCGAACAGCAGGTCCCTGGCCTCCAGCAAGGCGAGATCCTCTTCGTCGTCCACCTCGCCCGCCGGCAGCAGCCGGGCTGCCTTCAGGTCAAGCAGAGTGGCGGCCACCACCAAGAAATAGCTCGCCTGGTCGAGATCCCACCGGTCGGCGAGCGCGCTGATGTAGCCGATGAACTCATCGGTGACGCTGGACAGCGCGACCTGGGTGATGTCCAGCTTGTGCTTGGAGATCAGAGCTAGCAGCAGGTCAAACGGGCCTTCGAAATTGTCAAGATGCACCTCGAAGCCACCGGCGGACCTCGGCTGGCCAGCCTCCGCCTTCGCCGGGCTGCCCGTCGGCCCGGTCCGGCCAGGCAGCCGATGCTCAGGCTCCGGCGCGTCGGCCGCCGGCCCGTCAGGCAGCATCGTCGTCAACGTCCATCCCGGAGCCGGCGGGCGATCAGGCTCTCGTCTCCCCTGGCATCCAGGTCGGCGAGAAGCACGGCGACAGCCTCTCGGACGATCCGGCCGCGATCGGACGAGATGCCGAGTCCGCGCAGCGTGACCCTCGCTCGTTCCAGCTCAAACAGCTCAGCTTCGGACATGTACACCGTGATCTTATGGCTGTGGCCCTCGCGGCCGCTTGCCTGGCGCTGCTCGGCATCGGCTGCCAGCGGTACCGTCGGGACGGCCGCCGGGCGGAGCAGCTCGGCGATTCCCGGAACTCTTACCCGGCGCTGACCTGGCCTGCGCCCCCGGCCCTGCGCCACCGGTCAAGCACCTCCTTGGCGAGCTCCCGGTACGAGGCCGCCCCTGTCGAGGCCGGGTCGAAGACGGTGATCGGCTCTCCCGCGACCGAGGCGTCGGGAAAGCGCACTGTCCGGTTAATGACCGTATGGAAAACCTTGTCGCCGAAACCTGCCACCACGCCGGCCAGGACCTCCCGCGTGTGCAGCGTACGCGAGTCGTACATGGTGGCGAGCAGGCCGTCCATGGTGAGCTTCGGGCTGATCCTGGTCGAGACCTTGTCGATCGTCTCCATGAGCAGTGCAACGCCGCGCATCGCGAAGTATTCGCACTCCAGCGGCACTAGCACGCCGTCGGCAGCGGCGAGCGCGTTCACCGTGAGCAACCCGAGCGACGGCTGGCAGTCGATAAGGATCACGTCATAGTCGGGCACCATAGAGGCGAGCACCCGGCCGAGCACAAACTCCCGGCCGACCTCGTGCACGAGTTGCACCTCAGCGCCAGACAGGTCGATGTTGCTCGGCAGCAGGTCCATGTTCTCGACCTTGGTCGGGAACAGCACGTCACGCGCCGACATGCCGGCCTCCATCAGCACGTTGTAGACGGTCGCGTCGAGTTCGTGCGGCTGGAAGCCAAGGCCGACGGACAGTGCGCCCTGGGGGTCGAAGTCAACGAGCAGCACGCGGCGCCCTACCTCAGCCAGCGCTGCGCCCAGGCTTATCGTCGTCGTTGTCTTACCGACCCCGCCCTTCTGGTTGCACACGGCCACCACTCGCGCGGGCCCATGCTTCGTCAAAGGCTCGGGATCGGGGAATGCCGGAAGCGGCCGGCCGGTCGGACCGATCAGCCCGCTCCTCGCCACCGCCATCCTAGACGCTGCCACGGCGACCTCCCTGGGCAGCGGCGCACGCTGCGGAGTGCTGCCTGCTGCCTTCCCGGACTCTAGAGGCTGCACTAGGGCGCGGCAAGCCGACTCACCGTTTGCGGGGGAATGGCAGGGTGGCCCTTAGGCCAGGGCACGCGGGTGGCTCGCCGCGTACACTTCGCGCAGCTTGTCGACCGTGACCAAGGTGTACACCTGGGTGGTCGTCACCGACGCGTGACCGAGAAGTTCCTGGACCACGCGCACATCGGCGCCGCCGTCCAGCAGGTGCGTGGCGAACGAGTGCCGCAGCACGTGCGGCGACACCTGGGCCAGCCCGGCCCGCCCTGCGGCCACCCGCAGCGCGCCCCAGGCGCCCTGCCTGGTCAGCCTGCCGCCGCGGGCGTTCAGGAACACCGCCGGACTCGGCTGGCCGCCTCGGGCGCTCGCCGCCAGAGCCGGCCTGGCCTGCACCAGGTAAGCCTCAAGGGCCCGGCCAGCGTAACTGCCGACCGGGACGACCCGCTGCTTGCCTCCCTTGCCCGCCAGGCGGACGGTGCCCGGCGCTCCGTCCGCACCGCGCCGGGCCAGGTCGAGGTCATCGACATCCAGGCCGACGGCCTCGGAGATCCGGGCGCCGGTGCCGTACAGCAACTCCAGCAGCGCCCGGTCACGCCTTTGCGCGGGCGAGTCCCCGGCGACCTGCAGCAGCCGTTCCACGTCGCCGATCGAGAGCGATTTCGGCAGCCTGCGCGGTGCGGCCGGCGGCCGGACGGCCTTGGCGGCGTCGGTGCCGGCGAGCGCCTCGGCGACCGCGAACGCGTGCAGGCCGCGAATCGCCACCACGGCGCGCCCGGCCGAGCTGGCAGCCAGCGGCGGGTGGTCGGCGTCTCCTTCCCGCAGCCCGGCTAGGTACTCGGCCACATCGGCCGTCGTCACCTCGGCGATCTCGCTCTTGCCCGCCGCGGCCAGCGTCGCGGCGTAGCGCTGCAGGTCCCTGCGGTACGCCTCAAGCGTGTGCACAGCCAGGCCGCGCTCCACGGTGAGATGGTCGAGGTATCTGCGGACCACCACGGCTAGTGCGGTCAGGTCGGCTCCTCGCAGTCAGCCATGCGCCACGTCACCAGGCGCTCATCGGAGTACGTCACTCACCGGCGTCCAGTCCAGCCCGTGCGCCTCGGCCACCGGCTGGCAGGTCACGACGCCGTCGTGGGTGTTCAGCCCGGGCGCGAACGACTTGTCGCGGCGCAGCGCGTCGCGCCAGCCCAGCTTCGCGATCTCCATCACGTATGGCAGCGTGACGTTGGTCAGCGCGTAGGTCGAGGTGTGCGGGACCGCACCGGGCATATTCGCCACGCAGTAGAACACGGAGCCGTGCACCATGTAGGTCGGTGCCGCGTGCGTCGTCGGTCGTGAATCCTCGAAGCACCCGCCCTGGTCGATGGAGATATCCACCAGAACCGAGCCGGTCTTCATGCGCGACACGAGCTCATTGCTCACCAGCATCGGCGCCTTCGCGCCGGGCACCAATACCGCCCCGATCACCAGGTCGGCGTCGATCACCGCCCGCTCGATCTCGTACGCGTTGGACGCGACGGTCTGGCAGTGTCCCTGGTAGATCGCGTCAGCCGACCTGAGCCTGCCGACGTTCTTGTCCACGAGCAGCACCTCGGCCTGCATCCCGAGGGCGATCGCCGCCGCGTTCATGCCCGACACCCCGGCTCCCAGCACGACCACCTTGGCCGCGTAGACGCCTGAGACGCCGCCCATTAGCACTCCCCTGCCGCCGCCGTCGCGCTGCAGGTGATGCGCGCCCACCTGGGGCGCCATCCGGCCGGCCACCTCCGACATCGGCGCCAGCAGCGGCAGCGACCCGTCGGGAAGCTGCACCGTCTCGTATGCGATCGCGGTGATCCCGGAGGCGAGCAGGGCGTCGGTGCAAGCCCTTGAGGCAGCGAGGTGCAGGTAGGTGAAAAGCACCTGGTCCTTGCGCAGTCGGTGGTACTCCTCGTCGACCGGTTCCTTGACCTTGAGTATCAGGTCGCCGGTATGCCAGACCTCGTCCGCAGTGGGCAGGATCTGCGCGCCCGCGCTGATGAAATCGCTGTCGGGGATCAGTGAGCCAGCCCCCGCGTCCTGCTGGATGAACACCTCATGGCCGGATCGGACGAGCTCGTGCACGCCGGCCGGGGTGATGGCCACCCGGTACTCGTGATTCTTGACTTCCTTGGGAACGCCGACCTTCATCGCTCAGTCCTCCCTCGACACCAATCCTGTCCCGAGCCGTTCCGGCGCGCCATCGGCACGACGCGTCAGCGTTCCGGCGCCTCCGGCCCGCGCAGCGACCCGAACCCGTCGTCGCGCGCCGCCCAGGCCGCGAGCACGCCCACTGCCATCACTCCGTTGTGCAGCTCGCCGTCCAGGAACCGCCGTACCACCACGTCCAGCGGCACCCACTCGACCTCCAGGTGCGCCTCCTCATTGCTGGGCACGTACTGGCGCTCGTCGTCGGGCACCGGACGCACGTCACGGGCAAGAAACACCCTAAGCCGCTCGGTGCTGATTCCCGGCGATGTGAAGAAGTCAGCCAGCACCAGCCAGTCCTTGGCGGCGTAACCGGCCTCCTCGAGCAGCTCCCGCTGGGCCGTAGCGAGCAGCGGCTCGCCGGCCACGTCACGCAAACCCGCGGGGATTTCCCAGAGCTGCCCGCGCACCGGATGGCGGTACTGCCGGATCAGCAGCACCCGCTCCTGGCCATCCAGGGCCAGTACCGCCACCGCGCCGGGATGGTCGACCACCTCGCGGCCGGCTTGCTGGCCATCGGGCATGCGGACGAAGTCACGCCGGACCCGCACGACGGTGCCGGCGGCCAGCGACTCCTGGCCGACCACCGGCCAGGAACCTGACACATCGGACAGCCATGGAAATGCGCTCATGCGCTTGCGACGAGCTGGCTTGCCGTTCTGGCGCGCGCCCGCTCCAATGCCGCCGCGATGAGGCCCGCGAACAGAGGCCGCGGCCTGGTGGGCCGGGACAGGAACTCGGGGTGCGCCTGGGTCGCCACGAAGAACGGATGCTCGTCCTGCCTTAGCTCGACGAATTCCACGAGCCGCCCGTCGGGCGAGACCCCCGAGCAGATCAGGCCCACGGCCTCGAGCGCCTCGCGATAGCCGTTGTTGACCTCGTACCTGTGCCGGTGCCGCTCGTGTACGACATCGGTGCCGTACAGCCGCTGGACCAGGCTGCCCTCAGCAAGTACGGCCGGATACAGGCCGAGCCGCATCGTGCCTCCCATATCCCGCTCGCCCGCCACTACGTCTTCCTGCTCCGCCATCGTGGCGACGACCGGGTGCGGCGACTGCGGGTCGAACTCGGCGCTATTGGCCGCATCCAGGTTGGCCACGTTCCTGGCGACCTCGATGGCCATGCACTGCAGGCCCAGGCACAAGCCCAGGGTCGGGATCCGGTTCTGCCTGGCGTACCTGATCGCGCCGATCTTGCCCTCGATGCCGCGCACGCCGAATCCGCCGGGAATGAGCACGCCGTCGACGTCCTCCAGGTGCCTGGCAGCGCCGTCCGGGGTCAGGCAATCATCGCTGGGCACCCAGCGGATGATGACCTTCGCGTCGTTCCCGAACCCGCCAGCCCGCAGCGCCTCGGCCGGGGACAAGTAGGCGTCTGGCAGGTCGATGTACTTGCCCACCAGGGCGATCGTCACGCTCCTGGCCGGGCGATGCACGCGGGCCAGCACCTCGTCCCACTCGGCCCAGTCCACATCGCGGAACGGCAGGCCGAGCCGCCGCACGGCGTAGGCGTCGAGGCCCTCGGAATGCAGCACCTTGGGGATGTCGTAGATCGACGGCGCGTCCGGGGCGCTGACCACGGCTTCCTCGTCGACGTCGCACATCAGGCTGATCTTGCGCTTCAGCCCGCCGCTGATGGGCCGGTCGGACCGGCACACGATCGCGTCGGGCTGGATGCCAATGCTGCGCAGCGCGGCCACCGAGTGCTGGGTCGGCTTGGTCTTGAGCTCTCCGGACGGGCCGATGTATGGCAGCAGCGACACGTGCAGGAAGAAGCACCGGTCACGGCCGATCTCGTGCCTGATCTGCCGGATCGCCTCCAGGAACGGCTGCGACTCAATATCGCCGACGGTACCTCCGACCTCGGTGATCACCACGTCGGTGGTCGGCCCGCCCATGTCGATGATCCGGCTCTTGATCTCGTTGGTGATATGCGGGATCACCTGGACCGTGTCGCCGAGATAGTCGCCCCGCCGTTCCTTGGCGATCACGCTGGAGTAGATCTGGCCGGTCGTTACGTTCGCCGAGCCGGGCAGGTGAATGTCGAGGAAACGCTCGTAGTGGCCGACGTCGAGGTCGGTTTCCGTGCCGTCATCGGTGACGAACACCTCGCCGTGCTGGAACGGGTTCATCGTGCCAGGATCGACGTTGAGGTATGGATCGAGCTTCTGCATGCTGACGCGCAGGCCGCGCATTTTCAGCAGGCGGCCAAGGCTGGAAGCGGTGAGCCCCTTTCCGAGGCTGGAGGCGACACCGCCGGTAACGAAAACGTGCCTGGTAAGTACCGGTTTAGTCTGAATAGACGTCACCAAATCGGCTCCCCGTGGCTCCTGCCGGCGGCGCGGCCCGCCAGCCCACGGGGTATCAGAATATCACTGCCGGACTTGTCGTGGATGGGCGAACGCGCCGCTGCCGGCCATCCGAACGGCCGCGTAGAGTGCGCAGATGAGCGCAACACCGGCGACCGCGGGCGCCGCGATCGCCGGGCTGGGCATGACGAGCCTCGGCCGAGTGTACGGCTCAAGCCCTCGGCGGCTCGCCGCGGACGCCGTGCGGGCCGCGGTGGCCGACGCGGGCATGGCGCTCGCGGATCTCGACGGCCTGCTCATCTGCCCGGGCATCACGGGTGGGCTCGATGCTGGCCTGGCCGATCAGCTGGGCATGCGCGACCTCGCGTTGCTCGCGGTGGTGAATAGTCTCGGTGCCTCCGCCGCCATGGCCGTGCATACCGCCGCCCTAGCCGTGAGCAGCGGCGCCGTGCGGTCGGTGGCCTGCGTCTTCGCGGACACCCCGCTGCGCGAGGGGGCTCCGGCAGGTAGTGCGTTCGGAGACCACGGCGACGGTGCCCACGCTGCCGCGACGTCCGGAACGCAGGCCGCCACCCGCCAGGAGCGGCGCGGGCTCGCCGGGCTCGCCGCAGGTTACGGCTTCCGCAGCGTCACCGTGTACTACGCGCTCGCCGCGATGCGCCACATGCAGGCGTTCGGCACGACGAGCGAGCAGCTCGGGGCGATCGCCGTGGCGCAGCGGCTATGGGCGGCGGGCAACCCGCTCGCCCAGTTCCGCGATCCGATCACGCTGACCGACCATCAGCGCTCGCGCTGGGTGGCCGAGCCCTTGCACCTGCTCGACTGCTCCCTGGTGTCCAACGGCGCGATCGCGGTGATCGTAACGTCGGCGCAGGTCGCCCGGGCTGGGCTGAAACCGCCGGTATACATCTGGGGCGCCGGGCAGGGTCACCCGGGCTGGCACATGTCTCGTGGCAGCCCGTTCGGGCTGCAGACCGGCGCCGTCCAAGCCGGGCGTGCGGCGATGGCGATGGCCGGAGTGAGCCCGGCCGATGTCACTATGTGCCAGATCTACGACTGCTACACCTACACGGTGCTGGTGACCCTTGAGGACTACGGGTTCTGCGGCAAAGGAGAGGGCGGACCGTTCGCGGCCAGCGGGGCCCTCGCGCCCGGCGGCTCGCTGCCGGTCAACACCGGTGGCGGCCAGCTCTCCGGCTACTACATGTGGGGGTTTACTCCGCTGTCGGAGGCGGTCATCCAAGCTAGGGGCGACGGCGGCGCTCGGCAGTGCGCCGCCAACGACTTGATTCTGGTCAGCGGTAATGGCGGCATCCTGTCGCATCACGGGACGTTGATTCTCAGCCCCCACCCGCGCATGCGCAGCCGACGTCAGTCAACTGCCGGCACATCCGGAACGCTGGCCGCTCCCACCACTCAGGCCACAGTTCGGACTCCGGCGGCCGCTGAGGCCAGGCCACCACCGGCCCCACCGCCCCCCGCACTACCAGACGTGGGTGTGCTGCGCTCCGACGAGCGCAGCGAGCCCTTCTTCGCCGCTGCCGCCAGGGGGGAACTCCTGATCAAGCGCTGCCCGGGCTGCGCAAGCTGGCTGGGCCCGACGGCGACCTCGTGTCCGGCCTGCGGTGGGGACGCGCCGCCCGAGTGGGCGCCAGCGTCGGGCGCCGGCACGCTCGCGAGCTGGGCTGTTGTGCACGCCCGTGGTGGCGAGCCCGTCGCCGTCCCGGCCCTGGTCGAACTCGCGGAAGGACCGTGGCTCTCCGTCGGGCTGAGCCTGACCCAGCCCGACGATGGCGACGCCGGGCATGGCGACGTGGCATCCCTGCGCGCCGGGCTAGCGGTGTCCGCCGCGTTCGTCACGCCGCCCGAGGGCGAGTGCTACCCGGTGTTCTGCCCACCGCGCAGCCCGGGCGAAGCTGGCGCCGGCCGCGCTGCCGCGGGCTGAGGTGATCTCCGCGGAGCCTGATAGCCGACCTGCTCGGCCGCCGCGCGCTCGGCGGTCGGCTGGACTCCTGCCTGGCCGAACCGCGCCAGCGCGATAGCCGCGATGAGCGCGACGACGAACCCGGCGATCGCGAGCCCGGTCAGGCCGGGGATCGTGGTGTCGCCGAGCAGCAGCACGCCGATCACCGCAGGCGGCACGGTCTCGAGCACGATGACCGCCGCAGTGACCACGGTCACGCTGCCGCTCTCCAGCGCGGACGCGTAGAGCAGGAACGAGACCACGCCGGCCACGGCCAGCGTGTACGCGGCGGGCGACCTGACCAGGTCGTGCGGCGTGAATCCAGGCAGGATCCTGGCGCACACCGCCAGGACGCCGTATCCGAAGCCGGCCAGGGCGCCAAGCAGCGGCGTTCTGATCCTGGCGGGCAGCCTCGCCGCGGCCACTCCGGCGACCGTGATCGCCGCGAGCGCGACGATCAGGCCGACATGGAAGTCCACGCTGACCCTCACCGCGCCCTGCGCCCCCCCGGAGGCGCCGAGCAGCCCAACCCCGACCACCACGGCGCCGATCGCCGTCCATTCCCGCCAGGTCAGTACAGCGTGCATCAGCCAGGACGCGAATAGGGCTGTCACGGCCAGGTTGGCCGCGATGATGACCTGGACCTCGAAGATCGGCAGCCGCCGCAGCGCGAAGACCTGGCAGGCGAACCCGGTGAGGTCGACGACCATGCTGACCAGAAACGGCCACTGCCTGAGCATCCTGATGACCAGGCCCGGGTCGATCCGGCCCACCCCAGCGGCCGCCATGACGGGACGGCGCGATGAAGCCCGGACGGCGATCGCCTGCATCACCGAGCCGAACCCGTAGCAGAGCGTCGCGACCAATGCAGCCAGCAGGCTCACCAGCACACAGCCGACCCTACGCCGTCACGGTCGGTCACCACGCGAGGGTCGCCGAACTGGCTGGAAGAGCCGCGCGCCGCTGGTCAGGCAAAGTGGCGCAGCACCGGGATCCCGGTCGTGCGCCCGAACGTCGACCAGAACGCCGGGCTGTGCGCTATCCAGCGGGTCGGGCCCGCGCCGGTCAGCTGTTCGCAGCCACCCGTCTGCAAGCTGACCGCAGATAGTGGCTTCCCGCCTGCCCCGGCGAAGGCCAGCCGGTAGCCGCCGCTGAAGTCCATCGGGCAGTGGAAGGTCCCGCGCGGCATCGGCGGGAGCGCGCAGACGGCACGGGCGAGCGCGGCGGCCTTGGCCGGGTCGGCGATGGTGAGCTCGGGAAGCCGGGTCGGCAATGGCTTGGCTGGCTCGAGCTGGGTCAGCGATGGCACCCTGGCCACCCGGACCAGCCGGACGGACGTGATGTTGGCGCACAGGCCGCCGCGCCCCGATCCGGGCCCCGCAGCGGGCGAGGTCCCGCCTGTGCTAGCCCCGGCGCAGCCGGTCATCGCCGCGCCGATCAGCAGTCCGCCGCCTACCGCGCCGATGATTCTCGTGATGACGACATTCATGTCGCTTGGACGAGCAGAGGGAGCGGCAGCGTTCCGGCCGATCTAAACACCGGCCGCCTGCATGCCGCGCAATTCCGCCTTCAGTTCCCTGATCTCGTCCCTGAACCGCGCGGCGAGCTCGAAGCGGAGCTCGGCGGCCGCCTCATGCATCTGCTCGGTCAGGGTCGTGATCAGGGCGATCAGGTCTTCCTGCGGGGTCCCGGCGCCGGCCCTGCCATCGGTGCGGCGGGCGCCGACCGTGGCGCCGACCGGGACCCGAGCTGGCGTGCCCGGCACAGGCGCCCTGCCGCGGCTTTGCCGTCGGCCGGAACCGCCCAGCAGCTTCTCGGTGTCGGCGTCCTCGCGGGCGAGCTGATCGGTGATGTCGGCGATCCGCTTGCGCAGCGGCTGCGGGTCGAGCCCATGCGCGTCGTTGTAGGCGACCTGCTTGGCCCGGCGCCGGTTGGTCTCCTCGATCGCCTTGCTCATCGACGGCGTGACCTGGTCCGCATACATGTGCACCTGGCCAGAGACGTTCCGGGCGGCCCGGCCGATGGTCTGGATCAGCGAGGTGCCCGAGCGCAGGAAGCCCTCCTTGTCCGCGTCAAGGATGGCAACGAGTGAGACCTCGGGCAGGTCAAGTCCCTCGCGGAGCAGGTTGATGCCGACAAGGACGTCATACTCGCCCAGCCGCAGCTCGCGCAGCAGCTCGACTCGGCGCAGCGTGTCGACCTCGCTATGCAGGTACCTGGCCCTGACGCCGAGCTCAAGCAGATAGTCGGTGAGGTCCTCGGACATCTTCTTGGTCAGCGTGGTGACGAGGACCCGCTCCGATCGCTCGGCACGCAGCCTGATCTCGTGCACCAGGTCGTCGATCTGGCCCTTGGTCGGCTTGATGATCACCTCGGGATCGACCAGCCCGGTTGGCCTGATGACCTGCTCGACCACTTCGCCGCCCACTCGCTGCAGCTCGTACGGTCCCGGGGTCGCCGACAGGTAGAGCGTCTGGTCGATCCGGTCGCAGAATTCCTCCCACGTCAGCGGCCGGTTGTCGATGGCGCTGGGCAGCCTGAACCCATGCTCCACGAGGATCCGCTTGCGCGACACGTCGCCCTCGTACATGGCGCCGATCTGCGGCACCGTCACGTGTGACTCGTCGATGACGAGCAGGAAGTCCTCGGGGAAGTAGTCGAGCAGCGTGTTCGGCGGGCTGCCTGGCTCTCGGCCGTCAATATGCCGCGAGTAGTTCTCGATCCCGGCGCAGCTGCCGACCTGCCGCATCATCTCGACGTCGTAGCTCGTTCGCATCCGCAGCCGTTGTGCCTCGAGCAGCTTGCCGTTCCGCTCAAGCTGCGCCAGCCGGTCGGCCAGCTCGGCCTCGATGCCGGCGATGGCCCGCTCCATGCGTTCCGGTCCGGCAACGTAGTGGGAGGCCGGGAAGATGTAGAGCTCCTCGTCGGTCGTCATCACCTCGCCGGTCAGCGGGTGCAGGGTCAGCAGCCGCTCGATCTCGTCGCCGAACATCTCGATCCGGACGGCGAGCTCCTCGTAGACCGGGATCACCTCGAGCGTGTCACCACGCACCCGGAACGTGCCCCGGCTGAACGCCATGTCGTTGCGCAGGTACTGCATCGCGACGAGCTTGCGCAGCAGCGCCTCCCGCTCGATGCTCTGGCCGACGCGTAGCTTGACCATCCGGTCGACGTACTCCTGCGGCGTGCCAAGGCCGTAGATGCACGAGACCGAGGCCACCACGATCGAGTCCCGCCTGGTCAGCAGCGAGTTGGTGGCCGAGTGCCGCAGTCGTTCCACCTCGTCGTTGATCGAGGAATCCTTCTCGATGTAGGTATCGGTCTGCGGGACGTATGCCTCCGGCTGGTAGTAGTCGTAATACGAAACGAAGTACTCGACCGCGTTGTGCGGCAGCATCTCGCGCAGTTCGTTGGCGAACTGGGCGGCGAGCGTCTTATTGGGCAGCATCACGAGCACCGGACGCTGCAGTCGTTCAGCCAGCCAGGCCACCGTGGCCGTCTTGCCCGTCCCGGTGGCTCCGAGCAGCACCGTGTCGCGCGATCCGGCCCTGATCCGCTTCTCGATGTCGGCGATCGCCGTCGGCTGGTCGCCGGCCGGGACCATGTCGGTGACCACCTCGAAGGGCGCGACCCGGCGCTGCAGGTCGGTTACCGGCCGCATGGCACCTCCTTGGCTCGCGGCGTCCAGTCGCGTTCGGCTCTGCCCGCCTCGCGGCTCTGCGTTTCGGCGCGCCTCCGAGACGACGCGCTGGCTTCGCACGTTCCACTCTAGGCGCGGCTACCGACATCTGGTTGACGCGCGGATTCCCCCGCGGGCATGATCCATGATCTAGGCCGTTCTGGCCCACGAACGACGTGCCGGTAGCTGCAGCCAGCACCCAAGCCGTCCAGAGAGGAAGAACATTCATGTACCAGCCCTATCCGGCATCCGGGCAGCCGCAGCCCCAGCCTTCGGCTCAGCCCCCGGTGTCGGTCATGAACGCGGTGAAGCTCATGTACGCGGGCGCGGCCCTGAGCGCGGTCTCGCTGATCATCGCGCTTGCCACGATCTCGAGCGTGAAGAGCGCGGTCGAGGCTAACAACCCGAGCCTGACGCACAGCCAGGTCAACGCCGCCGCCAACTTCGCCGTAGGATTTCTCGTATTTTTCGGGCTGATCGGTATAGGTCTGTGGGTCTGGATGGCGCAGATGAACCGTCGCGGCCGGAGTTGGGCTCGGATCGTCGCCACCGTGTTCTTCGGCCTCGATACGTTGTTCCTCCTGCTCGGTTTGATCCGGCCGCACGCCACCTTCAGCCTGCTCATCAGCGTGGTGATCTGGCTGGTCGGTCTGGGTGCGATCATCCTGCTCTACCGGCCGGATGCGACGTCCTACATCCAGGCGATGTCCGCCCCGGCGGGTTATGGCCCTCCGCCGCCCGGTTACGGAGCCCCGCGGTAAACCGCGAGTTCGCCGACGGCTGGCCGCCATCCCGCGGCCAGCCGTTGCCTTCCGCT
>Ga0126369_10001794_pt1 | contig 15071 bp, 9 predicted proteins | sample PanSoiMetaPlot_1_FD_109646 | JGI IMG/M metagenome (GOLD analysis project Ga0126369, IMG submission 109646) | Tropical forest soil microbial communities from Panama - MetaG Plot_1 | ecosystem: Environmental > Terrestrial > Soil > Tropical forest > Bulk soil | place: Panama | collected 2016-02-17 | reverse complement strand
TGGGCAAGCTCGAAGAATACAAGCGAAAACGGCACTTCGACCGGACGCCGGAGCCATCCGGCGAACCCGAACCAGCCACGGATCCTATCCAGGACAAGCCCTCGCGGGCTGCCAAACGCACGCGCCTGCCCAAGCCAAAACTGCCGCAGTTGGAAGTGCGTCCCGGGGCTGCGCATGGAGACACGTTCGTGGTTCAAAAGCACCGCGCAACACGGCTGCACTACGATTTCCGACTGGCGATCGATGGAACGCTGAAGTCCTGGGCGGTACCCAAGGGACCTTCGCTGAACTCTGCCGACAAGCGGCTGGCGGTGCAAACCGAAGATCATCCGCTAGACTACGCGAACTTCGAGGGAAAAATCCCGGAGGGCAATTACGGCGCGGGAACCGTGATGGTGTGGGATCGCGGAACCTTCAGCGTGATTGGCGACGCCAATGCGGGCAAACAAATCGAGCGCGGTGAGATTAAGTTCCAGCTGAACGGCGAGAAGCTGCGCGGAAGTTTTGTGCTCGTCAAGCTGAAACACAGTGAGAAGGGCAACGAATGGCTGTTCATCAAGCATAAGGATGCCAACGAAGATCCCGCCTGGAACATCGACGAGCACGATGGCTCGGTGCTGACGGGCCGCGCCATTAAGGAAATAGCTGAGGAGTTGCCGCCCAAACGCGAAGCGAATCCTATCCAGCCCGGCGAACTGGACGGCGCGCGAAAAGGTGCCATGCCGTCTCACGTCGAACCCATGTTGGCCACGCTTGGCGAGCATGCGTTCTCCGATCCGAACTGGCTGTTTGAAATCAAGTGGGACGGAGTGCGCGCGCTGGCCAGAATCGAGCATGGCGCTTTGACATTGCGCTCCCGTAACGGCGCGGACATCACCAAACGCTATCCCGAGTTGGCCTTTCTTTCGCAGGCTTTTGCAGCCTCGCAGGCAATTGTTGATGGAGAAATCGTGGCGCTGGATGAGCGCGGCCTCAGTAGCTTCGAACGCTTGCAGCAACGCATGCACGTACGCGCGCCGAGCGAGCACCTGGTTTCGCAGATACCTGTCGTTTACTTCGCGTTCGATCTTCTCTACTGCGATGGCTATGATCTTCGCAAAGCGCCGCTGGTGGAACGCAAGCAACTCCTGCAGCGCCTGGTGCACGCGTCGGAACGGTTCCGCTACGCCGATCACCAGATGGAACATGGGAAAGAACTGTTTGAGCTGGCGAAACAGACCGGACTGGAAGGAATCGTCGCCAAACGTGCCGACAGCCCGTATGTTTCCGACCGCAGCGCGTATTGGATGAAGCTGAAGGTAACGAACACTCTCGATGCAGCTGTTGGCGGCTGGACCGAATCGCGTACCCCTGCTCTTCCCTTTGGCTCGCTGCTGCTGGGCTTGTATCAAGGCAAGAAACTGCGCTTCGTCGGGCACGTGGGCAGCGGATTTGATGGAAAAATGCTGGAAGAAATCAGCGGCGAGTTAAAAGAACTGGCGACGACGGATTGCCCATTCGACGTTGTGCCCGAAACCAATGAAAAGCCATCGTGGGTAGAGCCAGCGTTGGTCGCACGTGTCAAGTTCAGCGGATGGACACAGGAACATGTTCTGCGCCACCCCGTTTTCCTGGCGCTTCGCGAGGACGCGCATCCTACCGATTGTCGGTGGGAGAGCGAAGCCGAAGCTGTCACCGCTTCCCCAGCGATCGTTCGCGCGCCACAGGTCACGGGCAAGGTGCTCGACACAAAAGTGCAGATCGAGGCGGAGTTGTTCAAGGGCCACGCGGAAACGGTGACCATCGAACTGCACGGCAAACGCGTGCGACTCAACCACCTGAATAAAGTCTATTTTCCCGAATCCGGCTACACGAAACGCCAGCTGCTGGCCTACTACTACCGAATGGCCGACTTCACTTTGCCCTTTCTCCGCGACCGGCCGCTGGTCTTGCGCCGCTATCCGGACGGAATCAAGGGACAGGCTTTCTTTCAAAAAGATATGCGCGAGGGCCTGCCGGACTGGTTCAAGACTGTGCCCGTTGATTCCGAAGAACGCGGGAAGCAAATTCACTACGCCACTGCTGATGACCGCGCTTCGCTTTTGTTTTTGACCAGCCTCGGCTGCATTGATCACAATCCGTGGTCCAGCCGCTATGAAGATTTGGACCATCCAGACTATTTCTTCTTTGACCTCGATCCTTCCGAGGGCACGGAATTTTCTGTTGCAGTCACGATTGCAGGGGCGTTGCATGAGAAGTTGCAGGAATTACGGCTGGCGAGTTTCCTGAAGACTTCCGGCGCAACGGGAATCCACATATACATTCCCGTTGAGCCCGTCTATACCTACGAGCAGTTGCGGACATTTGCCGAGATTGTGGCGCGCACGGTGACCAGCGAGCATTCCAATCTGGTTACCAATGAAAGGTCCGTGGCGAAACGTCCTGCAGGACGTATATTGATCGACGTCCAGCAGAATGCTCACGGCCGCCCGTTGGCGGCGCCTTATTCCGTGCGCGCGTTTCCAAAGGCTCCCGTTTCCGCGCCCATTTTGCCGCAAGAACTGCAAAAAAACCTGCGGCCCGAGACGCTGAATATCAAGACCGTGTTTGCCCGGCTGAAAGAAAAGGGCGACCTGTGGGGCGATTTTTGGAAGCGACAGCAAAGGTTGGAAGAAGCCATCGAGCTTCTCGGCCAACTTATGTCGGCGCGAACCACGAAGCGGAGTTGATTGCGCGGCATTCGCGGCCCTTTATTCCTTTGTGGCGCACGGGCCGTGATTAAATGACAAGGCACGGAGGTGTATCATGCCTGGCTCGGGCCAGCTTCATGTTGGGACTTCTGGATACTCTTACAAGGAATGGAAGGGGAATTTTTATCCGCCGAAGCTGGCAGATCGCGAGATGCTTAGCTTCTACGCCCAACAGTTCTCGACCGTCGAGATCAATCACAGTTTCTATCGCATGCCAACGGAAAAGGTGCTGTTGCAGTGGGCCAAGAATGTTCCGGAAGGCTTTCGATTTGCGCTGAAAGCCAACCAGCAGATCACACACATCCAAAGATTGCGCGGCTGCGAAGCCACGCTGAAGCGTTTTCTGGAAGTGGCCAGTGTGCTGAACGAAGGCGACCACCTCGGCCCGATCCTGGTGCAATTGCCGCCTACCTTTAAATTCGATCGCCCGCTGCTGGAAGATTTTCTTGCCCTTCGTCCCCGCGCTTTCGCTTTTGCCTTTGAGGTGCGCCACTCATCCTGGTACACCGATGAAACCTATGCTGTGCTTCGGCAGCACGATACCGCTCTATGCCTATCAGAAACCGAAAAGCAAACGCCACCCGACGTGCTCACCGCGGGATTCACCTACGCCCGACTGCGCCTAGAAAACTACACGCCGAAGCAGCTCGGCGCCTGGAAAAAACGCTTCGACACGTGGCTTGGCCAAGGCGTGGATGTCTACGCTTACTGCAAACACGAAGATGCCGGCAAAGCGCCGGCGTATGCCCGCCAGCTCCTGGGAAAAGCCAACTGACCGTACCGCGGTTCGGCCGTTCACTTCGGCTCTGTTCGTAAGTACCTTCGCGTCACTAGGCCGCCGGCTTGGGTGGGTGCTCGGTGCGTTCCTTGCGCTTTTCCTGAATTTGTTTTTTCGAGGGCGGGTAACTCTCGAAGCCTTTGGAAATCTCATTCAGCACTTTGTTCCAAATGCTGTCATCATCAACGATTTTCTGCGCCATGTACAAACGCCACGCCAGGTCTTTTCGCTTCGCATCAATCAGATCGATTACCAGCGATGCGTCCAGGGCGCTTTCCGATCTCATCAGATCGTAAGTGTAGGCCCAGTAGTCGCTGACATATTGTCCGAACTGTCCCCACGTTCCGGCCGACGGCGAGACAATCTGGGATTGGCTATTGGCCCAATACCGGACCACCAAGTCTGGTTGATCCTCGGGCTTTACTTCCTTCAGGCCGCGCTGCGTCAACGCCTGCGATACTCCCGAATGGACCCGGTCGGTGATGTAATTCGGATTTAGCTGGCGGAACTCCAGCATATTCGCGCCACCGATATACGCAAAGGTCTTGTATTTCGAGAAATCCAGATTGGGGTCAAAGTCGACACTCATTTTCGCCAGGGCTGGCGACGCCAGGATCAAGGTAAATAGAAAGAGAGAGATGCTTGAGGCTGCACTGCGAATTTGCCAATGGTTTCTGGTTTTTTGCGTTTGATTCATGATGGGTGCTCCGTAAACCCTCACCTGCGACCTATCCGTGGGCGTGGCGCGATTCTACTCCACCGAGCCGTCTTTCGTCCGAAAAGATGCCGTGGAGGCGTGCAAGATCCAACCACAAATCATTTATAGGGTTTACGTTCGGTGTGGGATTAGACTGGTCTCCCTGGCCAAGAAGTTTTGCGAGATTCGCCGCCTGAAAGAAAGGCTCAATCATGGCCATTCCGCGTTTTCTGCGATGCTTTACATGGGTAGGCGCAATCACACTGGCGCTGGTGCTAAGTTGCTACGGGCAAACTGTAAAGCCCAACGAAGTCGTCAAGTGGGACGACTATACCTTCAAGTTCGGGCCGTCCGCCCAGATGGCCCAGGTACTGCAAGGAGACAAGGTGGTGGGCTCAATCCTCATGATGAATGGGAGCCTGCAGGTGCTACCGCTTCCGGACGCGGATGGGGAACGGCTCAAGAAGTCCTTCGAAGATTGGAAAGCGTATAGCGCTCGCAGTCACTCGGGCGGCAGCCCGGCAGGAGATTCCGCCGAACCGCCATGCCCTGCCGACTATGGGCCGCATTATTTGGACGGCGGTGCGTGGAAACCAATGACCGTGGTCGTCTCCGTGGGCAGGGAAGCCGGAGTGTCGATGAAGGAAGGTCTCAAGAATCCGTTGAATCCAAACGCGGGACGCACGCGGATAGCCATGTACAAAGATGCGGCCGCAGCTATCACGCTGAGTGCAAGTCCGAAATTCTGTATCGCGATTCCGACCAATGTGAATCCAGAGGTCATTGAAATCGGCACCGTGGACGTGAAAAAAGATCATCGCGAACTGGAGCTTACGCATGCCGACAAAACCTGGATGCCCCCAAAGCGACTGCAAGCGGTTGACGTTAAGCGTATCTCGGACACCGTCGTCGAGATCATTCCCAAGGAACCTTTGGCGTCTGGCCAATATGTTTTAGGCGGGCCTCCTATGATCGGCGTCTACGACTTCGGCGTTGAAGCCAACAAAGCAAACTGAACACGTTGCATCGGTCTCGTCGCTCGCAGACCAGCCGCTTCAGTTGGATGGAAAGAGATGCCAGAGCTTCCCGACATAGTTGTGTATATCGAAGCGTTGCAGCGTCGGATTCTGGGCCACATCCTGGAACGCATCCAAATCCGCGGGCCATTGCTTCTGCGAACCGCGAAGCCCCCCATTGAAGCGATCCCAGGCCACACCGCGAAGGAATTGAGGCGCGTTGGGAAACGAATCGCGCTGAAGTTCGATAACGAGCTGTGGCTGGTGTTTCACCTGATGATTGCCGGGCGGTTGCATTGGGTCGAGAAGCGGGTGACTCCCGACGGGCGGAGAACACTCGCAGCGCTGGACTTCGATTCAGGCACACTAACGCTGACCGAGGCGGGCACGAAGAAGCGCGCGTCGCTGCATGTAGTGGATGGAGATGAGGAACTGGCGAAACTCGATCCCGGCGGGCTAGAAGTGCTCGGTGCGACCCTCGAGGAGTTCAGGGCGGCGCTGACGGCATCGAACCACACGCTGAAGCGAGCGCTGACGGATCCGCACATGTTTAGCGGAATCGGCAACGCGTATTCGGACGAAATACTGCACGCGGCGCGGCTTTCGCCGGTGAAGCTAACGCAACGGATGAAGGACGACGAGATTCAACGCTTGTACGAGGCTGTGCGACATTCGCTTCAGGATTGGACGCAACGATTGCGCGAGCAGACCGGCAACGAGTTTCCCGAGAAAGTGACGGCGTTTCGCGAGGGAATGGCGGCGCATGGAAGGTATGGGCAACCTTGCTCGGTGTGCGGCACGAAGATCCAGCGGATACGCTATGCGTCGAATGAGACGAACTATTGCCCGCGCTGTCAGACCGAAGGGAAATTGCTGGCTGATCGGGCTCTTAGCAAGTTATTGCGGGAGGATTGGCCTAGGTCGCTCGAGGAGATGGAGGAGAGGCTTTCACGCTAGTGAAATTTGTCATTCAGGTTCGTGGCGACGAGGCCCGAACAGCCGCCGATAGTTCTCTGCTATCGCGCGGAATCATTTGCCGTATGATACGGGCATGAGACTGCTCCTAGTGGAGGACGACGCGAGGATTGCGCGATTTGTGGCGAAAGGACTGCGCGAAGAGTCCTACGCCGTAGACGTGGTGGCGAATGGCAACGACGCGGTGTACCAGACGGAAATCAACGACTACGACGTGGTGATCCTAGACGTCATGATTCCTGGTATGGATGGGTTCGCGACCTGCCGGGCGATTCGCGCAAAGGGAAAACGCACGCCGATTCTGATGCTGACAGCGCGCGATGGAGTAGAGGACCGCATTACCGGCCTGGATTCCGGTGCTGATGATTACCTGACAAAACCGTTTGAGTTTGGGGAGCTGCTGGCCCGACTGCGGGCGTTGCTGCGCAGGCCGAAGGAAGTGCGTTCCCCAAAGATCGTAGTGGGCGATTTGGTGTTGAACACTGCTGCACAGACCGTGACGCGCGGGGCCCGCACGATTTCACTGACGACGAAAGAATATGCGCTATTGGAATTCCTGGCGTGCAACGCTGGCCGCGTAATCGGACGAGCGGAAATCGCGGAGCACGTCTGGGACGAATCGTTCGATCCTTTTTCCAATTTGATCGAAGTGTACGTCAACCGGCTGCGGCGGAAAATTGATGAGGGAGCAGCCAAGCCGATGCTCCAGACCAGGCGCGGCAGCGGCTATCTGCTGTGTGCGGGCGAGGAAAACGCTGGAGCTGGCAACGGCAAGAGCGCGAAGCCACCAACATCGGGCGGCACGAGAAAACTTCATGCTTGATTCGGTGCGGGTGCGACTGACGGTGTGGTACACGCTCGCGCTTGCAATGGTGCTAATTCTACTGGCGGCACTCACCTATGTGCTGTACGAGCGAAATAGTTCGCAACGCACGGACAGCAACCTGATGGAGCTTGCGGATGCGTTCGCAACCACATTCCGCGCGGAACTGAAAGATCAGGATGGCCCGGATCCGGCGAAAGAGGCGGCGCGCCAAGCGCTGCTGGAACACCGGTTTCGCGACACGGTCTTCGTGGTTCTCGATTCCAACGGAAACGTAGTGTTAAGCACGCCGGATCTGCCGGCAGCGGGTTCTTCGCGCGAACGGGTCACGCCAGCCATTTTTGCTTCGGAATCGTTTCGAGAGCTTGCGGCTAATCCCAATTCCTCGCGCCGAGCGATGCGCACTTTGCGCGCAGGTCGGGATGTCTTTCGCGGCTATGCGAGGGGTGTTGAGGTAGTCGACGAAAATTACACGCTTGTGGTTCTGCAATCGCTGCATCCGCAACACGAAATGTTGGAAGACATTCGCGACACGTTTTTGTGGGCAATTCCCGTTGCGTTGTTGTTGGCAAGTGTGGGCGGATATTTCCTGGCGAGAAAAAGCCTGGAACCTGTGGCAGCGATGGCAACGCAAGCACGCGGAATGGGGGCCGCGAACCTGCACGACCGGCTGGCGGTACTAAATCCGCGTGACGAACTGGGGCAACTGGCGTTGACCTTCAATCAATTGCTGGAGCGGCTGGAGGAATCCTTTGAACGCCAGAAACGCTTCATGGCAGACGCTTCGCATGAGTTGCGCACACCGGTGGCCATCCTGCACGGGGAGACGGAGGTGACGCTTTCGCGGGCTGACCGTTCGCCGGAGGAATACCGCGACACGCTGGGGATACTAAAGGATGAGTCGCAAAGGCTGGCGCGGATTGTCGAGGACTTGTTCACGCTGACGCGGGCAGATGCAGGGCAGTATCCGCTGCAACTGCAAAGCGTTTACCTGGATGAACTAGCCGCGGATGTGATGCGCAGGGGCAGGACACTGGCGATGGCGAAGAAGATTACCTTGTCTGCCGCGATCCAACCGGAATTGCCGATCCAGGCGGACGAAGCGCTGTTGCGGAGGATGCTGCTGAATTTGTTGGACAACGCCATAAAATACACGCCGGAGGGCGGACAAATATCGCTGCAATGCCGCCGGCAGCGTGATGACTACACATTGAGTGTGCGCGACACGGGAACCGGAATTCCTGTGGAGTTGCAAGCGCGAATATTTGAACGATTCTTCCGTGCAGACAAGGCGCGCTCGCGGGCCGAAGGGGACTCTGGGGGAGCAGGCCTGGGATTATCCATTGCGCGGTGGATCGCGGAGGCACATCACGGTCGGCTCGAATTGAGCAAGTCAGATGCCACGGGAACAACGTTTACGGCGTGGTTGCCGGTGGGAGATGTTCATAAATAGGTTGAGCGATACAACGCGATATTCACAAGTGACCAGCGATCAGGAAGCGCGAGAACCGCGTTGAATTGTTTCGTCGGCACACGCTGAAAGGCGCCCGCCACAAATGATTCCGTTCCAACTTAGTGGAAGACTTCGTCGACTCGCTGCTTATGGGCGATTAATCGTACATTTAGGTTGCCTTCGATACGTTTAGAGAGTTGCAGGCTGGCGCTTCAGGGCACTGTAGCGGCCGCCGGATGCTCTCTATGCGAAGAATGACAAGCAGAGTATTACGCACAACACTTACGGCCATGACCATGGTGCTGCCGCTGCAAGCGCAGGAAGTGCCGTCCGCGCCCGTGCCTAAGGTGGCGCCTGCACCGACGACAGGGCAGGCAAGTGCCGCCGTACGGCGAATCACCCTGAAAGACGCGCTCGAACTGGCGCGAAAAAACAGTACGCAATTTCAGTCGGCGGCCACCGATGCCGGAGTAGCGCGGGAAGATAAGGTGCAAGCCCGTGCGGGGTTGTTGCCTGGCGTGGACTTCGATACTTCGGCCTTGTACACCCAACCGAACGCCCTGGGGAATGTCAAGTTCATCGCCAACAATGCCGCGCACGAATATATTAGCCAGGGAAATGTGCACGAACTGCTCGACATGGCATCAGTGGCGGCCTACCGGCGGACGGCAGCACTGGCAGCGGCGGCCAAGGCGCGCGCAGAGATAGCTACCCGCGGGCTGGTGGTGACCGTGGTGCAAAGCTACTTCGCCGTGGGCGCCGCGGAACTGGTCCTGGAAACGTCGCGCCGCACCGCACAAGAGGGCGAGGCATTTCTGAAATTGACGCAAGAACTGGAACACGGCGGCGAAGTGGCGCACTCGGATGTGATCAAGGCGGAGTTGCAAGCGCAGGATCGGCGGCGGCAACTGCAGGAGGCGCAACTCACGTTGCTGAATGCGCGGCTGGACCTGGCAGTCCTGATCTTCCCGGACTTTAACGACAACTTTGAGACCGCGGATGATCTTCACTTAAGTGTGCCGCTACCCGTGCGCGAGGAATTTGAGGCGCAGGCTGCGCATGAGAATCCGGAGATTCGCGAGGCACTGGCGAATGCACAGGCAGCGGGACACGACGTAACGGCGGCGCGCGCGGGGTATCTACCATCCATTAGTCTGGATTATTGGTACGGAATCGATGCGCCGAACTATGCGACGAACTCGATCGTGGACGGCCAGAAGCTCTCCAACCTGGGTTCCTCGGCGATGGCAGCACTGACTTTGCCAGTGTGGAATTGGGGCGCGACGCAGAGCCGTGTGCGCCAAGCGGAGTTGAAGCGCGAACTAGCCAAGAAAGAGTTGACATTCGCACAACGAAAATTGCTGGCAGAGATGCGCTCGCTGTATTCGGAAGCAGAGACCGCCTTGAATGAATTGAGCGGGCTGCAAAGATCCGCAGAGTTGTCGGCGGAGAGCTTGCGGCTGACGATGCTTCGCTACAAGGGCGGAGAGGCGACGGTGCTTGAAGTGGTGGACGCGCAGAGCACATTTGCGCAGGCCAATGCGGCCTACCAGAACGGCGCAGTACGCTATCGCGTGGCGCTGGCCAATCTGCAGACACTGACAGGGGTAATGACGATTCCATGAACGTTCGAGTGAAAAGAAAAACATACGCACTGGGCCAGTGGCGAGCGGCGCTGCTATTGCCGGTTTCCGCCGCGGCGCTGCTGGCAGGATGCAGCAGCACAGAGAAAGAGCCTGAACCTTTGGTCGCGGTCCAGACTACACCCGCGAAGCGCGGGCTGATTGAATTGACGGTGTCGTCCGAGGCGGTCGTTTTTCCGCTGGAGCAAGCGGTCATTACGCCGAAGATCACTTCGACGATCAGCAAGTTCTACGTGCAACGTGGAACGCGCGTGAAAAAGGGGCAACCGCTGGCGCAACTGGAAAACGCAGACTTGGCAGGAGCTGCGGAGCAGAGTAAGGGCAATTTCGAACAGGCGGAAGCCAACTACAAAGCGACTACGGGAGCGAGCGTACCGCAGCAGATTCAAAAGGCGGAACTGGAGGCGGCGGCGGCAAAAGCGGTTTTCGATGCGCAGCAGAAAGTCTACGACTCGCGAAAAGAGTTGTTCGATCAGGGTGCAATCCCGCGGCGCGACCTGGATTCAGCAGAAGTGGCCATGATCCAGGCACGCAGCCAGAACGAGCAAGCGCAAAAGCAGCTCGCGGATTTGCAGCGGCTGGGCAAAGAACAGGCGCTTAATGCTGCAAGTGGGCAACTGTCCGCAGCGAGAGGCACGTATGAAAATGCACAGGCGCAACTTAGCTATTCGGTGATTCGCAGCCCCATCGATGGCGTGGTGACGGACCGGCCTCTGTATCAGGGAGAGTTGGCAACGGCAAACCAACCGATCCTGACGGTAATGAATACATCGAAACTGATCGCTAAGGCGCACGTGCCACAAAGTGAAGCAGTGCTGCTGAAGGTGGGAGACCACGCAGAACTGCATGTGCAGGGAGTGGAAGGGCCAATCCCGGGGCGAGTAATGCTGGTGAGCCCGGCACTGGATCCGGGAAGCACCACGATTGAAATCTGGGTGGAGGCCTTGAAGACGAATCCAGCGCTAAAGCCAGGAATGAACGTGCAAATCGAAGCGACGGCAAAAAGTGTGAAAGATGCGTTGACCGTGCCCGCGGGAGCGGTGTTTAAATCACCCGAAGCTGGGGACTACGTGATGATCGCGGGAAAGGATCAGAAGGCGCATCTCGCAAAAGTGAAAATTGGCCTACGCAACAAAGAGCTGGCGGAGATTCAGTCTGGCATCAAGGAAAATGATCCGGTGATCACGGCAGGCGGATACGCATTGCCGGACGGCATGAAGATCAAGGTGGAAGCAGCGCCGCCGGCGGAAGAAGAAAAAAATATAGGTGCCGGCGATGCTGACGACAAGGCGCATGCGGCTCCGGACAAAAAAGCCAATGCGCCTGCGGCTGCTGCGAAGGGCAAGGAGTAGCGGCGCATGAATTCGTGGCCGGACGAAACGGCGAACTCAGCAAAGAAAGATCCAGAAAACGCGGCGGCGCCTTGGTTCCAGCGATTGTCGCGACCGACTCTGTTCCTGATCGTAAGCCTGGCGCTGGTGGGAGCGTACCTGGCGTTCAGTATTCCTGTGGCGGTATTTCCCAATACAGATTTTCCGCGGATCATCGTCGGCGTCGATAACGGCGTGATGCCGATCGACCAGATGCTGGTGATCGTTACGCGCCCGATCGAAGAAGCCGTGAACAGCGTACCGGGCCTGAAAAAAGTGGTGTCGATTACCAGCCGCGGCTCGGCCGAAGTGGATCTGTTCTTTGACTGGGGATCGGACATGATCTTGACACTGCAGCGGGTGGACGCAGTAGTGGCGCGGCTGCAGCCGGAGTTGCCGACAAGCGCAAAAATCGAAACGCACCGGATGACATTTGCGTCGTTTCCCATCCTTGGATACAGCTTAACGTCGGACACCATCCCGCAAAGCAAGCTTTGGGAAATTGCGACGTACGACTTGAAGCCGCGAATCAATCGCCTGGATGGGGTTGCGAGCGTGCTGGTGCAAGGTGGCCGCGTACCGGAGTTCCAAGTCACTCCGGATCCGGCGCGACTGCTGGCGGCGGGAATCACGGTGACAGACATTTTGGAAGCAATTCGGCGGACAAACCTGATCGATTCGCCAGGACTGCTGGAGCACGAACATCAACTGGTGCTGGGACTGATCAGCGGACAGGTGCACACTCCGGAGGAAATCGGGCAGATTGTCGTGAAGACATCGAAGGACGGAGTGCCGGTTCGTTTGGGTGACATCGCGAAAGTGGCACCGTCGGAAGCTCCCGTGTACACGATGGTGACGGCGAACGGAAAACCAGCGGTACTGCTCAGTGTGCACCGGCAACCGGAAAGCAATACGCTGGACGTTGCGAACCAGGTGCATCAGAAAATTGCCGAGCTGAGGCCGACGCTGTCGCCCAGCGTCCACCTGGAACCTTTCTACGATCAGTCGACGATTGTGAAGGACTCGATTGCCAGCGTGCGCGACGCGGTGCTGCTGGGGATCATTCTCTCGTCGGTCATTCTGGTGCTGTTCCTGCGCGATTGGGGAACCTCATTTGTTGCTGGCCTTGTGATACCGGTTACCTTGTTGCTGACGCTGATCGTGCTAAAGCTGACGGGACAGAGCTTTAACCTGATGACCCTGGGGGGCTTGGCCGCCGCAGTGGGTCTGGTGATTGACGACGCCATCGTGGTACTGGAAAACATCGTGCTCCATCGCGACGCCGGTGAATCCAGGTTGCAAGCCATCGAAAGCGCGCTGAAAGAAATTACTGTGCCGCTGGTGGGCTCGACGATCACTCCGATTGTGGTGTTCCTGCCGTTGATTTCTACAACTGGCGTTACTGGCAGCTTTTTCCGCGCGCTGGCAATCACCATGGGCGTGGCGCTGCTCAGTTCCCTGCTGCTGGCGCTGACCTGGACGCCAACGCTCAGCCAGTATTTCGTTCGGCGCAAAGACACGGCGGGGGCGGGAGAAATTCCGGCGGGTGAACAGACCGCGGCATCGTTGCTTGCGGCAGAGGAAGCACATCTTTCCGGATTCTTCGGGCGCATCGTCGATTTTTATGGGCGCATGATGCTTAGGATTCTGCACAGGCCCGTGATGGTGGGCGTTTCCTGTGTAGCGATCGTGGTGATGACGCTCGTCTGCTACAAATTCCTTGGGTCGGACTTGCTGCCAGAAATGGACGAAGGCGGCTTCATCCTGGATTACTACACCCCTCCTGGAAGCTCACTGGTGGAATCCGACCGCATCCTGCAGCACGTCGAGGAGATCATTCGCTCGATGCCCGAAGTGGAAAATACTTCACGGCGCACGGGCTTGCAGTTGGGGCTCGCGGCAGTGACAGAAGCAAATCGCGGCGATTTCACAGTCAAGTTGAAGAAGGACCGCAAGCGCGACATTCAAGAGATTATGTCCGACATTCGCGCCGAGATTAAACGGACCGAGCCGGGAGCCGATGTGGAGTTCGTACAGGTGCTGCAGGACATGATTGGCGATCTCACGAGCCAGCCCGAGCCGATCGTGATCAAACTATTTTCGCCCGACGCTAAGCTGTTGTCGGCGACAGCGCCGCGCGTGGCCGAGGCAATTCAAAAAGTCCCGCACGTGGTCGACGTGCTAGACGGAATTGAGAACACCATCAGCGGGCCGGCCGTCACCTATAAAGTAGACCCGGCAGTCGCGGCGCGAGCGGGATTCACGCCGGAAGAAGTAGCCACGAATGCCGCGACGGTGCTGGAAGGAGAGCCGGCAGCAACTCCGGTGGTGCTGAACGATCGAGCGTACACAATCCGTGTGCGCCTTCCGGAACAGAGCAGGGCGTCGCTGGATCGCATGAGCAATACGTTGCTAACCAGTGCGAGTGGACGCACGGCGACGCTGGGATCGCTGGCGACAATTTCCACGGATCCGGGACAGACAGAGATTCGACGGGAGAATCTGCAGCGGCTGGTCGAAGTCACGGGGCGATTTGAGGGAGTGAGCCTGGGTCAAGGAATGCAGGCAGTGCAGAAGGCCGTCGAGGACTTGAAATTGCCCTCGTCCATTCGCGTGGAATACGGCGGGCTGTATGAAGAACAGCAGAAATCGTTTCACGATCTGCTCATGGTGTTTTTGCTGGCACTGGTGCTCCTGTTCGTCGTGCTGCTGTTCGAATTTCGGACGTTTTCCGCACCGGTAGCAATTCTGGTGTCGGCGCTTCTCTCGACATTTGGAGGATTTTTGGCCCTGTTGGTCATGCGGATTACATTCAACGTGGCGTCGTTCATGGGCATGATCATGGTGGTAGGAATCGTTGCGAAGAACGGCATTCTGCTGCTGGATGCCGACCAACGATTCCGGCAACTGGGATTCAGCGAGGAAGAATCGATGATTCAGGCCGGGCGCCGGCGGCTACGACCGATTGCCATGACCGCGTTAGCGACAATTGCAGGCATGTTGCCGCTGGCAATGGCGATCGGTTCCGGATCGCAGATGCTTCAGCCTTTGGCGGTTACGGTGATTGGAGGACTGCTGAGTTCGATCCTGTTGTCTCTGATTCTGACGCCGGCCATATACTTCTATCTTGGGCGAACGAGCAAAGCCCCGGCATAGGTTGTAATCTGGACTCACGACAGCCACCGCCTTTCCCTGACGTAGGCAGACGGCAATCCATAAAGTGAGACACCGTTTTGGAACGGCTCGTACCAATTTTCACACGCACCTTTGTGTCACAGTTCACGCATGTTTTGACCCGCTCAGGGCCCTCATGGCACGGAGGGCCACCGTCGACGGAAGCGTAAGGCAATACCCACCCAGCTAGCCAAGTTAGTGCCTCCTCATGAAGATCGGGGCGCAGCAGACACGCAACGACTTCTGCAGACGAGCAACAGGTCGACCCGGCTAAGAAGCCAAAGGCAACAAAACCATTCTGGAGCGAGCCTTTGGCTCCTGCCACGCATGCCACTCTTCATAGAAGGAAGATTGGATTGTGAGCACGCCGAGCACGCGGCCCGGAAATACGCCGAGTCAAAGGAGAAGCCAAC
>Ga0126369_10001793_pt1 | contig 15071 bp, 12 predicted proteins | sample PanSoiMetaPlot_1_FD_109646 | JGI IMG/M metagenome (GOLD analysis project Ga0126369, IMG submission 109646) | Tropical forest soil microbial communities from Panama - MetaG Plot_1 | ecosystem: Environmental > Terrestrial > Soil > Tropical forest > Bulk soil | place: Panama | collected 2016-02-17 | reverse complement strand
TCCGACCCGGAGGCGTGCTCGCTTTTCACGAGCCGACGTGGTCCCCTTTGCTTTTGCTTACCGCCCAACTCCCGCTGTGGTTGGCGTGCGCTTCGCTCATTCGCAAGACCTTTCAATGCTCCGGAGCAAACCCAGACATGGAACTCGTGCTCTTCAGGGCGTTCGGAGAGGCTGGCCTGCCTGCGCCGACCATGTGGATGGAAATCCCCATGGGCAGTGATCCGTTCTTTGCAGGATGGGTCTACGATCTCCTGTGCAGTGTTCGCCCGCAAATGCAGCAGCACAATCTTTCCTGCGAAGCGCTGGGCAATTTCGAGACGCTGCGGGAAAGGCTTGACGCAGAGCTGGTGGCGCTGAAGTCCCCCGGCGCTTGCATCGGCCTGGTGGGCGCTTGGTCTCTCGTCCCCGTGAGTTCCGCCCCTCGCTAATATTCAAGAGCCAACCGACGCGGGCGCTCTTTTTGGAAAGATCCTGCCATACCGGATACGTGCCCAATTCTTGACACCGTGGCGATTGCCCCTAGCGATAAATGAATCTCAAGTGATCCCAAGGTAAGGGTTGCCGCCGACTCGCCAGCTGACCGCCTTTTGTGCAGCTCGAGTCTGTTGCGGGAAAGGATTGCACACGCACCTCTATCGCAGGCGGAGGGAGAGCCGGCGTTTCTGCGGACGGGTGTTTTAATCCGGATAATTAGGAGCGGAGACTTGTACCTTGTTGCCTCAACATTTCTTCCATGGGTAGTACTGTTCACTGTCTGTCTCGTACTGGTGAATGGACAGCACTCACTGCAGCGCGGAACGTTGCCTCCGCGGTAACGATGTCACGACTGCTTGGATGGCTATATCGACGAATGGAATCCAGAGCACGCTGAGCCCATTCGGCGGCCGCTTTCGGATTACCCGATGCCAACAGGGCCTCTGCCCTGATGCGCCACAAATATGGTCCCATGCGAACATCTCGGAAGCCAGTAACGTGATCAAAAACGTCGAGGGCGCGGGCGCTTGATTGGAGGGTCGCACCGCTATCGTGATTCCTTAGCGCCAGCAAGGCTAAGCCTCCGTGGGCAAGCGCGACAGAGGATAGGTTGCGATCGTGCGACTGCATCAGAATTTCACGAAACTCTTGGCTTGCCCCGGAGCTATCCCCAAGGTGCAACAAGCAAGTACCCAACATTTCTCGCTCCTGAAGCACAACCGGGTCGTCGGGGCGTGACGTGGACAGGTAGCCCTCGAGCGCAGATCGGAACAGATGCTTAGCTTCTTCGGCCCTTCCAGCCCTGTCATGGGCCAGCCCCAGTTCCCCGTGGACATGATTAACGTCGGCGTAGAAGGTCGGGGCCTCAGTGTACCCACGTTCAGCATACTTAAGCCAACGGATCGCAAGATCCGGTCTGCCCTCGGCGGACAGGCGACCTCCGTAGATCTCAAAAACGCGTGCTGCAGAGTTTTCCTCTAGTGCGTTGCGGTATTTTGCCGGCGGAGTGGGAAGAATCCGGAGGAGTGCCTCGAACATCTCCAGCGAGCGTTCCCGGTCTCCTCTAAGGTGCGCAGTCTGGGCTTGATTGGCGGCGGCCACCCAGTAATACCAAGAATTCATGCCATACGTAGCCTTGGCTAGTCGTGCCGCAACTTTCTGGGCCTGCTCGGCAGCGTCGAAATCCCCTTGGTACGCAAGCGATTTTCCCAGATTGGAGTAATCGACCGAGAGTGCACCATCGTCTCGGTCCGGTGCCTTTTCTACGATCGCGATGCTCCGCTTAGTGTATTCGGCTGCTCGGCTGTAGTCGCCTTGCGCATGATACATACCGCCCAGTGCACTCAAGGCAAAGGCATGCCGCGGGTCATCTGGAGCCACGATCGCATATAGCTCGATCGCATGCTCAAATGCCCTTGTCCTTTCCTTGAGGCTCGAAGCGTCGTGTAGAGCAAAACCGCGGGAAAGCCACCAATAGGCACGCTCCGGGGAGCGATCCAGTGCCGCGCGCTTGATCAGTTCGTCGATTTGATCCAAAAGCTTAAGTGCTTGTCCAAAGTCACCCCTGGTAGCGGCATCATCGGCCTGTTTGAGAAGGCTGTTGATGACCACTGGATGAGCTTCGCCGTAACGCATACGCGCAAGCTCTGTTTGTCTCTTACTCAGCCGCAGAAATGTATCGTTCTCGTCCAATTCACCATAAATGTCGGCGAGGATCCCGAGCAACTCAATCTCCGCATCGGGATCGTTGGCGAAATCTTTCTCGATCCTGGTCGAACTAACGTCGAGCAGCTCCTTGGCAGTGATTGTGCCGCGAGGCTTGTCCGAAGCGATGCGTGGATCGCTGGCCTTGAACACACTTACAAGGAAGTCCTTGGTAGTTTTCTCCCTGTTAGCTTCTCGTCTGGCAATTGCCGACTGGCTACGCGCGATTGCAGCTTCCTGCAGGGCGACGCCCAGCCCCGCGGCCAGCGCGACAAAAACGGCCATAGCAGCAGACACGGCTAGTTTATTGCGCCACAGCAGCTTTCTCGTTCGATAGATTGCGCTGGCTGGTCGCGCCTCTACTGCTCGGTTGTCGAGGTAGCGTTCAATATCAGCGGCCAATGCCGACGGCGTCGCGTAGCGGCGCTCCCGGCCCTTCTCCAACGCCTTCAGCGTGATCCAATCCAGATCACCACGGAGTGAACTCGCCAGTTGCTTCACTTCAGTGTGTCGAGACGCCGCTTTGCTTGATGACGTCTCTTGATTCGTACTGATCTTCTTGCTCGGGCGCGGCGGATCTTCCTCGCGCAGTTGCCGCAGAAATTCCTCGGGTCGCTTCTTCTTCCATTCGGTCGTATCAAACGGCAAGAATCCGGTCAGCAGTTCGTAGAGAATAGCCCCCAGCGAATAGACGTCGGTTCGGGTATCAACGTCGTGTATTTTCGGATCGGCCTGTTCCGGGCTCATGTAGCCGGGTGTGCCCAGAAACGCACCCATCTGTGTGAACAGTGTCTCTCCCGAAGCCAGCGGTGCCATCGCCTTTGCCAAGCCGAAGTCGATGATGCGCGGCATCGGCTTACCGTCCACTCCCACCACCAGAATGTTCGATGGCTTCAGGTCGCGATGGATGATCGCCTTCTGGTGCGCGTGCTGCACGCCTTCGCAGACGCGGATGAACAACTGCAGTCGCTCGCGAATGCTCAGCTTCTTCGCATCGCAGTAATCGGTGATCGGCAAACCATCGACATACTCCATCACCAAATAGGGCTGGCCGACCGGAGTTGTGCCGGCGTCGAAGACCTTGGCAATCGCTGGGTGATCCATAATGGCCAACGACTGCCGCTCGGCTTTGAATCGCTGCATGGTCGAAGCATCGTACATCCCGGCTTTGATCAGCTTCAACGCGACCTGGCGCCTGACCGGTTCGGTTTGCTCGGCCAGCCATACCTGCCCCATGCCGCCGATGCCAATTCTCTTGATCAGTCGATAGGGACCGATCAACTGCGCGCTCTGTGCGTCCTCAAGAAGCCGGTCCAGCCAGGGGTGCTCCGAAAGATCATTTGATTTCTCGTGGGCCGATAGCAACGATACCACCTCGCGTCGCAGCTCGGGGTCCTGGCCACAGGCCACCTCGAGAAACGCGCCGCGCTGGCCGGCATCGCGTTCGAGGGCGGCCCCGAAGAGTTCCTTAATCCTTTCCCAACGTTCTCCTGTTTCCGTGGTCCTGCCCCCTTCGCATCTCGCGCGATAACCAGGCTTTGGCCATGTTCCAATCGCGTCCCACGGTGGCCGGGGACACTCCCAACACCGCAGCCGTTTCCTCCACGGTGAGCCCTCCGAAGAACCGCAACTCTACGATCTGCGCCTGCTGCGCGTCACGTTTTGCAAGGTCAGTCAAAGCGTCGTCCAGCGCGATCACATCGGCAGCCCGGCGCTGGGGCTGTTCGAAGTCCACGTTGAGCTCTACTTTGCAGTCAGGACTGCGTTTGGCCGCCCCGTAACTCCGGGCATAGTCCACCAGGATCTGCCGCATGAGTCTGGCTGCAATCGCGATGAAGTGCTCTCGATTCTGCGCCTGAAAGGGCCCTTGCTGCATGAGCCGCAGGTAGGCCTCGTGCACCAGGGCCGTGGTCTGCAGAGTGTGGCCCCTGCGCTCGCCGCGCAGGTAATGGTGGGCTAGGTTGTGGAGTTCGTTGTAGATGAGGGGCACTAAAACCTGTATGGCATGCTGGTCCCCCGCTCTCCACCGGCTCAGCAACTCGCTTACGGATTGGGACGGTAGTTGAGGCAACTCGCTTCTCCCTCAACCAGTTAGTTGGAAACGATAGCTCTCCTACAGGCCCAAGTCAATTGACTCGGCGCAGGAAATAGGCCAATTCCGCCGGTCGTTGTTTTTTTAGCCGGCCGATTTTTTTTGAGTGAATTAGCTGTGGTTTTCCGCCTTTAAGGGTTAGAGGGTCAAATCCGTGGCACTCAACAAGAACCGGCATTCCACCACGACGCCCAGGGACAAATTCAACCGGACTCGAAGTGAGGCAATTTGTGTCAAAGACTCGGAAGCACCTTGAACGCACGTTTCTGTTTGTGCTCTTTTTTGCGGCGCCGGCGCTCGCGCAATTTGAAGTCGCGCCGGACCATTTCCCCAGCACCGACGAGCTGGCGGTCCAGCCGGGTTCGATCCACGCGGCGCAACGGGAGCAGCGGAAAACGGAACAGCAGGCGGTCTTGGTCGAATACCGCGCTCAGATCAAAGCCAAAATTGAGCAGGTGGTGGCAGCGTCGCAGGCGCTTCAGCTCGGGACCAGCGGGACGGGCGAGACGGACGCGCTGATTACCCAGCAGCGTGAGTTGCAGAAGGTGCTCAAGTCTCTGGCCTCCGTCGTTCGAGGAGCGGAAGTAACGCTAGCCCGGCTACAGCGCGAGCAGGCCAAAGCCCAATCACAACCACGCCATACGAAGCACAGCGCATTGGTCGCGGCTGCGCGCCCCGGAACATAGAGAGCAAGAGCGCCTAGCCACGAACGACAGGAGGGGCGGATATTCAACAGGCCGACCCTTTCAAGGAGCGACAAATGAACACGAGCAAGGCACCGCCATTCGAAAATCAAATCGCAACCCGGGCACGTTCTGTGGTTTCGGAGCCTGCGCCGGAAGAACCAGCCGGCAAACCGGATATACCTCCTTATTTCTCATGGCCAACAAAGTGGCCGGTGAGTACGGCTGGACTATGGGGCTCGTACCTCAAGTCACTACTGGGTTTTTAAGGAGAAAGAACATGCTAGCAAACCAGAAAAACCTATTACGAGGCGGCTTGTGGGCTATCCTCGTCTTCGTTGGATCGGCGTGTTTCGCCCAGAAGGACCCCGGCGTTCGCCCCGGTCCTCCAGGCGCGGGCGCGGCGCTCAATGGACTCACACCCATCGAGCTCTCCATGTTCAACGAAGGCCTACAACGGGCTATCCAGCTTGAGGCGGTCTGCGATGACTGCAGCGATCTGACGCTTGGCCAACTGACCGATCCGACGAAGGCGAACCTTGTGACACAGACGAACTCCGCGGGACTCGGAGTGCGGTTCAACGGGGACCAATGCACGGTCTGCCACAACCAGCCGGCGCTCGGCGGTTCGGGCGGCTTCATGGTGCCGAATCCCCAGGATCCGTCGAACAAACAGCGTAAGCCCGAAAATCCCATGTTCGATCTGATTCCTCACCGCAAGGGGGCCACCAACGCGGTGCCCTCTTTCATCGAGCAATACGGGCCGATCCGCGAAGTGCGTTTTGTTCGAAAGCCGGATGGCAGTCCGGACGGGGGCGTGCATCAGCTCTTCACGATCGTGGGGCGCTCCGACATCTTCCCTGCCGGACAGACGAACACGTGCACCAACGCAGAGCTGCCTCCGATCGATTTTGAAACACAATTCAAAAACAACAATGTCCGTTTCCGGATTCCCTTACAGACGTTCGGTCTTGGCATCCTCGACGGCATCCAGGATCGCGAGATCCTCGGGCGCCACGCGGCCACGGCCGCGATTCGCGAAGAACTCGGCATCCAGGGCGTTCCAAATCGCAGTGGCAACGACGGCACCATCACGCGATTCGGGTGGAAGGCTCAGAATAAATCCATCACCATCTTTGCCGGCGAGGCCTACAACGTGGAAATGGGCGTCACCAATGACCTCTTTCCTCAGGCAACCGACGAGACTCCAGCATGCACCGCGGTCAAGAGCGAGCCGAACGATATCACTCGTTTCGACCCCACGGATATTCGCAATCAGAGCTTCTTAAACCCTCTGCATGAAATTGCGGACTGGCTAATGTTCGGCATCTTCATGCGATTTTTGGACGCGCCAGAGCCGGCGCCGTTCTCGCCGAGCGCGGTCCATGGCCAGCAGTTGTTCGGCACCGGGCCGGAGAACCCCGGCATTGGATGCTTTGCCTGCCACACGCCGACTATGGTGACTCCGGCCAGGAGCGAAACGCAGGCGCTGCAAAGTCTGACGGCACATCCCTATACAGATCTTTTGGTCCACCACATGGGCAAGGGTCTCGCTGACGACGTCACGCAAGGAGCAGCGACTGGCGACATGTTCCGCTCAACACCCCTGTGGGGCCTCGGACAGCGCATCTTCTTCTTGCATGACGGCCGCACCAGCGATCTTCTGCAAGCCATCCGTGCCCACCGCTCAGCCGCCCAGGACTGTGCGGATTCCTCGGATTCGCCATGCTACGGGCCATCGGAAGCGAATGCGGTGATTGAACGCTTCAATGCGTTGTCCGAGAAAGACAAGCAAGCAATTTTGGATTTCCTCCGCTCGCTCTGATGCCGACACGCATGGAGTACGACATGCAAGTCTGTCGGCAGCAACACTCTGGTTCTGGCATATCGTTTAGCCTGGCTGGAATTCTGGGAGGGATGATCGCGCCGGCAATATCGCAATCGCGACGTTCCAGCTAGACGACAGACCTGCATTTCTTAACCGATGCACAATCGTGTTGAATAAGACCGCAGCGGGCTGGAGGATAGTGCATCTGCACGCTTCTGAAGTACCGGTTAGCCGATAGAGCTTTGACGAGAGGCCAATAGGATTGGAGGTTTCGTCGTAACCCATGAGCGTTGCTTTTAGGTCCACACTCGCTGTTCTGATGTTGTTAACGGTTGGTGCTCCCACTCGACTCGCGAGTCGGGCACCTACGGGGGGCGCGATACGGACGAGGGTCGTACTCCTCGGCACGGGCACTCCTGTGCCCGACCCTGATCGTTCTGGCCCGGCCACCGTTATCACTGTTGATGATCGCGCTTACCTTGTCGATTTCGGACCTGGCGTCATTCGCCGCGCCGAGGCTGCTGCCCTCAGGGGAGTCACGGCGGCCGAACCCGGCAATCTGAAGGTGGCATTCGTGACTCACCTCCATTCCGATCACACGGCCGGCTATTCCGATTTGATTCTCAGCGGGTGGACATCGGGCCGGAAGATCCCGCTCGAAGTGTATGGTCCCTCGGGACTGCAATCGATGACCGAGCACATTTTGCAGGCTTATCGGGTCGACATCGAGACACGCAGCAATCCCGACGGACCGATGCGCGACTTTGGTCGATTCCCTGATGCGTGGAAAGTGCATGCGCACGAAATCAAGCCGGGAGTCATATATAAAGACGAAAAGGTCATGGTCACCGCGTTCGCCACAAAACACGCGATGGAGAGCTACGGATATCGGTTCGAGACGCCGGATCGAACCATCGTGATCTCAGGGGACACGAGTCCAGTCGAGGAAACCATTAAGGCTTGTAACGGCTGCGATGTTCTGATCCACGAAGCACAGCCAATCGAACTACTCGCAAAAATGCCCGAAAGCATCCACTCGTTCGTAGCGAAGTACCACACGACGACCGAACAACTCGCGGAATTGGCGACGAAAGCCAAGCCGAAATTGCTCGTTATCTAGCATACGGTCAGCTTTCCACCGGGAATCGCACCTCCCAGACTTCTGGGGCCCAAGGCTGCTGCGGATGCGCTGTACGGTTCGCCAGAAATGCTCGAAAAGGAGATTGGCTCTCGGTATGCGGGAAAATTCGTAATTGGCAAAGACCTCGACGTGTACTAGTTTTCTGCCAATGGAGTCGCGTAGTTCGTCGTACCTTGGACCCGACCGTTTGACAGAATGGGCGCATCGGCCCGCGCTTGGGCCGAGTCCCTGAGATTGGAGTGGACATGAAACTCGCGACGATTCTTATTTTGACAATAATGGTGCATACGGGCCGGGCGTCCGCACAGACTCGTCAGGCGGTGGGCGCATCAACTGACGTGAATAGTGCAGAGGATGAAATCAAGACATTGGAGGAAATGCGGAATCAGGCTGTTCTGCACGGTGATGTCGCGGCGTTAGATCGCATGACCTCCGACGATTACACCTTCATTACTTTAAGAGGTGAGATGCGCACAAAGTCAGAGATTCTCAAGGGGTTTGCATCTGGATCGTTCCATTATGAATCACGAGAAGTCTCTGATTTGAAAGTGCGGGTATATGGAGGTACCGCGATTGTAACCGGGCGTTCGGTTCAGAAAGGAATGGAGAACGGGAAGGATTACAGTGGGGACTACCGGTTTACGAGAGTGTACGTAAAGCAGAAAGGCCGCTGGGTGACCGTGGCATTGCAGACGACTCTGATTCAACAATAGACGGGGCCCCGAACGCGCCCTACGGCGGAGTTCTCGAGTGAGACATTTGCAGAACAATCAAAAGAACGAGCATCCGAGTATTCCAACATTCTCTGGTTATGACCGAGCATTGCTGCTGCACGGCTGCAAGCGCAATAAAGTGCTGAGTCTTGAGGAAGTTGAAAAATACGGAATCGACAGCTTCGCCGATGCCGACTACGTCAGCATCTACGGAATGCGGCCGAGATGGTACGGCCGGGGCATACGTCTGCTCGGCCGCACGGCAGTAGAGTGCACCCGTGATGCGCTCGGCAAACGGATTGGTCCCGATGTTGCCTCCGTCGCCGCACGGATGCAGTCGAATGAATTCGTGGTAATCGATCCGTTCGCCGGTTCCTGCAATACGCTCTTTTGGATTTTGAGGCACCTGCCAAATTCACAAGGTATTGCCTTCGAGTCCGACCCGCAGGTGTTCGAGCTTACGCGTCGCAGTCTGACGGTCCTCGGTCAAAGGATCGACCTTGTCCATGGTGACTATGTAAAACGCCTTGAGGAGTGCCGCGTGCCAGAGGATCAAGGCGTCGTTGCATTCGTGGCACCGCCGTGGGGCACGGCCCTAGATGAAGTGCGGGAATTGGACGTGTGTCGCACTGCGCCTCCAATTTGCGACGTTATCGAGCAACTTGTGCACCGATTTCCGAAGCATAAGATGCTCTTCGCGACGCAGGTTTACGAGAAGGTTTGCACCCCTTCATTGACCCAGGTTCAAGCGCGGTTCGATTGGAGCGAACTACGCATCTACGATATCAACGAGAAAGGCCGGAACCACGGTATTCTTCTTGGAACGAAAGGTTGGGCACCATAGATACGCGGCCACGCTGACCGTTCTGGTCCCCACCGGGCCGTATGCTTACGCTCGCGAATCGGTGATGATTCCTACACCAAATCTCGCAAGGTTATGATGGTGGTGCGTCGTTTGCCTTGCGATTCGAGCAAAAGCACAACCTTCGATCCGACTGGTCTGTGACGCATACCTTGACGAATCTCTGGCAGCACGAGCTTGGCCCACGTCCTCCATCACAAATAGCACGCCGGTGCTGCCACCACATGGTTCTACTTGAGATCCTCTGCGCGAATCGGCAATCGCCGAATGCGTTTGCCGGTTGCCGCAAACACAGCATTTGCAACCGCTGGAGCCAGAGGCGGGACACCCGGCTCGCCCATGCCTGTCGGTCGTTCGGCACTCGCTACGATGTGAACTTCAATTTCCGGAGCCTGATCGATGCGCAGAACTTGGTAATCGTGAAAATTACTTTGTTCCACCGCACCATCCTTGATCGTGATCTCCCCTTTTAGAATGGCGGTCAAGGCGAAATTTACGGAACCCTCGATCATGGCCTTTACACCGTCAGGATTAACGGCTGTGCTACAGTCCACGGCTGTCACGACTCGACGCACCCGCACCGCTCCGTTTTCTACAAGAACTTCTGCGACGTGCCCTACGTAAGTGTCGAAGCCAAAATAGCAGGCGATGCCTCTGCCTTGCGGCTGAGCCATCGACTCATGCCAACCCGCTTTTTCTGCGGCAAGCTGCAAGACGGTTCGCAAGCGGGCAGTATCACAAACCTGGTCGGTGTACATAGGGTTTGTCACCTTGCGGTCTTCTCGCAGCAAAGCGAGACGAAAGTCAAGCGGACTTTTACCCGCAGCATAAGCGAGTTCGTCCAAAAAACATTCGACAACAAAAGTGTTGAAAGAACTCTCTACTGACCGCCACCAAGCCCGGGGCACGGCTGAGGGGAGAGGGGCAAAGTCGTTGCGAAAATTGGGAACAAAGTAGGGAATGTCCGCCGCTCCTGCCATCTCCTGGGACGCGACGCGCCGGGAGTCCTTCAATTGCTCGGGCGAATCGAAAACCTCACGGATAGATGTCGACACAATCCTATGGGTCCAAACTGAGGGCAAGCTTTGGCCGTCGAGGCCGCCAACCAAGTGGTGGTAAGACAGTTGGCGATAGAAGTCATGCTGCATATCGTCTTCGCGCGTCCAAATTAGCTTGACCGGCTTTTTCACCTTTTTTGCAATCTGCAACGCTTCTGCCGTGTAGTCCCATTGGCCACGCCGGCCGAAGGCTCCTCCAGACCACAGACAATTCACCTTGATTGACTGCCCAGGAAGCCCCGAAAGCCGGGAGAGTTGTTGCTGGATTACGCCTGGCCACTGTGTGCCAGTCCAGACCTCACAGGTGTCGGGCCGCAAATCGATCGTGCAGTTCATCGGCTCCATCGTGGCATGCGCTTGGAATGGCAACTCATACCAGGCTTCTACTTTTCGTGCAGTCGCCGCCAACGCGGCGTCGGGGTCACCGTCCTCGCGAGCGACGAAGGTGGCTGGTCCGCTCAGTTGAGCCTGCGCAGCCTCTCGGAGGCTGGCGCTGCTTTCGTCGCCGCGCGGGCCTTTGTCCCATTGGATTTTCAATTTTTTTCTCGCCTGGATCGCAGCCCACGTATTCTCCGCCACGACCACCACGCCGCCCGCTGTGTTCTCGTAGCGAGGCAGTGGATCGATCGGGAAAATGTCGGCCACGGCGGGAACGGCTCTGGCCATTGTGTCGTCGAACTTCAGAAGCCGGCCGCCAAAGTGCGGGCAACGAGCGACAACTGCATAGAGCATGCCCGGAATTTTCACATCAATGCCAAAGGAGGCGGTCCCGTTGATTTTCGCAGGCAAGTCCTTGCGCTCGGCTCGCTTGCCAACGAGACGAAAATCGCGGGGATCCTTGAGTTTGACTACCTCGACATTGAGCTCTGGCAGTTGGACAGCGGACTCGACGAGCGCGCCGTAGGCCAGCCGCCGTCCCGTAGGCTGGTGAATCACCGTGCTGCTTTCAGCGCGGCATGTTTCACGTTTCACGGCCCAGGCCTTCGAGGCAGCCTCAATGAGCATCTCGCGGGCTTGGGCTCCCGCACGCCGCAATGGCATCCACGACCTAATGATGCCGTGGCTACCTCCGGTCGTCATGTTCTGGTACGCGTCTGTAACAGGGACATGCTCCACTCGAACATGCGACCAATCGGCTTCAAGCTCTTCCGCCACAATCATCGAAAGAGCGGTAAAAATTCCTTGGCCGATCTCCGTCTTCTCGATCAGAACAGTGATCTGCCCACTCCTGTCAATCTGAATCCAGCCGTTCGGTGTGAAGGGACCCTCTGACTTAACGTCGGCTTCCGCCGAACGTGTCGGCAGACCCAGATAGAAGCCAACCACTAGCGAGATTCCGCCCACCGAGCTGGCTCTGAAGAAGTCGCGGCGATTCACCGAAGCGGCTAGCATCACTGCCCTCCCTGAGCTGCCCGGTGAATGGCACGTCGAATTCTCTGGTACGTTCCGCAACGACAGATGTTGCCAACCATGGCCGCGTTGATGTCCTCGTCGCTGGGCTTGGGATTCTTAATGAGGAGGGCCGCAGCTTGCATGATTTGCCCCGATTGGCAGTATCCGCACTGCGGGACTTGCTCGTCGAGCCATGCCCGCACCACTGGATGATTACGATCCGCTGCCAGTCCTTCGATCGTGCGGATCTTTCTGCCGTCTACCTTGCCAACTTCAGTCTGGCACGAGCGAACCGCCTCACCGTCAAGGTGCACCGTGCAGGCACCACATAACCCCAAGCCGCACCCAAATTTGGTTCCGGTCAGGTCGAGAAAGTCACGCAACACCCAAAGCAGTGGCATGGCCGGGTCGACGCTCACCCGTTTAACTTCGCCATTGATGCTTAGTTTCATTTCTGCCATATAGCCCATCCTCTGAATTGAGTCAGCGAGGTAAAGTGATGAGACCGAGATGCAATCGTTTAGCTGAGTCATCTTCGCCCCGGGATCCTGTTCTACTCCCCGCGTCTGCCAGGTGCCACTCATCCAGGCGAGATAAGCATGCCTAAGGTGGGTTCTGTCAACGCTATCCGGCTGAAGCGTGGATAAAATGAATATTGCAGCCTAAGACTCCGGGAATCAGTTGCTTAGCGGCGGTTCTAACGTGGTTCACACCGGTTGATCGACGGTTTATCTGCAATGTACTACCATGGCATACCTATATTATATGAGGATGAACGCTGACCAGCAGATGCAGATCGTAAGTTTTGGGGTCTTTGAACTCGATTTGCGCGCAGGTGAATTACGCGAGCGGGGCCGCAGGATTAAACTCCAGGACAAGCCTTTCCAGACGCTTGCCGTGCTTGTAAAGCGACCCGGTGAGGTCGTCACTAGAGAAGAGTTGCGCGACGGGTTGTGGCCATCCGACACGTTTGTTGATTTCGATGCAAACCTGAACACAGCGATTCGCCGACTGCGCGAAGCCCTCGGTGATACGGCGGAGAGCCCTCGATATATAGAAACGCTTCCCAAACGTGGCTATCGCTTTTTGGTGCCAGTCAAAACGCAGAACTCTGCTGCAGGCTCGGCTTCGTTGGTCGCCTCCGCTGCAATCACCTCATCGAAAAAGAGTGTCCGGCTGGTGTGGTATGCCGCCACCTTCTTGCTGGCGATGTTCTTGATCGGGTCATCGTTAAAATGGCGATCGACTCACCGACGACAAACAAACTCGTATCCAGGTCGCATCATGCTGGCGGTCCTTCCCTTCCAGAACCTGAGCGGGCGGGCCGAGGAAGAGTTCGTGAGCGACGGCGTGACTGAAGAGATGACCACGCAAGTCGGTCGGCTCGATCCGTTACACCTCGGCGTTATTGCGCGGACATCGGTCACGCGATACAAGGCGAGTATCGAAGATGTCCATCGCATAGGGCAGGAGTTGGGCGTCGACTATGTATTGGAGAGTAGTGTGCGTCGCGACGCTCATCAATTGTTCGTGACCGCGCAACTGATTCGCGTCAGCGATCAAACGCACGTGTGGGCAGAGTCCTATGCTCGTCCCTTTGGAGAAGTCTTCGCCGTGCAGCGCGAGGTTGCGCGAGGAATTGCGCAAAGCCTTGCCCTGAAGCTGCTGCCAGGAGAAGAAGTGGCTTTGGCACGGGCCGCGACAACAAACACTGCCGCCTATGAGGACTATCTTCGCGGCCGTTACGAGTGGTCGCTTGGAACGGAGGCGGGCTTCAGAACCGCTCTAGCGGCGTTCGAGGGGTCCGTCAAGAAAGATCCGAACTATGCTGTCGCATACGCGGGGATCGCCCGATCGTGTATTTCACTTGGCGATTATCACTTTGAGGCTCCAGACGTTGCGCAGCGCGACGCTGAGAGAGCCATTGAGCGAGGAATGAGTGCTGACAACACCATCCCAGAACTGTATTTGATGCAGGCTGTCGTCCTCGATCGTGCGAACCCGAGGCCTGCGGGTATCGAGGAGGCTTATCGCCGCGCTCTAGATCTCAATCCCAACTATGCCGAAGCTCACGAGGACTTTGCACTGCACCTTCGGGCGCAAAAGCGCTTTCCAGAGGCAGTAGAGGAAGCACGGAAGGGACTCGAACTCGACCCAGCCTCGCCGAGTGCCAATGTTTACGCGGGTTGGGCGTTCTTGTCCGCTGGAAGAGATAACGATGCTTCGGCCGTACTGCAAAAGGCACTAACGCTCAGTCCCGACTATCCTTCTGCCCTTTACTTTCTGGCGAAAATGGAGGAACAGCGCGGCCACCATGACCAAGCCGTCGCTGACCTTCAGCGAGCGGTGGTATCCTCCGGTCGCACGCCCAAGTATCTTCACGCTCTTGGCATGCTCTACGCGGAGGTTGGCAGGAGGAACGAAGCGCGAGAACTTCTCGAGGAACTGCAGCGGCAGTCAAAATTGCGGTTCGTCGATTCCGTCTACGTGGCGAACCTGCAGGCCAAGCTCGCAGATGGACCTCACCAATGACGCTGTCACCCCAGCGGCCGCGGATCCGAGTCCAGTAGTCTAGTACCCGGCCCGTAGGACTAAATCCATACTAAGGAAGCCACAATCCTCCAAGACGATGCTCTGCACTTATTGTTTAATGGGAATCGGATTGAGCGGATGAGAAGAGACGCCATTTTCATCGTCGGGCTCTTCGGCGCAATCGAACTCGAGCTGCTTCCCGGGCTCCGGCTCGTCCCGGCGCCGGGCCACACACGCGGCATGCAGGTCGTCGTCGTCGAGATTGGCGGACGCCCGGTCGTCGTTGGCGGCGACGTGGCGGTTTGGTTTGGCGAGCTCGACGAGCCGCACACCGAAGGCGAGGTGCGGGTGCGCGCGCTCGACCCTGAGCTGGTCTGGCTCACGCACGAGCACGAGCCGTATGAGCTGCGAGGTTCACGTACGGTTCTGCGAGAGCGCGGGGGTGCAACTCCCCCGCGCCACTCACCCAGGCCCTCGCCGTTCAGGTACACTTCCTGCCGTATTGCACGATAAGAAATACCTATTTTGGCCAACCTGGCAAATCTTTCGATTTTCGCGGGTGCCGTCCTGCTCTTGCCCACTGCTGCGACTC
>Ga0126369_10001792_pt1 | contig 15072 bp, 24 predicted proteins | sample PanSoiMetaPlot_1_FD_109646 | JGI IMG/M metagenome (GOLD analysis project Ga0126369, IMG submission 109646) | Tropical forest soil microbial communities from Panama - MetaG Plot_1 | ecosystem: Environmental > Terrestrial > Soil > Tropical forest > Bulk soil | place: Panama | collected 2016-02-17 | reverse complement strand
GCCGCTGCAACATGGAGCGGGCCGCTGCCATGGCCGACCGCCACGACCTGAGGCTCATCGAGGACCTGGCCGAGGCCCACGGTGTCCGGCCCCACGAGCGTACCGACGCAGCGTGCTGGTCGTTCTACAAGAACAAGATCATCGCCGGCGAGGAGGGAGGGGCCGTGGCCTTCAGGGACCCCAACCACGCCAGTCACGCTCGCTCCCTGCGCAACATGGGCTTTAGCGCTGCCCATGACTTCCTGCACGCTCCGCGCGGCCACAACTACCGTCTGAGCAACCTGCACGCCAGTCCCATCCTGGCCAGCCTGGCCCGCTTCAACGACAACGTGCGCGAACGTCGCCGTCTTGAGGCCGCCTACAATAGCGCCTGTCCTCCGCCGTGGGGACAGCCGCCGCGGGAGGCGCCGTGGGTTTACGACGTACGCATACTGGGCCTGGAGCTGCAACGCCTCGGCGCTATCGTTACGGAGCTAGTCAGGCAGGGCATCCCGGCCCGGTACGGCTTCAAGCCGATGAGCTGGCAGGAGGAGTACTGCGACTGGAGGGTTATCCGGGCGGACAGGGAGGAGGAGGGCAGGGCCGAAGTGGCGGCGCGGAAGGTGTTCTACCTGCCGTTGGCGGGGGTGACGGAGACGGACTGCCTTCGTGCGTTCCCGATCATCCGGCGCGTGGTGGGGCAGCAGGGAAGGTGATAGAAACAAAGGCGGTGGCGCGGATAGGACGTGTGGGACGTGCGGTGGCGTGCGGTGGCGTGGGCAGGGCACGAAAAAACCCCGCCCACGCCGGCCGGAACCGGAGGGAGCGGGGTATTCGCGGTTAGGGATGGCGGGGGTTCTAGAAGTCTCTTGTCGGCGAGCGCCCCTCGGCGTCGACGTAGTGGAGGTCGGCGAGGTGGACCTCGTTGAGCCCCTCCGTGTGGGGCGGCCGGCACACTCCCTTGTGCATGAGGCTGTTGAGCGTCCCTGCGCGGGACGCCTCCCCCTTGGGCCAGGAGACCTTGTTGAGGTCGCAGCGGAACCAGCGGTCGCCGCTCCCCTCGAACACGACGCCGAGCAGCTGGTCGACCAGCCGCCCCTCCTTCGGCGAGAATGGGTGAAAGGACATCGTGGAACTCCTTGAGTGAAACACTGATGCGCTCAACGCGATTGCATCCAACTCCAGACGTGGTAGGCAGTCGCGACCGCCTCGTTGGCCGCGCCGACGCCGCCGTCGCACGCCTCCAGCAGTCGCAGGGCGGCGCAGAGGACGACGGCCTTTGCCTCCGACGGCGTCCCCACCTGGGGGAGGACACCCTGCCCCGGCCGGGCGGCTTCCTGAGAGGAATTGAGTAGCGGCGGTGGCGGTGGCGGGGTTGTCGGTGCCGGTGTCGGCCCCGTCGCTGGTGTCGACGGTGGGAAGGGAATGTCGGCGACGGCGGTGGCGGGGTCGGTGTCGGTGCCTGGGACCGGTCTGGAGAGCCGCTCTATGCGACGGACGGCGTTGCGGTAGTCCCGCGACGTGAACTGGAGGCCCGACCGGCAGGCAACGGGCGCCGCATTGGCCCGCTGCCGTGCCTCGCGCAGTACTTCGCCGGGACTCGGCTCCAGGCCCTTCGCCTCCGCCTCCCGGAGGACGCGGGCGATGAGGGCGCTCTTGTGCACCTTGCCCAGGTGGTTGAGTTCGACCCCGTTGACGAAATTGGCGAACTGTGGCATCGTGAACTCCTTGCGCGTGACGTGACTACAGGTAGCCCAACTTCGCCGCCACGTACTTGACGAAGTCGGGGTGATCCAGTTGTGGCAGCGCCTTGTCGACCAGCTCCATCCGCCCGGCCATCGCAGGGATGCCGAGTTCGGTGTAGGTGGCAGTCATGTTCCTGAGAACCGTCCGGATGATGAGCGCCGACCGGTCCGGCTGGAGGCCGGCGGCACGGGCGTCGCCCCACATGTTCTCCCACTCGGGGTGCTCCAGCACCCCGACGGCGTCCGGGCAGCCCGGGTAGGCTGTCTCGATCTCGTCTCGGGTCATTGCCTCCTCCTCCTCCTCCTCAGTTAGCGTCCTTCCACCGCCAGCCGTTGGGGAAGGCCACCTCCATGCGGCCGACCGGCTCCGGCAGGTCGACGATGACGACCAGGACCTCCTCGCCGTCGAGGACCCTCACCTCGCCGCGCTCCACGGGGATTTCGTCGGGATCGAGGCGGGCACCGGCCCGCTGCAGGTACGCCGTTGCCAGCCCGCAGACGATGCCCCAGGCGGTGCGGAGCTCCTCGGACACGGCGATCAGTGGCAGGACGTCGGGCGGTGTGCGTGGTGTGTTCATAGGGTCGAATCTCCTGTGTGGGGTGTGGGGTGCATCTCCCGTGTGAGGGCGTCAGGACACGTAGACCAGTTCCTCGATGGCCCGGGTGACGGCGATGTACAGGCAGTTGACCTCCTGCTGCCGTTGCCACTCGCTCTTCGCCATCGGGTGCGGGCACGGTCCGTCGTGGGGACGGAGGAAGAAGACGCGCCGCGCTTCGAGTCCCTTGGCCTTGTGGATGCTCGACAGGCGAATGCCAGGTTGTGTCTTGTCGTCGGTGAAGACCTGGCCGATCTTCGTCATGACGTCTTCGACGTCGACGGCCCCCTCGGTGAACGCCACGAGGCAGGCTACCTTGTCCTCGATGAGGATGAGCCGGGACTCGGAGGGGTTCTCCCTGGCCTCCTCGCGGGCACGCTCCTCCCTACGCCACTCGTCGAGCCAGCCGAGCAGTTGCACGACCGTGGACGCTTTCGACTTCCTGACGAGTGCTAACAGTCCCTCGCCGATCTTGCGGCCGAGAATGACGGCCTTGATCCCTCGGCGCAGGAACTTGAAGCACTGCGACACGAGTGGGGCGTTGACGCGGCAGATGACGAAGTCGCCGGGCCGCACCATCGGCCCGTAGGTCTTCGACCAGTCGACCTCGATCGTCTTGCCGCCGCTCCAGTAGTTACCGCCGCTCCGCTGCACGGGGTAGAGGGCGTGTGACACGAGACCGTCGGCGTTGGAGGCGTGCGCTTCGAACTCGGGCACGATCCGCCTGGCCTCCTCGACGATAGCCCGTCCGCACCTTCGTGTCACGGTCAGCGGGCACACGGCCAGCCCCCGCGGCGTCGCCGTCAGGTGGGCTCGCATGTTGCCCATCGACTCGGCGTCGGAGCCGCTGAACCCGTAGATGGCCTGATTGACATCGCCGACATAGACCATCCGGTAGCCGGCCCGGTACATCAGCGTCTGCTGGGCCCGATTCATGTCCTGGGCCTCATCGACGATCTGCACGTCGACCTTGAAGATCGGCAGACGGTGAACGTGCGGCAGCCACACCATGTCGTCGAAGCTGATCGCCCCGGTCGGGTTCTTGCACCGTTCGAGGACGTCGGACACGAGCTGGTAGACTCGCGCCTTGCCGTCGCCCTCCACCTCGATGTCGTAGTGGCGGGCGATCCCGTCCAGGTTCGCCTCGGTCGGCTCGCTCAGAGTCAGCTTGCAGAGGGAGACCAGGTCGTCGACGGCACCGAGAGTCACCGCCATGGCCTCGTCCTTTTCGAGGTCCTTGGCTCTGCCACCGAGGATCTCGGCGGTGAGGTTGCGGACATGATAGCTGCCCGGCTGCTGCCTGCCGAACGCCTTGAAGACGGCGCCGTTGCCGAGAGAATGAATGCCCCTGGCCTCGACGCCGACCTTGTCCAGCCCGAACTCCTCGACCTTGGCCTTGAGGACGTCCGTGATGGACGTGTTGAAGGCGCTCAGGCGGATGCGGTCGGAGCGACCTAGCTGTAGCTGCCCCCACACGGCCGCCTGCTGCGGGGAGGGCTTGATGGCGGGCGCCTGTCCCTTGACGACCCGGACGCCCTCCATGATCGTCGTCGTCTTACCGGTCCCCGCCAGGGCACTTACCTCGACGTGTGCCGGCTGGGACGTGGAGGAGGGCTTCGGCATCGGCACGGACGGGGCGAACGGCTCGCTGCCCGCCGGGACAGCCGTTACGGCGTTCCTCTCCGCGCGGTCCTGCTCACGGGCGCGGACCAGGTTCGTGGCCAGCAGGGCCGGCCCGGCACCCCGCGCCGGCACGGGGAGGACCGGTGCCGGCGCAGACCCGCCCTCAGACAGCAGGTCCTCCTCCGTCCACCGGTGCCGGCACTCCGGCTCCTCGCATTGCGCGCTGCCCGCGCTGCCGTCTACCGTGACGTGGTCGCTCTCGCAGACGGGGCAGCGCAGCAGCCAGTCTGGCGCGGGTGCGTCTGGTGCGTCAGGGACCGCCGCATCAGTGTCCGGCGCGTCAGGGACCGGCGCCATGGCCTCCTCCCACAGGCTCCTACCGCTCGAACGGGTAGTCGAACCCGTGCCCCTCGTAGGGTCCGGGCGTTGCTCATCCTCCGGCGGGGACTGCCCCTTTCTGAGTACCACGGCCGTCCCGCCGGCCGCCTCGACCTCCCTGATCGCCGCGGTGGCGTCCTTCTTGTAGGCGAACCCGTGCGGGAAGTGCCCCGCCTTGAACGTCCCCGGGCGCGGGTGCTTGGTGAGCCAGACGATCCAGTTCGCAGGCATTCGTTGAGACTCCTTGAGGTGAAGGGAACGGGGGGCCGGGCCAGCCCCCCCGAGATATAGGCAGCACGACACAGTGTCGCGGTGCTTCACTTGGCCTTGCCCTTGGCCGCCGGCGCCTTGGCCTTGCCCTTGCCGGCCGGGGTGGGGGTGGGCTTCGGCGCCGGCTTGCCCTTCGGCGCCGGCCTGCCCTTCGGCGTCGGCGGCTTCCCGCCCTTGCCCTTGCCCTTGCCCTTGGCGGACTCCTCCGGCCAGACCACCAGCTCGTTGATGACCTTCTCCCCGCCGCGGATCTCCACGGAGAGGGGACGGTAGCCGGACGCCCGCATCCTGTCTACGTACTCGCGCAGCCGCGTGACGGGGAAGTCGGCGATGTCCAGCCCCTCCGTGGGATGCTTCCTGACCTTCGTCCCCGGCACGCTCTTGGCGGCTCGGGTGGCGTCCCCGTCCCAGCAGCGGCACAGGTTGCCGTTGCGGATGATCAGCAGCCGGCCCGGGTACTCTGCCCTCAGGTCCTCCAGCTCGTCCTTGAGGGTGGGGGCCTTGGGGGCTTTACCGTCCTCGCCATCCTCGCCGTCCTCCGTGGCCTTGGGGCCGGCGGGGACGGTAGGGGCGAGCCCCTTCGGCACGGGCCGCTTGCCCCGGACGGGCTTCGTGGCCTCCTCGAGGTCCTTCGGGGACGGGTCCCCCGCGTCCGGCTCGTCGTGCTCCTCGACAGGACCGTCCTCGTCCTGGTCCTCCGGGATCGGGACGACCGGGACGCCCTCCTCCTTCGCCTTGCCCAGTCGGTTGCCGATGTCGATGCCGCCCACCGAGTACACCTTCGTCAGACGGCGCCGGCCGGTGACCTTGTCCGTCTCCATCTCCAGGCTGCAGCGGTTCCTGGTAGCGTTCTCACCGACCAGGAAATGCTCCCAGGCCCGGCAGAGCACCGACGTCTTCTCGGTCATGCTGGCGGGCCTGTGGGGGTCGCTGTTGGTGATCTCCGCGAACACGTGGAGCACCGGGGTGAGGGACTTGTCGTCGGCGCAGAGCAGGGACCAGAACCTCGCCGCCCGCTTCCAGTTCTTCCTGTCGAGCACCTTCTCGCTCGGCGCCGGCTCGGCGTTGGCGTACTCTACGAGACGGTTCCTTCCGTCCCGCAAGCCGTCCGCCCCACCGCTGGCGCTCATGCCCATGAGGTACATCAGGCCGGCCGCCGAGCCGATGTGGAACCGGTCCCGCAGTACCTTCGGCCTGGCCTTGTACTCCTGATGGATGTGGGTGACCGCGTCCGCCAGGGACGGGTGCCGCCTCAGGAAGTCCACCCCCTCCGAGTGGGTGAGGGCCGAGGTCCAGGAGTCCTTCCTCATGTCGGTTCGGTCCCAGAGGAACTTGATGCTGTTGCCGAGGATTCTCGTCGCCGGCACCCTGGCCGACGGTGCCAGGTTGGGGAACAGGTCCCCCTCCGTGTAGAGGACGTCCCCCAGGGTGCGCGTTCGGACGTTGTCCAGCGTCCGGACGGTGGTGGGCGCGTCGGAGATCCCGACGGCCAGGAAGCACTCGATGGTCGGCTCCTTGCCGACCCAGTAAGGGGCATCCTGCCACCTTGTGTGTCGCGTCTTGAGCTTGCCGGTCTCCTCCACGCCATGGACGCCGGCCCAGATCTGCGCCGCCAGGACGAGGCCCACCAGTCGGTGCTGCCCACTCAGGACCCTTCCGGTGCGGGAGAGGACGATGGTCTCGCCGTTGAATGTATCAACGGAGTAGGCGACCTCCTTGGTGGACCCGTCCCTGGCCTTGGTGAGGAGGTTGACGGTCTCCCCGAGGCGGCCGTCCGACCAGTGCTTGTTCAGGATGTCCTGGGCATAGCGCCTGGCGGTCGCCTCGTCGAACGGGCGGTTGTGGGCGTTGGCGATGCAGTACACGTTGCGGCCGGTCTCGTCCTCGAAGAGGGCGTCGGGGCAGTCCTTCCGGACCGCCTCCTCCCGGTCGTACGTCCAGCCGAGCAGCTTCTGCGCCAGCTCGGCGGTCAGGGCGTCGTTCCCCAGCAGCATCTGGCAGTCCACCTCCGGCCAGATCACCGGCCACGGCTCGACCGAGGCCTGCCGGACCCTGCCCCTCGCGCCCCTCCTGCCCTTGGGCTTGGGCTTGGGCTCGGTGGCGGCGACGGACGACGGCTTGGATGCTTTTACCATTGCGGACTCCTTTGGAGTTGAGGAGGGGCGGGGAAAGGCATCCCCCCCGCCCCACCGAACTACGAACCACGAACGAACGAACTAGGTTGCGGGCTGGTCGGCGCTGGGTGCCGCCGCCGCGGGCGCCCCGGTCCCGGTGGGCGTGGCCGTGGGCACGGCGGCCGCTTCCTGTGTGACGGCCGCCGTTGCCGCTGCCTTGGCCTCCTGGTCGGCGTCGACGATGTTGGCGGCGGCCTCGGCGCCGGCCCTCTCCGCCTCCCTGACGGCCTGCTCCGCCGCGTTGATGACGCCGCGGCACAGGCTGAGCAGCTGGGAGTCAGCTGCCAGAGTGGCGTTCGGCAGGTTGAGCATCAGCCCCTTGGCGACCTCCACCACTGCCCTGGCCGTCAGGTAGAGGAGAGGGGCCTTGCCGCCCTCCTCGACCTGGATGACGACCCGGTAGTCCGGGCTGTCGGACACCGTTGGCGATCCCTGCGGGAACACGGCGATCCCCTCGATGTCACGGCGCTTGGCCTTGGGACCGTCGGACGCCGCCACCTCCCCGAGACGGGTGCGGCGGCTGGCCTTGATCTTGCGAACTGCCATACTAGGACTCCTTACAGTACGCGAACACGAACGTGGACACGGGCGGCCCGAACGTCAGGCCTGCCCCTTTCTGCCCCTGCCCCGTGGGCGGGGCGTTGGCTTCGTCTCCTGGTGGATCTCCCGACGGGGAGGGGACGACTTGCGGGCCACGGTGCCCTTCCCCTTGGGCGGCCCTGCCGATGCCGGGGCCTGCGTGATCTCCGTAGCCGGCACCGGGGCGAGCGGCCCGCGCTTGCCGGACCGGCCCCCCAGCTCGATCCACTCCCCCTGTAGGAGCGGCGGCGCTTCCGGCAGCGGTTCGACGGCCACCGGCAGTGGCCGTGCCTTCGGGACGGCCACCGGGACAGTGGCGACGGGCGGCTCCTCCTCGAACCTCCGTGCCCGTACTGCCGCCATCGACAGGCCGGTCCCCAGCAGGTCACCGCAGCGACCGCAGACGGCGTACTCCATAGCGATCTCCTGCCTCCCCCTGACGGCTCCGGCCGTCCCGCTGCCCGTCCTGACGGCCGTGTCCGGGCGCGGCCCCGGACGCCCACCGAGGAGACCGTTGCCACCCCCGGCCAACAGGACGCGCGGCACGGTCCGATAGACCGTGTGCTTTCGCATCGGGACGCGTGGTCCCACCAGGCGATTGCATACCTGACAGACGTACACGGCTAGCCCTCCTGACGGTTAGAGCCGAATATACGGTAAACCGGTGCAGCCGAAATCGGCCCGCCGGAACCCCCCTAGTATACGGCGCCGGCGGGCCGACCGGCGCCACTTTCCAGCCGATTTACGGTGCCTCTTTCCCGGCCGCTGCCAGCCAGCTGCAGGCCCCGTAGGCCACGGCATACTCCCCCCCGTGGGCGAAGGACTCACGGCCGAGGGCCAGGCTCAGGAGCTTCAACGCCCAGAGGACGTTGATCGGATGCTGGTTGATGCGCTCCGTGTCGGCGTCGGGCAGGCAGGCCCTCAGCCCGGTGACGGCCTTCGACCAGCCGTGCACGAGCCCACCGAGATTGACGGCATCCTGGATGTCGATGGCCTCCTTCGCCAGCTCGCCGAGCGTCCGTGCCGGCCGGTTGATGGGGACGGTGTCGTCGAGAGGACGCTTGTCCTTCTCGACCCGCTCCAGTGCTTCCTCGATGCCCTCCCCGGGCCGGGCGAGCAGGGCCGCCGCCCTGACCGGGGTGATCACCTCCTCGACGGTGAAGCCGTCCAGGCCGGCGGCGACGGCGGCCTCCATGGCCTCGGCGTAGCTGTCGAACTTCGTGGCCTCGTCCTGCAGCAGGCGGCCGACGCTGTCGCCGGGCAGGACGCGCAGGAACACCGAACGGTTGGTCTTGACGACGTACTTCATTGGGACTCCTTACACGGAATGCGGGACACAGAACGAAACCGGCCAGGTCACGAGTAGATGTAGCCGAGATGGGAGCGCTTGAGCGCAGCGACGGCCTTGTCGCCGAGCAGGTCCATGAGGTCGTCGAGGGAGGTCAGGATCGGCAGGGCTCCCTCGCCCTTGAAGGTGACCAGGCGGACCCGTACCGGCCAGCCGATGCGCAGGGCGGTCTCGACCTCGTGGGCGGCGTGCCCCGTGTCGCAGGTGACGAACTCCTGCTCGGGGCGACGGGGAAACGACACCAGGAAGGCACGGCCGTGTAGCATTGATGGAACTCCTTGGGACATCTCGCGCCCTTAGCAGGCGCTCGATGTTACGGACACGGGACGACGATGGACTCCTCCGGTCATACTATTTCCCCCAGGAGACAGGGGCGGGGGACGCCCTCTGCCCTACCAGATGTAGTGGTCGGGGATGGCCTTGTCCAGTTCGTCCATCAGTAGGAGCCTGAGCAGCTTCCCGCGGAAGTGCTCGCTGGTCTCCGTCGGACCCTGCTGGGGGGTGAGGGTCGGGCGGTCCTTCTGGGCCTCGGCCTGCAGCTCCTCGCAGGACATGGCGCAGAGCTCCCTGATGCGCACCCTCAGCTGGGCCTTGGCGAGGCCCAGTTCGGCCTTGGTCATTCTCGGCACGGTGTTGCTCTCCTGAAAGGGGGCGGCCGCCCCGGGCCTGCCCCCCCGTGGGGCGGGGGCAGGCTGCGGGGGCCGGACCGCCGTTAGGGCTGTTAGCGGCGTTACTGCTGGTCGCCCACGCGGGCCTTGAGGGCCATGATGTGCTTGCAGCCGCCCTGCCGTCCCGTCGTGGCGTCGGGGCAGTCGCACCTCCACCAGGCCGGCCCGCCCTTCGTACGAACCCGGTAGAGGACGACCTTCCGATCGTCCTCGTCGGTCCGCCAGAGGAGGTAGTCCTTGCCGTCCCGGGTCACGAGGTAGATGTGGCGGACATCCTCGCCGTCGGCGTTGACGACGTTGATCTCCAGCCACCAGGTGCCGAACTCGACCCGCACCCAGCGGCACGTGCCCTCCGCCGGCTCCGAGCGCTTGCCCTTGCCGGGCCGGCCCTTGGGGGCGACGGGCGGCAGGGCCGGTGCGACGGCGACCTCGGTGGTCTTGGCGGTCCTGATGACGGTCTTGGCCGCCCTCGTCGGGGAGCGCCCCGGCCGCTCCCCGGGGGTCCCCTTCCTGGTCCGCGTGCTCTTGGCTCTTGGCATCGTACTGCTCCTTTCACAGCTCGCTTGTCGATGCATTTCTCACTTTCCGACGTACGTTACTGACCCGCCCTCGTCCCCTGACAGTCGGTCCTGGCGGACGAGGACGGGGGCGATGAAGACGAGTTTGATGCTGCGCAGCTCGACCCCGTGCCGCTGCGACCGCCAGTGGCCCCTTCGCCAGTGCGGGCTCACTTCCCGGCCCGTCGGCTCCCCGGTGCTGCCGGCGCTCCTGGTCTTGCGGAGAACGATCGTCCGGTCGAGGCAGACCTGGTGGAAGTCGGCGTGGCTGAACCTTGCCAGCCGCTTCCTGCTCCGATGCCGCCGGTACGCCTCCGGGTTAATCGGCCCCCCGTCCCTGTGGCCGAAGTGCACCAGCATCAGATTCAGGTTGAGCGCCGCCCGCACGGCGGCCTGACAGTAGGCGGCCTCGGCCGGTGTCACCCGCCACGATGCCTTCCTCTGCCCGCGCAGCACGGCCGCCTCCAGGTCGGCGGACGCGTGGAAGTCGGCGGCGAACAGGTTGATGTACTCGGGGACGAGACCGACCCCGAACTTCAGCATCGTGAAGACCTCGCCGCTCTTCCAGTGATGCGTGAGTACAGCATGCCCGCACTCGGCCAGGGGCAGACCGGATTGCGCCGACAGGCGCCGGCGGCACTCGTCCGGGATCTCGACGACCATGCACTCATAGGGCTGACGGTAGTCGGCCACCGGCAGGTGCAGGTCAACGTGCTCGCAGGTCTCGAACTGCTCGGCCGTAGGGCGGAAGACCTTCGGCCCCTGGGCTAGCAGCACGCCGAGCGCCCGCATCTGCAGCAGGACGGAGGCCCCCCGAAAGTCGGGACCGGGCCCGTCCTTGCCGGCCGCGATGGCGTCCGTGACGAAGTCGATGGTCCGCTGCGAGACGCCGGCCGCCCGGAGCGCCTCCCAGGAGGCGTCGATAGCGTAGTCAGTCTCGATGTCGTCGACGGCACCCGCGTGGTGGGTGGTGCGTATCCAGTCGCAGGTGCCGAAGATCCGTAGCTCCTCGTGCCACTCATGGGGAAGGGGGAACAGGTGTAGCAGGTCGATCATCGTCGAGGCTCCTGGGGTGCACTGGGGTAGTCGGTGCCGGCCGGGCAGGCCTGGGCGTTGTAGCCGAGAGAGCGAATCCTCTCGGCGTTGGCCTGCGCCCAGCGCTGGGAGTCACCGACGGTGATATTACGGGGCGGGAACAGGTCGAAGGCGATGACTTCCGGCTCGTTGTACGTGTGCCGAACGATGCTGACGGTGCCGGCGCACCGCAGCCACTCGCAGAGCAGCATGCGGACCAGATCATCCCCCTCACGGGGGAACACGACGATGCGAACGACGTAGGGATGCCTCATTCCGGGTCCTCCAGCTGGAAACGGCGGCGGGCGCTTGCCAGGGCCGCGTTGAGGTCCTGATCGGGCCAGTCCGCGACGATGCGGCGCTGGCGGTCGTAGCCCAGTCGGGTGTGCAGCAGGATGAGGTCCTCCGCCTCCCCCACAGTACGGGTACTGTGGGAGGGTATGGCGTGAGGCCGGTCCTTGCCCCTCCTGCGACCGCAGGTGATGGCCCCGTCGGCTCAGAGGAACAGCTTGACGGCGTGCACCAGCGTCGCTCTCGGTCGGGTCATCGGTTGGCCTCCCTCCTCCCGGCCTCCTTGATGCGGCGCTGCGCCATCGCCACCGTCCGGGGCGGGGCACCCGCCAACAGGAGACCCCAGCGGGGCGCCGGCAGCGGTTCGCACATCTTGGCCAGGCAGCGGAACGTTCGGGGCCTCACCCCCCGGAGCAGGTCCGGGTTCGTGACGAACAGCCTGAACATCTCCGCCCACCACTCGGAGTGGTTCGGGGCGTAAGACGTTAGCGGCCGCTCCCCGCTGGCGTGGTACGTGGTCGTTGCCGGCCACCGTAGCATGAGCTCGGCGTAGTGCCCGAGCTCGTGCGCGTACACCCCAAACGGGGTGCGGTCGATGATGTAGCCGGGCCAACTCCAGGCCCGGCCCCTGTAGCCCGGGGCGGCGCAGCGGGCCGGATGGACGAAGATGCGGCCGCGGCTATAGAGGCCGCAGCCCTGCCAGCGGTTCCGCGCCCACGGTATCGGGCCGGGCGTGGGCATCTTCGGCAGCGGCCAGCCGTTGTGCCGGCAGAAGCGGACGACGAGCGCCCGCCCTGCCCGTGTGAGAGAGTCACGGTCCAGCGCTTTCACAGTGAGCCCTCCATCAGGGCGTCCCAGATGATCTCGGACGGGGTGCCGGGTATGAACTGATAGCGGCCCGCCATCGCCTCCAGCAGGCGCTTGCCGCCGGCGAGGTAGTCGGCGGCCCGCCTGCCCCGCGTGTAGCGGTGCCCGGAGCGGACTGCGCCCTCCCAGCGGGTGAGGACGACGCTGGGAAAGAACAGGTTGCCGTCCTCGTCCCAGGTTGGGTCGAGGCCGCCACTCTGGCGAATCTGGTTCATCACGTAGCAGAGGAACTTCACGCCGATGTCGTGCGGCGTCTCCGGCGCCCGCTTCATGATGAAGCTGACGACCTCGGCGGCCCGGTCGAGGGTGGCCGGCTTGTAGTTCCTGATCAGCCAGAAGTGTTTAGCCATCGTTCCCTCCGTAGGCGTTCTCGCAGATACGGGTAGGAGTCAGGGCCGGGGCCAGGGCCGTGACTGGGGCCGGCACCGGCACCGTAGTGGGGCCGAATACGGCCCCCGGGGATGGCCGTAGGGTCTCGGCCGGGCCCTTCCTGACCACGAAGGTCGAGGGAGCCCCGGCGAGGTGATAGAGGGCCGCCCCCTGCGGCAGCCAGCCCTCGGCGACTCCCATCCTGGCCCACTCCTCCAGAGCGGATAGGGACTGGAAGTCGATCATCAGGCAGACGTGGTTTGGCATCGGCAGATGCTCCTTTCGCTCGGACGCCCCCTCCACTCCTCCGGAGGGGGCAAGTGCCCCACGGCCGCTTCGAGCGGCTACCTCGTGTTCGTGGGGCCGACCGGTTACTTCGGCGGTAGCAGCTTCTCCAGGTCCGCCAGGGCCGCCCGCATCCCCTTCGAGGAGCGGGTGTAGGTCTTGCCGGTGAACTCGGACGCCACCGACAACAGTAGAGTGGGCTTGGCGACGCGGGTCAGCCGCATCTTGCCCCGTGTCCTCAGGTGAATCCGCATCGCCTGGATGACGGTGAGCAGGCGCAGGGCCATCGGGTCAACGAGCATGGCAGACTCCTCACAGACGCCCCCTCCGGCGTGGAGAGGGCAAGTGGGACGGCCGGGACTCGAACCCGGCGAGGCGACCGTACCGGTGGCACAGGAGGTACCCTCCACCGGCTCGCCGTCCGTCCCGTGGCCCTGGGTGGTGCCTGTGCCCAGGGCCGGGGGCTGGAGACTGGGAGTGATGTACGATACTCCCCGGCACCCTTCCCCCGTTGCTAGCTGTTAGCTTACAGGATTCCCATCAGCTTCTTCTCTAGCTCGACCAGTCGCTCCCCACCGGGGCAGGCAGCGATGCGGTCGTGAGCCAGACGGCGCTGCGTGAGGCGCTCTTGCATCTGAGCCTCCGTGATAGCATAGAGCGGCCGGGTTGCCACGTACAGATCCACGTCCAGCTCCTCCGGCGTGCCGGGCCAGGTCTCCAGGACCTCCTGCGCGGCAGCCTCGTGCTCCCCTTCGATGCTCATGGCCCTCTCCCTCTATCAGAGGTTGTCCTCGTCGACGCGGCCGACGATGACCCAGTTGTTGATCTCCTCCAGCCACCGCAGCAGGACGATGTTCTCCAGCCGCTTGTAGCGGACCTTTATAGTCGCCCCGGCTAACGACCCGCGCTCGAAGTCACGGCGGCTGCAGTAGCGGCCGTCGTTCGGTCCCATGCTGATGTCGCAGAGGCGGAAGTCCTTGCCGGCCACCCAGTCGGCGAACGCCCCCTCGGCGTTCTCGTAGTCCCGCCCGTAGGCGGGCACGGCGGTGATCCAGCGGGAGGCCGGGGGCCGGCGCGGCGGTAGTAGGGTATCAGCCTCCTCCTCTTCCCGGCGCTCCGCCTCCTTGCGCTCCTGGTAGCATTCGGGACACTGCGCACCCATCGGTCCCCACTCCTCCATCCGGACGTCCGGGTGTCTGCGGCAGAACTCGCTCACGGTGAACTCTCCTTGCGGTTGCGGCCCTCGCCCCGGTAGGCGGCGAGGACCCTGAAGGCACCCCAACCGCGCAACGCCAAGTTGCGGCGGTTGAGGCTGCGGTAGTAGGTGTGCGCCCCGACGTAGCGCTTGCGGTACTCGTTCATCGGTGGTCCCTCATGACGACGCAGGCATGGCAGGAGCTGCCGCGACTGCTACGGCCGGTGCCGTTACAGGCGATGCACCTGCCCGGCCGCGGCTGCGGTTGCGGCTGCTTACCCTGCCGCCTACGGAGCAGGGCCTCGGTGGCAGTCGAGAAGCCGCCCCGCGGTCTCCTGGGGGAAATAGGTACGGTCACGTGCGGGTCCCCTTCGTGGCAGTGGGCAGGGCAGTGGCGGTCATGGGCGGGGCGTTGGCGGCCTCGATGCGGGCCAGGGCCTCTTGGATCGCGATGAACCACGGCTTGCTGCTGTCCACTCGTGCCACTGTGCACAGGGCGTGCTCCAGCAGGAGACGGATGGCCCGGGCCAGCTCCTCCGAGGGGTGTTGATCCTCGATGACGCCTAGCGCCTCCCAGACCCGGCGAACATCGTGGCTGGCGTTTGGCGGGCAGGAGTCATCGGACGCTCGCGTCACGCGAAAGTAGTCGAGCACGAACTTGATCGACCTCTCGGCGTTGCGGCGGTGGGTGCGGCGTTGTTTAGGCATTGGTGAGCCCCTGTGTTGCGGGTAGGTTTCGGCCGTTATTGCGGCCTCGTCAGCGGTGCGGATGTTAGCACCGGACCCGGGGCCTCCCTGCCCCTAAACGGCGTTAGTCACGGACGCGGTTGGTGAACACCGTCAGGACGGCGCAGCAGCAGGCATGGTCGAGTTCGCCGTACTCCCGCACCAGGCAGCAGCAGAAGTACGCCATCTCCAGGGCGTTCCACTCCCGCCCCTTCGCGGCGATCTCCGTCAGCCGGTACCGCATCGCCGGGTCGCGCCGGTCCTGGTACAGCTTCTCGACCGTGGCGTACTCGACCGCCAGGTCATGGACTTCACCCAGTCGTTCGCTTTGCATCGTGGTCTCCGTGG